>Ga0136644_10003176_pt1 | contig 12308 bp, 8 predicted proteins | sample C_130820_EF_Meta_FD_94780 | JGI IMG/M metagenome (GOLD analysis project Ga0136644, IMG submission 94780) | Freshwater microbial communities from Lake Croche, Canada to study carbon cycling - C_130820_EF_MetaG (v2) (version 2) | ecosystem: Environmental > Aquatic > Freshwater > Lake | place: Lake... | reverse complement strand
TCGCCGCCGGATTGGGCCGGGGCGCATCTGGGTAGGGAGCACTTCCAAAATTCAGATGTTCATGGAGACCATGCACCGGGCCGGCAGACCGGTGGCCATCCGAAGTAGCGCAAATTTCCAAACCTGCCGGGCCGCAGGCGAAGCTTATTGGCTTCGCCTCTACGTACCTTGCCTCATTTGCCCCCATGGTACGGGCAAGAGCAGCGCCGATTTACCCCCCGTCGGTCATTCCCAATTCGCGTCGAAGTTTTTTCTCGTCCAGTTCCCCCTCCCACTTCGAGACGACGACCGTGGCCACTGCATTGCCAATCAGGTTGGTCAAGGCCCGGGCCTCGGACATGAAGCGATCCACACCCAACAAGAGAGTGAGACCGGCCACCGGCAGGTTGCCGGTGGCCGTCAGAGTGGCTGCCAGGGTGACAAATCCGCCGCCCGTGACGGCGGCGGCTCCCTTGGATGTCAGCAGCAGCACCGCCAGCATGGCCAGCTGTCGTTCCAAAGGCAGTGGAGTATCGGTGGCCTGGGCAATGAACACCGCCGCCATCGTCAGATAAATGCAGGTGCCATCCAGATTCAGCGAATAGCCCGCCGGCAACACCAGACCCACCACGGATTTGCCACAGCCCAATTGCTCCATGCGCAGGAGCATTCGCGGTAGCGCTGACTCAGAGGTCGAGGTCCCCAACACCAGCAAAATCTCCTCTTTCAGATATCGCAGCAATGGCCAAAGCCGCAGCCCCAGGAGGCGCAGGACGGCCCCCAACCCCACGCCGATGAACAGTCCACAGGTGATGTAGACGCAGACCATCAGCCGGGCGAGGGAAACAAGACTGTGGAGCCCGAACTTGCCGACGGTGTAGGCCATGGCCCCCAGAGCGGCGAGGGGGGCAAAGCGCATGACCAGGGCCACGACACCCATCAGAACTTCTGAAAGCCGCTGGGTCAGGTCGAGCACCCCCTGTCCCCGGGAACCAAGACGCACCAGCGAAATGCCCACCAGCAAGCCCAGGACCAGGACCGGCAAAACGTCACCGGCGGCAAAGGCTCCAACCGCGGATTCAGGAAGCAGGTTGAGAAAATAATCGGCAACGGTCAGCTTTTTCGCCGCTACCGCATAGCCTTGAACCGCAGAGGCATCGAGAGATTCCGGACGGATGTGGAGTCCATCGCCCGGTCGGACCAGATTGACCACCACCAATCCCAACACCAGGGCAACCGACGTGGCTGCTTCAAAATACAGCAGGGTCTTCACCCCGGTACGCCCCACCTTGCGCAGGTTCCCGGCACCGCCGATTCCTGAAACCAAGGTCAAAAAGATGATCGGCGAGATCAGCGCCTTGATCATCTTGATAAAGGCGTCGGCCAGCGGCTTTAATTCAATGCCCCAATCGCTGCGGAAATGCCCCAAAGCCGCTCCGACGAAAATGGCGATCAGGACCTGGAGATAGAGGCTCTTGAGATGGCGCATGAAATCGGGGTTACAGGTGGTCACCCTCATCGGGCGGGACCATTCCTGCAACCCCTACTTTCCCCCACTGCCGGAGTGGACGGTGTGCGCGTTTGCGGTTACTTGGCCTTCTTCATTTTCCAGGCCATCTGAAGCATCTCCAGATTGTACGGTTGAACGATGGTCTGTTCCGTCGAGTAAAGATAGAGGGCGCAGCGATAGACGTGATTGGCAACGCTGATGACATAGCTAAACACGACCAGGCAGACAGCCCAAAGCGCCCCGGTGACTCCCATGATCCAAAAATTCTCCGTGACCACGGAAACCGTCAAGGCGAGGCCGAGGAAGACGAGAGAACCCAACAACAGGGCCACTCCCCCCAGGCGCACACCGGCAAATCCAATCAGCGTCTCGCCCCAGGTTTGTTTCAAGGTCTGGGCGGATTTTTTCAACATGTGGAAGGGATTGACGGACTCTGTCTCCGTCACCACCACGGGAATGACAAAGATGGAGGCCACGCTCCAGGCGGTTCCGACCAGACTCAGGACCAATTTGCCGATGATTCCGACCCGTTCCTCCAGCTGGCGAATGACCAGTCCCACCAACCCGGCGAACGAGGCCCAGAGCAGGACTGCCTGCCAGCGGGTCAGGGCGTACTGCAGTCCACGCCGGATCGACACCCCCTGACCCCGGAGGGACGCCAGGATTTCATGGTAGAAGGCCACGTTGAAGAAGGTGGCCAGGATCATGGACAGAAAGTAGGCGGCGGCAAAATAGGCCATGCCCAGCGGGGTCAGTTGAGCGTTGTTATCCGAATCACCACTGCCATGGCCGGACCGATGGATTCGCTCCACGCGATGGTGGACGGTGGCTGGTGCTGCGGCCGTGTCGGCACCATCGGACACAGAGGCGCCAGAGGCGGCGCTGTCCGCGGCAGGTTCACCCTGGACCAGGGTTTCCCAGACGGCCCGCCAATGCTGAGGCTGGGTGTAGCGATAACCGGTGGGTTGCAGCGCCAGGGGGCTGACGAAGAACAACAGAATGACGGCGGTGAATACGGTGGTCACAACCGGGAACACCAGCAACTTGGGATTCTGCTGGAGCACACTGACCGAGGCCTTGAAGAGTTGCCAACTGCGTGAGAATTTTTCGATGAGGTTCATGGCAGGAATCGCGATGTCGATGGACAGTGAATCGGGAGAAGGCGAAGGGCGTTAGTGGAATCGCTTTCTTAATTTCCAAACCCTCAGAGCAATCTTGTCAAGCCTTGGGACGACGGTGTGATTAAAAGCTCCCCATCACTTGGAATGATAATTGGGATAGGTTGGTCGACGTTGTTTGACCGGAGGATTCCTGGCAAGACTGTCGAGGGCGACGGCCACGGCCTTTTCCAACTGAAGGTCATGACCTTCGCGCCAGGCCTTGGGGTCATATTCCACTTCGACATCCGGGGCTATGCCGACATTCTCCACCTCCCATTCGCCCTTGGTTCCGTAAATGGCCCAATGCGGCGCGGTGATATGTCCGCCATCCAGCAAGGGAGGATATCCACCGATTCCGATCAATCCTCCCCAGGTCCGTTTGCCCACCAATGTTCCCACCCCTGCCTTACGGAATAGCCAGGGCAGTGCGTCGCCACCGGAACCGGCGAACTCATTGATCAACATCACCTTCGGGCCGGAGCTTGCCCCGAGGGGGAAGGAAAGGTCTTCCCCTTCACGGGTGGTGGAGTAGTTCATGACGGTACGGCGAAGGTAATCGACGACATAATCGGCGATGAGACCTCCGTGATTGTAACGCTCGTCGATGACAAATCCGGACTTGTCGATCTGGGCGAAAAAGTAGCGATTGAAGCTGGTGTACCCTTCCGCTGCGGTGTCGGGCACATGGACATAGGCAATCTTGCCGTTGCTCAATCGGTCCACGGCACGCCGGTTGTCCTCGATCCAGGCGTGGTAACGCAGAGCATGTTCGTCGGCGATGGGCTTGAGTTTGACGTCCCGGGCACCGGTGCCATCAGGATTGAGCCCCACCCGGAGGGCGGTTGCCCTGTCGGCTTTGTCCTGGAACCGGGCGTAGATTTCCTCGGCACCGGTCAGGTCGACCCCATCGACGGCCAGCAAATAGTCTCCCACGGCCACGTTGACCCCGGGTTCCGTAAGGGGAGCCCGAAGGTCGGGATTCCAATTTTCGCCGTTTAAAATCCTGGAAAACCGATACCGACCATTTTCCACGGTGAAATCCGCCCCCAGAAGTCCGACCTTCACCTTCGGTGGTGTTGGCATATCGCCCCCACCCACAAACAGGTGTCCCACAGAAAGTTCCCCGAGCATTTCCTCAAAAAGATAGTTCAGGTCGAAGCGACAGGTCAGGGCATTCAGATAAGGGCGGTACTTCGCGGCTGTGGCCGCCAGGTCGAGGCCGTGATAATGCGGGTCGTAAAAGAAATCGCGCTCGATGCGCCAGACTTCATCGTACATCTGCTTCCATTCAGCCCGCGGATCAACCGACAATTGGACATCGGCAAATTTCAAACCGCCCTCACCCGGTTTGGGTGCCGATTCGACCCCCGAGATGAACCATCCGTCATCCTTTTGATAGAGAATCTTTTCCCGTTTATCCGCCAGCGAGAACCCTTTGATTCCCTCCAACCATTTTTCAGATTTCCTTTTGGACATGTCGAACTTGTGCAGGGTGACCTCGGGGCCTTCCTCGCCCTCCAGCGGGTCCACGGTCGGCCCCTCGATCACCCAGAGGCTGTTGGATTTGCCGGCCACGATTCCAAGGTAGTTTTTCGCGGGCATGGGCACGGCCACGATGCGCTGGTCCAGATTCTCCAGGTCGATCCGAACCGTCACGGGCACCACGTTGGTGGACGTGCCCGCGCCGGCCTCCTCCTTCCGGGTCGAATCCGCCGCTGCGGCCTTGGACAACGCCTCGGTTCCAGACGGTTTGTCGGCATCCTTGGATTTCTCCCCATCCTTGGACTTTTCCGGCTTGTCCGACTCGACCTTTTCTTCGTCGCTTTCCATGGCAAACGGGGAGGGAAGAGTCTTGTCCAGGACCATGAGGTACAGGCTCCGGGTCACGGGATGGTTGATGGCGGAGAGATCACCCCAACCAAGGCTGGGGCCATTGTCGGTGCTGGCAGCAAAATAGAGGTACTGACCGCTGTCTGAAAATTGGGGACTGAGGGCATCGCTCAGACCGTCGGTCAGTTGTTGTTTGACCCCATTGGTCAGGCTGTAGAGGAAGACCGCTTGATGCCGGTTGGGAAGCGTCTTGCCGTAGGCGATCCAGGCACTGTCGGGGGACCACGACGGAGCAAAGTTGCGACCGTACGGGTCGGAGTCAATCAGGACGGGGGCGCCACCTTCAACGGACACTCGCCAAAGGTTTTGGCGCTTGTCGCTCAAGACCAGGTGCCTGGAATCCGGCGACCAGACCGGGGAATAAAAAAAGGACGGTGGTTGTCCCAGCGAAATCTTCCGAAGTTCACCGGCTCCGCTCTGCTCCTGCAAATGCAGGGCATACTCGCCGGAGGCGTCACTGAAGTAGGCAATCCATTTTCCATCCGGCGACCAGGCGGGATCGCGGTCTGCCACCCCAGGAGACCGGGTCAGATTGCGGGTTTCCCCTTTCTCCGCAGGCACCGTGAGAATTTCGCCCCGGACCTCGAAGACAGCCCGTTGGCCTGTGGGTGAAAGCCGCCCCTCCTTCAGTTCCTTCCCGTCGATCTTTTTGAAATGGGGTCGCACCTCGGCAAAGTCAGCCGTCAACCGGATTTCGATGGGATGGGTCTGGGAAGAACCCAAATCATACAATAACAACCTTCCGAACTGCTCACACACGATGCCATCGGGCCCCGCTCCGGCCGATTTGAAGTCCAGACCGTCGTTCTTGATCACCTCGCGAACGCCACGGGTTTTGATGTCGTAGGCAAACAGGGTGACCGGACCATGGCGATCCGAAAGGAAGAAAATGGTGTCCCCCACCCAAAGGGGGTTGAAGTCATTGGAATTCTCCCGGGGTAATTTCTCGATGGAAGAATCCGCCAGGCTTGCGATCCAGATCGGCTTGGTCTGCCCGCCATGATAACGCTTCCAGGCCCGCTGCCATTGGAATTGTGGAACATAGGCCAGGTGACTGGAGTCAGCGGAAAAGGAGCCCTCCTCGGCCAGGGGCAAAGGAATTTCCGCTGCCGGTCCGCCGTTGGTGGAAACGGTGAAGAGTCGGCCACCATCGACCGGATTGTTCCGGGCGGACCGGAAGAGGACCCGTTTTCCATCGGGCGTCCAGCCCACAACCAAATCGGCCCCGGGATGGGAGGTCAGGCGGGTGGGAATTCCCCCGTCCACCGGGATCAGGTAAACATCCGTGTTGCCATCATAGTCGCCGGTGAAGGCGATCGTCCGTCCGTCGGGCGAGAAGGCCGGATGTTGTTCCCGACCCGAATGCGTGGTCAATCGAACGGCATCCCCACCCCCGCGAGCCACGCGCCAGAGGTCACCGGCATAGACGAAGACGACAAACTCCCGGCTCAAGGTCGGTTGCTGAAAGAGCAACGGAGGAGAGTCTCCGAGAAGACGCAGGGACAGCAAAGCGAGGACGAACTTCTTCCAATCCATCTTCATGGGGCGGGTGGGAAATAATTTCAATCGGACCTTTTGAACGCTACCGGGAGCGCGAGTGGGAGGACGTTCGACCCGCACCACAATATCGGTCAAGGCCTCATTTGAGGATTGGACACCACCGGGACTCCGTCCATCCACCGATGGGATACTCTTCAGGTTCGTGCCACCCCCTCATTTCCACATAAGGCATTGTTCACATCCACCCGGCAGCCCCCTGCCCTGCGTTCTCCCGATCCAGTAACAAACCCGCTCGCGGTCCGAACAACGGCAGAAGCCTTGAAGGGAAAACGTCCTTGGGCATTTACCTTCCGGTCGATGAACCCGCGAGTCCGGTGGGGAGGTTCTCGCGATTGATCACCACCGGGTCGCTGAGAAACTCCCGGGTGAATTGGTTGGTTCCGAGGCTCCAACCGCCATTCCACGCCTTGAAGTACCGGACCTTCGGGAAATGATTGGTGACTCCGTTCAAAAATCGCCGGTAGTCGTAATCGGCGGGCGGGTGCTGGGGTCCGTGAGGGCCAAACTCAGAAAAGCCAAACGGCTTGGGCAATGCCGCCAGTTCCGCGTAGCCACGGATATGGTCGGGGTCGATGAAATCCGTGTAGGCATCGAATCCGACCAGATCCACGAAGGCATCCCCAGGGTAATAGGCGGCTGTCTTGTCCCCGTGATTGGGGGCATAGACCCACAGCAAATTGTCGAGACCCCGCGTTTTGGACAGGTAGGTGAACATCTCACGCCACACGGCGATGAATTGGGCCGGCTCCTGGGCACCCCACCAAAACCAGCCGCCATTCATCTCATGGAAGGGACGCCACAGGACCACCACTCCATCGCGCTGAAGCGCCTGAAGTCCGTCGCCCAATTGCGCCATCTCCTTCAACCACCGCTCCCGGGTTTCGCCTGGCTCCAGCAGGGCGGAAAAATGGACCCCTTTGTCCCGCAGCCCGCCCCCCTTGGGATTGGCTGGATTGTAGAGATGGGCACTGACGGTCACCAATCCGCCTTGATGCCAGTAAGCCGATGCCGCCGCGTTGGGCTTGGCAAACGTCAGACCGCCGCGACCGAAATCCGCGTAGTCCACTCCGATCATCGCCGGCCAATGACCAGTCCGCTCATGGATTTGGTCCATGAGCCCGAGACTGGCGCCTTCGCCGAAATCGCTGAACTGGCCCGACAGGAGCCGGGGACCCCCAGTGCGGGCCGCCAGCTCCTGGAAATAGGCCAATACCTTTCGGGTGGCCCCAGATGCCTGCGGGTTGGCGGTCTCCACCGCCGTGAGCGCCCCGGACGCCCCCATGATCGCAGCAGCCAGGACCCCCAAGCGCAGAAACCGGTGGATGAGTCTCATGGAGGTGGCGGGACGGAATCAGGGAACGAGGCTCCGGCCAAGCCTACTTCCGGACCACCCAAATATTCCGGTAGAAGACGGGATTGCCGTGGCCTTGGAGGAAGAACGGTCCCCCTTCCGCGCTTTCCTTGCGTCCATTCCCCGGAGTGTTGGTCTTAAGTTCGAGGTTTTCGTGGATGAGCACCCCGTTGTGCCGGACGGTCAACCGAGCATTGGCTGTCTTGGTGCCGGTCTTGTCAAACACCGCCGAGGTGAAATCAATGTCGTAGGTCTGCCAGGTGAGCGGGGGAAAGCACATGTTGACGGCGGGTTTGGCCTGGGTGTAGATGCCGCCGCACTCGTTGTTCTCCCCTTTCAACCCGAACGAGTCGAGCACCTGAACTTCATAGCGATCCTGAACGTACACGCCGCTGTTGCCGCGGTCCTGGCCGCGTCCCAGCGGCTTGAAGGGCAAAAGAAACTCCACGTGCGCGGTGAAGTTGGTGAAGACCTGTCGGCTCTTGCAACCTGCGAAGAGGAGCTTCCGGTCGTCGAGATGCCCTCCCTCCCAACCGTCGGCGCTGGTGCCATCAAAAAGCACCACCGCACCTGCGGGTGGCTTGGCACCGAGAGTGGGGCTCAGCCGCACGGTTTTTTCCATCAAATACGGACCGCCGGATGCCGTGGTGACAGTGATTTTTCCACCCGACAATTCGGCGTGGTAACCGTTCTCGCCGGTAAACCGGATGACATCGCCGTCCCGTTTGCCGGGAACCTCGGTCCGAACCTGTTGATTCCAGCCGGCCCCGGGAAGGCCTCCCGGATAGGTGACCATTTGGAAGTTGTTGTCACCCAGTGCGATGACCTGGGAACCACCCCAGTCATTCTTGTACTCCCCTTGGGCCACGTAATCGGGGCCACCGGCTTCCGGGGTAAGGTAGGTCGGGATTTCCCTGGCCATGACCAGGGAGGCGGTGGTCATCAAGACCAGTCGAACGGCGGATTTCATGCAGGGAGCAAACCGTTCCAGTCGCGTTTTGTCAGTGTCAATTTGCGATGAGACCACCGGGGCAACACCCTGGGAAATCGAACCGAACATTTTTTCACCCCTGAAAGAACGAGATCCAATCCCTGAAGTCGTCGTCGAAGTCCCCAGGGGTCACCTTAAAACACCCTCGGCTGCCGACTCTTTGCCGGCGAGGGCCAGGGCCAGTCGAGCTCATCGCTTTGGATTTTGCCGTTGGGTTCGATCTTTCTCAAAATGCCTCCATCGTCGATTCCGTTGGGCCCCACGCTCCAGAGTTGGAACCAACCGTCATCGGTCGGGCGGTAGTGAAACGCGCCGCCGCCCATCCAATCGGTCGGGACTGCCGCGAGGTAGGTCGGCACCAATTCGTCCAGCCTCTGAGGATATCGGTTTTGGGCGAAGTGATAACGTTCAAGCGCACAGGCGATCACGCCCATCCGCGCCAATGATTGAGCCCGATTCGCTTTGTCAAAGGCCTTGCCGAGGGCGGGTAATAATCTTCCGGCAACCGATGATTTGGGTCCACCGCCATAATTGTCGATCAGAAGTTGGTCGAAGGATTTCTCCGACTCCTCTGCGGTCTTCATTGCCTCGCGGGAGCGGTCCGGTGCCAGTTTCATCCGGGCGACATCCAGGAGTCGTTGGTAGCCTTCCATCAAGCGGATCTGATTATACCGGAGCCAGCCTGTGGGCATCAGGTAGGGGATGGCACTGTGGAGACCGTCCGCATCCCCGGAGGACTCCTCGCTTCGAGCATCGCTGAGGGAATCGAACAACTGTAATTGATTCCACCGATCGTCGATGGCCCGATCCAGTTCCGCACATCCAACAATCCGTTCGGCTCCAACGCTCTGAATCATCCCGTGCGTGTACTCCCGCTGGCTCAATATCTTCTGAAAGGCGACAAGTTGGGCATCGGTCCAATGATGCCCGAGCGTCCCCTCCCAAAGTGTGTGCAGATTGATGGCGTCGGAGGCGAAACGAACCATATGTGAGATGAGAAAGACTTCTTCCTGGAGCGATTCTGCGAGTCGAAATCCCAGGAGCGTATTGGTGGCGGCTGCAACGGAATTTCCCTGGGCAAGATTGGCCACCGCCCGCAGCTGACATATTTGAGCGCCTAGTTTGATCTGGTTGAGGTAGGGCAAGACAGTGCTAAACAACTCTCCATAATGGGCCGGATACCGATTGCGTGGACGATAAGCAGCGGCGGCAAACTCGGCGAGGTAGCCGTCATAGAGAGATAGGGCCAGGAGGACATCCTCCGCTGGCTGCCCGGGGCCGGGCGCGATGGGATAGGGGCGGTAGGAGATATCGTGGGCATTGGTGGCGGCATGGGTGGCGGACTCGCGAAACGCTTCGGCCCAATCGGCGAGTGGGATGCGCCCATCCGTATCCTCAAATTGTCTCTGTTGTGCCAACGGTGGACGCGTTTTCACTGGGGGAAGGTGCATTTGTTTCCCAGACCAGTTGGTGACCGCCCAAATAAGGCGGCTTCCGCGTCCGTTCATTTCCGGGACAGTCTTGTACTCAAAATTGCTCCAGAAGGGGGTGGCGAAGAAATTTTCCTCATCCCGCGCTGGAGGCGGGATGAGACAGTCCAAGTCATAGCAGACACCTTGCGCCTTGAGCCTCGCCTGCATTCGATTCCAGGCCCAGGCACCCCTTGCGTTTTCGATGGAGTAAAACAACAGCGTGGGAGTGGCCACGGCGACGATCCAGAAGTAGCCCCAACTGGTGAGAGTACCGGTAAAAAATCCACGCCGAGGCCATGTCTGGTTGAGCTCTGGACTTCCAGGCGATGCCGCGAGGCGGTTGGCCCGTTGGTTCCAGCAAAGCCGCGAAACGATGCTCCAGCAAAGTCCAATCAGCGCGGTCCATTCAGCGGTGGCCTCCACCATCCAGGCGCGCTGACGCTCCAGGAACCGGGCATCCATCTCCCCGGCTCCCGTCCGGATGAGCAATTCCAGCAAACACCAGAGCAGTCCGGTCGAGAATCCGGAGAGAGCGACGGTGACCAAAAGCACCCGCCACCAGGAATAACGTGACGTTTTGGCGGGAATCCAGGAATGGACGAACGCCCAGGTGCTGGAGCGCTCATTTCGACGAAGGATGTATTCGGTCAGTTTCATGATTGGGCGAAAATCGTTTTCGGACATACGAAGCCACGAGGCGCGGACTTACCCGTTGCTAACCCTGAAGGGCGAAGTCCACTCGCTGCGAGGACGAGGTTGGGATGGGCGGGGAGGCGGGTTTCGGTCGACCTCGGCAAGGTCTGCCAACTCCAGTAGTTGGGCGCGTTGAGCGCGCATTTCAATCATTTGTTCGGGTCCGGGACGCGACGCGACCGGCATCTGCCGATGAAATCCAGCCCCAACGAGGGCGTTGATCCCCAACCCCACCACCCAGACGGCGGCCAGGGCCCGCGCCGCAGGTGAAACATTGAGCAATGAAGCCCATAAATGAACCATCCAAGAGATGGATGGGCGCGACCGTCGCAGAGGTGCCAAATGGGGTCGTGCCGACGCAAACAGGGTCTCAGCCAGTTGATCCGGGGCGGCACGCAGTTGGTATCGGGCCAGCTGAGTTTCAAAGTCGTCGTTCATGGGAAGGGGATATCTACAAAATCAGACGTTAAGTGAGGCCATTCGGAGTAGCGCAGGTATTCCCACCTGCCGTATCGCAGGTTTCCAAACCTGCCTAGCCGTCAGCCAGTCGTGGCGCATCGGATCGTGGTCGAGCCCTGCCAACAGGAATGTCGGCGAAACGGCAGACAAGACTGTCTGCGCTACATCGTGAGGGCGGTGGTTGGTTCATAGAAAATGGGCCGGTGACAACTATCCGGTGACTAACGGATTTCCTCGTACAGGGGGCGGAGTCGTTCCCGAAGTTTCTCGAGTCCGTACCGGTAGCGACTCGCTGCCGTGTTCACCGGAATTTCCAGGGTCTCGGCAATGGCTTCGAAAGTGAGACCTTCCCACAGCTTGAGATGCACCACCGCCCGTTGCTCCGGCGGTAGATCGCCCAGGGCGGAGGTCAGTTGGCACCGATACTCGTCGGCGTCCGGGTCTTGAACCGGGGCAAAGAGTTCGACCGATTCCAGGACCGCCGCCTCCTGGATGCGGTTTCGGGTCTCGCGACGGCGGATGAGATCGATTCCCAGGTGATGCGCCCGGTGAAGCAGATACTGGCGCTCATGACGCACCGAACGGAGCTGTTCCGGACGTTGAGCCAGGGCAATGAACAGTTCCTGAAGCAAATCCAGGGTGTCCGCCTGATTTCGAGTCAGATTGAGCAGGAACGAGAACAAGGCCGCCGAATGGCGGTGGCACAGTTGTTCGAGTTCGGGCGGTGACACAGGTGATTTCGCCTAAGCCGCACGCCACCACCTTTTTTGTCTATCGAAAATCGCGAAATCCACCGCGCTGCCACAACTAATGACCTGTCCCTTAGTCTGGATGACAACGGTGTGGAAGGAAGGGGTTCATAGAAATCCGAGGTAAAACTATGACAGATGACCTGTCCCTTAGTTGTATTTCGATGGCTTGCGGGAGGACGCCTGATTCGTCATCCAACCTTGGCCCAAAAATCGGACCTTCGGTTATCCGCGGGATTGAACCGTTCCGAGTCCACCATCCACCCCGATCACCTGGCCGGTAATCCAACCCTGGCGCGGCGAAAGCAACCAACTGATGGCCGATGCGACTTCATCGCTCTCCCCTATTCGTCCCAAGGGGTGGATCGCCGCCGAGGCTTTGGCGACGACTTCATTGCCGGTGAGGGATTGAGTCAGCGGAGTGCGGGTCAGGCCCGGAGCCACGCAGTTGACACGAATCCGCTGCCGGGCATAGCTGGCGGCCGAGGCCAGGG
>Ga0136644_10003175_pt1 | contig 12317 bp, 18 predicted proteins | sample C_130820_EF_Meta_FD_94780 | JGI IMG/M metagenome (GOLD analysis project Ga0136644, IMG submission 94780) | Freshwater microbial communities from Lake Croche, Canada to study carbon cycling - C_130820_EF_MetaG (v2) (version 2) | ecosystem: Environmental > Aquatic > Freshwater > Lake | place... | reverse complement strand
CAATACTGGGAAAATCTCAAACGTGAGCGTCATTTATTAAACTGTGTTGCACGTCTTGAAAGAGAGAAGAATGAAAGACGTGAATATGATATGAATTATATTTCTGAAGAAGAATTTGTGGAAAGCGAATCCGAAGAAGAGGTTGAGGAGGAGGATTTTGAAGAAGAAGAGGACGATGACGTGGAAGAAGATGAGTTAGAAGACGAATTTTAATTTCTTGATAAATACCAATGAATCTGCCTCAAGCACTGTGTCTAGTCGATGATTATGGAAAGCTCAGAACATTGTGTGAATCAGGATATTTCAAAAAAAATTCAAATCAATTTGTAAATATTTATTTTTTTTATGTCTTAAATGGACAATCAGAGCAATATAAAAAATCCGTTGTTCCTTTAAAATTCGGCGTCTTAACCCGTGAAGATTTTATGGCGGAGATTGTTAGCCATCGTATGGATAATGGGCGGCGATACAATGTCTCGAGTATCTACAGTTACAAAGTCGAGACAAAGGAGGACCAGTTGGAAGACTTTGTACGAAACGCCAATATCCCTTTTACCACGTATACGCAGGTAGAGGCCATTACCTTTCCGCCAAGTCTCGAGCTATTTCAGCATCATAATTCAGTGTTTGTTTTTTTATCAAGTGACCAAACAAAAAAGTCACGAAGGGTTGGTCCGACCACGGCACGTAAAACGCTAAAATTATCCGATAAAAATTAGATATCATCAAAATCAACCTCGTCAGGTCCATTTTCCATGATAATCGATGAATCGAACTTGTCATCGACCTCATTTATAATATTTTCCTCTTTTTGTAAAACGGTAAGATTCACGCTTAGTTGAAGAATTTGCTCTTTATCCTTGTCAGAGTACACACAAATAAGGTCACAATCTTGCCGTTTTCCTTCCGTGATAGAGGCCCATTCCCTAAGACCCACCAAAACCCAGACCCCCTTTCGTATAAAGTTAGCGCCCTTGTTTTTGCCACTAAAGACGCCACGGATATGACACAAACGAACCTCACCGTCGTTACACTTTACCTCGCAGACACGACCCCCCATCATTTTCAAAACAATGGCATAGACCTCGCACGAATCTTGGGCTGTCTTAAGTCGGTTAGACCCGACAAAACTTTTGCGTCCGCTCTGCTTTGCTTTCTTTCCACCGGTAATGTTCTTCACCATTTTTTTAATATACCATTAAGTATTTAAATGTTTTGAATTCAATTTTTATAGGTTTTCATGCTTTCGATTAACCGAGATTTTTCAACTTTTGTCTCGAACTCTTTTGTGCCATAACTATTCGGTCTAGTTAGCATTTTTTTGTTTATGATTCTGTGCTCTAATAGAGACGGTCTTTTTTCTGGGTTTGGATGAATAAATAAAAGAAGCTTCTCTTGTAATTCGGGGATTTCGACACGCAATTCATCCTTGATAATTTCAAGTAGATGCAGTCCGATTTTATAATGGTCCCATGTTCTCCAAAAACCCAGAAGATAAATAATTCCTTCTTTTCGTTTAATGTCTACTAAATTCAAAAAAAACTTAATCGATTCTTTTTTGTAATACTCCAAGTAAGATTCAGAAAAAATATAAAATAAATCATGCTTTAAATAAATGTCAATTGTACCCAGAATCATTTGCTCTTTTAAACTGCCGCTATGTAATAAAAAACATAAAAAATGATAATCAAGGGACCACCATACCCAGTCTGGTGAAAATTTAAAAATACATTTGGTTAAGTATTCTATATCCAATTTACCTTTGTGAAAAAAACGGTCCACCATAATCGCCAATCCAAAATCAATAATGTAGAGATTGGATGTCTCGGTAGAAAAAAGAATATTACCAAAATGCAAATCATTGTGAACGATTCCATGTTCGGTAAGGAGGTTTAACTTTTCTGTCAATAAAAAATAGACACGCATAAATTTATGAATGTATTTGTTTTCAAGAATATAATCACATAGCTGTACGGATTTTACAAACTTTGAATATAATAGAACATAGTTTTTGTCATGCTTTTTATCAAAAATTTTACAACCTTTTATCATAAGATTCAACCGATTGTTTGAAATATTGCAATGCTTGCTGATAATAATAAAATGTCTCGAGTATTCTGGAATTTTTTTGATGTGTTCGCTTACCGTATATTCGGTAATCGTAGAAAAGTTATTTAAAACCAGCTTCGTGATATACTCTTTTTTATCTATCTCCTTTCCTTTACAATCATACCCTGGGTAATAAACACAACCATAAGCACCTGAAGCCAAAAAACGATTAGGCATTTAGACTAACATCATATTTTTTATGTTTTATTTGATAGTATTGATTGTTATAGCACTTTTTTACAGTAGCTTCTGGAATATGTTTATCGTAGTCAAAATCCTTAAAGGTCAGTGCAGGTCTAAACCCAGGGTCCTTCTGAAAGTGCTCTTCAAGGTCCTTTTGAATGCTTTCTTTCAGCTCTTTGGGAAGCCTTTGCACAACCCTTTCGTGTACCTCTTTTTTCGGCTCAGGCTTCAGAAACTTTTTGATGTAATAATATTTAATACTTTTAAATATTTTTACATTGATTGGTGTATCGTAGTCAAACCTCCGCAAAAAGTTCGACTCCTTTTCGAGAATATCACGCATTTCTTTGGTCTCAATCCATTCATTAAACTTTTGAATCAAGGTATCTTTATCATCAAATTTATGAATATCCGAAAATTCCATAATTTTATCGTTTAATTCAGACGAACACTTGAACCGATGAATCATCATTTTGCTCATTTAAAAACTTATTTTCCGTTTTCAATTTTTTTTCTAGGAAGTCTGCGAAATCAACTTTTGGAGTTTTGGATTCGGTAATCTTTTTATGAGCAAAGACAATCGCTCTTAAATTATTTTCTATTTCAACCAGACCGTACTCTTTCATGAACTTCTCGTAATCGCCACGTTTTTCAATTTCCAACAAAGTTGTAAAATCCGTAAGCCGAGACACCGTATGTACGTAACTCCTATATTTTAGCGAGAGAGACTCATCCATAGAGAGACTAATCACCTCGCAGCCTACAGACAGTGCACGATGTACCGTGTAGCTGTCAGGGATAGAATTCTCGTAAGGCATTTGAATGACATATTTTACGGTTTTTAACTTTTCAAACAAATGCATCGGATTTGTATAGGAGTTGCTAAGGTCAAATTCAAAAGTAGAATGAGGATTTACTCGTTTAAAGTCTTCCAGCATAGCGTCTTGCAACTTATGGGATTCGCCTGTGAAAAAGAATTCAATGGGTCTCGTATCGAAATCGGGCAACTCTTTGTTGCTTAAAAAATCATAAAAATAAAAGGAAAATACACGGACATTTAGTCTTTCCTTTAACTTTTCCGTATTCAAACGGCTCCAATCCAAGATAGGATTGTTCTCTAAAAGTTCTACATAGTATTTATTATCAAATGCCTTGCTATCAAATTTCTCGCTTTGAATGATGATATAAGAACAGCCAATGTTGTTTTGAATAAAGACCAGCTTATCCGCTTGTTCATTTGCACCAAAGACAATCATAATATCACCCTTGTTGGGTGATAACTCTGATACAAAAGGAATTTGTAGACGGGACGCTAATATAGTAGCGTTTTCATTAAAGCAAGACTTAAACGACACAACATACATTGTATTAGGATAACAGTTTTTTTCTTATGTTTTATCGCAATTATACCCTAAATCTGTAAGTATTTTATGATAGGCCTGCAAAGAGGGTATTGGTATAGAATTGGGCTTTCGCCAAATCTCCTTGTTTACCGTATTTTCTTCGTGACAAAGACACAACATCACTTTAGTAATATCTGAATGAGCAACTTCCCAGTGACGACCCGTTAAAAATTGGATTCCTTCGCTAGTATTATTAGAGCTAAACCGACCCTTCTCCCAAAAGCTCTTTTTATAAACAAGCGTGGCTTCGTTTGCCATACTTAAGAGCGGATTTCGCATGGCTCCGGTATGTCCGTCCTTAAATAAAAAATACATATCACTTGTCCCTACTGCGTTCTTCTTTTTGTTGACCATCAAATCAATCGAATGCTCAATGTAAGTCGGAAAGTAAATATCGTCTGTATCAAAATGAGCAATGTACTCTCCTTTAGCATTTTCCACCAATATATTTCGTTTGTTTCCTATCGTCATTCTAGGACATTTAATGTACTTTATCTCATAAGGAATCGTAAGATTTAATACCTCACTATCCTCTCCATCATCTGCGATAATCACCTCTATAATATTTTTGTAGGTTTGGTTCGTAATATTGAATTCTATTAAGCGTTCAAATTTTTTACGATTAAAAGTCGGGATAATAATAGTACAAGACATTATACATTAGGAAGAATTTTTTTTGTCTCTTTTTACTCACTTTCTTACTTTAATATATACTTATAGTATAATGGCACGTAGAACGAAAAAAGTAGGCACCAAAAAGAACAAGTCTAAGCGAAAGCTCTCGACATGGAATTTGTTTGTCATGAAAGTGAAAAAGTTAAACCCAAATAAATCCTTTAAGGAAATTTTGAAGATTGCTTCCTCTGAAAAAAAGAAGGGTAAAATGAAGCTTTAAAAATCTCATTTAATTCTAATGTCCAACTACGGATATAATTTCAATCAAGCCATTGAAAAAGTTGGTAGCAAGGATAGCGAATTAAATAGGATTAAGAGAGAATTTGAAAAAAAATACATGGATTTTCTTGTAAAATATCAGGTTGTAGGAGATAAAAACTTTAAAACACAATTCAATGTGTATCCTGAAAAAATATATTCTGAAGGTTAGGTTTAATCGGTATTTATATACAAAAAGGCAATCATTAATTTATTTGCGATGGCTTGAGAATCTGCGTTATTTAAAACCTTGGGGTCATTAGTAAATTTTGTAATAAATTCATTAAATTTTGGGTTATCAGTCAAAGCCTTTTTATCTGTCAACTGTGGTTCCAATTTTTCATATATTCCAGAAAACTGTTTTATTTTATATATTTGTAATTCTGACTGAAGGCCCTTAAGTACAGTGATTAATTCATTATTGAGGTCCGTTTTTGGAGCATCTGGTTCCTTTGACATTACTTTTACTATATATTAATTATTTAGTAAAAGAAATAAAATATAACTGAATTTTATATGGCAGAATTTACACCACAGGGAGTGAATATAATTTCGAAAGAGCTGACGGCAAACGACTTTTCTACTACGGCGCAGGACCTGTCTCAAAATAATTTTTACAGAACTGCTGGAGGGTATAACGTATTTGAGTTCTATGCGATGGATATCAGCCAGACCTTTAGCGTGGCACCAAGCTTTATTCCTATCATAAAGGGCGACAGATTTGGAGACGTTTCCGCCGTTGCTATTATGCATGCTCCTGCCATTAATTTCAGCAGATTATTTAAGTTTAAGTCCGACGATACGATTCCATTAACGGATAATCTAGATTGGGCTCCTACAAACGTTTCCTTTAACAATATGTATTTTGGATGCGAAGACCCATCTGCGTTTGATAATAGTGTTTTAAGATATTCTAATGCGAGTGTTACGGTTAATCTAGCAAACAAAGCGGACATTTATGTAAATGATACAGTCATAAAGCAGGACTTTGTACGACATTTAGCAAAATCAATTACGGGTGGTTATGCCATGTCCGAAATATTTGTAAATGAAAAACAGCTTATTGAGGGTGTAGCCGATATGGATGCTCTTTTTAATGCGTCCATGAGCGATATTATCATTAATGCTTCAAATTCAGGTTCTACGGATGAGCGTTACAATGGTCTCTACAAGGGTACGGATATAAAACCACACCCCGTTGCTTTGTCATGCCAAAATTTAGTGGCGAATTTATTTGCATTAAACGTAAGCGTGATAGGCGAAAACTCCAATGGAGATGCTGACTCTTGGGCGAGAGGCCAGCAATTTTTGCTTGATTTAGCCAACCAAACCACGCCTGATATTTCTGACAACGAGTTTTATGTAAAATTCCGTAACAAGGACGTTCTTGCCGTAAGACTTACCTATGCCCCCTATGGCTCTGTAAATGGTTTGGATAGTGCTAGCAATACGGACCCTAACAGTGCTCCAGGTACCAATCCTGTTTACAGCAGAAGTTATAAAGTATACATTGTCATGGACGACAATCCAGTTTATTCTGAAGGATATGCTGTAGGTCCAAACCCTAGACCATGGTCCCAGAATACGGTCTAGATAATACTTTAAACTCTACTATTATATTATGACATCGTTTTCAAGTACTTCTGCATCAGCATATTCTAAATCTCTGCAGGGTAATTTAAATAACATTACAAGTAATACAAATCTAGAATTAATAAGAGATATCTATCGGTATCAAATATTAAATTCCTTTGTTATTAACAATTTGAATAATTACATTAATTTGTTCACTAAAGCAAAATACATAGAATTAAAGGGTTCTTATACTGATGCGAAACGTAAGAATTTGTCTTTGATTTTAGGTAATGATTCATTTTTCTATAATACAAACATTGACAATTTAGATGGATTCAACTATGATTCAGGTACCTTTAATAACTTTCGTTCAAGTTCCAAGGGTTTAATTTCAGGTTTAGAAATGGCTGTAAAACAGTTTGACCAAGTAAATCAATTGGAAAAAGACGTCAAGTATTATGAGAACATTTTAAGTACAGAAAAAAATATCATAGAGTACATAAACCAGCATAAAGAGATTTCGCAATTTGCGTTTGATACGACACAGGTTTTCAACGTCAAGCACGTTTTGAAGCCATGGTACGAAAGATATTTGGCACTTTATGGACCGCCAAATGACGGGGTCTTTCAAAACGATTTAATGGCGGATATTGTTATTAATTTAATTCGTGAAGGCGTGATTAGTGAAGAGGAATTTATTACAAATACTTATTTGCCTCCTACCTTTTGAACCGGTTCAGCCGGTTAAATATGATAAAATACATTAAACACGTCCATAAAATAAATTCTGAAGTTACCCTTATAACTATAGGTATGGCTTGCATAAGCTCGCATAAAACACAAAAGATTGATTAGTGGATTAGAAGCATCCTTTACAAAGGGCGGCGGAACCCTTTTTGTTTCAATCTCGAATTTTGGATAGTTTATCGATTCACCCGACTTGGCGTCAATCATTTCGCCAAAGTCTGATGAATCCTCTGGAAAATGTAATTTATGATTTATTAAAATGTATAAAATCTCGTGCAAACAGGTTTCCTCGTCTAATGCTGCCTTCGGGTCTGTAAAAAAGGTATGCGGCAAATCATACTTTTCTAAGATATTCTTTTGCGTGGTTATTTTATATAATTGTTTAATATCCATTTGAATAAGAGAGGTATTTTTATTTATTTAAATTAGTGTAAAGAGCCATATAATTATCATAGTCTTTGTGAATACTGTTATAATTTCTTTTAAAGATGATATCAAAATCGTCGTGTAATTTCTTAATACTAGGTACATCTACAAAATTCTCTCTGTATGGATAAAAGAGAACAACTAAAAATAAAAGAAGGTACAGAAACATATAATGTCAATATATATTATGCGAAACTCGAATCTTCTTTTTTTTGTGATTATTTTATTTTTTATTTCCTTTTTGTATAAAAACAAGGTCTCGGACAGGGTTGTCTCGGAAAACACAAATGTCCTAGGACCTATTCTACAGGTGAGAGCCGAACCCGTAGATACAACAGATACGCTAAGAAATTTGTATACTCCGCCCCTTCGCTATAATGATGCCGAATTTAGACAGCTGGGCTATTTAACGTCGGACGGCATTCGTCTTCCCCTCTTTGGTCGAAAGATTGGTCGAGACAAGTGGACGTATTATACCATGCAAGAAGGAATTAAACTCCCTGTTGAATATAATCGGCGTGTCTGTACCCAATTTCCGGGATGCAATGAAATGTCTGACAAAGACGAGGTGCTTGTGGATGGAATTACCTTTAAAGTACATATCTATGATGTGCAAACATGGGGATATTGAAAGCGTGGATATTGAAAAATTGATTTAATGTTTAAGTTCTATAGAATAGTAAAAATGTCTGAAAAGCCCTCAGACAAGTCCTTAGAAAAGGAGTACGTAGACCAACTTACTCCTTTTCAAAAAATTGCACATGATATTGCGGTAAAAAAACTAGGTTCGTCGTTCAACCTGTCACTTTCTATTGGTTTTCTTGAGTTTCTCGCTGCAAGACCAAAAACTCTTGGAACGTAATTTCACGAGGGACTACCGACTCTTTTTTACCATACTCCTCTAATTTTCCCTTATAGATAAATCGATTGGTCTCTTTCTCCAGCATAAGGCGTTCGACTTTCGAGACAAAAGGACCATTCTGTTCCATTTTCTTTTTTTCGACAATCTTTGTTTCCTCAGAGAATTTGTACAGCTGTTTGCAATTAAAATCAAGCACATACTTCCTGCAAAAAATGTCCAAATACTTATAGATGATATCTGTATTTGAATAATAGCAAAAGGCATTGGATTCCAAGTCATAATACATAATCACATGGTATTTAAGATAGGGGATTTCATAGGTGAGTACTTTTTCTTTTAGTTGAGCCAATTCTTCCTGAGACAAGTTTGAATCGGGGGCTTCAATGACTTCTTCTAAAAATTTAGTAGAGATAAAAAGTTTATCATAAAATTCGTCTAATTCGATGCCCTCTTTTTCATTCTCTTTCCGTCGAATCACAAAGGGAAGGAGTAAAAACCCTACACTTAGACCAAGAAAATAAACACCAAAATAATAAACATATAACATTTAATAAATAAGTATTTATTTATTTAACTCTTTTTTTCAGTAGCTTTTTTAGTATCTCTTTTAGGTTTTCGTCTTTTAGGTTTTGATTTCGACATTGATTTTTTAGACTTTTTGGGTGGAAGACGCTTCTTTCTCGCTTTTAGATGCTGTACCATAGAATTAAAGTCGTTGCGATTAAAATGTACACACTTTTTAAAGGATGGTACAATTTTCCCATCATTCATAAAATCTTGAATAAGCTGGTCGGGCAAAGAAAATCCCGTATTTAATCTGATATGTCCTAACATATCCTTTAGTTCCTCATCCGTCATTTTACGATGTTTTACGATTCCATCTTTCATTTCATAAACATCACCCCTTTCATAATGCATTATATTCTAGGACGAAAATATTAATTATGAAAAAAACTAATTAAACAAACCCCATATAGTATATTATCTATTACAATGTCTATGTAGCGTAATGGATAGCGCGTCAGACTTCTAATCTGAAGGTTGCGGGTTCGAGTCCCGCCATAGATTGCTTCATTAGCTCAGTTGGTTAGAGCGAACGGCTGTTAACCGTTAGGTCGTAGGTTCGATTCCTACATGAAGCGTTTTAATAATGTAATAGTTTTATTACCTTATTAACTTTTAAAATACTTATATAATGGGATGTGTTAGTTCTGGAATTAGTGCTGCTAGAATAGTAGATGGTGCTATAACAGGTACTTTATACCCTCCTCTTTTTGGATTATTGGACAATAATAAAATATGGGGGAAATTTGCTCTTATATTTATACTTGCAACCTTTTTACTTAGTAAAGGATTTGCAATTATCGCCTTTATTATAATTTTTATACTTGTTTTTTTGAAAGATTTTATTGTCTCTATTGTATTTAATTGGCAGACTTCAGCGGTCCTTATTGTTCTTCTTATATTTTTCCTTGTCTTTGCAATCATTTGGGCTATGGTAAGAACGGGAGTAAATCAAGGAATACTCCCCGCTATATTATTTCTTGTTAGTAAAATAATAAACCCCATTATTCGTCTCTTTAAAAAGTTGCTGAAGATGGTTGGTGCTCGCCTTCCTTTTGACGAAATAGACGAGGGTGCACTTGGCGAAGGAATGCCAACTCTTTTAAGCTTATTCATGATGGTTTTAAAGCCATTGTTTGAGATGCTTTTAAGTCCGTTAAGAGCAAACAGGGAGGACGAGTCGAATCAAAAATGTAAAAACGAATAAAATAATATTGTACTAATTTAATGGATAAAGTAAATAAAATCTTTAAAAATCTTAAATCGTATTTAAAACCAAATAATTTGCCAAAGGTCGCCATTTTATTGGCAATATTAGCCATTCTCTATTACTTTTATTCCACTCATTTAAAAGAGGGATTTGAGGTTAACCATGACAAGCTCGACGAATACATTAGTCCCGACAAAACATCGCTTGTTTTATTTTATGCGGATTGGTGTGGACATTGTAAAAAGCTAAAGCCTACCTGGAAGGAATGCTCTGAAAAGGCAAAGAAAGATGGACTTAACATGGTTCAGATTAATGTCGGAGAAGGAACAGAGAAAGATAAAGAACTTACTGAAAAATATGAGATAGATGGTTACCCCACGATTATCTTATTTAAAAATGGAAAGGCAACGCCTTATAACGGACCTCGAACGGAAGAGGGCTTCTTGAGTGCTCTTAAATAAATTAATACTTATAAAGGTTTGTGGTCATAAGAGTCATGTACCAGTTGTTTCCATTTAAATTCAATATAAACCCTGTGTCATCGTATATTTTTACATGCAGTCTTTCCAGATTCGTCGGGCTGTGATATTCACGCTTATATTTACATTTATCGGTGAAATACGTATCTCCCCAAACTAGTTTTACGCCATCAAAAGGAAATACGGCAAGTATTTGATTGGGTGAGTATACGTCTAACCGTTGGTTTTGTAAATATAAGTTATTTCTTGATTGATTTTGCTGTGCTCTCGTATAAACCTGTGCCTTTGTCAGGGTTCTGTTTGGAAAAACAGTCTTGTCTAAATACGTAGTTATATTAGAGGGATTTAAGCATTCCAAATAGGGGTCTTGTGTAAAATAAGAGGTAGGATTAGAAATAAGAGGGTCTATTTGTACTTGTACTAAAGTATCAGCGGTTTGTGTTTTATTAAAATCATCTACCACGACGACAAAGTATTTGATTCGTGGCACGATTGCTGCGGCAGTGGCTGTAATACTTCCAGAAAAAGTATACGAGAAGGCGATTTCCTCATCTACGGAGACAAGAGACGACCCCGTAAATTTTCTAAACCCCAAATACCATCCCAAGGAGTTATTTAGTTTAACGCCTTCAGGCATAAAATCTATCGTGATAGACCCACTTGATACTAACGTAACACGTCCTGTAACAGCCGATAGAGTGGCACTAGTTATTTTTGAGGCTGAATTGGCTACAATATAATCCAATATCTGTTGTAGAGTATAATTACCATCGGGTAATACAACCTTTGTCATTACATTTTCCGAGACAATCTCAAAACGATTATTCCCTCTTACATTCTCTATGTTATAAAACGTAAACGGTATTTGTATATTTGAAATTTCAAGTGAAACGGTATTCACAATTTTCTCATTCAGTGTGCAAATATAATCGGTAGATTCCTTTAATAAATCAGGTCTAAATTGTGAGTCTAGTAAAATAAGTCTCGTAATGGTATTTTTGTAGTCTGCATTTAAATTGTCTCGGACGGTATTTTTTACAACCACGCCTTGGCTTTCTTTTACCCCGTTCAAAAATTTGTCGGCAATTATCTTTTCCGATGCTCGGTCGAGAAAATCCTTCAGTTCCTCTTTATTTGTTTCCTTGTGTAATTTCATGAACATTCTTTTTTTACTGTCTTCAATGTCTTGTACAGTAAATTCATTCAAACAATTGATTCCACTATGTTTTGTAAATAATTTTTTAAGTTCTTGAGTTGAATACTTATCTATGTTTAATTCCTCCATTATAAATAAATAATGTTAAAATTTTACAGATTCAACATTATTTATTTATATAATATATGAGTATATCAGCCCTTGATAAGTCTTATGATATAGATACACATACGAGAGAAAGTCATAATTGTTATTCCTATTTGCTTAATTTAAAAAGCAATGCGGCTAAAAAATTATGTGAAAAGGAACTAAAATATAACGACCTTTGTAGAAGGTCTCAACCCGGATATGCTGCAGGATTTCCTTCTTTAAAAACCAAGGACTTTAATTGTCCCACGATTGTAAAAAGAACCTTGGCTGATAATCCAAACATTAAACCGTCTACTTTTACTCAGGCTTGTCCAAAAGATAAATACAAGGGGGCGATTGTGGTTGCCCCCGGAAGAGACTATCATTATTATCGATTAAACGACGAGGGTTATTGGACACATAAGCCCGGTTGGAAACCTAGCACGGCCTATGATGCGAAAAATAACCTCATTAAAAATCCTGAGCTAGCCAGCCGAAATTACGGAGAGCTAAATTACAGCGATTTCTGTGGATATGTTTG
>Ga0136644_10003174_pt1 | contig 12320 bp, 5 predicted proteins | sample C_130820_EF_Meta_FD_94780 | JGI IMG/M metagenome (GOLD analysis project Ga0136644, IMG submission 94780) | Freshwater microbial communities from Lake Croche, Canada to study carbon cycling - C_130820_EF_MetaG (v2) (version 2) | ecosystem: Environmental > Aquatic > Freshwater > Lake | place: Lake... | reverse complement strand
CGAAACCGACATCACACCATCACCATTGGTGGTCACCCTCGCAATGAACGAACCACCAAAAATTCCCGAGCCAGGAAGATTGGACACCGTCGGAGAACTCGGCGTCCTCTTCCCAACCGTGAACGACTGCTCGGTTCCATCAGCCGCACCGAAATTCACACCAGCTGCAACATGTGCCACCAAGGTGCACGTACCAGCAGTGAGAAACGACACCACACCAGAACCATCCACCGAACACACTGCGGTCGTCAACGACGAAACCGACATCACACCATCACCAGTCGTCACAACGACCGGCACGAACGACGCGCCAACCACGAACGTCAAAGGATCAGGGTGAACCACCACAACCAAACCCCGCACCTCAACCGGCGTTGAACTGTTCGTCGCCGAACCATCACCCAACTGCCCGAAACTGTTATTTCCCCAACACTTCACCTTGCCGCCGGACACCAACGCACACGCGTGAGCGGTTCCAGCGGCGATCGCAGTGACGTGAGCCAAATTCTTCACCGAAACCGGCATTGCGCTGTTCGTCGTCGAACCATCACCCAACTGCCCGGAACCGTTCCGACCCCAACACTTCACGCTGCCATCCGACAACAACGCACACGAGAGGGAGCGGCCAGCGGAGACCGTCACGACGCCCGATAGATCCTTCACTGAAACCGGCGTTGCACTGTCCGTCGTCGAACCATCACCCAACTGCCCGGAACTGTTGGCCCCCCAGCACTGCACCGTGCCATCCGACAACAACGCGCACGAGTGGTCGTAACCCGCAGCAATCGAAAGCACACCCGACAAGCCCGACACCACAACCGGCGTTGCACTGTCCGTCGTCGAACCATCACCCAACTGCCCAAGCCAGTTGGACCCCCAGCATTTCACCGTGCTGTCCGACATCAACGCACATGAATGGCTGGAACCCACGGCAACCGAGAGCACGCCCGACAAACCGACAACCGCAACCCGTGTCAACCGAACCGACGTCGAACCATCACCCAGTTCCCCGGAAACGTTGTACCCCCAACACTGCACCATGCCACCAGACACCAACGCACACGAATGGCCGGAACCCACAGCAACCGAAAGCACACCCGACAAGCCCGACACCACAACCGGCGTTGCACTGTCCGTCGCCGAACCATCACCCAACTGCCCAGATTCATTGGCCCCCCAGCACTGCACCATGCCACCAGACACCAACGCACACGAATGGACGTAACCGACACCAACCGACAGCACATCCGGCAGAGTCGGCACCAAAACCGGCGCTGAACTGTCCGTCGTCGAACCATCACCCAACTGCCCACGCCTGTTGGAGCCCCAACACTTCACCAAGCCATTCGACACCAGCGCACACGAATGGTTACTTACGGAGGCGATTGCGTTGTTCCCCGAGGCGGGAAGATTGGAGATCGTCGGCGCACTCGATGTCGCTCTGCCAACCGTGAACGACTGCTCGGTTCCATCAGCAGCACTGAAGTTCGCACCAGCCCCAACATGCGCCACCAAGGTGCACGTACCAGCAGCGAGAAACGACACGACACCAGAACCATCCACCGAACACACCGCGATCGTCGACGACGTCACTGTCTTCACACCATCACCATTGGTATCGACCGCTGGCTCGAACAAACCGCCAACCACACGACCCGCAATCGTCGGAAGATTCGGGATCGTCGGAGTACTCGCAGTTCCCTTCCGAATGGTGAACGACTGAGCCTGGCCGTCCACGCCGAAGTTCGCACCAGCCCCAACAACATGCGCCACCAAGGTGCACGTACCGGGAGTGCGAAACGACACCACTCCAAAGGCACCGACGGAACACACCGCGGTCGTCAACGAGGTCACCGAGGGCACGCCATTGCGAGTCGTCGTCACGGTCGGCAGGAACGAACCACCGACCGCACGACTCTCAATCGACGGAAGATTCGAGATTGTCGGGGCACCGGCAGTTATCTCCCCAACCGTGAACGACTGAGCCTGTCCATCAGCAGCGGTGGTGTTCGCACCAGCCGCAACATGCGCCACCAAGGTGCACGTACCAGGAGCGAGAAACGACAGCAGACCAGAACCATCCACGGAACACACTGCGGACGTCGACGACGTCACTGTCTTCACACCGTCACCAGTGGTAGCGACCGCTGGTACGAAGAAACCACCAACCACGAACGTTGAGGAATCAGGGGCAACAACAGCCACCAGACCCGATACCAAAACCGGCGCTGAACTGTTCGTCGTCGAACCGTCACCCAACTGCCCGGAACCATTGGACCCCCAACACTTCGCCGCGCCACCGAGCAACAACGCACACGAATGGTCAACGTACGCAGCAACCGAGATCACAGTCGACAGATCTTTCACCGAAACCGGCGTTGCGCTGTTCGTCGTCGAACCATCACCCAACTGCCCACGCCTGTTGTAGCCCCAACACTTCACTGTGCCACCCGACAACAACGCACACGAATATTCAAGTCCGGCGGAGACCGCAACAACGCCCGATAGATCGAGGCCCGATAGATCCTTCACCGCAACCGGTACCGAGCTGTTCGACGTCGAACGATTACCCAACTGCCCGGAACTGTTCTTGCCCCAACACTTCACCGAGCCACCAGACAACAACGCACACGAGTGGTAGCCACCCGCAGCAACCGCAATCACACCCGACAACCCAGACACCACAACCGTCGTTGCACTATTCATCGTCGAACCATCACCCAACTGCCCGGAACTGTTGGACCCCCAACACTTCACCGAGCCACCAGACAACAACGCACACGAATGGTCTTGACCGACAGCAACCGAGATCACACCCGACAAACCCGACACGGAAACCGGCATACGCGCTGTTTCCTGCGAACCATCACCCAGCTGTCCGAAACCGTTGAACCCCCAACACCGCACCGTGCCACCAGACAACAACGCACACGAATGGTCACCATACGCAGCAACCGAAATCACACCCGACAGGTCCTTCACCGAAACCGGTCTTGAGCTCTGGCTGCCCGAGTTCGCACCATCACCCAACTGCCCGTAGGTGTTGTTCCCCCAACACTTCACTGAACCACCAGACACCAACGCACACGAATAGTCACCACCCACAGCAACCGAAATCACACCCGACAGGTCCTTCACCGAAACCGGCGTCAACCGAAACGTCGTCGAAGAATCACCCAACTGCCCGTAGGTGTTGTCCCCCCAACACTTCACCTTGCCACCAGACTCCAACGCACACGAGTGCCTAAAGCCAGTGGCGATAGCACTGTGCACAGAACCAGGAAGATCAGACACTGTCGGAGTACTCGACGTCGCTTTCTCAATTGTGAACGATTGAGGTTCGCCGTCAGCAGCACGGAAATTCACACCGGCCGCAACATGCGCCACCAACGTGCACGTACCAGCGCCGACGTACCACACCAAACCAAGACCAAGACCACGATTCACCGAACACACCGCCGTCGTCAACGACGTCACCGAGCGCACACCATCACCCGTCGTCGAAACAACCGGAGTGAATGAACCACCAAAGATTCCCGAGCCAGGAAGACTGGTCACCGTCGGAGAACTCGGCAGTCCCTTCCCAATTGCGAACGACTGAGCCTGACCATCAGCAGCGCTGAAATTCGCACCGGCCCCGACATGCGCCACCAAGGTGCACGTACCAGCAGCGGTGAACGACACCGCGCCAGAACCATTCACCGAACACACCGCAGCCGTCGACGACGTCACCGACCTCACACCATCACCCGTCGTCGAAACAACCGGAGTGAACGAACCACCAACCACGAACGTTGAAGGATCAGGAAGAACAACCGGGGTCAAGCCGAACACCACAACCGTCGCTGGCCTCTTCACTTTCGAACCATCGCCCAACTGGCCGTAATAGTTGTCCCCCCAGCAGTTCACACGTCCGACAGCCAACGAGGCACACGAATGAGCCCCCCCAGCGCCGATCGCAGTGACACCCGACAATTCCGAAACCGAAACCGGCACAGACCGATCGGTGGTCGAACCATCACCCAACTGGCCGTAACCGTTGCGACCCCAACATTTCACCGTGCCATCAGACAACAACGCACACGAGTGGTCATAGTGAGCGCTGATCGCGATGACACCCAATAGCCCCGAAACCGAAACCGGCACAGACCGATCGGTGGTCGAACCATCACCCAACTGGCCGTAACCGTTGCGACCCCAGCACTTCACTGCGCCACCAGACACCGAGGCACACGAAAAGTCGAGCCCGACAGCAATGGAAGTAACGCCCGACAACCCCGAGACCAAAACCGGTGCTGAACTGTTCGCAGTCGAACGATTCCCCAACTGGCCAGAACCGTTGGCCCCCCAGCACTCCACCTTGCCATCCGACAACAACGCACAGGAGTGGTACGCACCTGCGGCAATCGAAATCACGCCCGACAATCCCGAAACCGCAACCGGAGTCAATCGGATCGTCGTCGAACCATCACCCAACTGCCCGGAGTTGTTGGACCCCCAACACTTCACCGCACCATCCGAAAACAGCGCACAGGAATGGTCATAACCCGAAGCAATCGAAATCACCCCCGACAACTCCACGCCCGAGAGATCCTTCACCGAAACCGGCGTCGAGGTGTCTGTCGTCGAACCATCGCCCAACTGCCCCGAGCTGTTGTACCCCCAGCAGTTCACCGTGCCGCCAGTCAACAACGCACACGAATGTCGGAATCCAGTGGCAATCGCAGCGACACCTGTGAGTGAGCCGGCCCCGCCCCGGCCTTTCACCGAAACCGGTGCCGAGCTGTTCGTCGTCGAACCATCACCCAACTGCCCAGCGGCGTTCCAGCCCCAGCACTTCACCATGCCACCATCGACCAATGCACATGAATGGCGATAGCCAGTCGCGATTGTGTTGTTCCCGGAACCAGGCAGATTCGAAACCGCCGGAGCAGTCGGCATGGTCAGAGCGCTCGCGCTGCTGCGTCCCAACGCCGAAACCACGACAAATGCCAGCGCGGCGATACACATCGCAGCCACCACGCCACGAACCCACCGACGGTCGCTCTGCTCCATGCCCGTTCCCCTCAGAAGCTGCGTAGACCGAGTCTTCAAACTCGCTGACAACTCAAGTCGCCGGAGTCGAGATCAATCGTTAAGTTCTCTATGCAGACAATGTACTCATGGGTTTCGAAGCCTGCAACGTGGATCTCGACTCATGGATTGGTGACATCACCCGGGCAAATTTGAAGGTACCAACGGCGACCGAGCCGAGAGCTCGCTGGATCACGACCCAGACAATGCGGAGCGCGAAACGATCTTGAAGATCTGGGGGCCACCATCACGGGCGTTGAAGTTCGAACCCGCAGCGACGTGCGCAACGAGCGTGCACGTGCCGACCTCGGTGAAGGTCACCCGACCAGAACTCTCCACCTTGCAGACGTTCGGTGATGAGGTCGTCACCGTCTTCGCGCCATCACCAGTGGTGGCGACTCGCGGCATGTACCAAGTACCGATCGCCACTGTTCCCGGGATATTCGTGATGATCACCGCGGAGAGACCCGCGACCGAAACCGGTGTGGTCGAAGTCGTCAGGCTGTCGTTGCCCAACTCGCCGGAGTAATTCGACCCCCAACACTTCACTGTGGAATCAGTCAACAACGCACATGTTTGCTGGCGACCCGCAGAGATCGCCGCCACACCCGACAGATCCTTCACCGAAACCGGCTTCGACCGATCCGTCGTCGACCCGTTACCCAACTGACCAGACGCGTTGGAGCCCCAGCACTTCACTGCCCCGCCAGTCAGCTCAGCACACGTGTGGTCACCGCCAGCAGAGATCGCCGCCACACCCGACAGATCCTTCACCGAAACCGGCCTCGACCTGTCCGCCTTCGAACCATCGCCCAGCTGACCCGAAAGGTTATTGCCCCAACACACGGCCGTGCCACCGCTAAGCGCTGCACACGTTTGCGAACCACCTGCGGAGATCGCAATAACACCAGACAGGGAACCGGTTCCTGTCGCGGCTTTCACCGAAACCGGCGTCAACCGGTTCGTCGTCGAACCATCACCCACCTGACCGGAAATGTTGAACCCCCAGCACTTCACCGTGCCACCAGTCAACAACGCGCATGATTGCGAACCACCCGCGGAGATCGCCGCGACTCCCGACAGATCCTTCACCAACACCGGCGTCAACCGGTATCCCGTCGAACCGTCACCCACCTGACCGGAAATGTTGAACCCCCAACACTTCACCTTGCCACCAGTCAACAACGCACACGCATGCTTCTGGCCCGTGGAGATCGCGGCAACGCCCGACAGATCCTTCACCAACACCGGCGTCAACCGATTCGTCGACGAACCATCACCCAACTGCCCGGAACTGTTCTTGCCCCAGCACTTCACCTTGCCACTAGTCAACAATGCACAGGCGTAGCCGTCACTCACAGAGATTGATGAGACGCCCGACAGATCCTTCAACGAAAAATCCTGCGTCAACTCCTTCACCGACACCGGCGTCAACCGACTCGTCAACGAATCATCACCCAACTGCCCGTAGCTGTTGTTGCCCCAGCACTTGACCATGCCACCAGTGATCAGAACACACCCTGAACCGGAGCCTGCGCTGATCTGAGTCACTGCCGTTGGTGTTCCCTTGATCATGAACGACTGAGCGATTCCATCTCGGGCCTTGTAACTGCTGCTCGCAGCGACGCGTGCGACCAAAGTGCAGGTTCCGAGTTTCAGGAACGACACCACGCCCGATGTTCCCACTGTGCAGACCGCCGTGGTCGAGGAGGTCACCGACCTGGCGCCATCACCAGTGGTCGACACGATCGGCGTGAAGGAACCACCAACGCCGGCGGACCACACGGCGACAGGCGAAACACCGATCACCGTGACCGGGGTCAACCGATCTGTCGTTGTGTTATCCCCCAACTGCCTGAAGCCATTGGCCCCCCAACACTTCACCGAACCATCAGACACCGACGCGCACGAATGCGAGTCACCGGTGGCGATCGAAACGGAACCCGAAAGACCAGACACCGAAACCGGCGTCAACCGATCCGTCGTCGTGTTGTCCCCCAACTGTCCGGAACCATTAGCCCCCCAACACTTCACCGAACCACCAGCCACCAGCACGCAGGTCTGGTCGCCACTGGCAGAGATCGCAACCGCACCGGACAGACCAGACACCGAAACCGGTGTGAACGAATTCGTCGTCGAGCCATTGCCCAACTGACCATGGGTGTTGGCTCCCCAACACTTCACCGAGCCACCAGCCACGACCGCACATGAATGCGCGCCACCGGCAGCGATCGCAATCACACCCGACAAACCAGACACCGAAACCGGCGTCGAGGTGTATTCCACCGGTGTGCCGTCGCCCAACTGCCCGGAACCGTTGGCTCCCCAACACTTCACCGAGCCGCCCGCCACCACTGAACACACGTGCCCGCCACCGGCAGCGATGGCACTGACACCCGACAAACCCGAAACCGCTTGCGATGGAGAGTCGATCCCCAACAACCAGCACCTCACCGTGCCATCAGTCAGCACCGCACACGAATCAGAACCACCCAGGGCGATTGCCGAAACACCCAACGGAAACGACGGAGTGACCGGGTTGTAGTAATAGGTGGCTACCGGAAAGTCTGCGACCAGCTCCTGGTAGTCGCCGTGCCCCCAGCACTTCACGGTGGAATCAGACAGCACTGCACACGAGTGATTCCAGCCCACTGCGAGCTTGTTGTTCCCGAACGGCGGAACATTCGAGATCGAGGGGAAACTCGGAGCGGCCTTGGCGATCGTGAACTGCTGGGAAATGTCAGGGGGCGACGCAAAGGTGGCAGATTCAGCGACGTGTGAACTCAACGTGCACAGCCCCGATGCGATGAACGAGACGACTCCTGCACCATCAACGTTGCACACCGTTGGGGTGATCGAGGTCACCGAGGTTGCGCCATCGCTCGTCGTCGACACGATCGGTGTGAACGAACCGCCAACGACTGCTGACGTCGGGATATTCGAAATCTCCTGGGGGAGCGGATACGGCTTTGGTTGGATCGGCGAGAGAGCACCCGCGCCCGTCTGTCCGAGCGCTGAAACCATGACCACCGCCAGTACCGCCAACAGACCGCGAACGACGCGACCAACCGACTGCTTCCCAACAAATTCGCTCATGTCAGCGCCTCTCGGATCTTCGCTTCTACCCCGGAAGGGGGGCGCAGCGCTCAAGCGAGGGATGCTAACCAAAACCGGCAGACGTCAGCGCCGCCTCCGGTCCGGCACACCCGGGAGCCCTCCTTCCAATGGGGTCTTTCTGCCCGCCCGATGTGCGCAGGAGGGGTCCGAGCAGATAGGAAGGGGGTCGCAAGGAGAAGAGGTCGGCGGCGCTGGTTGCCAGCGACCATTCGACGGAATCACCCCCCTTCTCCGGTGTCCTGACAAGTAATCCCGCTCGTGCGGTCCTCCCCGGAGTTCCCGCCCGTGCGATCCAGTGTTGAGGGTCCTCGACCCGTCACCCCCATCGGAGTCATCACCATGACCACCACCGCACCCGAAACCGATCTCCTCGGCGTCGTGCTCACCCCCCGTCAGATCTGGGAACTCCTCGATCTCGTCAACGATGCCGAGGGCGATGCCGATGAAGACGTCCTCGACGCCGTCGCCGGAAAACTGCGTGCCCCGCGTGTGTTCACCCGGGTGAGCGCCGCCCGCTACCAGGGTCGTCTGCTCGCCCTCGAGCCCGACGAACATGAGGCACTGCTCGCCCTCGTCGAGGACGACGTCACCCCGAGCGATGCCGTCATCGAATCCGTGAGCGCGGCGCTCATCGCTCTCGTGCCCGACCGTGGTCGCGGTTCGGGTCGCCCCAATAAGGGCTGAAGTCCCGCATGACTGATGCGTCGGCGGCCGCGGAAATCCGCGCCCGCAATCTCGCCACTGTTCGTTCAGCGTTCGCGGCCATCGCCGCCGGCGACGCCGAGGGTCAGCTCTCGCATTACACCGACGACGTCATCTTCGAACTGCCCTACACCGATCCGCCCAAGCGCTCGACCACCCGGGCCGAGGTGCTGGCCAACATCGCCGCGGCATTCACCGTGTTCCGGTTCGAACTCACCATCACCGCCGTGCACGAGTGCCTCGATCCCGACGAACTCATCATCGAGTTCACCGGCGGTGGTAGCTATCTGCCCACCTCAGCGCCCTACGCCAACGTGTACATCGCGGTGTTCCGCTTCCGCGACGGGCTCATCTGCTTCCAACGCGAGTTCTTCAACCCGGCGACAACCGCGAAGGTCATCGCCGGGTCCTGACACCACCGGCTCGGCGATCGAGCAGCGAATCAGACCGACCGGCGACCCTCGCGCCAACGGGTGTAGCGACCGGGCTTGGGCCAGCTCACCAGTTCCGGTGTGAGCGGATCGAGCGTGCCGGCCTGCAACGCGCCCACCCACACTCCCGTGCTGTAGGTGACATCGTCGGCCACGCGACAGGCCACGAATGACACCGGATCGAGATCGGGTCGTTGCCGCACCCAGTCGATGATGCTCGGCGCAAGAGCGGCCGCAACCAACGTGAACCGGAACCGTCGATTGGGAATGAGCACACCGAGCGCGAGTGTGATGGGCCAGAACGGGCGCAACAGCGCCTGCGCGAACGAGCGACCAACCGACAGATGACCGAGACCAGCCAATTGCGCCGCCACCGGCAGCGGGTGATCAATCGAGTCCAACTTCTTCGAGAGCATCACCGCAGTTGCCCCGGCAACACCGGTGGCGCTGACGAGATGACCGCTCGCGACCAATGCCCAGGTGGCGATGCTCCATGTCGAAGTCTCAACCGGCGCCAATGCACCCGGATGTCGCAACGCCAATGGTCCTGCCGACGTGCCGTAGTCGAACCGACGACGGGCCCAGGCCAACGAACGCGTGCGATGCCGATGGGCCACGCGGGCAGTGGGTTGGTAACGCACTGACCAGTCGGCCTCGTCGAGTCGCCACACCAGGTCGACGTCTTCACCGACCTGCATCTCATCGTCGAACCCGCCCAGTGAGCGCAGCACCTCGGTGCGCGCCACCATCGCAGCGGATGGAACATACGAAACCCGCGTGCGGGCCCGTACCCGCGCGGGGTCGTCACCGAGATCGAGTGCGCTGCGGTGATGTTCGAACCGGGCCAGCATGCTCTGCGCACCAACTGGTTCGGTGGGAATGATTCGAGGAGCAACCAGCGCCACCTGCTCATCAGCGAACAGTGGCAACAATGCGTCGAGCCAACTCGATTCCGGTTCGCAATCGGCATCGATGAACGCCACGAGATCGGTGGTCACCGCATCGAGGCCCGTGTTGCGCGCGGCCGCCGGGCCACCATGAATCGCCCGACGGTGCAGAGTGATCGGCACGCCATCATCAGTGCGCGTCGGTGTTTCGATAGGAACCGAACTGTTGTCGTCGATCACGAGGATGCGCGCCACACGACCGACCGAATGCACAAGGCGCGGCGGCAACTCGCCGCGAACCGGGATGACCACGGTGACATCGGCAAGCGTGAACGGCCCGTCGATGGCAATCGGATGCACGAGGCCGCCGTCGAGCAGTCGCCGGGTGAGCGTCGCAGCCGCGTTGCTGTCTGGCACCGCTTCACCGGCCAGCAGACGATCGACGAGACGGGCGCCGTTCTCGGTCACCCGCATCACTCGCAACGGCGATCCACCCATGAGCACCGTGCCGGCACCGTGCCGTTTCAGCGAACCATCGGCAACTACCCGCATCCCGACCAACGAGGTGTCACTCATTGATCAACCATCGACGAGACGCAGGCGGAAAGATCCGCAGCCAATCTCGCGAACAACTCGGCGCCTTCAGCGGCTGATGCTCCGGTGGGATCACCGAGCACACCGTTCGGCGACACTGCCCGCACACCACCAGTACGCATCAACGGCAGCAATTCGCCCAGCGGCTCGGTTGCGCCAACTGACGCGAGATCGAGGCGCACCACCGACGGATCGAGATGCAGCATCAGCGAGGTTTCGGTCCGACCAGCATGGGCATCGCCACCGGGAACCGAAGGCGAGAACGCGACCACCGAGTGGCCCTCGGCAACGAGTTGCGCGCTGGCTCGTTGCATTGCGTCGAGATTGCCACCATGACCATTGACGAACACCACATGCGCGAAGTCACGGTTCGAGCGCACCAACTCCACCAGCACGAGATTGAGTACATCAGAGCCGATGGAAAGCGTGCCGGCGAAGCCTTCATGCTCGCCGGAGGAACCGATGGCGATCGCTGGTGCAACCAGCGCGTCAGTGCGTTGATCCGCCACAGTCCCGGCCAGCGCAACTGCGATGCGGGTATCGGTGTCGAGCGGAAGATGCGGCCCGTGCTGTTCGAGACTGCCCACCGGCACCAGCAGAACGCGCGCCCCAGCGGCCGGCACCTCCGGTGAGGTCATCCACGACAGATCCTTCAGGGCCATCTCCGTATCGTCGCACCTCCCGACCACCACCGCAGCCGTCGGCGGAGGTATTCAGCCCTGCAGCGCCTCGGCGATGGCTTGGGGGATCGACGAAGGCCCGGCGAGGCTCACGCATCTCGCGCCCACAGACGCCGCCAGTTCCTCAGCATCCGCGCTGTCGCCGGCCGGAGCGAGGATCACCAGTTCGTCGAGCGCAACCGCAGCCGCCGCGGGATCGCCACCCAACGTGGGCCGAGAATCGGAGAGCAGGATGGTGATGCGGCGAGTGGCCCGCGACCGATCGAGCTGCTCACGAGCAGTGCGCAACCCCAGCGCGAGATCAGTCGGACCATGACCCCGGAGGCGCAGCAGAGCGTCGACAACCTGCTCGGGTTCGCGCCCCGAACCCTGCGATGCGATCACCACAGACTCCTCGGCGAAAGCCACCACGCTGGTGTCGATCGGCGCCCGCCACAGACACGCTGCGGCCGCAACCGCAGCAGCGGCGAGTCGATCGCCGGTCATCGAACCGCTGCGATCGATCAGCAGACACAGCGCAAGTGAGGGCTTCGACCATTCGCGAGCGTGCAGGTCTTCGAGTGACGGCGCTTCGTCGTGGGCCCGGGCGATCGCCAGGGTTTCAATGCCACGGTCGAGATCCAACTCGCCATCGGATCGATCGGCGCGCGCATGACGAAGCCGACCAATACCCCGTCGACGCGGCACACCCGAGCGCACCACATCGACAACCACCCGCCCGGCCAGCTCGCGCGCCAGCCGACGCAGTTTCTCGTCGGTGGCGCCGCTGAGTGACGCCAACAGCGCAAGCGCAGCGTCGGGGTCATCACGCATCAGGTCATCGAACGCGGCCTCAT
>Ga0136644_10003173_pt1 | contig 12320 bp, 8 predicted proteins | sample C_130820_EF_Meta_FD_94780 | JGI IMG/M metagenome (GOLD analysis project Ga0136644, IMG submission 94780) | Freshwater microbial communities from Lake Croche, Canada to study carbon cycling - C_130820_EF_MetaG (v2) (version 2) | ecosystem: Environmental > Aquatic > Freshwater > Lake | place: Lake... | reverse complement strand
GGCGATCGTGCTCTTGCCCACGCCCCCCTTGCCCGAGCCGACGGCGATCACGCTCTTGGCCTCGAGCCCGATCTGGCCGAGCTTCGACGGGGGGCGGTCGTGCGCGACCACGCCCACCTCCACGTCCGGCACGGCCGGGAAGGCCGTGCGGAGCCGTTCCTCGACGCGGGCCCGGGTGCGGCCGTGGAGGATCGCCGAGTGCGACGTGAGCCCGATCGTCACGGCCACCGCGTCGGCCGCCGCCCGCACCTCCCGGAGTTGTCCCGTCTCGACGAGCGATCTGCCCGTCTCTGGGTCGACGATGCTCGCGAGCACGGCTGAGACGGACGCGGAATCGATCGTTGTGGGGTTGCTGCTCATGCTGCGGTCGTGTCCAGGGCGGGGGATGTGGGGCAGATTTCAGCGGCTGGTTTTTTCGATCACATCGCCGGCGCGGGAAGCCGATTCGAAGAGGCCGCGGGGCTGGAGCGTGACCATCAGCACCAGCACCGTGCAGAGCAGCATGGCAACGCCGGCGGCCAGTCCGCCGTCGGCCTGCACGCCCCGCTTGGAGGTGCGGAAGTACATCGCGGCGATGATCCGGAGGTAGTAGGCCGCTGCGATTGCGGCATTGAGCACGAGGATCACCGCCAAGGAGACGAACCAGGCCCGACGGCTGCCAAAGGTGATCGCCGAGTTCCAGTCGACCTCGAGCGCCGAGGTGGCCAGCGAGAGTTTGCCCCAGAAGCCCGGCAGCGGCGGGATACCGGCGAGGCTGAGCAGAAACAGTGCGATCGCGAAGGCGGCCACAGGATTCGTGGAGGAGAGCCCGTCGAGATCGTCCACGGCGGTGATCTCCTCCCGCGGGGGCCGTGGGCCGCTGCCCGCGGTCCATTCCGGCCAGCGATGGCCGAGGTAGGTGATCGCTGCGAAAATCCCCGCGGTCGCCAGCGCGTAGGTGGCCAGATAAAAGAGCGTCGCACTGAGGCCACCAAGGCCGAGAGTCCAGGAGATATCCGCCCCGCCGGGAGCGATGCTGTCTGCACGGGCGGAGGCCGCTGCTGCCGCGGTCGCGATGCCGACCAGCAGATAGCCGGCGTGGGCGATCGAGGAACAGGCGAGGAGGCGGCGGAGATTCCGCTGCAGGAGTGCCATCACGTTGCCAATGGTCATCGTCACGGCAGCGAGGATGGCTGCCAACGGCCAGAAGAGCGAAAGGTGTGCCGCGGCGGCTCCGCCCGTGGCGGCATTCCCGGCGTCGGCTGGCAGAATGGCCAGCGCCAGCACCCGCACGAGCACGACGATGCCGGCGACCTTGGGGAGCGTGGAGAGCATGGCCGCGTTCGATGGGCTCGTGCCCTCGTAGACGTCCGGGGCATAGAAGTGCATCGGCACGGCCGCGAGTCGGAAGGCTGCGCCAGCCATGGTCATGCCGATGGCCACCGGCAGGAGTACGGTCGCCATGCCGATCACCGGTTCGGCGGTGGAGCGAAGCCGTGCGCCGATGACTGCCAGACTCGTGGAGCCGCCGATCCCGTAGAGGCAGACCGCCGCGTAGAGAAAGAGCGACGACGCCACCAAGGACAGGAAGAAATACTTGAGGCTCGCCTCCTGGCCGTGGGCGTCGGTGCGTTTGAGGGCCAGCAGGATGTAGGTGGGGATCGACACCAGTTCCAGACCCACGAACAGCAGCACCAGGTCATCGGCCACCGCCGCCAGCGAGAGGCCAGCGAGCAGAATCAGGAATGTTCCCGCCTCCTCGCAGGTGCCCGCGTTATTGAGCCCGCCGCTGCCGGAGCCGATTCCGATCCCACGGGTGACGGCGGAGCGGAATAGATCCCCTGCCTGCACGAGGGCGAGGATCGCTCCCAGCGCCAGCACCGTCCAGCGGATGTACGCCGAAAAGGCATCGATGCGGATGCCCCCCGACGCCACCCAGGCCCCGTCGGCAGGTTGTCCGCCGGCCACCAGCATCGCCGCAACGATTCCCAGCAGGGCCACGGCCCAGCCGCTCCGGAGACCGGCGAAGGCGCCGCCCAGAAACGCGACCAAGGCCGCTGCCACCAGGACGATCTCGGGGGCCAGCAGGGAAAAACTCTGCAATGAACTCATGTGCGAAGTCATGGACGATCCAGTGTCAGTTCCGATGTCAGGGTGAACGGCTTCCGCGATGCGGGCTGGTCGCGGTCGACGACGTGAGCGGCCTCGGGCGACGGAGCGAGGTCTTCCTCGGTCCGCATCCGCTCGGCAAAGGCGGTGGTGGCGCTGCGGGTGTTGGCCCGCAGCATCGCCGCAGGAGGGGCGAGGAACGGCGCCGGTGTCAGGCCGATCCAGAGCACGAACACCGCCAGCGGAGCGAGAGCGGCGATTTCATACCACTCGAGGTCGCAGCGGCCGTCGCTGCCACCGTGCGTGTCGTGTCCATGCATGTTGTGTCCATGAGTGTTGTGTCCATGTGCGGCATGGCCATGATCGTGTCCCGTCGCTCCCTGCCGTGGCGGCTCGCGCGACCCGCCAAAGAAGACACGCTCCACGGCCCAGAGCATGTACCACGCGCCAAGCACGACACCTGCGACGGCTGACACCGCCATGATCAGATACGGTGTGCGAAGCGACGGTGCGACGCCGGCCCAGGCCCGCTGGAACGATCCCGCCAGGATCAGGAATTCACCGACGAAGCCATTGAGGCCTGGCAGACCGATGCTGGAAAAGGTGAACAGCATGAACAGCACCGTCAGCCAGGGGGCCTTCGTGGCGATGCCGCCCAGGTTGGCGATCGACCGCGTATGAAACCGCTCGTAGATCATGCCGACCAGTGCAAAGAGTCCGGCCGCCGAGAGGCCGTGGTTGATGAGTTGCAGGTTGGCACCCTCGACGGCCACCGGTTCGAGAGCGAACAAGCCCATCACGATGTAGCCCATGTGGCTTACCGATGAATAGGCGATGAGCCGCTTGAGATCGGTCTGTACCAGCGCCACAAGGGCCCCGTAGAGGATGCCCACCACGCCCAGGCCGAAGAGCCACGGCGCCGCGGCGGCCGTGGCGTCGGGGAGCATCGGCAGCGAGAACCGCAGGAACCCGTAGATGCCGATCTTGAGGAGCACGCCGGCCAGATCGACACTGCCTCCCGTGGGGGCTTCGACGTGGGCCAGTGGCAGCCAGGTGTGGAAGGGCACGATCGGCACCTTCACGGCGAAGCCGGCGAAGAGCGCGAGGAACACGATCATCTGGAGCCAGCCACCTTCACGGCTCATCGGCAGCGGATGGGCGGCCGTGCCTGCGGTGAGACTGGCGATGTCGAAGGTGACGGTGCCCGTGTGCGAGGCATTCCAGAGCACGATCGTGAGCAGGCCGAGAAAGGCGAGCACGCTGCCAGCAAGCGTGTAGATGAAGAACTTCACCGCCGCCCGGCGGCGTTCATCGTGGCCCCAGATGCCGATCAGGAAGAAGAGCGGCACGAGCGTGAATTCGAAGAACACGTAGAACAGGATGACGTCCCGCGCCGCGAACACGCCGAGCATCGCCGCTTCCAGCAGGAGAAGCAGCACGTAGAAGCCGACCGGCTTCTCCCGGATCGCGTTCCAGCTGACAAGCACCGCGGTCAGTGAGAGCAGGGCTGACAGGCCGAAGAGCCAGATCGAGAGGCCGTCGAGGCCCAGCGACAGACGTACGTCGAAAATCCCTCCGACGAGCCAGGGGGCCGACGAGACTGCATACGGCTCACCGGCTGCGGCCTCCGGGCTCTGCAGGTACCGCAGCACGAGCCAGCCCGCGTTTACGAGCGTGATGACTGCTGTCATGGCCGCACTCTGCCGGACCGCCGAGAGCCCACGGCCACCGAGCACCCAGGCCACGACGGCGCCGATGAGCGGCGTGGCAATCACGAGCAGAAGGTGCGTCGCAGGGGAAAAACCGTTCATGGAGGATGGATTGCCGAAAGAAAAGGTTGGAGGTGAACGAGGTGTGTGTGGAGGCGGGCGTCAGCCCCGAAGTTGCCAGGCGAGGAGGACGACGATCGCCAGCACGCCCATCACGCCGGCCAACGCATAGCGCTGCAGCAGGCCCGACTGCGAGCGACGGACGATGCCTCCCAGGGCGACGGGAATCCCGGCGATCGCATCGACGATGCCGTCAACGACATAGCGATCGAACATGGCCGCGACGAGGGCGAGCCCCTCCAGTGGCCGCACGACGAGCGCGGAATAGATCGGATCGAAATAAAACTTGTTGGCAAACAGCGTCTGCAGTGGGCCAAGAAAACGTTCCATTTGCGGGCCATCACTTCGGCGGCCCAGATGGCCAATGGCGGCGATCACGATGCCGATGGCGGCAGCCAGCGTGCCCTGGATCGCGAGGTTCATATGAAACATGTGGGGCGTGGCGGTGGAGGCCACGGCCGGCGCGGTCAGCGAGGGAGTCGCCGAGAGGAAGTGAGACAGCCAGTTCGTGCTGAACAGCAGCCAACCCACGAGGGCCGATGGCACGGCGAGGATCACCAGGGGGAGCGTCATCGTCCACGGGGACTCATAGGATTCATGAGCGTTACCGGCGTGCCCGACATGACCAGCATCAGCCGCATGACCAGCGTGCGAATCGTGGCCATGACCGTCATCATGGCCGTGCCCGTGGCCATGGGCGCCCTCGGGCACCCGCGTCGGGCCGGTGAAGGTCATGAAGACGGCGCGGAAGGTGTAGAAGGCGGTCAGCCCGGCCGTGATCAGCGACATCCAGAAGAGGATCTGCCAGGTTTCCGGCCGATCGAGAGCGTCGAGGCCGACCGCTGAACCTGCGGAGTGCGAGGCTTCAGCAGCGAAGCGGGCCAGTTGGAACGGCCCATCTGCGGCTGCCGCAGCATGGTGGTCGCCGTGTGCCGCGGGCCAGGCCTTGGCGTGCAGCGCGGCCAGGATCTCGTCCTTGCTGAAGAATCCGGCAAAGGGCGCCACGCCCGCCAGCGCTGCGGAACCCACGAGGAAGGTCGCCGCCGTGATCGGCATCACTCGCCGCAGGCCGCCAAACCGACGCATGTCGATCACGCCACCCATGGAGTGCATCACCGAGCCTGCGCCGAGGAACAACAGGGCTTTGAAGCAGGCATGCGTGAGCAGGTGGAAGATCGCTGCGGTGAAGCCGAGCAGGGTGCCGGTGCCGAGGCTCGCGAACATGTAGCCCAGCTGGCTGATGGTCGAATAGGCGAGCACCCGTTTGAGGTCGTTCTGGACCGTGCCAATGAGGGCGGCGACGAGTGCCGTCGTGGCTCCGACGATCGACACCACCGTGAGTGCGCCCGGGCAGGCGGCAAACAGCGGCGCCGATCGCGTGATCAGATAGATGCCCGCCGTCACCATCGTTGCCGCATGGATCAGGGCGCTGGCGGGCGTGGGGCCCTCCATCGCATCGGGAAGCCAGACGTGCAGCGGCAGCTGCGCGCTCTTGCCGCAGGCCGCCAACAACAGCAGCAGGCAGATGGCAGTGCCCAGGATCCCGCCGACATATCCCGCGGCATCAGCCAGCCGGGTTTGCCCGAAAATTCCTGGCATGATGACACCATCGGGCGAGATGGTGTCGTGGAAGTCGAGCGTGCCGTAGCTCATCCAGAGCAGGAAGACCGCGATGGCGAGGCCAAAGTCGCCGACGCGGTTGACGAGAAACGCCTTCTTGGCGGCGCGGGCTGCTTCGGGCTTCGTGAACCAGAAGCCGATGAGCAGATAACTGCAGGCGCCCACCGCCTCCCAGAAGACATAGACGAGGAGGAAGTTGCTGGCGGCCACCAGCATCGACATCGAGAAGACGAACATCGCCACCAGCGCGAAGAAGCGAGGGTAGCCCGGATCGTCGTGCATGTAGCCCGTCGAGTAGATCGCCACGAGCAGGCCGACGCAGGTGATGATCGTCAGCATCGTGGCGGTGAGCGGATCGAGCCGCAGAGCGACCGGGATGGAGAAGCTGCGGATGTCCTTGCCAGCCGCCAGATCCTGCGGTGTCAGGTGGGGGTCGGCCGCTGGACTGCCGGCTGGTGGGGCATAGGCCGAATCGAACGTGGCCCAATTCCAGAGCGTCGCGATCATTTCGACCGGTCGGACAGGCTCGGCATGAACGCCGTGTGCGGGGCCGACGTCACGGGCGGTTGCGGCCAGGAGCATGACGGCCACGGCGGCGGCGCCAGCAATGCCGGCGATCGCTGGCAGGTGGGCTTTGGCACCGAGTTGGCGGCCCAGAAGCACGGTGAGGATCGCACCTACCAGGGGCAGGAGCGGCACGAGCACCAGCAGCGTCGAAGGGGAGAATTCTTGCATGGAGGATGCGGACGGCAGATGGATGACGGATGGAATCGGGTGAGGGAAAGCTACCGACAGGATGCCGGCTCAGACGTGCTCGCGCTGCAGCGGTTCATCCTCGTCGGCGGCCGGGAGAATGCCGGCGGGCGTGAGCGTGGGGAATCGCGGCGGCACGGTGTCGATCGAGGGGAGTTCATGATCGACCGTGCGGCCGACCGTGGCTTCGCGGAGCGATTGCCATGCCGCTGAGTCGAGCCGACCGGTTCGCGAGAAGGCTTGGAGCACGAAGACGAGTGCCACGGCGGCCTCGCAGGCCGCGACGGTGAGCACGAAGATGACGAGCACATGGCCGCCCCAATCGCCGTGGTAACGGCTCCAGGCCACGAGGCTCACCGAGATCCCCTGCAGCATCATCTCAGCCGCCAGGAACATCACGATCAGGTTTCGCCGCGTGAGGATGCCGATGAGCCCGAGGCTGAAAAGAATGGCGCCCACGGTCAGGGCGTTTTGCAAAAGAGGAAGCGATTGCATGGTGTTCATCGGGCGGCACTCCTGCCGGCAGAGGGGCTGGCCGCGGCTGCCTGGGCGGCCTCGCCGCGGGAAACAACGGCGATCGCGCCAATGAGCGCCGCCAAGAGCAGGACACCCGCTGCCTCGACCGCCACGAGATGCCGACCGAACAGTTCGCCGCCCAGCCGGGCCACATGATTCTCAGCCAGTGGATCGATAGCCGGAGCGACGGAATTGGCCACAGCGGCAGTGGTCGACTCACTGGCGATATCGGACGAAGGCGGCGTTTCGGCCGTGGGCGTGGCCGTGGCCCGGGAAGGCACGCCGCAACACGGGGCTGGCGCGGCCGACAGGCGGCCGATGGAGAGCGATAGCACGCCGAGCAGCACGGCACCGGCGAGTGCCGACAGGAACGGTTCGTTTGAGACACGGTCGTAGGGGGCGAGGCCGGCCGGCTGCGCGAGCATCAGCACGAAGAGAAACATCACGAGGATCGCACCGGCATAGACGACGATCGTGGCGACACCGAGAAATTGTGCGCCCAGCACGAGCAATACCCCCGCCACTCCGGCCAGCGTCAGGGCGAACCAGATCGCCGCGTAGACCGGCGACCGTGACACGATCGTGGCGGCGGCAGAGACGACGGCCACGAGCGACACGATGAGAAACACGGCCTCCTCGCCCACGCCACCGAGCCGGCGACCGGCCAGGATGAAGGCGGCGAGGGCCCCCAGGCCAAGGAGCGTGCCGAGCCAGCGGGCCGAACTGGTGTCGCGGCCGTTGGGCAGGAGTAGCCAGAGGCTGGCCGCCGTGGCGACCACGGCCCCGGCCAGCAGAGGGCCGGATGCCAAGGGATCGAAGGGAAGCGGAGTCACAGTGTGCCTCCCAGGCTCGCTGACTTCATCGGCTCGGAATCCTTTGTCATGTCGTAGACGCTCAGCAACTTCTCCTTGTCGAAGATCATCTCCTCGCGGCTCTTGCCCGTGAGGTCGAGCAGGCTCGTCAGTTCGATGGCGTCAACCGGACAGGCTTCTTCGCACATGCCGCAGAAGATGCACCGCAGTTCATCGATCGCAAAGCTCTCCGGGTATTTCTCGCGATCAGGCCAGGGGCTGTCGGTGGCCACGATGTCGATGCAGTGGGCGGGACAGGCGGTGGCGCAGAGGAAGCAGGCCACGCACTTCACGCGGCCTTCGGTGTCGCGATTGAGCCGGTGCACGCCTCGATAGATGAGCGGATTGCCCACCGTCGGCCGCTGCTCGGGATAGCTCACAGTCACCTTCGGGCTCACCAGATGGCGGGCCGTGGTGGTGAGACCCTGGACGAAGAGCGGCAGGTAGAGCCGCTCGGCAAGGCCCAGCGGCTTCTCTTCGATCCACGTGACGGCTGCGTCGGTCGGCTTCATGTCAAACCTCCACCAAATCTTGCCCGCGAAGCGAACGTTCGGCATCGAGCATGTTGTGTGTGCGGATCGGCGTGTTGTCGGTGCCGGAGGGCGTGAGCATGCCGGCGGCAATCCAGCCCAGGAAGAACACCGCCCAGGGCGCGGCCAAGGCAATCGCTGTCGCCGGACCGGCGCCGAGTGCGGCCACGAGCTGTGGCCGGAACTCTTCGATCGTCGCCACGGTCACGAGGTTGGCGATGCCGAGGGGCAGCATCACCTTCCAGGCGAGGTTCATCAACTGGTCGAACCGGAATCGCGGCCAGCTCCAGCGGACGAGCATGAAGAAGAGGATCACGCCGAAAATCTTCGCCGAGAGCACGCCGAAGCGGATGATAGCCCCGAGCCAGGTCACTTCCTGACTCGATCCAGTGACGCCCCAGAGGTGCCAGCCGCCCAGAAACATGATCACGATCAGAAATGCCGCCGTGACCATGTGCAGAAACTCGGCCACGAGGAACAGGAGCAGCTTGATGCCGGAATATTCGGTGTGGTAACCGCCTACCAACTCCTGCTCCGCCTCGGGCAGGTCGAACGGCAGACGGGCTGCCTCGGCGAAGCTGGCGACGAGAAAAACGAGGAAGCCCAGCGGCTGCGCGAACGCATACCAGATCCCGCTCTCGGCCTGGGCGTTCATGATCGCATCCAGCTTGAGCGAACCTGCCGCGAGCACGACGCCGAGCAGACCAAGGCCGAGCGGGATCTCGTAGGCCACGAGTTGGGCGCTGCTCCGCAAGCCACCCAAGAAGCCGTATTTGTTGTTGCTGGCCCAGCCGCCGAGGAGCACGCCATAGACGGCGATGCTCGAGAGCGCGAAGACCCAGAGCACGCCGACGTCGAGGCCCGGGGCCACGAGGAACGGCACTGGATCGGGGAGGCCGCGAATGCCGAGTGGCGGCAGCACGCTGCCGAATGGGATCGCGGCGAAAATCGCCAGCGACGCTGCGAGGATTACCAGCGGTGCCACGGTGTAGAGCACCTTGTCGACATGCCGTGGTGTGAAGTCCTCTTTCATGATGATCTTCAGACCGTCGGCCATCGGCTGGCCGAGGCCGAACAGGCGGATCTTTGTCAGCGGGATGCCGACGCGGTTTGGGCCCTTGCGGTCCTGCACCCAGGCGGCCATCCAGCGCTCCACGAGCACGAGATAGGCGGCGGCGGTCATCAGGCCGCCGACGAGCAGGCCGATCTTCACAAGCGCGGCGATCGTGGGGAGGAATGGGGTGAGAGCGTTCATGACGTGGTGGAGGCCAGTTGGTGGATGCGGAGGTCGACGCCGGTGGCGGGAATCTCGCCGGCGAGCGCGGCGAACGAGGCGGAAGAGTCAGCGATCTGTCGCCGCACCGCGGTTGGATCGTAGAGTCCGCGCCGGCCGAGCATGTTCCAATAGAGGCGGCCTTCCGGCCAGACGCCCGCGGGCGGCCGCACCGCCTGCTCGAAGGACTGTGCCCGGTGCGCGACGTTCACCCAGGTCCCGGCCCTTTCCGCGAAGCCCGCGGCTGGAAGCTTCCAGGTGGCCAGTGCCGTGAGTGGCGAATCGAAGAGGTCCTGAACGACGAGGCACTTAAGATCGGCGAAGGCGGCGGCGGTGTCGTCGTCGATCCAAGCGGCGGGATACGCCCCCGTGATCCAGGCCGCGTCGGTATGGCCCGCGCGAACATGCGAGACCAGGTCATTCCACGAGCCAACGGCCGGGTCAAACAGGGCGATCACTCCCTCCACGCCGAGGCGGTTGGGGCACTTCTCGGCACGGATCGTGAAGCCGCCAGGGAATGTCTCGTCTTCACCCGCCTGCGGCACGTGGCCCACTGCGAGCAGAGCCTGCGGATCGATCGACCGGGCAACGGCGCAGAGCATCCATGCTTCCTCGACCGTGAGCATCGGCGAGACGGCCACCGCCAGTCGGCCGGCTGCCTTGAGGTCGGCGCGAAGCCTCGTGATCACGTCGGCCCATTCGACGGACTCCAGCGGCGTGCTGGAACTCGCACGGCGACCGGCCCCGACGATCCGGGAGGCGTCGTGGATGTGGTGCCAGCCGTACCGGCCGTCGTCGCAGATCCACCACTTGTTGACGTGTGGATTCTCGCGCGGCTTCAGGCGGTAGACCGTGTCCTGGTTGTGTTCGGTGTGGATCGAGCAGCCGGCCGAGCAGCCGCCGCAGACGTTGGCCTCCCGCTTCATGAACCAGACGCGTTGCTGGTAGAGGAAGTCCTTGTCGCCCAAGGCCCCCACCGGGCAGAGATCGACGACGTTGCCGGAGAGTTTGTTGTCGAGCGGATGGCCCGGGAAGATGTCGATTTCTTCCTTGGCACCGCGGCTGGTGACCATCAATTCGCTCGTGCCCGACACCTCGCGCGTAAACCGCACGCACCGGGTGCACATGATGCAGCGGTCGACGAAGAGCGTGACCGTGGGGCCCACATCACGCCGCCGGCTTGTGAAGGGGTGGAGGTCGGCCCGGCGCTCGGCCTGACCGTGCTGGAAGTGGTAGTCCTGCAACAGGCATTCCCCTGCCTTGTCGCAGATCGGGCAATCGATCGGATGATCGATGAGGAGCGCCTCCTCGACGCGGGCTCGGCTCTCCTTAACGAGCTGGCTTTCGGTGACGATCACCGTGCCGTCCTTCGCCGGCGTCTGGCAGGCGGGCACGAGCTTCGGCATCATCGAGATTTTGCCGGTGGCGGCGTCGCGGGTGCCGGTCTCGACCAGGCACATGCGGCAGCTGGCTACGACCGACAGGCCCGGATGCCAGCAATAGTGTGGAACCTCCGCGCCGGCGAGGCGCGCGGCCTCGATGCAGTTGAGCCGCTCGTCGGCTCCGATCTCGATTTCCTTGCCGTCAACGATGACTGTGGGCATGAATGTTCCTGATGCGATCGAATTGAGCAGCTCGTCGTTAACGTAATCCGCCGCCGGATGCGGCAGCAATCTTCTCGTGGAAAAAGGCCATGGATGGCTTTTTCCAAAGCCAGTTAGTGCGATCCCACGATCTGCAGGGCAGGGACGGGATCGGTCACCATCCAGCCCTGCGGATTCGTCCGCTTGATGTAGTCCTCGAACTCCCCGCGGAACTTCTTGATCGCGTTCTTGATCGGCCAGGCGGCCCCGTCGGCGAGCCCGCAGATCGTCGAGCCAGGCATCATGCCCATCGTGTTGCCGATCTCCGCGAGCAGGTCGAGATCCCGGAGGCGGCCCTTGCCGGCCTTGATCCGCTCGAGCATCCGCAGCGACCAGCTCGTGCCTTCACGGCAGGGCGTGCACTGCCCACACGACTCGTGGGCGAAGAACCGGCAGGAGTTGTGGAGGAAGTCGACGATGCTGACCGTCTCGTCGATCACCACGACCGCGGCGGTGCCCAGGCCGAGGCAGCCCACCTTTCCCGGGCCGGCAAAATCGAGCGGAGTGTCGAGTTCGGCTTCGGTCATCAGCCCCATGGAGATGCCGCCGGGGATCACCGCCTTGGCCCGACGTCCCTTCCAGACACCACCGCCATACTCGTTGATGAGCTGCCGGGCGGTGATGCCCAGCGGCGTCTCGTAGCAGCCCGGTCGTTCGACGTGGCCGGAGAGGCAGTAGAGCTTCGGACCATAGCTGCCGGGATCACGCGGATTGTTGGGATCGGCGGGCACGCCGATCGAGCGAAACCAGTCGACGCCACGCCGCGCGATCTGCGCCACGCAGGCCATCGTCTCGATGTTGTTGACCACCGTGGGCTTGCGGAAGAGGCCTTCGATGGCGGGAAACGGCGGCTTGATCCGCGGCCAGGCCCGCTTCCCCTCCAGGCTCTCGATCAGCCCCGTCTCCTCGCCGCAGATGTAGGCAGCGGCGCCGCGGTGGAGATAGATGTCGAGCGAAAAACCACTGCCACGGATATTTTTTCCGAGGTAGCCGGCAGCGTAGGCCTCGTCGATCGCCGTCTGCAGCCGGTTCCAACTCTGCGGATACTCGTAGCGGAGGTAGATGTAGGCAGTGCTGGCCCGCGTGGCAAACGCCGAGAGGATGATCCCCTCGATCACCTGATGAGGGTCGTCCTCCATCAGGATCCGGTTGTTGAACGTGCCTGGCTCGCTCTCATCGGCATTGATGCAGAGGTAGATCGGGCCCGGATGGTCCTT
>Ga0136644_10003172_pt1 | contig 12321 bp, 8 predicted proteins | sample C_130820_EF_Meta_FD_94780 | JGI IMG/M metagenome (GOLD analysis project Ga0136644, IMG submission 94780) | Freshwater microbial communities from Lake Croche, Canada to study carbon cycling - C_130820_EF_MetaG (v2) (version 2) | ecosystem: Environmental > Aquatic > Freshwater > Lake | place: Lake... | reverse complement strand
GGCAATACCAGTTGTGGCAAAGTTATCAACATAAGCCTTGGTTGCCACGTCTTGGTTTTGTACTGGATCCAACACGTTATTGATGTATGTGTTGGCACTCATCACCACGTTGCCGCTTGGGCCCAAAATCAAGTTACCAGCAGTGACACCAATGGTCAGGTTGCCACTTACGTTGCGAATTTGGTTGGTGTTTACGTTACCGCCAGTAATATTGCCGGTTGCAGTTATTAAACCTGCTGTGAGGATGTTGCCACCGGTTACGTTACCGCTGACTGAAGCAAGTCCACCTGACAACAAGTTGCCGCCCGACACATTGGCAGTCGAACTGATATTACCTGTTGCAGATATCAATCCGCCAGTTAGCACATTGCCACCGGTAATGTTACCGCTGACTGATACCACTGAACCCAGTAAACTTGAACCAGTTATGGTACCTGTGGCCGATACTAGGCCACCTGTCAATATGTTGCCACCTGTTACATTGGCTGTGGCTGATACTTGGCCTGCTGTGAGCAAGTTACCACCTGTGATGTTGGCAGCACTTGTTATTGTTGAAGTTGCAGATATCAAACCGCCAGTGAGCAGGTTACCACCTGTGATGTTAGCAGTGGCTGATACTTGACCTGCTGTGGTGATATTGCCACCCACAACATTGGCGGCACTGGTAATAGTTGAAGTTGCTGAAATTAATCCGCCAGTTAAGACGTTACCACCTGTGATGTTAGCAGTGGCTGATACTTGACCTGCTGTGGTGATGTTGCCACCCACAACGTTGGCAGCACTTGTGATAGTTGATGTGGCACTTATCAAACCACTTGTGAGTAAGTTACCACCTGTGATGTTGGCAGCACTTGTGATAGTCGAAGTAGCCGAGATCAAACCAGCAGTCAGGAAGTTGCCACCAATAATGTTGGCTGTGGCACTTACTTGGCCGGCTGTTGTTACATTACCACCGATTACGTTGGCGGCGCTAGTGATTGTACTTGTTGCAGATATCAAACCTGCTGTCAATACATTACCACCGATAATGTTGGCTGTGGCACTTACTAAACCACCAGTCAAGACATTACCACCAGTGATGTTACCACTTGCACTCAACACGCCAGTGATGTATTCACCTGTTGTAGCAAACACCGCCACATTGCCTGTTCCACCAATGCCAACAGTGACGTTGCCACCAGAACTAACCACTGTTACGTTTGATGTACCATTGTTGATGTTGGCCACGCTGGTGATTACACCAGTTAGCAATGCACCATTACCAAGAATGTAATTACCAGTTACGTTGCCAGTTGCAGATACCAATCCGCCAGTTAGAATGTTGCCGCCTGTGACATTGCCAATCACGCTCAACAGTTGGTTACTTGCAATAAGTTTAACTGCGCCGCCTGAATCTTTGTAAAACAGATTTCCGTCAGCATAGTTGATTGCCAACTCGCCAAGTGATAAATTTCCACTTGACGGCACTGCATTGGCGGTGCCTGATCTTTTTAATAATAATGTATTCGACATTCTGTTTTACCTTTAAAATACTCCGCCACTTATTTGCTGGCCATCATTTGTCATCTTTACCCAAGGAGTCCATGTACCAGACCATAAAGTTCGATTCCATTGCATCTTTACATCCGAGGCTTCCACTTGCCCAGGATAGAAAATTTGAGTTGTTGTTTGACTTTGAGTTGTTTGTACTTCCAACAACCCAACAAAAATTTGACTATCTAGGGGCGTGCCTTGCGTTCCGCTCCAACTTGTTCTATTTACCAGATATACGCCCATTTGAGTAAGGGTATCCCAATTGTTAGTATCGCTTCCGCGATCTGCTAGTACATTGGTTAACCCAGCGCCGTTTCCACTGATTCCACTGGGCGTAAATACCGCCACATTTGATACTCCGCCTACAGAAATATTTGCATTTCCGCTGGCAGTTTGAATATCAATAGAAGTATTTCCGTTTTGAATCCTGTCACCAAGAATATTTCCACTCAGTGTTGCATTGCCAGTTACTGAGAGATTGCCTGTAATTGTTACATCTTGCGACGAAACAACCATGACATTGCTTGTGCCATTGGCGGAAATTGCAATGTTGCCATTGGCATAGACTTGAACATTGCTGCTGCCGTTGGTGATCGCGCCTAGACCAGTGAGCAGTGCGCCATTACCTATAAAATAGTTGCCAGACACGTTGCCAGTTGTAGACACCAGGCCGTTGATGTAAAGACCAGTTGTGGCAAAAGTAGCAACGTTGCCAACTCCAGTAACACCAACTGTGACGTTGCTGTTCGCGCCGACTGTGACATTGCTATTACCGTTAGCAATGACAGAGCTTTCAGGAACTCCAGTAAGTAGTGCGCCGTTGCCTATAAAGTAAGCGCCATAAATGTAATTAAATGCGTTGTTGGGTGCGCCAAGATCGTACACACTGGGCGTGCCTGGAACCACAGAACTGTTGGCTTGAATGTTGCCAATGCCGTTGCCGGCCAACACAAGATTCAGGTTGGTCACCGTGGTAGTGACCACGTTGCCATGTATTTTGACCTGGCTACCTACTGGGCCTGCAGTCCAAATCTGTGTGAAATTGTCGTTTACCGCGGTAAACGCTTGACGTAAGGGCTCGCCGGTGCCATCGTTGGCATTTGCCCCTACATCTATTATTTGTTGTGCCATAGGTAAACCGTGTCCTCTGGGGTATTTAGCAACAAAAGCACACAGAGTTTTTGTTTGATTTTTGGGCCTTTAACCTATTGTTATGCCGGGTCCTATGCTTATGCCCCTGCCTATTGTCAAGGCTCCCAGGAACACCCATCCAGTGTTGTTTGACACATTGGTACTAAAGGCTGCCGCCCAAACTGCGCCGCCAATGGCTCGAGAATCCTGCAATGACAGGTATCTTGCGGCGACCACACCAGTTGATTTTGACAGTGTGGCCTGAGAACCAGGAGTGGTACTGTTGATGGTTATCAACCGGCCTGCGGCGCCGTTGATGTTGAAATTTGAGACAGTTTGTGTGGTACCAGCAGTGAACGTAAAAGTTTGGGTGGTAGTCGCTCCTGTGTTGGTCAAAGTGTTGAAGCTATTGCTACCGCTGATTGTGAGTGTGCCATTTGCACTGTATTTAACAATATAATAAGTGCGGTTTCCGCCATCGAACTGGGCTGACGACGAAGTCAGATTGATAGTACTGGTGCCGGCATTAATAGTTATACTGCCAGATAGAACACTCACCCACACAACATTTATTGTTGATGCATTTAAATTGACTATTGTTCCTGGCCCAGCATCAAATAATTGAAATTGATTTGCAAGAGTTAATGTGTAATTTTCAGTGCTCGAAGTATCAAAAGTTCCTGCATTAACATAAAAATTATTACAACTTAAAGCACCACCCAATTTATAATTGGAAGCTGGTGCACCACCTGTATTAGGGTAGTATCCCATTACAAAACTTGTACTGGTCAACCCAAACCCACCGCTAGTTAATGTAGCAGCCGATGTACTCAACAAATAAACATACGCAAGATTGAAACTCAATGAAATACTGGAAGTCAATGTAAAATTTCCAAACACCATGAGTGACGGTGATCCACCACTCGAGCCATTGAATGTAACAGTACCGCTTGCTGGACCACTTGTGACAGAAAAATTATAGCAAAGAGCCGAATCTGACACAGTTGATCCTGTGATTGTTACTGTATAGGCAGTGGCATTACTGTTGACATCAAAGATCACATCATCTGCTGAAGTGGGCGGCCCAGTACTACCTGAGCCACCTGATGTCAAACTCCAATTGGCAGCGTTTGAGTTGTTCCAGGTGCCTGTGCCGCCCACCCAGTAGTATAAACTGGCAAAGGTCAGGTTGGTGTTGTTACCGCCATTGGTTGAATTGAGGAATCGCCACAACACAGTACTGGAGCTGGTGTTGCCAGTCATGTAGCTCACACTACAGAATGTACAGGTGCTGACACCGGGCGATGCCCTGGCTATGGTAAATGCAGATGACGCTGAACTGCCCAATGTGACCAAATTACCACTGGTACCATTCAAGTTCAAATTGCCCACAGTCTGCGTTGATCCGGCTGTTACTGTGATGGTTGTGGGCTGTACTGAGTTGGTAATACTTGCAAATGTATTGTTGCCTGTTATTGTTAATGCACCCGAACCACCTTGATTTATTCTACCAAAAGATGATCCGCCACCTGCAAATGTTTTAGGGCTGCTTGATGTAAGTGTTAAGGGCGTTGTAATATCATAACTTACACCAGCTGACACTCCGGTCTGTGTAAAACATGCTCCTGATCCTGTTATGATCCATTGATAATTAAAATAAACAAATTGCGTAGAAGATGATGCATAACTGTTTACTGTAAATGTTCCTCCGGGAAAAAATGAACTATTACTTATTATTGAAAATGAACTAGTGGATGTAAATGCGCTTGAAGTAGAAATGCTTGCTCCAGGTGCATTAACCACAATTGGAAAATTAACTGTAACACCATTGGTAGTTATGGCTTGTGAGCCCGAAGTGGCAGCAAAGGTCATGGTTCCTGTGGAAGCATTTACCGTGGTTGCCGAACTCAGTTTGAAGTTACCGTACACAGTTACACTATCATTGTTTGACGGGAAGTTTCCGCCTGCGGTGACTCCACTCAAATCTAAATTTTTACAATAACCCGAAATGTTTGCTGCCGGTGTGCCTGTAAACGCAAAAGACAATGCATTGGTGATGGAACCTCCACCGCCATCTCCAAAAGTCACAAAGTTTGATCCGCCGCCGGTACCATTGATTGTCACAGTTGGTGTACCTGTGTAGGTAAAATTGGTTGCCAGGTACATGTTAAAAATAGTGCCAGCTAGATAAACGCCAGGATTCACTGTGATATTACCAGTGGTACCAAATGCAATTGCTCGTGTGTTGGTGTTGCTTGATGTAAAATATCTTGTGACAAAAGACAAATTGTTTAGATCCAGAGTGCCTCTGGTGAGTCCTGTATAAAGATCCAGGCCTATGGTGGTTAGGTTATTGGTCAACAATTGTAAACCGCCACTAGGTGCATCAATAACAATATCTTGTGTGAATGTTACACCTGCTGAGTTGATGGTTTTGATTGCTCGGTTTGAGAATGTTATAGTACCTGTTCCAGATAGTGTTGTACCTGATCCATTGGTCCAGGAACCATATATGGTTGGTGTGGTTGTTCCTGTGGCCAAGGTCATGGCCGTGGTTCTACCACTCATGTTTACTGTGCCAATATTCCAATTGGCATCTACTGTGACTGTGCCAGCGGAGCCTGTGTTGTTGAATACCACAGTATCCTGTGCCAGTGGAAAGTTGGCTGCAGCCGGAGTTCCACCTGATGAAGGGGCCCATCCAGTGGCTGACCAATTTTGTAAGCCGGCCAGGTTCCAGTAAACAGTTTTGGCAGCAGGGAATGATACTATATTAGTATTTCCACCACAATCACCAAGATAAGTGTCAGAACTATAAGAACTGGTACCAAATACACTAGTGCCGTTCATGTCCCTAAAATCCATACTCTTTATAACAACATTGGCCGCGGCAATAGTTCTCTGTGTTCCTAATGTATCTGATTTTAAAAACAATCTGTTATTGTATGTTCCAGTTGTATTCCAGTTTAAATTTGTTGTAGTGATATTGCCCGTCAACACCAGGCTGTTCAGACTTGGTGCCGCCGATGCGGCATTATAGGTAAGTGTGTTGAATGAGTTGGTACCGGTGTCAGTTATGTTGTATGTAACATTGCTATAGTTACCAGTGTTGAAATTAACATTGTAATACGTTGCACCACCAAAACCAATTACAAAATTTTGATCATTACTAAAGCCTGTGAAATTAATAGTAGACGTTCCTGCGTTTATTGTTGTTCCGGAACTAGTTAAAAAAGTATATATTAGGCTGCCGGAATAGCTGGGATAACCACCTATTGTGATAGTAGAACTTGAAAAGTTAAATGTAGGGGTTGAACCGGGAGTGCATTGAAGAAAATTATTAATTGTTACCGCATAACCATTAGTATTAAAAGTCTGTGTAGTTGAACCAAAATAAACATAATTTGTATTAAATGCACTACCTAAATTCACTTGACTTGTGCTGTAAAACGTCATCTGCGATGTAAAAATTGAATTACCATTTGTAGTTATGGTAATTGGATAAGAATTACGGAATGAACCATATCCACCAAAAGTTGGACCATAAATACCATTGAGTCCGGTTGCTGATAATGTCACACTCCCATATACATCTAATGAAGTTGGAGTAATTGTAGCATTACCTGAAGCTGGTCCTGATGCTGTTACATTAAAACATTCATAACCTATACCAGAAACAACATAATCAGTTGCACTTGAGGCAGAATTAAATATAACATCATCTGCCGATGTAGGTACACCAGCACCACCTGATCCACCCGAAGTCAATGACCAATTTGTAGTCGAAGTATCATTCCATGTGCCTGATCCACCAACCCAATAGTAGATGTTGCTAAACGTCAAGTTGGTGTTGTTGCCACCGTTGGTTGAGTTGAGGAATCGCCACAGCACAGTACCGCCAGCTGTGGTGGCGTTTACATAACTCACACTACAGTATGTGCTTGTTTGTACTCCCGGATTGTATGGATTCAAAGTAAATGTGGCTGCTGATGTACTGCTAAAAGTAACCAAATTGCCTGGGGTACCGTTCAATGTCACATCTGATGCAAGGGAGATTCCGGCTGTGACCAAAATTGATGTTGGGCTTACAGTATTTGTTATACCATTCGTGACTTGAAATGTTCCAGTTCCTGTTGTGGTGTTAAGTGTCAATGCTCCAGCACCACTTTGTTGTAATACCGGACCAACCCATTGACCACTATTGGGCAAGATTACGGTCTTTGGGCTGGCTGAAGTAAAGGATATTGTGGGTGACCCACCACTGCTTAACCCACTAGGATAAGTTGTTACGTTTAAAGCTGTGCCACTGCCGTTCAATATCAGATTCCCACTAAATCCCAATAAATTATTTGTGGAAAAAGTTGCTGATGCAAAGGTAGCTGTTCCTGAGCCAAAACTAAATCGTGACGTTCCAGTAATACTAAGTGTTGATGTAGATGTAAGAGCACCTACTGTATTAAGTATTCCACCACTAGCACTACCGGTGTTATTATTAACAACAATCGGGAACCCAATAGATACACCATTGGTTGTTATATTAGTAGCACTACTAGATCCAACGTTGGTAAATGTCACCGTGCCGGTGTATGTGGTATTGATACCTCCGTTGGCGGACGTGCCACTTAGTGACATACTACCATATATACTCATAGCAGTCGTACCGGCCCATGTAACTTGACCTGTTGTAGGTCCTGCCATGGTCATATTAAAACATACAGCACCTGTACCCATGGTAACTGTATAAGCGGTTGAAGGAGAATTACTCGATGTATCAAAAATTACCGAATCGGCACTAGTAGGTACTCCGGCGCTACCACTACCACCAGAACTACTAGCCCAATGTGTAGTAGTTGTACCGTCCCAAGTGCCTGAACCACCAACCCAGTAATATGTTGCCATTTATTATACTATTGGTGGTGTTGGTATTTCTTCTGGCGGACGATTGCTCATTTCAACAATGTGCGCCACCCAGTTATCAAAACGTTGCTGTTTCATTGCTTCAATGTCAGCATCAGAATACTCATGGTTTTCTTCCAGATGAATAGCATCTGCAAATGTTCCATATGTTTCGTGTGTTTTTGAAAAGTCGATTTTGATCATGTTTTCCTCTATAGTAAAGTAGTTTAGATATTTATCTTAGATTTCTTTCGTGGTCAAACGATGTTGAAAATCAGTCAAAGGCATGTGTGCCAGATTTGGTATGGCCAGCAGATCGCGTATTTCTGCTGTGGTTTCGCCGGTGATCCTGAAGAAATTGGTCTTGGCAAAATCTCGGGTAACGGTTCGAATTTGGTTTACCCAGTTGCCAGTGAAGGTTGGGTTGGCAGAACTTTTTTTATAAAATTCTGTGTCAGCATAGCAGTTGTTGAATCTGCCGGTGCGTGTTGGACCCATGTCAAACCCTATCATGTACACTGCGACTGCACCATCCAAGGCAGCCTGTGCCACAGCCACTGGACCAGAACTGTATCCAAAATACTTTTGTGCTATGCGCATGGCTCCAGAATCTGGCAAGGGTTTTCTGGTGTAATGAATGTGCATTTGACTGTAGCCTTCGTGCTGTATGCGTTCACTAATAGGTGTGTCTGTGCTGATCAACACATCAGGTTCAAATTCTCTATAGATAGCATTACAGCCGTAGACTCGTCCCAGTGTTTTTAGCACTGTTAGATCTATTGCTTGCCGGCTTAGGCCGTTTCCCAGTACAAATGCCGCGGTCATAAAAAATCCCCCCAGTATGTAGCTGAGAGGATTCAAAGGGTTACAAATTAGCTTGTAACGCTGGCGATTTGCGCCAATTGCTGTGTAGCGTTGGTAGTTTGTGTAGAACCAACCATTTCACCGCCAGATACGGTAACGTTGCCTTCGTCAGTGAAGAAGTTGGCAACATACTGGTTTTCGCCAGATTGTATGTTTACGCCAAGGTTGCTGTTGCTGTAGTTACCATAAGTCATGCCGTTCCAGTCACGTACCCACTTGTTGCTGATATAGCTTGCATATACCGCACTTGAGTCACCTGTGGAATAAGCAATACTCATATAACCGGCTGCAGGAGTTGCAGTGTTGGACAAAACACATTGTCCCATTGGATATGCTGTACCAGTTCCTGAACCTACGGCTGTGGCTGTGAATTCATCACCGGCTGCGGCTGTGCCATCACCGTGACCCACAGCGTTCCAGTCAGTGTTGCCTGGGCTGAGAATCTTGTAGGCCTGGCCAACAATAAAGCTGCCTGCTGAAGTTGAACTTGCTGTGTAAGTTACCAAGAACTTGTGTGAACCTTTTTGGCGCACAATGCGTCCTGCACCAGCAGTGGTGCTTGTGCCATCTGCCAACAAGATGTTTACCACGGCTGCAATTTCTGGATTGGTTGCACTTGGTGTACTGTCTGTGGCATCGCCACCAACCACACCTAGATATTGTACATCATCCAGAGTTTGAACTGGTGTGTTATACACTGGATTGGTTAAACTACCAAAATTTGGATATGCAATATCAACGTTTACTGATGCGCCTGAGTTACCTGAACCTGGCGATGTTTTTGCAATTTTAAGAGCTCTTCCCATTTGATTTCTCCTTATAGAAGCCCAATGTGCGTTCTAGGCACTACGCGGTGGGGTTAATCGCCGCATAAAACACCCTATTGTGTTGACAAGTATTTAGCAGAAATGTAAAATAGGGTACTGCCACAGCGTAAATATCCCTATGAATCAACAACAAGCTGACCTAATCGAACGTGGCAATCAACATCGTGCCGCACATGAACCTGAACTGGCATTGAAATGTTATGCACAGGTCTTGGTAGAGGACCCGGACAATGCCGCGGCATTTTGCAACTATGGCAATGTGTTACGTGAATGTGGGTATCCACAACGTGCCATACCGTTTCTTCAAAATTCCATCTTGTTGGATCCCAACAACATAACTTCTCAATTCAATCTAGCAGTGGCTTATCTGTTGATGGGAGATTATGCTCGTGGATGGCCGCAGTACGAAACTCGCTGGCACTATGAACATCTTGCAGGAACTCAGCCCAAGTTTGATCAACCACGCTGGCAGGGCGAAGACATTCGAGACAAAACCATACTAGTGGTTGGTGAACAAGGTCATGGTGACTGTGTTCAGTTTTCGAGATTTATTTTTAATCTAAACGCCATGGGTGCTCGAATCAAACTGCAGGTCACTGATGGGTTGATTCCGTTGCTGAGTCAAAGCAACATCATTGAACACACCGGCAGTTACAATGACAACATGGGCGAATTTGACTACTGGGTTCCTATCATGAGCATTCCAGGTATACTGGGTATCACTGTGAAAAACTTGCCAAGATTACATCACTACCTGACTGCGCCTGGCAACTTGATTCAAGACTGGCAAAAACGCCTTGGTCCCAAGACTCGCATGCGAGTGGGAGTGAGCTGGAGCGGTCGTAAAGATTCCTGGATACATCAACACAAGAGTGTGCCATTCCCTGTGATCTTGGACATGATTCGCACCAACCCACAGTACGAATGGATCAACCTGCAGGTTGATGCCAGTGCCGAAGAAGAACAACAACTTTCTCAGGTGGGTGTCACTAGATATCCTGGTTCTATCACCAGCTTTGCGGACACAGCGGCCTTGATGATGCACATGGATGTTGTGGTTTCTGTTGACACAGCTATCAGCCATCTAGCCGGCGCTCTGGGCAGGCCCACCTGGATCATGCTCAACCAGTATGGTCAAGACTGGCGCTGGTTGCTGGATCGCAACGACAGTCCTTGGTATCCCAGTGCCACGCTGTTTAGACAGCCCCTGAGAGGTGACTGGGCCAGTGTTACTCGAAAAATCAGTCAGTATCTCAGCTGGTTCAAAGTCTAACGACGAAACAGCAGTTTAAAATGTGACCAGTAAGGATTGTTAAAGATGTGCATGGTTTGTACAGTCTTGCGATCAGGATGCATGCGTGGAGTCAGCTCGGGCAGTTTGGTCCAATGCACTCCAGGCCTGTTGTGGTGCTCTTGATGGTATCCTGCACCAAAACCAATCCAGTTGTACCACTTGGAATATATGCCAATGCTGTCCTGTGTGGTATCACCACGACGATCCAGCACTCCCCAGTGTTCTCCATAGCTGGTGGCCATGTTCAAAAAGTTTGCTAAAAAATAAACCACCTGCATCCAGGCGCCAAACTTGATGTCCACTGCAAAAATCACAGCACTGTAGGTTATCCAGGCCCAGGATTCAATTCGATGTTGCAAATGATTGTGCAAAGGTGATGCAGTCATTGACACAGGTACCACTATTTTTGATTTGTAATTTTCCATGGTGTGTCTGAAACAAAAGCTCCAAAAATTTTCCACTTCACCGTTCTTGCCATTGTAGAAAACTGACACTGGATCTTTGGTTTTGCCATTTACTGGACGATCGTTCACATGCACATGATGTGTGAGATGTGCCCATTTCCACGACTGATGTTCTATACTGCTGACAGCACTGACCCACAGTTCATAAATTGTGTTTGCAGTTTTGTTGGTGAATGTGGACCAGTGCGAGTGATGATGCATGGGCGAATTTTGTAGGTTACAAATCAACCAGGCCTGTAGAGGTAGTATTATCACCCACCAAACAAAGTTCAGATCAGCGGCAATTATCGCAAAAGGTGCAATACCAATCGCAATGGTGTATAACACCAACCAGATGTCTTTGGAAGAATTTCGAAATATTTTCATGATATGTTTTTGAAGAAGTTGCTATTACTTATGTGGTGCATGAACAAAATTTGCATATTATTGAATTTTTTGATCAATTGCTTTCACTGCAAGAGGAAACAGTTTTCTCCAATTGAGATTTCTTTTGCGATCAAGAGTATCCAGATATTGAGCAGACAGTATCTCTCCTGTGTGATTGTAGGTTATCTGTGTGGGTTGGCCTTGTTTGTTGTCTGGCAACACCTGATTGACCCAGTCAATTATGCCAGTGTAATAGTGCTGGTTCAACGGTGACACTGTGATGTTTACTGCAAATCTCACATGATCAGGTGCTGAGTCACGCATCCAGATCACATTGTTCTGCACACGGTGCCATTGAGCTGGCCATCGCAGATATTCAAATTGTTCAGCCACACCATCAATACTGAAACAAAAAACCATGTGCTTGAAACCCTTGCATAGGTCAAGAAATTCCGAGTCTGGTCGCACAGTTCCATTGAAGTGAATCAAAATTTCCTGGTCCGGGTGAGCTGTTTGCAAAAAAGTTTTTGTGCTAAAATTCAGCACAGGTTCTCCACCTCCTACCACAATGCCCCGAAGAGAACCAATTTCAATACTGGTCTGAGCATCTATTTCTCTGGGATTGCCGGGTGTGATTGCTTGTCCCATCTCTCGTTGCCAACGGGTGCTGGCCTCCGGACCACATGTCACACAAGCAAGATTGCAGATTGATCCAGGATTGAATGTGCCAGATCCGGGGCAACTGCTTGACTTTATGAGTTTCATGCAAATACTTAGCCAACAAAAAAGGCTCCGAAGAGCCTTTTTGTTTCCTTCCCATCCCTGGGAGTTCTCTGATTAGGAGAATGAAAGGTTAGATACAGCGATCTCACCAACATAGTCACCAGCATTGCCGAAGCTTGATGCAGTGTTTGTCAATTCGATGTAACCATAACGTGTCATGAAT
>Ga0136644_10003170_pt1 | contig 12321 bp, 15 predicted proteins | sample C_130820_EF_Meta_FD_94780 | JGI IMG/M metagenome (GOLD analysis project Ga0136644, IMG submission 94780) | Freshwater microbial communities from Lake Croche, Canada to study carbon cycling - C_130820_EF_MetaG (v2) (version 2) | ecosystem: Environmental > Aquatic > Freshwater > Lake | place... | reverse complement strand
GCAGGAACAGGAGCAGGAACAGGAACAGGAGCAGGAACAGGAGCAGGAACAGGAGCAGGAACAGGAACAGCAACCGGAACAGGATCAGCAACCGGAACAGGATCAGCAACAGGAACAGGAACAGCAACCGGAACAGGAGCAGGAACAGCAACAGGAGCAGCAACAGGACCAGGAGCAAGAGCAGGAACAGCAACAGGAACTGATCTAGAAGCAAACCTAGGAATAGTATTACGTTCACTGACAGAAACAAGTTCCACTAATTTATTGTTCCAATGATCACGTAGCGCATTTACCCAGAAGTAGCTATCAAAGTTACTACCCTCATATTCTTCTCTTAAGTTACGACCATGATTAAATCGAAGTTCATCAAGAATATCTTGAATCGCCTTACGATCAGGAGTCGTGTACCTAAAGTTCTGCACAATAGCTAGCAATATTGATTGAAAATAGCGCTCCAACATCGTAGTTCTAAACGAGCCAATCTTATTAACCTCCTTATATCCTTTCTTAATAATTACGCTCACTTTGTGTTGAATATCATAAAGTGAGGAAACGTTGCCGAATGAGCTAGGAATTACAAATATTCCTCCTTTGCGCAACCTAGAAATGCTCTGAATAAGCTTAGCGCTTTGCTCAGAATACAGATTGCTAAATGGATTCCCACTGAGAGGGTTTGATGTTACGTCAGAGAGAGGACGAAAAAGCACTCCCAAGTTAAATTCACATCCATCGACGTGACTAGATATGTCAAATCCAGTACATAGCATATTGACACTAAGCACATATTTAGCAGCAACAAGCTTGTCATTGAATTCCGATTTATTCCTTTCAGCTGTATTAGCAGAAGTGAATTCGACACAGGAAATATCTCTTCCAAATTTTTCTCTGTACCATTTCTTGAATCTTTTAATATGCTTTACCTCAGTAAAGATAAGAAGGACCTTCTTTCCGATATCAGGTTCTGCGCGACGCAAATATGGAACAATATTGTTGTATTCAGAGGTATCGACGGATTCAATCCTTAGGTTCTCGTAGAGAGATTCAATTGGGTAAATATTAAATATCCGAATATCTCTACTGAGAAATCCACACATATACAACTTGCTAGAAATTACATTGTTTAATGTAGCGGATAGACCAACAACGTGGCATCCCAATCTGCGCAAGTTATCACCAACGTGAAGACCCTCTGGATTTGCCAGGTACTTATTAAATATGCCCATATTAGTTCTGTTGAGCTCTACTCGCAGCTGTGCTCCGCCGACGAAAGAAGTGAACTGTTGGTCAAATTCATCAAATAGAACAACTGTCTTAATACCTGTCTTCTTTAGAGAGCCAATGATACTCATAACCTTTGCAGTCAACATGTTGAACTTACCACCACGATGTCCCACTCCAGGCATAAAAGCCGTAACGTGTTCTCCGTTTCTGAAATGCTGAATAATATTGTTTGCAGTAGTAGAGGGCTGTGTCATGTCCATAAGAACAGATTCATTACCCCATCGATCGTTTCCGAATACTTCCATGGTTTGTCCTTGAAGAATTTTGTTCGGAGAGACGACAATCTTGAAGCAGTCATCAAACTTATTAACAATTTCGACCATGCATGCAGTTTTTCCAGAACCAGTACCCGAGTTTATAAACGACAAAGATGGCTTCTCTGGAAGTTCAAAGTGTTCATTCAGGTATTCTGGAATGTCATCGCGACAACCAGGGCGGCAAAACTTATAATTCATTTTGATGTAAAGATGTCTACAAAAAACCCATAGTTGTTATGTTCAATTTTTTATTATATTCTAACGATTATTCTAAGATGATATTTTTGTGAAAACAATTGATGCAGTAGATTCTGATGGTTTACTTCCATTAGGCAATTTACCTGTTAAAAACGAGGGATCTCCAATACGAGAACCTATATCTCCTGACCAAAACAGTAAGGAAATATGATCGTTTAAAGAAAGATCCACCAATATAGTATTCGATATTGTGTAAATATGATTTGTTTCTGGCGCTTCAACCAATGTTGATGAGCCATTAATTTCGTTTCCGTTTCTAGTTAATACTGTGGCGCAATCTGTATTGCTTCCGGGAAGTAGATTTCCACCAGAACGTACGTCGATTTTATAAGTTAATAAATAAAACCCTGACGATGGCACTACAAAAGCAGTTGGATAAGTAAAACTAGGGTCAGTAACCGTTGTCCAACCAGAGCCAGCAGGGCCTATCGGACTGTTTTCAAAAAACACATATTGGAAGTTCGTTATGCTAGTATGATTTTGTGATAGATCACTCCATACAAAAATGGATGATATGCCTGCATTTTGACCTACTGGGCCCTGAGGGCCAGTATAACCTATAATGCCTTGTTCACCTGTAGATCCATGAGAACCAGTAAGGCCTTGCTGACCAGTAGGACCTGTAGATCCTTGAGAACCACTAACTCCTTGTTGACCAGTAGGACCTGTAAATCCTTGAGAACCACTAACTCCTTGTTGTCCAGTAGGACCTGTAGATCCTTGAGAACCACTAACTCCTTGTTGACCAGTAGGACCTGTTGAACCATGAGAACCAGTAGATCCAGAAGGACCTTGTTCCCCAGTAGGACCTTGTTCTCCCTGTTCACCAGGAGGACCTTGTACACCTTCTTCTCCTTGACATCCCTCCTCACCTTTATCCCCTTTCTCACCTTTTTCGCCTCTCTCTCCCTGCTCACCTTTTTCGCCACGATAACCCTTTTCACCTTGTTCACCTTTTTCTCCACGGTAACCTTTGTCTCCTTTTTCACCGTGACAACCTTTTTCACCATGATGTCCTCTAGGTCCGGTCGGACCAACACACCCATCTCTACCATCCTCTCCGTCCTCACCATCGCAACCATTTTTACCGTCTTCACCATCTTTTCCATCTTCCCCATCACAGCCATCTTTACCGTCTTTTCCATTCCTGCCATCACGGCCATCTTCCCCGTCCTTCCCATCTTCTCCATCCTTTCCATCCTTTCCGTCTTTACCATCACGCCCATCGCGTCCATCCTCTCCATCCTTTCCGTCTTTACCATCTTCGCCATCGCGACCATCTTTTCCATCCCGGCCACATTTACCATCCTTTCCGTTTTCACCGTTTTTTCCATCAACGCCATCTCTCCCATGTTTTCCATCTTTACCATCACGGTATTTTTCGCTGCTGGATCTATTGCATTTAGTTTTTTTACATTTAGATTCGCGTTTATTTTCACAGTTTCGTGAACTCTTCCGAGAACATGAATCATCATCCGAGTGATAGCAATCGTTTTTGGGCATATATAATTAATATTATATATATAGTATAATTAATACTAAATATATTACAAATAAAATATTCTCGCTGCTCAAACGCAGCGATGTAATCACAAACCCCATTTATAAATTCACTGATGTATTTTAGAAGTTTTATTTCGAACGCATTTAAAGTTTTCATCTCTAGCATATCCAGGATTGCATTTTTTAACGCAGCGTCGAGTTTTAGGGTTACGCTCTTTTCCTTCAGGGCAAGGCACTTTAGATTTATCTACTACTACTACTTTGGCAACCTTAACTTTTACGCATTTAAAATTTTCGTCTCTATTGTATCCAGGTTTGCATTTTTTAACGCAACGACGCGTTTTTGGATTACGTTCTTTTCCTTCAGGACATGCGCCAGGATCTCTATCAACGACTTCTCTAATAGGAGAAGTAGCTTTTTTAAAGATATTTTTTTCTATTTTTAAAACAGGTTGTCTAGGAGTTATTGGTCTGTCTACTGATAAATGATCTACTATTTTTTTATTATATTTTTCGAGAATACTGTTCTTCTTAAGAATTGATTCCATTTCGTTTAAAGCAGGATCGATAGTAATTCTTAATTTCAATTCGGGTTCGATCATTTTGCTGTATAAACTATTCAAATCATCGAATAGATTCTTATCAATGAATCTTTTGGCACTGTTAAGCCAGTGCATAAGAGCTATTCCTAGTCCGTATACATCAATTGTTTTTAAAGAAGAATTTAAAAAATCTTTATATTGCATGCTTTTTAGATTCTCTTTCAATGTTCGTGCATAACCATTTATATATTGCAGACATTCTTCTTGATATTCGTCTAATGAAATAGTTGGATCGATTACATAATAAAAAAATGAACGACAGTTTTCGTAATATTTTCCCTTCTTTTCTTTTATTTGATCATTTATCTCGTTTAGTATTTTATCCTGTTCAATAATAGAATTATATACTTTATCGTAGTCCTCTTTATTTAGTATTTCCATTTCCCAAGGATATGACCAATGATAGATACCCAAATCATACTCAGATTGTTCAGCTGCAGTTCTAACCTTATCTTTAGACACCATTAAGCCAAAATCAATAAAATTAACGCGATTTGTTTTTTCATTATAAACTATGTTTTGTGGTTTTAAATCATGATGTATTAGACCATGTTTCTCAAATACTATTATTCCTTTAAAGAGTCGCAACGTTTCTAATAAGAATTTTTCGCATAGCTCTGTGCTCATTTCAGAGTTAGACCATTTTTCCATAACTTTGCAATATTTTTCTAAATCTATTCCACCATTTTTCATAACAAGCATTTTATATTCATCGGTGCTTAACTTTTTTATTACGTTGGTGCCTATTTTGCACTTTTGAATAGATTTAAGATTAAATATATTTTTATTATCAATCGAACAAGGTTCAGGTACCCCTAAATAGAAATCGAGATTTTTATCAACATCACTAACTTTATTATATTCACCTAGTTCTTTTTCAGCATCTTTTGATTTAAGAACTTTAGATATTTTATTTTCATAGGATATTCCTGGAGCATTTTTACATTTTAAACTAGGATCATGTACACACCCATATGTTCCTTCTCCAATTACTGTGGATATTTTACTTTCCATATTATATGCGTTAAAGTATATAATATATAGTTATTTTTTAATTGATTGATATTAATATAACTTTTCCTTCTTGCCCCATTTTCTTTAAATATTCAATATCTTCGCAAGACGTGGTGATTTTTTTACTAGAATGTCTTTCACATCTATTACAACATTTTTCCTTTTTTCTATGACATTGTTTTGTTTTTCGTTTCTCTGCACATCTTGAACATTTATTGCAAGAATGCTTGCGTTCGCAGCATGACGAATCATCATCTGAACTATAGTCGCTAGAATAGCATCTATTATTAGGCATTATATATTAAGAAACTACTTTCTAAAGCTGTAATATTATAGTTATCGTTTAGAAACGTATTTAAGTGTAAATAAAAAAACAGGATTGTATTATTTGTAAATTTCACTGAATATTTTCGCATCATAATATATATGCGAAAAAGGAACAATACTAAGAGAAACACAGTAAAATATAGAAAAAAGAAAGGAGGAACAACATTTAAACATATGAACTGCAGCCCAATTGTTAAAAAAAAGACACCAGTCAAAGGTAGTTGTTTTACCGCGGATGCATTACAACTATTAAAAAAAAGCTATAATAAACACCACACAGACAATGCTATTACTTCGAGTAATCCTGTTAATATATGGAAAGAATTAAAGGAAAAGTTGAAAACATGCAGTAAAGAAGATTGTTGGTTAAAGGAAATAGAAGACGATAGCATTCGTAAAAAGATAGACCAACAAATATTCGCACCAGACCATCCAGAAGAATGGAAGAAGAATCCTGATGAGTGGTTATCGAACTTTGATATCATGGATGTTCTTAAACAATATATGGAAAAATATCCTAATTTTTATGCTCCACCACCATCACCTATTGATTTTGATAACAAACCTAAAAGCATGAACGGCGGATGTGTATCCAATGAATTATGTACATTTGATTTAGAGAAACATATTCAAAACGGAAAAACAAAATTTGGAATAGTATTCAATGTTTCTCCACATACGAGTGGGGGAAGCCATTGGGTTTCTGTATACATAGATATTGATGATAAATTCATATTTTATATGGATAGCGCAGGGAATAAAACACCGAGAGAAATAAAAAGGTTTATTGAAACAGTGAAAGGGCAAAGTAGAAAATTAACCAGTCCTATTGAATTAGAATATTATGAAAATTATCCATTAGAACATCAGATGACAAATACAGAATGTGGGATGTTTGCGCTTTTTTTTATAATAACAATGTTATCGAACGAAACTGACGAGAAATTATTTAATAATTATATGGACAAAATTAAATTTTTTAAAGATAAACGTATTCCTGACAAATATGTATTTAGGTTTCGAAAAATATATTTTAATGAAAAATAATTTATAATGATATTATAGTATGGTTAGGCAAGAAAACGGTACAGACCTTATTATAAATGCAGAAGCTTACGGAATACCGTATATTAACAATAAGGGTTATAGAGTAGGAAATTACTTAATAAGAGTAGATAAAGATAAATTGCCATTTTCGGATAGAGATCAAGTTGATGCTTACCTCCATGAGCTATTTGAATATGTAAAAAAAGTTCCTAATAAAGATCTAGATGGAGACGGCAAGTATAACTATGTACCATCTTCTGATTTTATTAAGCAATTTTATCAACGTTACCCATATGAAGCTCATAAAATTACGCCGATTAGATATGTAGAAGGCGGTAAAAAATCTAGGCGTAGATTAAAAAAAAGAAAGATAAGGAAAAGCAGAAAAAATCGTACTAGAAAAAATCGCCTATTGTAAATAATATAAAAATATAGCATTTATATTATTAATATGTCTCTCTACGTAACTCAAGAAAATCAAACACTATTATGGAACATTATTAGTAAAAACACTATAGTTAGTGATCATTTCAATAGTCATCCGACCCGAAAACATGAGTGGTTTAGGTCAATTATACAGTTATTTTATGAAAAGAATATGAATAGAGCTATTGATACACAATCTTTATTGTTATTGAATAAAGAAACAATATCATATATGGTACAAACTATTCGAGATTATAATAAAGCAAATAATCCACATAATTTTTTGAAACCATACTCAATAACAGAGAATAGAGTAGAAAAAATAGGAAATCAATATGCCGATAAACAAACAGAATATAATTCGTTATTTGAGAAAAAGACACCTGAAAATATTGATTTTGGTGAAAAGCAGGATGCGCCCCTTTCAAATATGGACGAATTAATTAAACAACATATGAAAGAAAGGGAAGAAGAATTGCGTAAGTATGCTCCTCAACCATTAATTTCAACTCAGAATAGTCCTGCTCAAAGAAAATTAAAAATAGATAATGTTCCAGATAATATTAATATACAGATAGAGGAATTATCTGATCAAGATTCGGTAAAGTTAAAGAAATCAGTGTCTTGGTCAGATGATTCAAATAAAGAGAAAATAGAGGCACAGCAAATAGAAATAGATATTTTGAAAGCAAAAGTTCTTGAATTATTCGAAAAAATTAGTGAATTAGAGGGTAAAATTAAAGTATAGTAATACTTTATATGAGTACTAAAAAATCAATATTAAAAAAAGGCACTAAACCCAAGGGAACGAAGAAAGTAACAATAAATTTAGAAAATAACGAAGGATTCAATGATAATCCACATCCGATTACACCAAGAAGTAAGTCAGCTCGTTGGACTACAAACGACGACGCAAATTATAACAGAGAACAAGAGAGGAATAAACAAACTAGATTTTTAATGGCGCGTAGAAGTGTGCCTAATATGGCAGCAACAGCAGCCCGTAATAAGAAACGAAAGCTAGACAAAACTAGTCGTTTTGTAGAAGACCGAAGTGCTCGACTTAGTAGATCAGCATTATTTTCACGTGATAGAGAAGAAGATTTAACATGGAGGGATGTTGAAGGAGAAACTAAAAAACAGGGTCTAATACCTTACGCGGTTGATTCGGTATTTAGGTTATTTGGTAAAAAAGGAGGTAGAAAAACACGCAAAAACTTTAGGAAGAAATAATATTTGTATATTATATAAATGAGCGCTAAAATACTCGCGTTAAAAAAAAATACTAAAAGTGGCACTAAAAAGAGAGTAAAAATAGACACTAATAAAAATACTGTATCTGATTTTGTTCCAGATTATGATGCTAGAAGCCCTAGAACCAAAAGCGAGCATTGGGAAGATCCTGCTTTATACGAACATAACCATAAAGATCCCGAAGTAAAAAAAGAGAGGCGCGAAGAAAAGGAAAGAATTAAAAAAAGTATAGAAAAAGAGCATAAATTTATGAAAGCGCGCAAATCAGCACCTGTTCTAGCTGCTACTATTGCTCGTGGTAGATTTAAAACAGGATCACCACGATCTCCTAGACCTAGTGCAAAAACTTCTTCAGATGTAATATCTGCATTGAGAACTAAAAACGGAATTCCTAAGCTAGAAACTCCAAGGACCACTGAATCAAGAAGTGCTGAAAGAAAAAAAGGAATAGTGCAATCACTTAGAGAATCATTTTCTGGATTATTTGGCAAAAAGAAAGGCGGTAAAAGAACACGTAAGAATAAACGTAACTAAAATAAATGATATAAATAAAAAATTTATATCATAGTAATGGAATTATTAAAAAACACACTGTATATTAATCTAGAGCATCGTACGGACAGGTTAGAGCACGTAAAGAGTGAATTATCTAATTTAGGAATTCAAGGTGAAAGAGTGAATGCTGTAAAATCTAAACTTGGCGCAATAGGATGCACATTAAGCCATATTCGCTGCATAGAATTAGCGAAACAGCGAAACTACGAATATGTTTTCATTTGCGAAGATGATATTACGTTTACGAATCCGAAACTGTTATTAACACAGTTAAAGAAATTTCAAGAAGATGATAAATTAGTATGGGATATGATTATCATAGGAGGAAATAATGTTCCGCCATATCAAAAAATAAATGATTATTGTGTTCGTGTTTTTTACTGTCAGACCACTACAGGTTATATAGTAAAAAATACTTATTATGATACTCTTTTAAAGAATTTTAAAGAAAGCGCTGGTTTATTAATGAAAAATCCGACAGAAGAAGGTAAAAAGAAATTTGCATTAGATATCTTTTGGAAGCGTTTACAGATTCAAGATTTTTGGTTTATGATTACCCCTCCTACAGTTACACAATATGAGAATTACAGCGATATAGAGGAACGCGAAACAAATTATAAACACTTGATGTTAGATATGGATAAAGAGTGGTATTTTGCTCAGTTTAGAAAATAAACGAGCAATCTAAACAGTTAGTTGCTTGTACCAATGAGGTTTCCCTCTTTTTTTCCATGAAGCAATTTTTTGTTTATCTGGGGTTTGATAGTATATGCGATAAGATTCCACAGGATCGTTTTGCTTACATTCAACCGGCATAGCAAGAGCAAATTTTGTTAGTCCTTTTGAAGGAAATTTGTCAGATGATGGACAATATTCTCTCAAATATTTCGCAACTATGTATGATTTATGCATCTTTTCAGGAGGATGGTCATAGCGAAATTTCCATTCATTATGCATTGCCTCTACTAAATCTAGAGTCCATAAATAGTTATCCAATGATTCGCGCATCCATATTGTAACAGGATGATTTTTATGTGCAATCTTGTATAGTTTAATTTTATTATTTATTTCATTATCGGGATCGATAATATGCATGGTTGTACATAACATTTGCACAGCTTCCAATATGATTTTACTTACGTGTTTATCAAACATAAACTCTGCGCATTCTTCAAAAGATAACGATAATATGAATAAATTCATTTGTACTTTGGTTAATGGGTTAATGTTTGTCGAATTTTGGAATTTAAAGTCAATTTTTTACTTTCTTAATGTTATACGAATCAATGTAAATAAAATTTATGTAATAAATTTTATGTCTAATTATTATATAAAATGAGTAAACGTATAAAGATTGATATAAACGTCTATAAAAAATATTCTTCTGATTCTGAAAATGATTCTTATTTAGAAAAGGATTGCGAATCATCTGCTTCGGAACATAATGAATCTTGTTCAGGTACTGTAAGCTATTCTGAATCTGATAACGAAGAATCATGTGGGTCGGATAGTGAGGAATCACATAGTGGTGAATCAACGTGTTCGGACAGTGGTGAATCATCAGGATCAGACAGTGGGGATGAACCTGAAATAGTTTGTCCTCCACCAACAGAGCCAGTTTGTCAAGATAATTGCGGGGGGTGTCATATTTGTAATTGTTGTGAATCAGACAACGATAGCTGCTGTGGATCAAACGATGGTGGTTGTAGTGGATCTGACACATGTAGTAGTTCAAGTTCATCTTCAAGTAGCAGCAGTAGTAGTTCGGGATCAGACAGTGATAGTTGCGATGATTAATTTCTTAATTGCAGAAAACTGGACAGAACCACCTTGTTTTTTTGCTCATATTCCATAGTTTTTAGAGTAGATTGATATTCTTTTTGCATGATGTGTTGCTTAAACGAATTTTCTTGCATCGATAACAATTTTTCTGCTTCATGTTTTTCTAATGGAGTTAAATTCTGCGTTCCACGAACTCTGGCGTACTGATCGGTTGAGGTGTAACGAGGCATGGTTTGATAATCCTTTTCACTAACAGTTAGCACTGTTTGGTCTTTATGAACTTTTCGTAAATCATCATATTTTAATTTACTAAAAGGATCACAATGTACATAATCATCATTGTTTTCTTCATCATATAAGTTAGAACCAGATGTGCTATTCATGTTTTCAACGCCGCGATACCTAGATAAAACATTGGTATTCTGCTTATCCTTTATTTCTTCAAACATTTGTCCCATATTTTGTTTGTTTACATTTTTATTCATATCGTAAATAGAATCTTCCTTTGTAAACCATTCATTTCGAGTTGAATCTTGTTTTACCGACATATTATCATTAAACAATTTATTAAATTTGTCATTAAATTCTGTAGCGGACATTTCGTTTATTACTGAAGTAATTTTTTTAGTAGTGGATTTATTAACGTCGTTTATGTTTATGGGTTCATACTTTTTCTCTTCTTTTGGGACAACCTGGTTTTGTTTTTGTTGATTTTCATAGAATTTGATAACAATATCGAATGCTTTCTTATAGAATAAAAAATACTCGGAAGAAAGACCAGATTTATCAGGATGAGTCATAAGAACAACTTTCTTAGCCCGTTTTAAATCATCGATAGATAGTTTATATGATAGGTTAAATAGCTCAAATATTTCAGAAAGTGTATATTTATTAATATCTAAATTATGAGTATTTGACATTCTTATATTTTTACTATAGTAATTATTTTTTATTATCAAACAAAAAGTAAATAAAAAATGACGTTGTTATTATTTATATGACATTACAAATAATAACAGAGATTACTGATCGTGATCATTTTTTAGAGTTGCTAAAAGCAAATCCAGGACTATTCTTCATTAAGTTTGGTGCTGAATGGTGCGGTCCATGCAAAATGATTAATGAGGGTGTAAAATCATATTTTGAAAGGTTACCTGATACTATGCAGTGCGCCATAATTGATATAGATAAGTGTGCAAAAATATATTCGTTTTTAAAATCTAGGAGAGTTGTAAACGGTGTTCCAGTTATACTATGTTATAAAAAGGATAATATTACTCATATACCCGACGATATAGTTATAGGAGCAGATAAAAAACAAATAAATGACTTCTTTATTCGATGCGTTGATCAATTAACCTAGTGTTTAGGTCGTCTTCTTCTTGTGTATTTTTTAATGTTTTTATTTTTTCCTCCCATCACTTTATTTTGCTCATCCTCCTCTTCCTCTTTAATTTTTTCTACTTCATCCATGGGCGCAGTTGGTATTATAGGAGCCACCGGAGCCATTGGTACATTTCCAACAGGTTCTGCTTGAGCAAGCGGAATAGCTTCTTCAAAATTATTAGTACCTTCTGGTGATGTAGGGTCCAATATAGGAGGGAGTAGTGATGTTGCTGATTCGGCTGTGCTAATAACATCATCTTTATCTACATCCATAAGAGTTGCATAAGCTAAAACCAATGTAGTAATTCCAATCATGCCGTATGCAACAAAAGGAATTGAATCGATATCATTATTATTAGGTAATTGTGAATGAGGATAGAAACCCATTATCTATAATACTATTATATTATAGATAAATATTTTATATAACACGAACTAGTAATTAACCCTCCTAAATCATTTTTTTTTGTTTTTGGGGCTATTTAACATTCCAGTCCCATTCCCAATCTTTAAAAAGGCCGCCGGAATGAATGTTTGGTAAAATTGGCGAAGGAATTTCATTTATATTATACTCTTCAATCAATTTTACTTTAATATGTTGCGATATATTTTTATTTTCTAATGTTTTT
>Ga0136644_10003169_pt1 | contig 12321 bp, 10 predicted proteins | sample C_130820_EF_Meta_FD_94780 | JGI IMG/M metagenome (GOLD analysis project Ga0136644, IMG submission 94780) | Freshwater microbial communities from Lake Croche, Canada to study carbon cycling - C_130820_EF_MetaG (v2) (version 2) | ecosystem: Environmental > Aquatic > Freshwater > Lake | place... | reverse complement strand
CCGTCTGCGCGTCTTGGCCGAGCGGAACATCGGCATCGATCTGACCCCGTTCATTAAAGCCGACAGCAATTTTGCCAATGAGGGCTTCTCAGAACGCCTTCTGAACTTGGCGCGCTTTAACGGCAAGCAAATGGGACTTGCTTTCGCGACCTCGAACCCGATCATGTATTACAATGCTGATCTCGTGCGCAAAGCCGGTGGCGATCCGGATCACATGCCAACGACATGGGACGAGGTGTTCCCGCTTGCCGCCAAAATCAACGCGCTGGGTGATGGCGTGATCGGCATGTCCTATCGTTGGCAGGGTGATGACTGGATGTTCTCTGCACTGCTCTTTGGCCATGGCGGCAAGATGCTAAGCGACGACGAAAAGAAAGTTACCTTTGACGGGCCAGAAGGTTTGGCGTCGCTGAAGCTGATCGACCGCATGGTGAAGGAAGGCAAAATGCCGCCGATGACGAGCGATGCGGCAACGCAAGGCTTCAATGCCGGCAAAATCGGCATGTTCTTCTTCACGACCGGCGGCTTGCGCGGCACCATCAATGGCGTCGGTGGCAAGTTCGACCTCCGCACCGGCAAAATGCCCGTCATTGATCCGGTCAAAGGTCGCTTGCCAACGGGCGGAAACGCTGCGGTGATGTTCACGACGGACGCCAAGAAGCAACAAGCGGTTTATGACTTCATCAAATTCGCCGCTGGTCCCTTCGGCGCCTCCGTTGTCGTTCCCGGCACCGGCTATGTGCCGAACAATGAATTGGCCGCGAAAGACGACCGCTATCTCGGCAAATTCTATGATGCCAACCCGCTCTTCAAAGCGGGTCTCAGCCAGATGGATTTGATGATCCCTTGGTATTCCTTCCCCGGCAACAATGGCGTGAAGGTGACGCAAACCATCGTCGATAATCTTGGCGTTCTCGTCGAGCAGAAGACGACACCGGAAGAAGCGCTCAAGACGATGTCAACGGAAGTGCAGAAACTTCTGCCGCGCTGAGGCATAATGTTACGAGCCCGACGCTATAAATAGCGTCGGGCTTTTTTTTCATCAGGCGCGAGCTATCCACGATCTTTTGGCGGGCTCGGGGTTAAATTCATAAAACCGTCAAGCAGCGGCTCTAAGGCCTTCTTTAGGTATACCCATTCGCGTCTGTAGAGAGTTTTAGCCCTTGACTGCTATCCAGTTAAACCAGCTTACAAAGCGATATGGTACCGCGACAGCGGTGGATGCCGTCACTTTATCGGTTGAGGCTGGAACTATGACAGTTCTGCTCGGTCCCTCAGGCTGCGGCAAGTCAACCTGTCTTCGCCTGATTGCGGGCTTAGAGACAGCCGATGAGGGCACCATTGCCATTGCCGGCAAGGATGTCACAGCAAGCGATCCCGCCGAACGTGGCATCGCGATGGTGTTTCAATCCTATGCCCTCTTTCCGCATCTGACGGTGGCCGAAAATATTATTTTCGGCCTTCGGGTTCGCCATATGGCGCGAGCGGATCGGGATAAGAAATTAAGCGAAGTTGCCAAACTTGTAGGCCTTACCGATTACCTCGAACGACGCCCATCGCAGCTTTCCGGCGGGCAGCGTCAGCGCGTGGCTTTGGCGCGTGCGATTGTGAATGAGAAGCCGGTTTGTCTGATGGATGAGCCGCTCTCTAATCTTGATGCGCAATTGCGCCATGAAATGCGCGTTGAAATACGGGCGCTTCAGCAGCGCCTTGGCATGACGATGGTCTATGTCACACATGATCAGACCGAGGCCATGACAATGGCCGACCGCATCGTGCTGATGAGGGAGGGTAAGATCGAGCAAACGGGTACACCGTCCGATCTCTACAGCAATCCTGCCTCTGCCTTTGTCGCCCGCTTCATTGGTGCACCCCCGATGAATGTCATCTCTTCGCTAAAGCCGGCGCAGTGGCGAGGTGTTCGCCCCGAGCATGTTAAACTCGAAATCTTGCATGAGGTACCTGTATCGGAACCTCAACTGTTGGGTGCGGAAGGTATCGTCGAGACAGTAGAATATCTCGGTGCTGACTCCATCGTCACTCTTCGTGCAGGCAACGATCTCATAGCGTCACGCTTGCCTGGTTTGCAAAGTTTCGCCATCGGACAATCGGTTTCGGCCCATTGGAACGCTTCCAACGAATTTACCTTTGACGCTTCAACCAAGCGTCGAATTTTGACCACCAACTAGCCACCATCGAACCAAAGGAAAATCGACGATGAAATCTCTCTCCCGCCGTCTCTTTACCGCCTCGGCTTTGGCCTTTGGCCTAAGTTTGAGTGCCTCGGCGCAAGCCGCCGATATTGAATTGCGCTTCTACTATCCGGTTGCCGTTGGCGGCCCGATCACCAAAATCATTGATGAATATGCCGCTGGCTTCGAGAAAGAAAATCCTGGCATCAAGATCAAGCCAGTTTATGCGGGCGATTATGTACAAACCATCGGCAAGGCGCTGACGGCGGTTAAAGGCGGTGATGCGCCTGAACTCGCAATTTTGCTCGCCGCCGATATCACCTCGCTGGTCGATGAAGATGCTGTCGTTCCCGTTGACGATGTCATCAAGACGCCAGCCGATAAGGCATGGGTTGAAGGCTTCTACCCAGCCTTCATGGAAAACGCGAAGCTGAAGGGCAAGACCTACGCCATCCCGTTCCAGCGCTCGACGCCGGTGCTCTATTGGAACAAGGACATGTTCAAGGCCGCCGGTCTTGATCCAGACAAGGGACCGAAGGACTGGAACGAAATGCGCGACTTTGCCAAGAAGCTGACCAAGAAGGATGCTTCGGGTGCGGTGACGCAATGGGGTATTGAAATCCCATCCGACGGCAACTCGCTTTGGCTGTTTACGGGTCTCACCACCGGCAATGGCGTGCGCATCAACAATGCCGAAGGTACCAAGGTGAATTTCGCTGATCCGAAGGTCGTTGAAGCGCTGCAATATTGGTATGATCTCTCCAAGGTCGATGGCGCGCAGCCTGCGGGCCTGATCAATTGGGGCACCACGCCACGCGACTTCATCGAAGGCCGCACGGCTATGATGTGGCACACCACGGGTAACCTCACCAATGTGAAGAACAATGCTAAATTCCCGTTTGGCATTGGCTTCTTGCCTGGCAAGACGCAGTTCGGCGCACCAACGGGTGGCGGCAATTTCTATTTCTTCAAAGGCATGTCGGCTGAAAAACAAGCAGCAGCCTTGGCCTTTGTGAAATATATGACGACGCCAGAGCGCGCCGCCGATTGGTCTACGAAGACCGGTTACGTCGCAACCCAACCTGCTGCCTATGAAACGCCAGCGATGAAGGCTTATGCGGCCGACTTCCCAGCAGCAATCATTGCCCGCGATCAGTTGAAATACGCCGTTCCAGAAATGACCGTGCATGAAAATCAACGGGTCACGAAGCTTGCCAATGACGCGATCCAAGCCGTGATGACGGGTGCGAAGCCTGCAGACGCAGCGTTGAAAGACGCGCAATCGGAAGCCGAACGCGTGTTGAAAGACTTCAACTGATCTTGCGAAAGGTCGGCCGCCTCTCTTTAGGGGCGGCCACTCTCTCATGAAAACTCTCCGCCTCTCGCTCTATGGTTGGTTGATGGTGCTGCCTGCGGCAACGCTCTTGGCACTTTTCACCCATATCCCGGTGGTAGAAAGTTTCGTTCATAGCTTTATGTCGACCGACAAGCCAAAACGGCCAAGCCGATTTGTTGGCCTCGATAATTATGATTCGCTGGTTGCCGACCCAATATTTTGGAAGTCACTGACCAATAATCTTATCTACGCGCTTGGCTCCGTGCCGCTCTCGATCGCGATTGCCATGATGATGGCGCTGTTCGTGAATGACAAATTGGCGGGCCGGAGCTTTTTACGCGTTGCCTATTTTACGCCGACGATTTTGCCGATGATCGCGGTCGCCAATATCTGGATCTTTTTCTTCACGCCCGATTACGGGCTGTTAGAGCAAATTCTCAAGCCTTTAGGGCTTGGCGGTAATAATTTTCTTGGCTCCAACAATACCGCGCTTTTGGCTGTTACCATCGTGGCGATTTGGAAAGAGTCTGGCTTTTTCATGATATTTTATCTGGCAGCTTTGCAGCAAATTTCGCCTGATTTGAAAGAAGCTGCCGCGATTGAAGGAGCGGGCCGCTTCACCTTTTTCAGACGTGTGACTTTTCCCCTTCTCATGCCGACGACTTTGTTCGTGATGGTCAATGCGCTGATAAATGCGTTTCGCGTGGTTGACCACATTTTTGTAATGACGGGTGGGGGGCCAAATAATGCAACATCTGTTTTGCTGTTCCGGATCTACGAAGTCGGGTTCAAATATTTTGATTTTGGCCTCGCTTCGGCAATGACTGTAGTGCTCCTCTGCGTCTTAGGGCTCGTCGCGCTCGGCCAATTCTTCGCTCTTGACCGCAGGGTGCATTACCAATGAAAACACTTAGAATGCTTGGTCGTGGGGTGGAGCAGGGTGCCGCTTGGCTGCTTGGCTTACTGTGGCTCTTGCCGCTGGTGTTTGCCGTGTGGACGGCCTTTCATTCCCCTGCCTACATGGCGCATTTTTCTTTCACCGCTCCGCTGACGTTGGAGAATTTCAAAAATGCTTGGCAAGCAGCACCCTTTGCGCGTTATTTTCTGAATACGACATTGCTGGTGGTCGGTATTTTGATCGCACAATTTACGTTGTGCACGCTGGCCGCCTTTGCCTTCGCACGGCTTCCCTTTGTTGGCAGCCGCCTCCTGTTTGCCCTAGTCCTCATTCAGCTGATGGTGGCACCCGATATCTTATTACTCGAAAATTATCGCGCGATAAAAATGTTAGGCCTTATGGATACACTTCCCGGCATCGCGCTTCCCTATCTTGCGTCGGCCTTTGGTATTTTTCTGTTACGCCAAACTTTCTTGACGATCCCAAAGGATTTGGAGGAAGCGGCGCGTATTGAGGGCTGCGGACCCTTTGGTACTTTATGGCGCGTTTATGTTCCCATTGCGCGCCCGATTTATGTGGCTTACGGGCTTGTGTCCGTAAGCTGGCATTGGAATAATTTTCTTTGGCCTTTGATCATCACTAACTCCGTCGAAACGCGGCCCTTAACAGTTGGCCTTGCCGTTTTCGCGTCGAGTGATCAGGGAATTGACTGGTCCGTCATCACGGCGGCGACGCTTATGACTTCGGCCCCCTTATTGATTGGATTTTTGCTGTTTCAACGTCAATTTGTGCAAAGTTTTGTGAGAGCAGGCATACGTTAGTTTAAGGCGTCTGCAGTCTCGTGCGTGGGCAAAAAATCATAGCAGACAGTGTCCGATTTAACGGTTGAAAAGACGGAATTTTTAGGTACCTCGTTCCAGTGGCCATGGTCGTGGTCCAGAGGTTCGGAGACCACAATCATGCCTTGATCCGTTGCTTGCCAATAAAGCGTCGGTGGCTGATCGTCCGATGACCAGCGGAAGGCAAACATATCTACGCCGTCTGTCATGGCCGCGGTAAAGCGAAGCGGAGTGGTTATCTCATGTTTCGTCTGCAGATTGCGTATATCGCGGATGGTTTTTGTCATCGCCCCAATTGGGTCGCTCTCAAGTCCACGTGAAAGTGCAGCTAGAAAAATAGCCTCGCTGTCAGTCGTTCCCAATCTCGCGGCATAAGCATCATTCGTGATTAAGGCCTCAACATCACGGCGAATTGTATGCCAGCCGCCGATTTGACCATTGTGCATAAACATCCATTTACCGTGCGAAAACGGGTGACAATTTGAGCGACTGGTTGATGTGCCTGTCGCCGCGCGTACGTGCGCGAAGAAGAGGCCGGATGTCACTTGGCTACAAATCGAGCGCAAATTTTCGTCAGACCAAGCGGGGTGGACCTCCCGATAAACGCCGGGATGTGTATGGTGCGCATACCATCCAATCCCAAACCCGTCGCCATTGGTTTCAGTCTTGGCTTGTTCTGCGTGAATGGATTGCCGAACGAGGGAATGCTCGGGCGAGCTGACGAGTTCATCAAGGAAGATGGGACTTCCTCGATACGCTAGGAAACGACACATTGTTCAGCCTATTTAAACAAGGAATGCAGCTTGAATACGTTACACTAAGTACTGATCTTTTCCTATAAATCAACGGCTTCAAGCCAAGTGTGCATTATATTTAGCCAATAAGTGAAGTGAAAGCTGTCATGGGCCTGTCACTAACCAAGACGATTGTCGACGTATAAATGGAGTCTTCATCATGAAACTTTCGACCTCTCTTATCATATCGCTTATTGGCTTAGGGCTTGCGGTTCCAGCTTCGGCTCAGGTGATCTACCCACTTAACCGCGCGGAAATTCTTGCGGGGTCAAAATTTGACCTGAAGGTTGAATTTCCAGTGGTTGTTGCCCGGGACAAGGTTAGCATAACGCTCAACGGCGTCGATGCTGTCAAAGCTCTTGGCGGCACGCTTGAATTTGTTGATAAGGAAGATGGCCAAGAAGCCTCCTCTTATTTGCTCCGTAATGTTACGATTGAAAAGGCTGGCTCCTATTCGCTTGAAGCCAAAGCAGGCGACGCTTCTTCCAAGGTCAATTGGACGGTGTTTGACACGCCTAAAGGCAAAATCGCCAAAAATATTATTCTGTTTATTGGCGATGGCATGTCGGTAGCCCAACGTACCGCCGCGCGGATGCTGTCAAAAGGCATCGAGGAAGGCAAATATAAAGGCGACCTTGCGATGGACGACATGCCCTATATGGCGCTCGTCTCTACATCGGGCTCGGATTCAGTTGTGACCGATAGTGCCAATTCGATGAGCGCCTATACATCGGGTCACAAGACTTGCGTCAACGCTCTCGGCGTCTACTGCTCGCGCGCTAAGAGCAATCTTGATCACCCGAGAGTCGAAACGATTAGCGAACTCGTAAAGCGCAAACAAGGCCTCTCAGTTGGCGTCGTCACCAATTCCGAGATAGAAGATGCAACGCCTGCAGGCATGGTATCTCACACCCGCAAGCGCGCAGATTATAACGATATTGTCCGCATGTTCTATGATGTAAAGCCGGACATCATCATGGGTGGCGGCTCACCGAACTTCTTGCCCAAGGCCACGCTAGGCTCCAAGCGGACGGACGAGGATAATTACATCGAGAAGTTTAAGTCCGAAGGTTATAGTTTCGTATCAACTGCGACCGAAATGCGTGCGGCATCCCAAGGTGGCGCCACCAAGATACTAGGCCTATTTAATACGGGCAACGTGGATGGCGCGTATGATCAAAAGTTCAAGAAGGGTACGACGGGAAAATTTCCCGATCAGCCTGATTTGGCCGAACAAACCAAGATTGCCATTGATGCATTGTCCAAAAATGACAAGGGCTTCGTGCTGATGGTTGAATCATCCCGTATCGATAAATACGCCCATTCGCTTGATTGGGAGCGCTCGGTCTATGATACCATTTTACTCGATAATGCGGTTCAAGTGGCTAAAGACTATTCCGCAAAGCATGGCGATACGCTGGTAATTGTGGTGGCCGACCACACGCATATGGTGGGTATTATCGGCACCTATAATGATGATTTACCTGGCACAACCCCACGCGAGCATCTTGAGACCTATCAGAACTCGAAATTTCCGGACTATAAGCCCGATGCCAATGGCTACCCTGAAACAGTTGATCTGAAGCGTCGCTTGGCCTTCACCTTCGGCTCGTATCCGGATCATTGCTTTGACTCAAAGCCGCATCTCGATGGTGAATTTGCGCCAGCAGCTGCGGGTTCCGTCAAAGGAACGTATGTCGCCAATGAGACCTATTGCACACCCGGCTCGGTTAAAGTAGTTGGCAATCTTCCAACCGATGCCAATTCTGGTGTTCACTCGGCCGACGATGTGATTTTAACCGCCATGGGCCCGGGATCAGAGATGTTCCATGGCCGGTTGGATAATACCTTTGTCTTCCGCGCAATGACCACCGCTTTAGGCCTTGCGAAGAACTGAAGCTTGAACCAAAAAGGGGGCATGATAATGCCCATCTCACGGCGTGACATGATTGTCGCGGGGCTACTAAGCCTCGCGACTTTTCCTTCGAAAGCATTGGCTGCCACCGCCGAAGTCCTGACATTTGATACGCTTTACGAGAGCTTCGGTGTTCTCGGGCTTAAATTCTCAGCGCAAGTTTTAGCGCTTAAAGACAAGCCGGTTTCCATTTCCGGCTATATGGCGCCGCCCTTGCGTGCCGAGAGCGATTTTTTTGTTCTCACCAAAAATCCGCTTTCCATCTGCCCCTTTTGCCAATCGGATGCCGACTGGCCGCTTGATATTATGGTTGTGTATCTCAGCGAGGCGTCGCCGCTCGTCACTGCGGGCGCTAAAGTCACCGTCAGTGGCATCCTCGATATCGGCTCCTTTATTGATCCAGATTCGGGCTTTGTCAGTCAGTTGCGGGTCCGCAACGCCTCCTATCGGAAGGCCTGACTTTGGCAGAACAGAGCGTAACCTTAAGCGGCGTCACCGTGAACCGGCGCGACAGCAATGGTAAGATGTTTACAACCTTATCGGTTGACCGATTATCCATTTCGGCTGGTGCCTGTATTGGTATTGCGGGGCCGTCGGGGGCCGGTAAATCGACGCTCCTGGACGTCATGGCGGGCTTGCTCTTGCCCTCAAGCGGAACGGTGGCATGGGGCGCAACGGTGCTTTCCAATCTGAGCGATCGGGAGCGAGCGGTGTGGCGGCGCCAACATGTCGGCCAAGTGTTTCAGGATTTTCTTCTGATCCCCGAACTTTCCATTCTCTCCAATGTGTTGCTGCCTCTCAGTTTCTCCCATCTTTCGCTGAGCACGGATCAGCGCCAACACGCTTTGGGCTTGATCCATGATCTGGGCCTCGAGGACGCGGAGCGACGGGCTGCGGTTCTCTCGCGTGGCGAGCAACAACGCGTGGCGCTGGCACGAGCGCTCATTACGCGCCCTTCGATCCTCTTGGCGGACGAGCCCAGTGCAAGCCTTGATCAAGCGAGTGCGGCGCTCGTGACCGATTTATTGTTCGACGCGGCAGGTCGACAAAAAGCGACATTGATCATCGTATCGCATGACCCAGCTATTTTATCGCGCATGGACCAGGTTCATCAGGTGGTCGCCGGTAAGCTTCAGGAGGCATCATGAACCCGCTACCGATGGTATGGGCTGATTTGCGCGCCATGCGTTGGAGTGCACTTTTGACGGTTCTCTTGATCGGCATGGCTGTTGCCCTTGGCGTGGCCGTTGGAGCGCAAGAGCGAGCGATGCGGCAGGCTTCCGCCCGCGCATCGGATGATTTTCCGTTGATTGTCGGTGCGCCGTCGAGCCAAGTGCAATTGATTTTAACCTCGGTCTATTTGCAGCCCGAAGCCCTTCCTTTGATCGACGGCAATATTCTCAATACGCTAGCGCAAGATCCGCGTGTGGCAGGTGCTGCCCCCTTGGCCTACGGCGATATTGTGAAGGGTTATCCGGTTGTCGGCACGACCGAAAATTTTGCAACCCGATGGGGGCGATTAAGGCCCCTTGAAGGCCGTCTTTTTGCAGAAGAGAATGAAGCGATTATCGGCTATGCGGTGAGGCTTGCCATCGGCGAGACCGTTACGCCCTCCCATGGCGTGGCGGGGCATGCGCCTGTGCCGGGTGAGGTAGATGGCGAGGAGGCGGGCCATCGGCATGAGCACACCAATCTGACCGTTGTCGGCCGTTTGCCTCAGCTCAATTCGCCCTGGGACCGCGCGATCCTCATTCCCATTGAATCCGTTTGGGAAACCCATGGGCTGGGCAATGGCCATCGCGTCGACGGCGGCGCTCTCGGTGCGCCCTTCGATGCGGAAAAAATACCCGGCGTTCCGGCGATTGTAGTTAAACCCGCGCAGGTTTTTCAAGCCTATCAATTGCGCTCTGCCTATCGGCAAAATGGCACAATGGCCGTATTTCCTGCTGAGGTGCTGGTGCAACTTTATCAGGCCATGGGTAACGTGAAAGACTGGCTCGTCTTCGCGGCCGCTATCAATAATCTCGTGGTATTTTTGGCAATCCTCTTACTTCTCATCACCTTAGTGGGATTGCGGCGGCGGCGGTATGCGATTTTAAGAGCCTTAGGCGCAACGCGGAGCTATATCGCCCTTGTTGTTGGACTCGGTGCGACGATTGTGATGACAGCCGGTTGCGGAGTAGGACTTTTGCTCGGCTGGAGCGGCTCCCTGCTGCTGTCCAAAATAATAACCGTTCAAACTGGCCTCGTGGTCGATCCGCGCCCCGGCCTCGACGACTTAGGCTTGGTGGGCGTGATGATCGGTGTAGGAACGCTATGTGCATCTTTTCTCGCTGCATTGGCATCACGAGACGAGCCGTCTACTGCGTTACGCGGCTAGATCTAACAAATTTCGTTATAAAGACATAATCTTTTACTATTCAGAATCGGAAAGTTCTTAAATTTTACATATTGTCATATGAGACAGGTTATTAATTTAAAACTACCAAAAGGTGCCGTATAGACCGTAGCCTTCCTCCGCTACCAAAAACATTTTAAAATCTATATTTTTGAGTTTGTAGGGTTGATTTCGAGTGGTTTAATTTTTTTGATAATTGTCTTACTTCGTTGAAGCAAGACGTGGCCCACCAACATGCCTATTACGATAGACGAATAAGATTCCCACAAGGTTAAAAGTGGATCAGAAACAGTCAAAAATAACCCCGCTTTCGGCGTGCAGTGCTAAGACAGATCTGGCTTATGCGCCAACGGCTTTCCCCATGCTCTTCGATCCAGCTGATCGTTTTGGCTGTAGTATCATCAGGAGCGCTGATTTTCGGCTGCAAAAATCCGGTGCCTTGTGCTTTCAAATAGGCTTCAGCCTTGGTCCAATGCTTTAAAAAAATATCATTGTTATTCCCACTTTCCGTTGATGGATCCACGCTGGGAAAATATGTTTCAAGCAGGTCAAAATCGGATCGGCTTTCGTCAATCAATTCCGCATCAACGCCGGTTGCAAATTTGGTATGAAATGTAATCACTGTTAAACCGACGGCGTGGCTGACCGAGCAATGAATCATGCTTCCATCAACCATTAACTTGGGTTGGCCTGTTATCGTCTTTTTAAGATCGCAAGCAGCAGGATGCCAACCATAAATTTCTACAAGACGAGGTAGCCAGAAATCGGGTGCAAGACCACGATCCGTCTTGCCGGTAAAAAAGAGAAAGCAATCGTTTCGATTTCGCAATAACATTGTTAGAAAGGCTCTGCGGGTGATCCAGTCCAAAGACTGCCTGCGGGTAGCTCCTCGCCTTTCATCACGAGCGATAGCGGCGCAATCGAACATTGATCACCAACAACCGTGTCTGGAAGGAGAATACTAAGTGCTCCGATTACGGCTCCTGCACCGATTACAACCGGGCCAAGTTTCATGACGCGGTCTTCGAAAAGGTGTGTCTGTGGACTTGATTGGTGGGACAGCACAGCACCGTCGCCGATCGTCACCAGATCAAATTCTGTTATATCAGTCGTGTCAATAAAGGTCCGCTTACCAATATTTGCCCCCAAAGCACGAAAAGCCCAAGCGATAAAGGGAGTGCCTCGCAAGAAATTAAAAAGAAGTGGAACAAGTAGCATCTCATAGATAGCAGTTAAAGCTTCGCTGAACCAAACAAATGAGGTCCACATCGGATGCGTCCCCGCTTCATAGCGCCCAATTAAAAGACGCTTGAGAAGGATAATTATCGCCAGCGCGGGAAATGCCACCATAAACATATAAAGCAAGGGCAAACAGATAATAGCCCAAAAAAGGTTAAAACTTTCGTCGATTTGAAATGCAGCATTGATCATCAAAGTCAGGCTTGCAATTAGATAGGTCGATGGAAATAGAATACGCAGTGTCTCAATGGTAAGTCGACCCAACCAACGCATACGCGTGGGTCTAAAGGTGAGGTCTTCCGGGTAATTCAAAAACATTTCCCGATTTGGCAATGCTTGCGATGGTATGCCAAACCAAGTTGTTCCAGGTTTTAGCTTTAGATTTCTATTTTCAGGTGCTAGCGAAAGAACACCGAGTAAGGTTTCGTTCGGCATAATGCTACCATTCGGAATCACCGATCCGTTTCCGGCAAAGCAACGACGACCAAGCTTTGTATATTGCAAGGTGAGTTGACCGTGACGAATTTGTGAGTCACCTAAAACAACGGCATCGGCGATAAAAGCTTCATCACCAATTTCCAACAAATCATGCGTTACATTTATGGCCGTTGATATTTCGGATCGTTTGCCGATTTTTGCACCTAGCAGGCGATAATATGGCGCGACGTAAAGGGTCGAAAAAAAAGAATAGATAACCGTCAGAGATAATT
>Ga0136644_10003167_pt1 | contig 12325 bp, 9 predicted proteins | sample C_130820_EF_Meta_FD_94780 | JGI IMG/M metagenome (GOLD analysis project Ga0136644, IMG submission 94780) | Freshwater microbial communities from Lake Croche, Canada to study carbon cycling - C_130820_EF_MetaG (v2) (version 2) | ecosystem: Environmental > Aquatic > Freshwater > Lake | place: Lake... | reverse complement strand
AGAAAGTCACGGTTACTTGCAAAAGAAAAAAAACTATTAGTCACCCGAAGTGCTGAATTACCAAGAAGAAATCATAGCGCTTCAAGAAAGAAAAATAGTAGAATAAATAGAAGTCCAGTTATACTTTCTCCCCCTAAACCACGCGAATTTTCAAAAAAAGATGTGAATGCTTTTTTAAGAAAATGCTATGAACGTCAAGGTAGTGTTGAACCTTTTTTAAAACAAGGTATGGACCCTAATTTTCGTAACGAAGCAAATGAACCTGTATTAATTATTGCAGTAAACTATGGCAATGTTATTGCCGTAAAACAGTTATTACAAAGTGGTGCGGATATTAATGCAAAAGATGATCAAGGTAATACTCCATTAATGAATGCAATTCTAAGATACCAATTACCTGCATCCGATCTTTCAGAAATAATACGTACTTTAACTCATGCAGAACCAAATTTAAGACTAAGAAATAATGCTGGTCAAAGTGTAGCGGATTTACTAAATATGCGTATAGATCTACATTCTCAAGACGAACATAGAAGGTACCAATGGAAAGTTCAAAAAAATATGATATTAAATAATACGAATTGGTAATAAAGAAAAAGTAATTACATAAAATGAATTCTTTAAAGGAAGGATCGTAATGAAACCAACTAGCAAAGATTTTAGCTTTTTTTATTTAAAGGAAGGATCGTAAGGAAACCATTGGTTTCCTTACTTTATTCGTCATCATCTAATTCATCTACAACCGCATCCTTTTTAATATTTTTATCTAGATATCTATACATTCGTTTGATATCTAGTTTCGTAATATCATAATTTTCAAATAGTTTCTCTACTTCATTCAATTTCTCGCTTTGACTACAAAAATCACCCCCCTTGTGTAATCGTAATTCTTGAAACATCGCCATCAAATCTTTTTTATCCAACTCTAATTGTTGAGAAAGATTATATGTAAAAAGCATATTATTATATTCAGTAGAGTACTTTGTCAATACCTTAGTAAAACGTACTTCTACAGGTTTAAACTTATCACGATTTTCTGGGAAATGTTCATGATACAAAGTATTGTTATAGAAAGTCTTCATCAATGAACTCATCTCATTAAACTGCCAAATCTGACTCTGAAAGGTGATTCTATCAATATAATCAGCAAAACACATGATTTTCAATATTTTTGAATAAAAGGGAAATGTTTTCTCAATATTCTTATTTTGTAACACATCCACAATATTCTCATGCCAAAGCAGTGCGACAATTGTCCGATCAGTCTCATTCATAAAATGATTATGATCATCCATTTTAACTGGATGATTCATTAGGTGCTCGGTAATTTTCTTTGAATCCTCATTATAGGATTTCACATGAAAAATAGTATCAATCGTATCCTGGTTAATAAAATCAGGTTTGTTTACCAAAACATCATTCACAAACAACAATTTACGCATATCACCCTGAATATATTTGAGAATACTCTCTTTGTACGCTTTGGTAGCAATTTCTATTGAAGGTACCGAAATTCGCAAAATCTGTTCCATCTGACCCATCGTAGGTGTCTTTAATTCAAATGTATTGCAGACCTTGATCAGTTCTTTGATTTTCTTATCAATATAGTAATTTCCAATACAAATGATCGGATTCATGGTGAGATTTTCTAGACGCTGTTTTTTCGTCTTCTTTTGACGAATAATCTTAATAAGCGCAGTAATACCACCTTTATCACCGTTATTCATGCCATCTATTTCATCCATAACAATAGCAATTTTCTTCACTTTTTTGGTCATCATTTGCAATACATTACGATTAGATACATTATTGCTGGTTATAGTATCAATAAGCCCTTTATTCCGTACATCACCAGCATCGTATTTGATGACATCATAATCCAATTCTTTTAATATATTCATGACGAATTGTGTTTTTCCACAGCCAGGTGAGCCATAAATATAAATACCTTTTTTAAAAAGCAGATTTTTATAATTATCATCAAACGACAGCAAGATTTGTTTTATTTCATTTGCTATGCTTTCTCGTTCAAAAATTGAATTTATATTAATAGTAGGGTTCATGGATTATACTATATTGAGTAGTTTTATTTATATTGAAATTTAAACGAATATAAATAATAAGAATATATATGTACCATAGTTATGAACAAACAAGTCTATATTGCAGGATGTTTTGACAACTACTTAGAAATTAGGAACATACAACATATCTTAGAAGATCATGGATATGAAATTACCTATGATTGGACAGTACGTGCGGAAAAAACAATCTTAGATAGGCAAAAAGAAAATGAGAGTCCTGTTCGGACCCCTCATCAATTAAAAGAAGAAGCAGTATTAGATATGAATGGTGTTATCGTAGCGGATTGGACGCTATTTATTATGACAGAAAAAAATTATGTGTATCGCAGTACTTTTTGTGAACTAGGGGCTTCCATTACGCGAGATATTATGCATGATAAAATAGGACATACTATTATTTTATCAAACGATCAAGAAGACACCTATGCCCAAACTCTATGTTTTTATCATCATCCGAATATTATTCATGTAAAAACAATAAAAGAAGCATTGGACATGATGAAACAGACATGATGAAACAAATCTATAAAGCATTTATGTCAACAAATACTTCAGGATTACTTTTGCTGTATTTAACTTCTTTTTTTCCGCTTTGAGCAGACACATCTCTAAGAGCAATGGTCTTTTCAATGAGTTGTTGTTGCAACATTCCTACCATTTTTTGTAATTCAGTATTTTCCTTGACAAGTTTATCATCATTCGCAGATTGTTTTGTAGAAGACAATTCACGGATCGCCTTCGTTTTCTCAATCAACTGTTTTTGCAACATTGCCACCATAGTTTCCAATTCTTGCACATGTTTGTTAGGTACATTCTCCTCTATCACCATACTAATATTATTAGACGGACTACCGTTTTTACTAAGATCACGTATTGTCTTCGTTTTCTCAACCAACTGTTTTTGTAAAACCGTAATCATATTCTCAAATTCACCACATTTTTGAGCCAATTGGGCGATCTGTTTTTGTTGCTCTTGAATCATATTCACAACATCTTGATTAGATAAAGCAATAGGTTCTTCACCAGGACGCTGTAACATAATAGGTGAGTTTGCCTGCATCTTCTTCATTTCTTCTTGCATCATTTTCTCACGTTCTATTTCTATTTCTTTGATTTGTTTTAATACATCAGGTTTCATAACAGGAAGACCAGGTTCATATTTCTCTAATAAACCATCAATATCACGTAAAAAGAAATCCTTAATTGGTTGTTCATTAGATTTTCGTATGAACATATCTACTGTTTTGTTTGACTCCTTAAAATACTGAGGGTGTTGATTATCCAACATTTTGCGTTTATCAAAAGTATTATGCTCATGAGAAAACACTAAAATTGCTTTCATAGGATCCAGTTGTACAAAAGGAATAGTATACTCTTTTAAAAAGGCACGTTCTTCTGCTAAAGCAGCATGATCCTCATATTTCGTCTGTTCCAACAATTCTTTACGAAAAGCAAATGTACCCGCAGTAGCATGATTTGGAGCATAGGGACCACATTGATACATTTTTTGAATATGCTTAAAGTAAATATAAATCTCACTAGATCCAGCACAAAGAGCCTTTGGATTTGCCTTTAATTTGTCAACGGCATCTTCAATACGCTCAGGTGGATAATAGTCATCATCATCCATATAAACAATAATCTCACCGCGCACAAAACTATGCATATAATTACGCTTGGCTCCAAGAGTCATTTTTTCCGCCACTTCAAAATATCGGATCTGAGGGATATTAGATGTTTCTACTAAATCCCGAATCTTATCAGTTCCGTCATCTACAATAATCCATTCAATACGATGTTTTGGATAAGTTTGATTACGAAAACAATTGAACATATTCTCAATAAACGGACGACGATTAAACGTAGGCGTACATACACTCACCATAGGTAGCTCCTTTTTTTTGGAAGTGGTTGTTTTTTTATTTTGTGCCATTAAAACAAAATGAGAGTCTTATTATAGAAAGATAACGAACCTCTTTCTAATTTATTTCACTAAATATATTTATTTATATGAAGTATACTTACTTATGTCTACATTCGGATTTTTATCTAAATTAAATTTAATAAATAGGTATAAAGTATAACAAAAAGAATATACAGTAATACCAAGAACCACAGCATTGGCTAATAAAAACGACTTTACTGAAGCATCATATACCTTTTCACCAGCACGTCCACGAAGAAAAGATGATCCAAATTCTTGTATTGATTTAAATTTAGTTTTTAAAACATACATCAAATAAAATAGGGTCAATAGAATAAATCCAGCATCTACGCCAATAGAAACATTTTTTAATGTAATATTTTTAATATTATAGAAAGAATCTGTTAGCAAGTAAATAAATACGAGTAAATATACTAGAATAAAAAAATGATCCGAGACGAATTCAAGCATAACATTAAACACCATGAGAACATTTTGAAAAAAAGTGGGGTCTTCAGGTAGTGGTTTTCTATAATCTATAAATTTTAACATACCTTCAAATTCACTGCTTACTACCTCTATATTTAAATCTTCTCCCATGCAGATTACTATGCCAAAGAGTGAATAAATAACAAAATAAATAATACAAAACAATCCAGCAAAGGGGACACTAATCATAACAATTACTAAAAATCTACAAATATTCCATATGATTTTGAATACAGTTGTTGCTGCTTCTCTACTTCTAGAAACTTGTGGTTGATTAGTTGAATCAGGATCTACTACTTCAGCAGCAGGTACTATTGTTGGGTCTGTATTTCCTTGAGTACCTTGTAAAGTTGGAGGTACGTAAGTATCATTATTAGCATTCCTACCTTCCTCTTCTCCTCCCTCCTGATTATCAATAACAGGTTCTATAAGTGCATTTTTCAGAGCGTCAAGTCCATCTGGCTGGGTTCCTGATCCCCCTTTTTGTGAAAATGAATTTTCTGGAGTAGAGATAACTTGGCTAGGTTCAACTATAGAAGGAGTAGATGATTGCGATTGACTCCTTATACCATATTTAGCCATCAATTTATCTTTTATTTTATTGCTTGCCTGTCTCAGGTCTTCTATTTTTTTATTTATTGCCTTTATTTGATCTCTTTTTTTGATTAAGACTTCATTATCTTCATTCTTTTCTATACTACCCTCAATATCTAAAATCTCATTTAACCAACTTTCATATGTTGGTTGATGAGTATCCAAATAATCTTTTATTTCTTTTCTATATGACGCAGTTCTTTTTTTTATTGATCTATTATTAAAATAACCTGTAATACCATAACCGCCCTGTCCGCCTCCTTCGGGTAACAAAAATAATACAACTACTGTAATTGCCATAATTCCGACCATAAAATTCTTTGCGTTTCCATTAATACAGTCAATCAAAAAGTTTTTAAAATAAGCAGCTAAATTGTAGCTACAATATGCTATTAAAAAGAACAATAACATGTAACAGAATGTATGACTAAACACTCTAAGAACTTTTTGAGGTATGTAATTTACTAACAACCATTCTAATACCATAGGAAAAAACAATGCATATTCAAAAAAATAAAGAACACCATTTTTTAATATTTGATTTGTTTTAGTACTATCAGGCAAGGATTTAATGTACTCAACTGAAAATTGTAATAATTTTCTTTTCACAGAATACTTATCATCATTGTTAAAATTGTTATAAAACATTACATAATACCAATTATTTACTACTAAACTACTAAATATGATTGCTTCAATGACACATAAATAATGATATACAAAATCTTCATCTGTAAGAGGTTTAAAACCACTTTCAGGTAAAGCTAAACCATTCATAGACAAATCTGTTACTGAGTTCAATGATAAATCATTAGTTACCCCCTTTTTAATTTCATCTACTCCTTTTGCAATTTTATTATTTGAGATTTTATTTACAATTAAAGCCGCTGCCATATGATTGTAAACAACCGTGGAATTATATACGTAATTAATAAAGTTCACCAACATTTGCCTAGGATCTTTAATAGAACTTTTATCTGCTTTATCTGAAATTAGGTCATGACCATCCCAATCTTCATCGGAATATTTCATTCGTTCAAATCCTTCAACGACTGTTTTTTTTGAATTTAAATCTGATTCTTTTGATGGTTCTGCTTGATAAATATTACTGAGTACTTCTGGAAAGGGAATGTTTTTAATGTTTTCTTGTTTTTTCTTTTTTTTGATTTTCTTTAATTTATACATCATGTTCATGGTTTGAAAATTTCCGATTTTTTCACTAAATAATCTATCCTCAACTGTAGGTTGTTGATTTTGTAACATTATATAGTATATAGGTATTGATTATACTATATAATCACTAAAAAAAGAAGGTTCTAACTAAAAGGAAGGTTTTGAAGGAAACCATTGGTTTCCTTCATCTGGCATATAACATCGCGGCGTTTCCACCAATAAACGACAAAATATTATACCGCTCTTCATAAAGCGTTAAATTATAATTGTAGTTAAATAATTTCCAATTTGCCTTACGTACACCTATAGGATTACCATTCGTATCACAAACAATATCATAACTAGAATTTGCTAAATCAATGGGTGGCGTAATAGTCGTGATTTCCAGTTCTATAGCTCTAAAATTACTCATATTAATAGCACCAGATGGCTGTACTTCAGTCTGACTCGTATTCAAACAAAAATTATAACAATAAAGTCCTTCTTTAGCAAAACTAGGTGTCCGAGTATATTTCTCAACATAATTATAAACACCATTTGGTTGTATATTTTCTCTGTATTCGCCGTTAAATAATATTCCCATAGTACTCAGTATTTCTTTCTCATTCTCTGCACGGTATACACCAGTAATATTAATACCAGTTGTCACCTCACCATTTGGATGTACATCTATTCCATAAGAAACATCTATTGGATTACCAGACAAAAATTTTTTCACATAGACCACTTCAGAATCAGTAGATCCCTGCTGCCCTATTGTTATATTGGATGGTAAATAATGATAAGGCCAATTTGAATAATTAGACCATTCGTTTCTCAAATACACATCATTTCTTTGTAAATAAAACATCCAGTTTGAAACCATACCTGTTGAATAGATCTGTACACGTTTTGATCCAGTTATATTTTCAAAATTATATCTAAATACATCTTTCACTAAATAAATTTGATCTTGAGAAACAAATGTTTTTCCTTCCTCCTTAGATAAGAAACAATAAGTAGATAATAAATGCACGTCAGCATTCCATGAACTAGTATAATTTGCTGCATTAAATGAAGGATTGTTTAAAGGATCTAAAAATACACTGGGTGGAGATGTCAAGAAACGGAACATTTGAAACCGATTTTGTGTAAAGTCGGGTTGAACATAGGGATATTGATATTGATTATCAAATACATCACGTACTACGAATAACTCCTGAATAGGTCTTAACGTAACTGTAATAGATAATTCATTATATTGTAATGCTATCAGTGGAAAAGCACACCCACTATTTAACGTAAACCACGTATTAATAGGAACAAAAATAGATCTTCCACGTATAGAAGGTTCAGTACCACCAGTTTGAGGTGTATAAAAAGCATTAGGATAAGTATCCTGTCTACCAAAATAATTCGCTGGATCATTAAACTCACCAGTATTACCAGACATTGTATTAAACAACTCCTTCTTATCTGCAGTAAAATCACGCTCTACCATAGCAGCTAAATAATCACCAGTGTAAGACTGTAATAAGAATGAACCACAATGAATATCAATTTGCTGAATCATTTGTGTTCCCAGATTTTTTATCCACTTAAACTCATAAGGCACCCATTGAAGATTCGTGTCATCCACAGGATTGTAAACAGGACTCCAAATATCAGGTAAATTGACAACTAAATAAGTATCCATAAGTAGTTCGGCATATCTAGGAATTTTAAACGTAAATATAGAAGAATCAGTCAATCTAAGATCTCTTAAACCATCATAATCTATTCGGAATTTTTGAAGACCAAAGTTCGTATATTTTACATAAGATGTTTTAAAGAACGTTTTACTTGGGTTTCCTGTTAAAAATATATTATTGCTTCCTACGGAAATTATATTTAGTAAACCACCAGCCATTTTATATATATGAATTATTATATATTTTTATTATATTTGTTTATGTATAGAATATATAATGAATCTGATTAAAAAAATATTAATAGCCATTGTTGTTATATTATTTACCTATATAGTGTGGCGATTATTAACAGTTCGTATGGAATTACATAAGAAACTAGAACGTGAATCATTTACTTTATTTGGAACTGCATCAACTAGTGAAATAAACAATCTTAAAAATACAAGTAGTATTAATATTCAAAATTGTACTCATACAGATCTCCCTCTACGTGAATATGTTATAAAGGCAGCATATAATAGTGCATTAACTGGTAATTATGTAAATATAGATATGATTAAATATGTATTAAGTCGTGGATGCCGGTTTTTAGATTTGGAAATTTATTATATTGGTCAAACAACATACGATAAAGCAGGTAATGCTACTACAAAATATACACCACAAGTAGCTTACTCAACTGATAATACGTTTACGACAATTGATTCAGAAAATAGTATATTATTAGATGATGTATTGAATGTGATAGTTACCAATGCATTCTCAACTCCATGTCCTAATATGAAAGATCCCCTATTTATCAATATGCGAATCAAATCAAATAATCCCGATGTATACAAATCAGTAGCTTCATCTATTCATAATACTATAGCACCTAAATTATACGTAGATACTAGTTCAGGTAAAGGTACAGATACCGATCCTTATCCTGCTAAAAAGGTAACAAATTCTACTATTTTCTCTGATATTGCAGGTAAAGCGATTATATGTATGGATAAAACGATTGCACGTAATTACGAAGATCATACTAGCTGCAAAACAAATGTAAATTCAGAACCTTGTTATGATTTTGCAAAATGTGTTAATATAGAGACAGGAAGTTCAGACTTAAATCTATTGCGCTATTCAGATGTAATGGATCAATGCATTATTCCAATTAATATAAATGATGATGATAAGACAACAACCGTTCAAACGACAAAATATGTCATTCCAAATGCTAAAAACGATAATTCTTTGAATCCTGTTCTTTCTAATTTTATATTAAAATATTCTGCACAAATACCTGGTTTTAGATTCTACTGTAATGATAGACAACTCAAAAATTATGAAACGTTTTTTAATGACAATAGTAGTGCATTTGTTCCATTAGCAATAGCAATATCATATTATCAAAAGCAAATGTACTAGTAAAACGTAATAGGAAAACCTACTAAATAAACGTACTGATTTATTTAGATAACATAATATGAATAAAATATATCTATTTAGTATAAGAATAAGAAATAAATAGATATATGGAAACATCAATTAAAAAAAGTATTAGTAAAAGCAGTAAATTTAATTCCAATATGATTATTAAGGATGTATATAAGAAATACAAATCTGATTTATGTGATGACAATATGACATTTCATGATTGCGAATTAGAAATATTGCGACACGCGGTTGATGAATCAGATCAAATACGTGGTGCAAAAATAGTAAATAATGAAGAAGTAAAACGAATGTTAAAAATAGTAGAGGATTTCTTAATTCGTAAAAAATTAGTTTGCTATGGCGGAACAGCTATCAATAATATTTTACCTAAATTTGCTCAGTTTTACAAACGTGATATAGAAGTTCCTGATTATGATTTTTATTCCCCAAATGCATTAGAAGACGCAAAAGAATTAGCAGATATTTTCTATAAAGAAGGGTACACTGACGTAGAAGCAAAATCTGGTGTTCACATGGGTACATTTAAAGTGTTTGTCAACTACATTCCTCTTGCTGATATTACAAATCTAAATAAGATGTTATTTGAATCTATTTTAAAAGATTCCATCATCGTATCAGGAATACGATATGCGCCCGCGGATTTTTTGAGAATGGCAATGTATTTAGAACTATCTAGACCAGCAGGAGATGTGTCCCGTTGGGAAAAAGTGTTGAAACGTCTGAATCTATTAAATAAATATCATCCTTTAAAAACAAAAGCCAACTGTTCCATGATTGATTTTCAACGTAAACGTGAGAAAAATTCGGAAAAGTTGGAAAAGATATACCTTGTAACACGTGATTCTTTCATAGATCAAGGTGTTGTTTTCTTTGGCGGATATGCGACCAGTTTGTATTCAAAATATATGCCTTCTGAACAAAAACACATCGTAAAAAAAATACCAGATTTTGATGTGTTGTCTGAAGAACCTGAGAAATGCGCGGTTATTCTAAGAGAAACTTTAGAACGTGAAGGAATCAAGAAAATTAAATGCATAGATCATGAAGCAATTGGAGAAATCATACCTATGCACGTTGAAGTACGTATTGAGAATATGACGATTGCATATATTTACAAACCAGTAGCCTGTCATAATTATAATAAAATTACGGTTGATAATAAAGACATCAATGTTGCAACAATAGATACTATTTTAGCATTCTATTTAGCCTTTCTCTATGTTTCTGATAAATATTATAATAAGGATCGCTTACTATGTATGGCCAAATACTTATTTGAAGTAGAAAACAAAAACAGACTAGCGCAAACTGGGTTACTAAAACGCTTCTCCTTGAATTGTATTGGAAAACAACCTACATTAGAGGATATCCGATCTGAAAAAGCAGAAAAGTTTAAAGAATTATCTACTAAACGCGGTACGAAAGAATATGAAATGTGGTTTCTAAAATATGTTCCAGCTGATAATCATAGTAAAACAGGTATTGAACCCATGAAACAAGATAGAAAAAAAAAATTCAAAAAGAAACTGCCTAAAACGAGAAAGATATCATTGCTTGGCATACTGAAAAAAAACCAAAAAACTCAGAAAAATAGTAATTATTTTTATGAATAATAATGTAGATCGCTTATTATTGTATTATTAAAAGAACCATCCGCGTGATTTTTTCTGCGTTTTACGGTGTTTTCGTTTTTTTCCACCAAGATTATTTGTCTTTTCCATATTATCATACAAACGTTTTAGTTCCGCAGAATCTATTGAACTAGATCTAGATTTTGACTTACTTCTGCTTCGTCTAGTAGTTGACATTCCCATTGCCACCTTAGTCTCATCATCCATATCATTTAGTAATGCCTGCATCTCGGCTGAACCCATTGAACTAGATCTGGATCTTTTCATTTTAGCTACCATAGCCCTAGCTTCATTCTGATCTGCTCCTTCAGGATCTCTAAGAAAAGCACGCATTTTTTTAGACATCTTCTTGGGCGGCATCCTAAATATTATACTATAATAGTAGATAATAAAATCAGATTTCACTCAAAAATATAGAAGATTTCAAAATAAAATAATACAGAGATCCAAACAATATACTTTTAAATAGTAATCCACCAAAGTTAAAATTACCATCCGCATTATAAATAGACAAAAATGCAAAACGTTTAAAGATGAGAGTGTTCACCATAGGTAATTGAAAAAAGAAAAACAGTACTGCAATAAATATCGGCACCTGTAATTCTGTTAAAATAATATCTAGTCGTTTTTCTTTTCTATTTTTCTCTTCATATTCTCGTAAGTTCTTCTCTGTCATATCTTCATGATCTCTCACATAATCACGCTGTAATCCTGCTTTTGGAATATAATTGGGTGTGACTTGTTCATCATGATTATAGTCTGATTGATCTTGTGGAATATCCCTAGATGGTAATCTCTGTTGTTGCATTGCTTGGATTTGAGCACGTTGTTCTTCGGAAATATACTGTTGAGATTGTTTAGGTTGAACGGGTACTGTTTGTTGAGGTGGAGTCATTATTGGATTTTGTGCAGAAATTCCATAGGGGTTTGGATGGAGGTTGATTGGGATATATCCATTCGTATCTGGTGACTGCTGCATATTTGGATTAAATGTGTTTTGCAATCCTGAATTGGATGGATTATTTGGATCGGGTAAATCTGAAATACGAGTGATATTTTCCATCTAAAACTATACAATAATAAACAACTAAAGATTGTATAGTTTACGCAACAAGGGAGTTACATGGTCAAATTACATGGTCAAATTACATGGTCAAATTACATGGTCGGTTTATCTTCATTTGGATCTGATACGTCTATAATACGTTTTGTTTTATCACATTTGGCAGGATTCAAGGAATACTTATAACATTTCTCACCATGTTTATAAATTTTTCCATCAAATTCTGTTAATATCGGTCCATTAAACACTAAACAATT
>Ga0136644_10003165_pt1 | contig 12329 bp, 13 predicted proteins | sample C_130820_EF_Meta_FD_94780 | JGI IMG/M metagenome (GOLD analysis project Ga0136644, IMG submission 94780) | Freshwater microbial communities from Lake Croche, Canada to study carbon cycling - C_130820_EF_MetaG (v2) (version 2) | ecosystem: Environmental > Aquatic > Freshwater > Lake | place... | reverse complement strand
GTTTACGATCCAGACCGGATCATTGAACTGCTCGACGCAGGCCTTCAAGCGACACGCAAACCATGATCCTGTTGCTGGATAATTACGATAGCTTTGTCTACAACCTCGACCGATACCTGCAGCGTCTCGGACACCCGACCTTGGTCCTCCGCAGCGACTCGATCGGATGCGATGGGGTAGCCCGACTCAAACCCTCGGCGATCCTCATCTCCCCAGGCCCGAAAGATCCAGATCATGCCGGCTGCTCGATGGAAGTCATCCGGCGTTTTTGCGGTTCAATTCCTATCCTAGGCGTTTGCTTGGGACATCAAGCCATCGGCCAAGCCCTCGGCGGTCGAATCGTTCGAGCCAAAGAACCCATGCATGGCAAAGCCTCCTGGATACGGCACACCAGCCATCGGCTCTTGGCCGGTCTGCCCGGGCAATTTCAGGTAGGACGCTATCACTCGCTGGTGATCGATTCGCAGACCCTTCCAGATTGTCTGGCCCCTACGGCATGGACACTCGATGGAACGATCATGGTCGTCGAGCATCGGGAGCATCCGGTCTTCGGAGTTCAGTTCCATCCCGAGTCGATCCTGACCGAGCACGGCTATGCGATCCTCGGCAATTTTCTAACCCAAGCCGGGCTCTCGTCGGCAAGCATCCCAGCGTCGGATCTCGCCTAATTCCGAGTTAATCTTCCTGCTGCATCTTGCCACGTCCAAAAGCGAATTCGAATTCGCTCAAGGCGGGGATGAGCATCGCGGCGGTTGCGAAAGCATACGAGACGACCACGGTCGAAAAAACCGTTAGTTCTTGATCTCTGAGAATAAAACTGGTGATCGCAAAGAAGGTCAAAAACGGCAGTAAAAACGAGGTCAGGGTGATGGCAGGGGATGGGTTTCGATTGCCGATGGCCAAGTACAACCCGGTACCACCACCGAGGATGATCATGAGGAATGGAGCCAACTGCCGTCCGAACGATCCGCGAAACATCAGCATGATCAGCATACAAGTCGCTACACCGAGGAAAAGAAAAAAGACTGTCCCGAGGCTTGTGCCGATCGCTGCCCGGCTTTGGTAATAAATCATCCCGCAGTGGATTCCGAGCATGCAAACAAAAATGTCCATCACCAACAACGCGATGATCGAAAAGATCAAGTTTTCCGTGGATAGCCCCCCGTAGAACCAGGGGATAAACAGCATGAGAATCGGTACAAGCACCATCTCTTTCATGACGTACAAGACCCCGAGGATCTTGCCAAAGATGAAATCGACCGAAGTGATTTCCGTTACCAAAAGCAGATCGAGCGCACCTGCATCGCGCTCGTTGGTCACCGAGTTGACAGCCAATGCATTGATCAAAATCAGAGAAAAGACCACCAGCGGTGCCAATACCGTCACCGAGGGGGCGACGAGTTGTTCTTGATAGCCTCGATCCGCCATCATGCCGGCGTCGTTACGAGCGATTTGAAAAAGCCCAAACGCTACGCAGGCAGCCAAGATCAGATACGCCACGCGAATGATGAGAACTTTTTTGCCGTAAGCCCACGTCCGCATCTCACGCCATAGGATTGGATTCGACCACATCGATCTCGGGTCGCGACTCTTCCAAGACTTGATCGTTCGCCCAGCAGGAGCCGCTTGAGCACCAACAGCCTCAAGGGTTGGATCGGCCACGGCTACCTCATCAGAGTACTCCGCAGAGACCTTGCGCCGCTCACGGTTTGGATTCCAAACCCTAAGCCTCAGGATCGATAAGCCCATGAGCAGCACGGCCCCACCCAATAGCACCGAGGAGCTCAGAAGTGCTTGTTCCCAAACGCCCAATGGCGAATTGGCCGTGGACCTCGGGATCGGCTGTGCCACTTGCCAGATCGCACGGATCGGACTGATGACCGTGGAGGCCGGACTGATTACCGTGGAGGCTTGAGAAGAGATTCCTGGAACCGAACCAAAGCGGATCGCTTCACCTGCCGCCAGCCAAATGGCCACCGACAAAAGCGTCACGGCGATGGCTTGGAAGGTCTTCTCACGCCAGAACGCAACGGTTGCCCCCAGGCTACATGTCAAAATGATCGTCGATGCGGTGATCAAAGCGGCGCTGGCAGCCTGTTCGAGCGACACGCCCCCGAGAAGACAGGGCAGGAACAGAATCGGAGCGACCGAAAGCATCGCATTGAATGCCCAAAGGAGCCCCGAACCAACCTTTCCCAAAACCACCTCGGAGTTGCTCAGCGAAGTCATCAGCAAGAGCGTCAGCGTCTGCTTGTCCTTCTCGTGGCTTACTGCCGTTACGCCAGCCAGTGCACCGAGGAACATCAGGACAAATAATTGAAATGGAGCGATCAGCTGAAAAATCAGGACTCCAAAGCGGGCCAAATCTCCCGCGTTTTGGACAGGTTGCACCCCGGCCAGAAGCAACCAAGTCGTGCTGATAATCGCAAAAACCATCACCAAAAAAACAACCCTCGCGGCAAAGTGCCGGGGACGCCTCGGTAAGACGGCGGTTTCGCGTTGAAAAATAGGACCAATCATGAGCCCAGTCTAACTATCTACGGTTTCCGCGGCTAGTTCCGCCAAAGCCCCACCCCCCCTTTTTTGAAAGGTCCTTTCGTGAAAACAGTAATTACTTTCCTATAATCCAAACAGACTGGTTATTAAGGCCGCTAATTTAACGGGTGCGCAGTAAGAGTTTCGCAAATGAGCTATCCGAACCTCTGGTTTCTGGTTATTGTCACAGTCCCTAGGGGTTCCTACGCGACGTTGTATCCCAAACTTTGAGCCCTTAAAAATTGAGCCCCTAAAAAAGGTCAGGTTCGTGCCCGCCACAACTTCCAACTTTTCGCTCGAACAAGCTCGGTCGATGTTGCCACTGTTGCGACTGATCGTGGCCGACATCTCGTTGTCCCACCGCGAGCTTACCGATCGGAAATCTCACTTGCGCAGGATGCTGCGAAGCCACCAGGGTAAGGCACGGTTTCAAGTTTACGATCAAGAAATTGTCGAGATGCAAAAAGAGCTAGCTGCCCAAGCGGCTCATCTGGATGAATACATCAGCGAACTGGAACGTCTCGGGGTGATTCTGCGATCGGCTCATGAAGGGATCGTTGATTTTCCAACCTCGATCGACCAACGCCGAGCTTTTTTCACTTGGCAGATGCTGCAAGACGACATTAATGACTTTCACTGGCATGATGAATCGACCGCCGAACGACGACGACTAGCGTCCATCTCTGAGGGCTGATTCCCTTACCTTGTTGGGTTAGATATCCGCCATGGAGAATCCGCAAGAGCCACTCACGCTTGCTGACTTGCAGAAGACTGTGGATCAGTGGATCAACACTTTCGGGGTTCGCTATTTCTCGGAGTTGACCAATTTGGCCGTCTTGATGGAGGAAGTCGGGGAGCTTGCGAGGATTTTCGCTAGAACCTACGGGGATCAGAGCTTTAAAAAAAGCGATCCGTCCTACAATATTGCCGACGAGATGGCCGACGTGCTTTTTGTCCTGGTCTGCTTGGCAAACCAAACCGGAGTCGACCTCCAAGCTGCCATGCAGGCAAACCTGGAAAAAAAGACACAGCGAGACAACCAGCGCCACCAAGATAACCCCAAGCTTCACAAACCGAGCATTTGACCTGACCACTCCACGGAGCCGCATTCAATGAGTCTCACCATCATGCGTCGCATCAAGTTCTGCGCTGGCCACGGGCTCTTTGGCCACGGCGGCAAGTGCGAGCACTTTCACGGACACAACTATGTGTGCGATTTCTTTGTCTCAAGCGACACGCAAGACGCCGTCGGTCGGGTGATCGACTTCTCCGATCTCAAGACTCGGTGCAAGGGCTGGCTCGACGAGCACTGGGACCACAGTTTTCTGATCTGCCAAGATGACCATAACGCGATCAACGCATTGAAAATGGTTACCCCGAGCCGGATGTTCATCCTCCCTTACAATCCGACCGCCGAGAACATGGCCAAGTACCTGCTCGAAGAGGCTTGCCCGGTGATCTTGGCCGGAAGCGGTGCTCAGGCCACCCGAGTCAGAATTTGGGAAACCGATGAATCCTATGCCGAGGCCAGTGTCGATCCTCAAAGCGGTACGATCTCCTCGATTTACCAAGAAGCAATCTCAGGAGATTGAGCCAAAGCCATGGAACCCACCAACGAGCAACCGACGGTTTTATTTGTCGGAAATGACCTGATGTTCCAGTCGAAGATCTCCTCGGCCTGCAAGCAGGCGGGTGTGACGCTCAAGGTCCTTCGCAACGCACAAGCTTTCTCGCCAGAATCACTGGGGGAAAGCCTACCGAGGATGATCATCGTCGACTTGGGGCTTGCAAGCCTGGATCTTGCCGGATTGTTGCCCAGAGTTCGGGAAGTTTCGCCAGAGTCCAAGTGGCTCGGTTACGGATCGCACGTTTTTGCTGACCAACTCGATGCAGCCAGCGAACTCGGGCTCGATACCGTCATGACTCGCGGTCAGTTCGATCGAGACATGGTTCGCGTCTTGCAGTCGATTACCCCCTAAAGACATCACCCTGTAAAGACATCGCTTCGAGCTTTGCCGCTGTGGCCCGGACTGGTGGTTTTTACTCTGAGGCCCCTTGTCCCGCTTGCGTTTTCGAACGGAACTAGCATACTGCTTGGCGTATGCCGCCCCTCTTTAGGTCGCCACGCTAGGCTATGACGCTAGGCTGGGATGCCACCGTAGGCCGGTAATGGTGTTTCCTCTATCACGCAACGAAGAAGTGAACTTCATGAAATCAGTAGCTAGTTTTATGCGTTGGATGGCAGCTGCCTGCTGCCTCCTGGCCTGCTTGCAGGCCCCGGTCCAAGCTCAGCAGAGCAAACCCAACATCCTTGTGATTTGGGGTGACGACATCGGTCAGTTCAATGTCAGTGCCTACAATCAAGGGATGATGGGTTACAAAACCCCGAACATCGACCGCATCGGCAAAGAAGGTGCATTGTTCACCGATTGGTACGGTCAACAAAGCTGCACGGCCGGTCGGGCCGCGTTCATCACTGGCCAATCACCCATCCGTACCGGTCTGACCAAAGTGGGTTTGCCTGGAGCGCCTGAGGGGATGCGTAAGGAAGATCCAACGATCGCCACGCTGTTGAAAAACCAGGGTTATGTTACCGGCCAGTTCGGAAAGAACCACTTGGGTGATCGCGACGATATGCTCCCATCGGCCCATGGCTTTGACGAATTCTTTGGAAACCTCTACCACCTGAACGCCGAAGAAGAACCTGAGCATCCTGACTATCCTAAGGATCCAGAATTCAAAAAGAAATTTGGACCACGCGGTGTTATCCACAGCTTTGCAGACGGTCGCATCGAAGACACCGGCCCGCTGACCCGCAAACGTATGGAAACGATCGACGAAGAAGTCAACACCAAAGCCATCGACTTCATGGAGCGAGCCAAGAAGTCCAACAAACCGTTCTTCCTATGGTGGAACTCGACCAAGATGCACATCTTCACTCACCTGAAGGATGGTGTTGCTGGCAAGACCGGCCTTGGTATTTACGCCGACGGAATGGTCGAACACGACCGCCAAGTCGGTATCGTGCTCGACAAGCTCAAGGAACTGGGCTTGGACCAAAACACCATCGTGATGTACTCGACCGACAACGGAGCCGAAGCGTTTACTTGGCCCGATGGCGGTACGACGATGTTCCGTGGCGAGAAGAACACCCAGTGGGAAGGTGGTTACCGAGTCCCTTGCATGATTCGCTGGCCTGGAGTGATCAAGCCCGGGACCGTGATCAATGACATCGGGGCCCATGAAGACATGCTTGCAACCTTTGTAACTGCTGCGGGCGACAAGACCGTCAAAGAGGATCTGCTCAAAGGTCGCAAGATCGGCGATCGGGAGTACAAGGTTCACCTCGATGGCTACGACCTGGCACCAGCCCTCAAGGGCGAAGCTCCTTGGCCTCGCAAGGAATTCATCTATTGGACCGATGACGGCAGCGTCGCTGCACTTCGATACGGAAACTGGAAAGCAACCTTCCTGGTTCAAAAAGCTCACGGGATGCACGTCTGGCAAGAACCCTTCGAAGTCCTTCGGGCTCCGACCTTGGTCAACCTCCGCATGGATCCATTTGAACTGGCTCAAGACATCGGCATGGATTACCAGCGCTGGTACCTCGAGCACATGTTCATGATCGCGCCGGCAGCGGGCTACGTCGGAAATTGGCTCCAAAGCTTCCGGGATTTTCCTCCCCGCCAAAAGCCAGGTAGCTTCAACCTCGAACGCGTTATGGAAGCCGTCACCGCATCGCAAGGCAAGCAGTAAGCTCGCAGCGATTTAAGAAAGGGCACCCGCAAAAAGCCAACCCGGAACGCCGAGATCGTAGGTTTCGAGCCTTGCCCCTAGGTACTACAATGGCCCCGAGAGCTAGTTTCTCTCGGGTCCATTTTTTTTATGCACTCATGATCCAAAATACCTTTCGTATTGCCTTAAGCCTTGGTGTTCTGTTTTTTTGGGGAGTGGTTCTCCCAAGCCATGCGATGGCACAGCAGTGGCTCGTAAGCCGAGCCGACTCTGGCTCCAGCGGCTTTGTCACAGGGAAACTTCCCAAGGAGCCCAAGCTCTTGTGGGAAAAGTCTTGGGAGAAATCTGGCTTCGAAGGCACTCCGGTGATATCCGAGGGTAAGTGTTGGCTGGCAGATGTCGAAGGAAATGTCTATTGCCTGAAGCTCACCGACGGCTCGGAGATTTGGAAACAATCGTTCAAGAACGGCTTTGTCGCTTCGATGGCTTATCGCAACGGCAAGTTGATCCTCGGAGATTTCGATGGACACATCTATTGCTTGGCCGCCCAGGACGGCAAGGTTCTCTGGGAGGCCGATGTCATGCAAGCCATGGCAAGCGGCGCGAATTTTTACGAGGACCTCGTGCTCATCAGCAGCGAAGGTGGAGTGCTCTTTGCGTTCAAGCTAGAGGATGGCAGTAAAGCGTGGGAATTCTCCACTGGAGATCAACTGCGTTCGGCTCCGACGATCTGGGAGCACTTTGCACTTCTCGGTGGCTGCGACGGTCGGCTTCATAAAATCGATTTGAAACAGGGGACGGCCCAAGGCGATGGGCTGCCGCTCGAAGGCCCCAGTGGATCAACTCCGGCAATGCTCGGTTCGTTGGCAGTGGTTCCCACACAATCGGGCCAAGTGCTTGCTTACGATGTCGCAAGTGGCCAGAAGAAATGGACGTTTGCAGACGCGGAGCGGGCACAAGAGGTCCGTTCGAGTCCTGCGATTTTTTCGTCCGGTGAAGGTCAATCCAAGAGCCTTGCGATCATCACCACCCGCAACCGTCGTGTGTTAGGAATTGACATCAGCGACGGCAAGATGGCTTGGGAAGCTCTTGTGCGAAAGCGTTGCGATGCTTCACCGGTGATCTGCGACGGACGGGTGTGGGTCGGAGGTCTGGATGGGAACTTCTATGCGTTCAACAGCGCCGATGGCACGGAAGCTTGGAGCTACCAACTCTCTGGCCAATTGCTTGCGTCCTGCGCGATCGGCGAGGGGCGAATTCTCGTGGTGACCGACAAGGGGACCGTCGCTTGCTTTGGCGAATAGCGAATTAGTGAGGTCGCGAAACGCCGTACCTGTAAGCCCAATAATTTCCGATCGCTTTGGCTCCGGAGATAAAACTCTTTCCGTTGACTTGGCCGGTGATGTAGGCCAAAGCATCCATAGCAGGAGGCTGGTCTAGGATCAGCACTGGGCAGCCTTGGTGTTGCTCGGAAAGAATTGCAACGATCTCCTTGCGAGGCTTTGCAAAGTCGACGTATCGGATGTCGACTTGGTAACGCAGCTTGGGAAAATAAGCCAGAACTCCCGTGATTTGGGCACAGTCGGGGCAATAGTATGGTGTACCCGGACCGTCTGGAAAATCCTCTTTCAACAAAAACAGTGTGTCTCTGGCCATAAAAAAATTCCGTTTCAAAGGTTACAGTTCAAGGGGTTGCAGTTTGTACGTTTTGAAGAAGCCAATCACTATCCTTGGCGCAACAAAAGCACCGGATAATTCCGTTGGAGATTGTAGCTTTAGCGAACTATAATCGGAATCGTTCTGGAACTCGTTATCCGGCACTCCTGATGAATTTTCTTTTTTATGATCGCCAGTTTGTAGAGATCCGTTTCGGATCGAGAGTCTTGAAGAGATTTTCCTTACCGTGATTTTTCTTGATTGGATAAAGAGTTTGGTTTTCAGGCTCGCTCAGCAATGCGCTGAGCCGTTTGTATACGTCTACGAACGTTGGCTCCGCGAGGATCCCGATGCGCCTCGTGCTCCCTGGCTCGCAAAGCGCCGCAAACACATTCTTCGAGCCATGCCAGCCCTGATCATTGCGATCGGGATCTTGAGCCTAGGGGTAGTCGCCGGCGCGTCCTCCTCGGGAATCCAAAGGCGATACCGACAGCGTTTAGATCAGATTACCGAATTGTCTAACCGAGCGCAGATAGAGCGACTAGGAGAGAGAATCCAGTCTGACCGATCGGCCTTTGGTGCCGAGGATCGTTTTGAGTTAGCAAGGCGGTTATCGGAGTTGGATTCCCAGAGATCCGCGGCGCGAGCCGACAGCATCGTCGAAGAGTTGGCTCCCCAGGACACCCCAGGATTCGCAAGAGCCCATCGTGCCAGAGCCCTTGCACTTTCGCAGTGCTTGAACCACCAGCCGATCGATCCCCAAGACTTAAGGTCCCTTGGCTGGCACCTGCAGCACTCAAACGGTATTGAAGACCCACAGATCTCGCGTTTGCGAACTGATTACTATCTGGCCACAGGCCAAACAGATCTTGCAGCCAGCGAGCTTGCTAAATTGGCTGAAGACTCGCCTGAGTATTGGTTTGCACTGGCCGAGGTGCTGCTTGCCAAGCGTGATGTAAACTCGGCACGCAGTGCACTTGGACGAGCCGCCCAAGTCTTTGAGAAGCTAGTGAGTCGCAACCCTGCCGATGCCGAGGCGCGCATCCGCTATGCAACGGCACTCGGGCGACTGGGCGAATTCGACTCGGCCATCGAAATCATGAAGACTGGAGCGAAGCTCTCGGGCGACCCACGCTTTGCCGAAGGCATCGGCGATACCTACCTGATGAAGTTCCAAAAGCAGCGAAATCTACGAGGCCCCATCGTTCAGCAGTGGAATCATCTGCAGGAAGCTCTGGAGTGGAACCCCGAGAATCGGCTTATCTACGACGCCCTTTCGCAACTGTGCGCTGATGAAAATGCTCAAGCGATCCGAGAGCAGATCGGAGACAGGATTGAAACCATGCTGAAAAGGTCTAGGTACGTTCCGGAGCTATTATTCGCCAAGTCAAATCTTATGCTCTCGCAAGGCGATCGGGCGGCGGCACTGGAGCTATTGGGGCAGATCGTCAGCAAGTATCCTGAGTTCCATCCTGCCTTGAACAATCTCGCTTGGTTGCTGACCGAGGCATCCGAGGCTACAGCCGAGGAGTGTCGCCAAGCCGAATTGTATGCTCGCTTGGCGGTCGATCTATTTCCCAGCTCAGGTGCTTATCGCGATACCCTGGGGGTTGTCTTGAGCAAACAGCGGCGATGGACAGAGGCGATCGCACAGTTCGAGATATCTCTTCGCAATTCGCAAAATTCAATTCCAACTCTTGAGAAGATCGCTGATGCTTATCAAAAGATCGGGCAGATCGAAATCTCTGAGCAGTATCGATCTCGCATCGACCAACTTCGAGCCGGGGGGAACGCGGCCAAAGCCAATCAGGGAGTTGGAGTGAAGTAACGACTCGACTCACTCGCTCGAATGTCGATCCATCGGATCGACCTCCAGAAGGCATGGGCCGTACCCAGGGTGGCCTGAGAGGCTTTCTTTGCATCTCCGAAGTGGTCGGGCATTGAGCGGGTGCTGATCACCAGCAAATGGTCCACGGTGCGATGCTCGCGTTCCAACAGTGCCAAGGTTTCTCCGAGTACCGATACGGGCCGTCCGTGTGCGGTAGCGAGCCGCTCTTGGAGATAGTAGGCTTGGGATTTGGCGGAAACTCGCGAGGCAACTGTCGGGGTTGCATCGCTGATCGCGACGGTCACCGATCCGATGTTGCTCGAGGTGATGTGATGCACGAGCGTTGCAACGAACTCGACGGCGGTATCTTCATGAGCCTCGTGCTCTTTCCTGGCGTTTTCATCGCTGACGTTGGGTTCGTACAAATCCAGCAGGATCACCAGTTCTTGGTTCTCTGGTTGCTGAAACTGCTTGACAACCAGCTCATCGCGACGGGCAGAGGATCGCCAATGGATCCATCGTTTTGAATCCCCTGAACGGTAGGCTCTGAGACCAAAGAAGTCTCCTTCGTCGCTCATCGCCCGGACCTGTCGCTGGCGATTTCCCGAATCTCTTTTGCGAAACAGTTCGTTCCAATTGGGAGATAGTTTTCCCAGCGCCGGTTGAACGATCAGATACATCGAGGACTTTTGCGGCAGAAAAGCTCTCATGAGCCCCAGTGGGAATCGGGTGGTCAACTCCAAGCCGAGCCATTGATAACGGCCGCGTCGCTGGGCGATGCATTGGTAGCGCTGCGAGCGGATAGTCTTGGGCGGAATCGACAGATACAACAACTGGATCGACTGAGACGCGGCGCGGATGGACTTTTGAAGCGGGGCGTAAACCAATCGGTCTTGCACGAGGACCAGCCAAGCCCCCAGCCAGCCCTTGGGGTTCTTGAGATTCAACTCGATCTCGAATGCTCGACGGGCTTGGATCGTTCGGGGCAGCCTCCGAGAGACCGAAAGGGTCGAAAGGGTCCTTGTGCACACTCGCCACTGAACCCACAACATACCGATGAGGGACCCGGCCAAGATCACCATCAGGTTTGCGTTTCGAAGGGCGGCACCCAGCAGGATAAAGGCGATCATGAAGCAGAACTGCCAACCCTCGCGAGTCAGCCGCGTGTAGACAGGGTTGTTGGAATAGCGAAAGACTCGGTAGGACCCAAGCCATCTATTCGCAAACTCGCGAAGTTTCGTAAGAGGAACACTCAGGAGCGATCGCATGGAACTCATGGTTTGTTACACCGGTACCACAACCGACTCGAGGCATCGCTGGATCATCGATTCGACGGCCAGCCGTTCGCTGCCTGCAGCAAAGCCTCTTGGCATGACGCGGTGCGAAAGGACGCTGATGGCCAATTCCTTGATGTCATCTGGAACCACATAATCTCGACCGCCGATCAGCGCGTTGGCTTGTGCGGCGCGGTAGAACGCTAGTGCTCCTCGGGTGCTGACGCCCACCTGTAGATCGTTGCTTTGCCGAGTTCGATCGACGATATCCTGTAGGTAATCGACCAGGGAGTCTTCGAATCGAATGTCGCGGACCTGCGACTGAATACTCTTGATCTCAGCCAGAGAGGCTGCGGACTTGAGTGTATCGACAGGTTCTCCGCTTCGGTGAGAACGGAGCACGTTCCGCTCGGCTTCACGGGCTGGATACCCAAGATCGATACGCATCAGAAAACGGTCCAATTGGCTTTCGGGCAAAACGTAAGTCCCTTCGAACTCGAAGGGGTTCTGGGTAGCGATCACCATAAACGGATCGGGCATGGGATAAGTCGTCCCATCGATGCTCGCTTGCCGTTCGCTCATGGCTTCTAGCAGAGCGCTTTGCGTTCGAGGCGGAGCGCGGTTGATCTCGTCGCCAAGGACGATGTTGGCAAAGATGGGCCCCTGGCTGAACTTGAACTCACCGTTGTGATAGATGCTGCTGCCGACGATATCGCTGGGAAGCAAATCAGGAGTGAACTGCACTCGCGTAAAGCGACCGTCAACACTCTTGGCAAGTGCTTTAGCGACGAGCGTTTTTCCAACGCCCGGAACGTCTTCGAGCAAGATATGCTCGCCCGAGAGCAGCGCGATGAGCGTTTTTCGAATCACCTCCTGCTTGCCTAACACCACCGACTCCATGTTCTTTTGAAGCCGCTGGAGTATGGTGGTTGTGTTCGAATTCATGCTGATGCAATCTCTGTTGACAGTTCGGGAGTGGCAAGCGTCGCTAGCAGACGCTCGTGGATGTTGATGAAACCGCAGGATTATGGGTTCAGTGGAACCGCCACCGGCAAGGCGTTTCCAAAGCGTTCGAAATCCTTGAAGCTCCAAACGAGTTTCTTCTCAGGCGTGACCTCCAGAACCTGAGGATTCTCTGGACCTCCATGGCAATTGACTACCCAGGTGTTGCCGTTGTCCAACCGTTCGACCATGGTAATCCAGGCCAGAGTCACGCCGGGAATGTCCCCCTGCTTGAGCTCCCAAACGATCTCCTTGCTCGGGTTGACTTCCACCACCTTGTGCCCGTCACCTGCACCGAT
>Ga0136644_10003162_pt1 | contig 12344 bp, 11 predicted proteins | sample C_130820_EF_Meta_FD_94780 | JGI IMG/M metagenome (GOLD analysis project Ga0136644, IMG submission 94780) | Freshwater microbial communities from Lake Croche, Canada to study carbon cycling - C_130820_EF_MetaG (v2) (version 2) | ecosystem: Environmental > Aquatic > Freshwater > Lake | place... | reverse complement strand
ATTTTAAGAAAAAAATTGCCAAATGCAGAAAGACCCTATAAGGCGTTTGGGTATCCAATTTTGCCCTTGATTTATATAATTATGGCAACCATATTCTGTATTGGATTGGTTTGGACATCGCCAACTTATTCTCTTTGGGGTTTGGGGATTACTGCCATAGGAGTACCTTTGTATTATCTAGCAGTGAATAATCAAAAAAGAGCGGAATAACATGTCTCAGTCTGATATAAGTAGTTTATTTGAGGAATTCAACAATTTAAAAGTAGCCATAATTGGAGACGTGATGTTGGATACCTATTGGTGGGGTAATACTGAGAGAATTTCGCCTGAAGCACCAGTGCCTATTGTTGCGTTGCAAAAAATGGAACATCGCGTTGGCGGAGCTGCCAATGTTGCTTTGAATGCTGCTGCTTTAGGTGCAAATACTAGTATTGTTTCTATTATCGGGGATGATGCTGATGGTAGAAATTTGGCTGCTTTATTAGCTGGGCAAGGAATTGACACCAGTTTATTGTTGAACAGTGCTGAAAGAATTACAACTAATAAGACTAGGGTCATGAGTCGCAACCAACAGATGATGCGCTTGGATGCTGAAATGACAGCCGATATTAGTACAACCTTAGAAGCCAAATTACTAAACCAGATTCGGACTCATTTTAACGCAGAAAAACCCGATGTCTTGATTTTTGAAGACTATAATAAAGGGGTTTTAACAAAGGGTTTAATTAAATCTGTCATTGCCCTTTGCAAGGAATATGGTGTGGTTACTACCGTTGATCCAAAGAAAAAGAATTTTCTTTCTTTTCAAGGGGTTGATATATTTAAACCCAATTTAAAAGAGGTGAATGAGGGATTGAACCTGCAATTGGAAAATGTTGATTTGAATTCCATGAAAGAAGTACACAGGGCACTTCAAAATAGTTTGAAACATAGTATCTCATTAATCACATTGTCTGAAAAAGGGGTCTTTTATCAAAAAGATCATGAAGCAGCAATTATTCCAACCCATGTTAGAAATATTGCCGATGTGTGTGGGGCTGGAGATACCGTGATTGCTGTTGCATCCATGGTTTATACCATTACCAAAGACATGCATTTGGCGGCTGAAATGGCCAATATAGCTGGAGGATTGGTTTGTGAACAAGTGGGAACTGCTGCCATTAACAAAGAATTGTTATTAAAAGAATCCCAATTGCTCTTGGGTTAATCAACTTAGTTTTATTCAATCAAGTACCATGCAAAAATATGCTGTTATAGTGGCGGGTGGTTCGGGATTGCGCATGGGGGCAGATAAACCCAAACAATTTTTGCAATTAAGGGGAAAGCCTATTTTATTTTATACAATCACTCAGTTTTTAGCAGCGTATCATGACTTAAAAATTTTTCTGGTCTTGCCCAAGGATTTTACAAAAGAGGGAGAATTATTGAAACAATCTTTTGAAAAATCAGCTTCAATTGAAATTATTATTGGTGGTGTAACAAGGTTTCATTCTGTTCAAAATGGGTTGCTTCAAATTAAGGAACCAGGAGTTGTTTTTGTACATGATGGTGTAAGATGTTTATTATCTGTATCGCTGATAAAAAGATGTTATGAGCAAGCTGCAATCTTAGGTTCGGCCATACCCGCAGTAGCAGCCACGGACAGTATTAGAATTATCCATGGCCAAACAAGTCAAATTGCAGATAGGAATTTGGTAAGGATTATTCAAACACCACAAACTTTTCAAACGGAACTTTTGTTGCCTGCATTTCAAACAGAATACCAAGAAAGTTTTACAGATGAAGCCAATGTTTTAGAAGCTTCGGGGCAGGTGGTACACCTAATTGAAGGGGAATACACTAATATCAAAATTACCCGCCCTGTAGATTTATTGATTGCTGAGAATATGTTATCACAAATTCATACCGGACCAAATTGAGTTTATTTTTAAGCTATACAGATAATTATTACATTAGTCAAACGATTGTACCATTCAAATTAAAACCATGAAAAAAAAATTTCAAATCTTTGCACAGCCTTTTTTTCTTTCTATGTGCTTTATTATGTCAATTGCTTTTAGTGCTGCTGCTAATTTTTCTGCCGATGGAACGGCCATGCAAGGCAGGTGGGATCTTGTTATTGAAAAAGATGGTAAGCAATTGCCTTCTTGGTTAGAAGTACAGCATTCAGGTACCCACACTTTCATTGGCAGATTTGTGTATGCTTTTGGAAGCGCTAGACCAGTTGCTGAGATTAAGTTTACAAAGAATCATTTTAGTTTCGCCATCCCACCACAATGGGAGCAAGGAAATGCCAATATGGAATTTGAAGGTGAATTTGAAGGGGATCAATTAAAAGGCAGTATGGTTTATACCGATGGCAAAAAGTATCCATTTACAGGTTCTAGGGCCCCATCCTTATATAGAGAAAAAACTGTTCAGTGGGGTAGTCCTCTTAATTTGGTTGGCAAATCTGATATGAATGAGTGGACGGCTATTGGGCCAAATCAATGGACCGTGACTAACGGTGTTTTAACCAGTGCCAAGTCAGGTTCTAATTTGATGACCAAAAAGACTTTTGAAGACTTCAAGCTGCATGTTGAATTCCGTTATCCAAAAGGAAGTAATAGTGGTGTTTATTTGAGAGGTAGATACGAGGTGCAAATTGTTGATAGTAAAGGAATGGAACCTTGGAATGATGAATTTAGTGCTATTTATGGTTTTCTACCTGCCAATGAAATGGTTGCCAAAGATGCAGGAGAATGGCAGACTTACGATATAACCCTTGTGGGAAGAATGGTTACTGTAATTGCTAATGGAAAAACAGTCATCAGTTTAGCTACTATCCCCGGTATTACAGGAGGTGCTATTGACAGTAAAGAGGGGATGCCTGGCCCTATTATGATTCAAGGTGACCATGGACCCATTGAATTTAGAAATATTCAAATCACGCCTGCAAAATAATTAGGAAGGGGTTTCTCAAAAACTAATTGAAACAATTGCAGATCCCTATTTGAAATAGATAGGATTGCGGTTAATTCTGTTATTTTTGACAAAGGTTTGAAAAAATGGTTCATTTTAACCAGTAACTGCTTTATAAAATACAATTGAAAATAATATTATGGTTATAGTACCTAGAATGCGTGGTTTTATTTGTCTAACAGCTCATCCATTGGGTTGTGAGCAGAATATCAGCAATCAAATTAATTATGTTAAGTCTAAAGGATTTATTGAAGGTCCCAAAAAAGTTTTGGTAATTGGCGCTTCAACAGGATTTGGATTGGCCTCTAGAATTACCGCTGCATTTGGTTCAGGAGCTGCAACGGTTGGCGTGTTTTTTGAAAAACTCCCAGCAGAAGGAAAAACAGCTACTCCAGGTTGGTATAATAGTATGGCATTCCAAGATCAAGCAGCCAAAGCGGGGATCTATGCTAAAAGCATTAATGGAGACGCTTTTTCAAATGAAATCAAAGCCAAAACCATTCAAACTATCAAAGAAGATCTAGGACAAGTTGATCTAGTGATTTATAGTTTGGCTTCACCTGTTCGTCTACATCCTTTAACAGGTGTTTTGCATCGCTCGGTATTAAAACCCATTTGTCAAACCTATAGCAATAAAACGGTTGATTTTCACACAGGTATTGTAACCAATATTAGTATTGAACCATGTAATGAGGACGATATTACAAATACCGTTGCGGTGATGGGGGGGGAAGATTGGGAAATGTGGATGGATGCACTCAAAGAAGCCGGCGCTTTATCTGAAGGTGCTTTAACCTTGGCGTATTCTTATATTGGCCCATCTTTAACAGAAGCTGTTTATAGAAAAGGTACTATTGGTAGAGCCAAAGATCACTTAGAAGCTACGGCATTTAAAATTGCTGATAAATTAAAAGACATTCAAGGAAAAGCATTTGTTTCAGTTAACAAAGCATTGGTAACCCAAGCTAGTTCTGCCATTCCAGTAATCCCATTGTATATTTCTTTACTCTATAAAGTGATGAAAAAAGACGGTTTACACGAGGGCTGTATAGAACAAATTCAGCGTTTATTTGCAGAAAGATTGTACACAGGGAAAAAGGACATTGAAACAGACAACAAAGGTAGAATTAGGATTGATGATTGGGAAATGAGAGAAGACGTGCAAGCACAAGTAGCTGAATTATGGCCTGTTGCTACAACGGAATCATTGCCTTCTATTGGTGATTTGCCAGGGTATAAATCTGACTTTTTTAATTTATTTGGGTTTGGTTTTGAAGGAGTTGATTATGATGCTGACGTAAATGAAAACAGGACTATTCCTGGACTTGTTGAATAAGTTGTTTGATATAAAAAAGATAGAAAATGCAATAGAGATATTGCATTTTTTTTGACAAATAATTAATTATTTGTGCAATAAACTAGTAGGTTATTGAAAAATTTATACTACAATCCCACAAATATGAGAATTTTTTTAGCAATGTTGTTCTTGTTGTCTGTGCTGTCTTTGCATTCACAAACGGTCTATCCTAAAGTGACTGGATATTTTGGCATTTTACATCCCATTGTGACCTTAAATTCTGAGACTACACAATTCAATTTTTCAAATAATTATGTAGTGGGTACGCCAACAGGTTTGAATTTATGGAAAAATGCAAAGATTGGTTATTCATTAGAAGTTGTTCCTTTTTTGAAATCAGAAAATGGGAATACACGTATGTACAATGTTTTATTCCATCCCGGGGTTTTGGTGAAACTAAATCCAAGTTTAACTTTTGCCGGAAGGGTGGCTTTTGAAACTACGGGGAGATTCGGATTTACTCCAATTTTTTCCAAAACAGTCATAAAGAAAAAAGACCATAGTTTTTATTTATCTGTTCCGTTCCCTTTCCGTTTTGGTAATAATGCACTTCCTACTGTTGGAACTGGTTTACAAGTGGGTATTGCGTTTTAGCTATTTCCAGTATTGAAATTGCTTATCTTGAATTATGAAATCTTACCAAGCTTTATTTATAATAGGTTGTTGCTTGATATCATTAAATGCATGTCAGGAGCAGACAAATAGGCAAGAAGCACAAGGGCAAACAGTTTTAGATAGCTTGGGTAAATGGACTAAAATTATGGACTTCTCTAACCCGCCAATAGAATTGATGGCTTCATTTAGAATTGGGTCCAAAGGATATTTGGTTGGGGGGTGGGATGGTTCAAAAGCGTTGAATCAAACTCTGGAATTTGATCCGGTATTCAATCAATGGAAAGCGTTGTCTTCAATTCCCAACAAAGGGGTGTATCAAACTACTACCGTTGTTTGCATGGGAAAAGCATTTTTGATTGGTGGCTCAAGTAATGAAGGATTATTTGGTAATCATGTTTGGGAGTATCAACCTCAAAAAGACAAATGGGTTCAAAAAAAAGATTTTCCTGGTAAGTCAAGATATGCAGCTGCAAGTTTTTGTGCTAATAATAGTATTTATTATGGGACTGGGATTACCATCAATGATGAGCAAGAGGTTGTTTTAAATGATTGGTGGGTTTTTCACCCAGAAAAAAATAGTTGGCAACAACTAAAAGATATACCCAATGGCGGTCTATCATTTGCTGTTGCTATGAACATTAATGAGCAAGGTTATTTGGGAATAGGAACCGAACAAACAAGTGCTTCAATATGGATGGTATATGATGACTTAAAAGATCAATGGACATTTAAGAAACCTTTTCCAGGTATTGTAGGTAAACAGCAAGCTTCATTAGTCATTCTAAAAAAAGGCTACGTGCAAATGGGAAATTCAAATAAATGTTGGGAATATAATCCGCTTACAGATAATTGGCTACCCTTAAAAGCAGCACCTTTTATTAAGTCTGGGGCAGGGGCATTTTCAATTGGGTATAAGGGTTATTTTATTGGTGGTTCTGCTAATGCTACATTACAGAAAGACGTATGGGAATTTAGTGCTGAGTAACAGGTTCCCCTTTTATAGGTGTGAAATCATTTAAAATTTTGATTTAGACATAGTTCGCATAAACATGACCAGATTGGCACAAGACTTACCATTTAATAGGGTAATTCCGTACTTTCGACAATTATTTATGAATCGAAAGCTCATCATGTTGCTACTCCTTAGGCGTTTCTTGTTAACCGGTATGGTATTTCTTTCTTTTTACTTGCCCACCAAAGCGCAAGCTGTTATTAAATATCCTGTTCCTACAGGTAATCCAAACCAATTATTTTTTCTGCAAAGGGACCCTAATACCAATACTATTGTTTATGAGTTGAATGTCAAATCTAACGGTGAGTTAGATATAGAGAGTCCTGTTCATGCTTTTTGGATTAGGTACCAAGACAAGGGACAAAAAGAAGAGTTGAATTATATTCAGCGCAATTTTGCTTATGGCATGAAGTCAAAGACTTTGTCAAAAGACCAATATGAACTCCATTTTGTTTCCTATAAAACAAAAAAATTCATTTTAAAAAAAGGGACAGATAATAAGATTAGTCTCTTTACAGACATCAACAAAAAACAAGCCATTATCAAAAATATTTTTGTAAGGGTTAAGGGAGGAAGCTTTTGGCTACCCAATGTTGAGTATGTTGAATTAAAAGGAACAGATCCAACAACAGGTGCTGAAGTAGTGGAAAAAATGAAAATCTAACAAATATTTCCTGTAATTATGAATATGCTGGCCAATCTTATGGCCTATCTTTATTTGGAAGTATGTATTGGAATTTTCCAGAAAAGGCTTTTCAAAAATTCAACTTGATATTATTGTTTACAATAGGATCAAGTATTTCTTTATTGGCCCAAAAAAAGCCTGTTTTTACCAATACCGATACCCTTTTAAACCAAAAGGATATTGTTGATTATTTGAAGCCCATTTTCATCAAGGATACGGTCCGTTACAATCAACGTAAAAAGGGGATTTCTGACAAAAGAGTTTATTATTCTTTATTGCCTTCAACTACTGGGGTCCCGGGTGGAGGGGCTGCCCTAGTTACTTCTACCAATATTTCTTTTTACATGGGAGATAGAAAGAAAACAACCCTCTCGGAATTATATTTCACCCCATATACCAATTTTAATGGGCGCTATGTTTTTCCACTCAGATCAAATATTTGGTTAAATGGAAATTCTTGGAATTTACTAGGTGATTTTCGTTTTCTAATCTATCCTCAAAAATCTTGGGGATTAGGAAGTAATACTTTAGATGAAAATGGTACCATAATTAACTATAATTATTTTAGATTTTATGAAACTGCGCTCAAAAAAATTGCTCCAAATTTGTTTCTGGATTTGGGGTGAATTTTGATCACCATTCTTCCATACGGGCCGATCCCAATAAAGGCTTTTTTCAATCCTTGAGGCCCTTTTATGATACATTGGCTCCAACCAGTTATTCTATTGGATACAACTTGACTTTATAATTTGATTCAAGAAAATTCACCAACAATCCCAAAGGAGGCGCTTTTTTCTCAGCCAGTTTTAGAACCAATCCCTCCTTTTTAAATAAAACAGGTAGTTGGAATCAATGGATTTTAGATGCAAGAAAATATTATTCATTTTCAAATACCATGCAAAATGTATTGGCATTTTGGGCCTATCATTGGCGGGTTAGTGGAGCATATATTCCCTATTTAGACCTGCCTAGTACCGCATGGGACCCATATGCTAGAAGTTCTAGAGGAATTTATCAAGGAAGGTATAGAAGTGATAAACATTGGTATCTTGAGTCAGAATACCGAAGGGATATTACCCGAAACGGTTTATTGGGTTTTGTTGTTTTTGCAAATATTTCCTCTTTCTCAGAGTTTAAATCCAGCAATTTTGTTAGGTGGAATATGGCTGGTGGGGGAGGGTTAAGGTTGAAGTTGAATAAGTTTTCGCGTACCAATATTGTATTGGATTATGCATTTAGTAATGGTTATCAGACTTATTATCTAAATATTGGGGAAACTTTTTAATTCCCTGATTGTAGCTTCCTATTGCCAATCTTAAGGCTTAAATACCATTCTTAATAATCTTTAAATAAATCTGTATAGACTGTAATATTATCGTGCAAACAATTACCTATACTGAAACTGAAATCAAACCTACATTTATGAAAAAACTGATTATCCCAATTGTAATGGTTGCCGCTTTGATTGGTTCAACCCTTAGTGCTAAAGCTCAAACGGCTGATGAAATAGTAGACAAATATATTGCTGCCATTGGCGGTAAAGAAAACTGGAAAAAAGTGCAATCCATGAAAATAGATGGGGCAATTCAAGTACAGGGTTTAGAAATTCCTTATACTGTTAATGCCGTTCATATGAAAGGCAATAGGATGCAGGGTGAGTTTCAAGGTAATGTATTCATTGAAATTACCACCCCAACCAAAGGATGGAGCCAAAATCCTATGCAAGGAAAAGCAACCCTTCAACCAATTACGGACGATGAGTTGAAAACCAAGATTGATGATTTAGACATCCAAAGTCCATTTATTGATTACAAAGAAAAAGGTTCTATTATTGAATCTTTAGGTAAAGACGAAGAAGATGGTAATGAGTATTTTAAAATTAAATTGACAACCAAGAATAAGAATGAAACCACTTATTTTATTGACACAAAGACCTTTTTAGTGTATAAACAGGAAACTTTGTTGAAACAGCAGGGTCAAGAGATTAAAATGGCTGTTAAGAGTTTGGATTATCAAACCATTGAAGGAGGGATCAAAGTTCCCTTTAAAGTTGACCAAGGACAGATGATCATGGCTACAAAAAAAGTAACTGTTAATCCTACTATTGACGAGAAGTTATTTACCAATAATTAATATCAATTTTCTTGTAAGGCTTACCCGTCTATGGATGGGTAAGCCTTTTTAATATTATACAGATGAAAAAATTAATCGCCGTAGGCTACTGCTCACTTTTGTTTGTGTTAACAGCCTTTGGGCAAACCAATTTAAATTCTTCTTATTTTCAAACACTTGGCGCAAGGGCTTTAGGACCTTCAACTATGAGTGGGAGGATTACAGCCATTGAAGGAATTGTCACTAGTGAACAACTGAATCTATATGTTGGAACAGCTGGTGGAGGTATTTGGAAGAGTCAGAATGGAGGCGTTTCTTTTAGTCCTGTATTTGATAAATACAATCAAAGTATTGGAGCAATTGCCATAGATAAAAATAATCCAAGAACTGTTTTTGTGGGTACGGGAGAAAGTAATATGCGCAATAGTGTTTCTATTGGAGACGGATTATTCAAAACAACAGACGGTGGTACCAATTGGCAGAAAGTTGGTCTTGATAGTACTGAACATATCAGTAAAATTTTGATAGATCCTACGGATAGCAAAATTCTATACGTGGCTGCGCCAGGACCACTTTGGAGTAATAGTACCCACCGAGGTTTGTATAAGTCAATAGATGCTGGTAAAACTTGGAAAAAATCATTGTATGTTAATGATGAAACAGGCTGTGCCGATATTGCTATTGATCCAACCAATCCCAAAATAATGTTAGCTAGTTTTTGGCAGTTTAAAAGAAAGCCATTTGCATTTGAATCAGGTGGTCCTGGTAGTGCCATGTTTAAATCTACGGATGCTGGAGAAACCTGGACTAAAATTACTAAGGGTTTACCAGAGGGTAATTTGGGTAGGATAGTTTTGAGTATTAACCCTACTAAACCTGCCGAAGTTTTGGCTATTGTTGAAGCAAAAGTTCCCGGACTTTACCTGTCAAAAGATGGAGGGAGTAGTTGGGAAAAGTTGGCTGCAACCGAAAATATTACGGCAAGACCTTTTTATTTTAGCAGCTTGGTGTTTGATCCCAAAGATCCTAAACGAGTTTATAGGCCAGCTTTTGATTTTGCCTACTCCAAGGATGGCGGTTATTCATGGTCCAATACTATTATAGGTGGAGTTGCACCACATGCTGATCATCATGCACTTTGGATTAATCCTGCCAATACAGATCAAATGTATTTGGGTACCGATGGAGGTGTTTATTTAAGCCAAAATAAAGGCGTTTCTTGGCAGTTTCTGAATAACCTTCCCGTTGGTCAGTTTTACCATGTAAGTACCGATAATGAACCTATTTACCATGTTTATGGAGGATTGCAAGACAACGGGTCTTGGATGGCAGCTAACTCTTCAGCAGGTGGGGTAAGTAGTGCCAATTGGTTTGATTTGAATGGTGGGGATGGTTTTTGGGTTCAACCTAGTCCATTGAATCCTAAAATTGTATTTGCGGAATCTCAAGGCGGAAACGCCAATAGAGTTGATTTAACAACAGGATTGGCAAGTTCTATAAAACCACAAAAGCAAGCTGGTGATGAAGAACACCGTTTTAACTGGAATACCCCAATTGTTACTGGAGCATCTGCTAAAAAAACGGCAAATGGAAAACCTGTTTTCAATTTGTATATGGCCAATCAATACCTATACCAGTCTAAAGATGAAGGAAGGAGTTGGACCAAAATTTCTCCAGACCTGACTACCAATGATAAGGCCAAACAAAAATCAGAGGAGAGTGGGGGTATTACCGGAGATAATACTAGTGCTGAAAACCATTGTACCATCTTTACCATTACGCAAAACCCAAATAACGAAATGCAAATTTGGGTAGGTACTGACGATGGTAATCTGCAACGCACAAATGATGGAGGAAAGACTTGGATTAACAAAGCTGCTGAAGTTTGGAAAGCCGGAATTCCCAAAGGAACTTGGGTAAGCAGTATTGAAATTTCTAAGATTAATCCCAAGCGCGTCTATGCTAGTTTTGATAACCATATGTATGGTGACCATCAAACCTATATTGCTATGAGTTCTGATGCAGGGAATACTTGGAAAAGAATTAGTTCCACAGAATTCAGTGGGTTTGCACATGTGGTTAGAGAAGATTTGCAAAATGAAAACCTCTTGTTTGTAGGTACAGAAACTGGATTATTTATTTCTTTAGACGCTGGAAAATCATTTATGCGTAGTAAATATCAAGGTATGCCTTGGTATAATTTAGTGCGTGATATTAAGGTTCATCCCAAAACAGGCGATTTGCTTATTGCATCACATGGAAGAGGTATTTATATTATGGATGACCTGCAGCCTTTAAGAGACCTTGCTAAAAACGATACAGAGAAAGACCATCTGTTTTTTAAGCCAGCTGATTTTCCATATGATTTTGCTCCACAGCTACCTTCAACTGGTAGCAATATAGGGGGATGGACTGAAGCGAGTAAAACATTGATGCCATCATTCAATTATTACCTAAAGCAAAAAAGTAATGATATTGTCAAATTTGAAATTTATGATGCATCAGGTAAAAAAATCAAAGACTTAAATGGTACCAATAACAAAGGCTTGAACAAAGTATATTGGCCATTAACCAGTAATCCTCCCAAAGTGGCAAAAGGTGGATTTGTGGCGCAGTCCATGGTATTTTATTCAAGTATATATGGTCCAAAAGTTCCAATAGGTATGTATAAAGTTGTGATGAAAGTGGATGGCAAATCTTATGAACAATTGATCCATATATTACCCAATGACGCTAAAGGATTTTCTACAGCTAATGTGGGAAGACTTCACGCTCAAAGTACTAGAATGTTTCAACTGCATGAATCTTTGGCGGTTTTGGTAGACAGTTTAGACAAAACATTGGTTGGCTGGCAAAAAATTGCCAATCCATCTGCCAATCAAATCAAAAAGACAGCAACCTTAGACAGCATGCGTCATGAAATTTTGGAGCTGAAACGCCAAACCATTTTTTATGATGAATTAAAATACAGAAGAAAAGTAAGTGATCTTTACATGGAAATTGCCACTTCTTTTGAACCTATGTCTCCCGTTAAAGAAGGAGCCATTGGCTTATTAGAAAAAGAGTTCTTGCTCATTCAAAAACAGGTTTTTGAAATGATTCGCTAGGAATAGATTTTTGCATTTATAAAAGGTTTCATGTAATTTTCATGAAACCTTTTTTTGTGCCATGAAAAAATTATCATTCGTCATCTTGTCTATTTTCACTTTGATATTCCTTTGGCCATTTATATCTGTTGAGGCCCAATCAAATAGATTCAGTTCGTTGAAATTTGGAAATGCCAGTGGGGATACCTTATTGTATAGACAATTGTTTCCAGATGCCAATCCAAAAGCAAAATATCCCTTAGTCATTTTTTTACACGGTTCAGGTGAAAGAGGAAAAGACAATGAAGCCCAATTAAAGTGGGGGGCAATGCAATTTGCAACAGACCAGTTTATGTTTCAGCATCCTTCCATAGTAATTGCACCTCAATGCCCGGAAGGACAGCAGTGGTCAAATTTTAAGAGAGAAGCCAATAGCAATAATATGCAGATGCTGCCAAATCCTAGTAAGCCCATGGAATTATTACTTGGACTGATAAAATCGGCCATAGAAAAATT
>Ga0136644_10003160_pt1 | contig 12346 bp, 2 predicted proteins | sample C_130820_EF_Meta_FD_94780 | JGI IMG/M metagenome (GOLD analysis project Ga0136644, IMG submission 94780) | Freshwater microbial communities from Lake Croche, Canada to study carbon cycling - C_130820_EF_MetaG (v2) (version 2) | ecosystem: Environmental > Aquatic > Freshwater > Lake | place: Lake... | reverse complement strand
CTGTCATGTAGCCTTGAATGCGCTTCTTGATAATCTCGACAAGCTCTGGGTGTTTTGATAACTTATTGGAAACCAAAATGGCTTCTGTCATCAAAACATCTGAAACAATCTCCAATCCAGCAGCCTTCATAGTCGTTCCCGTCTCGACCAAATCAATAACCGCATCCGCCAATCCCAAGCCGCAAGCAGCCTCTACAGAACCTGAAACAAACTTGATGTCTGTGTCGCGCGCAAATATGGTTTGCGGGGAGGATTTAAGGTATTAATGTGAGAGTTGAAATCGAGCAGACGAAAAGGGAGGAGTTGGAGACAGAATAAACAGACAACAAGGTGGTGTGGTGTAAGCTTTTTCTTACTTGTCTTCTTTTCGGCCGTGTCAAACTGGTCAAAGTAATCTCTCGACAAGTTAGGAAATGAAGTTACGATGCGCATGCCGGCGAGCTGGCTCGGATCTGTAATGCGCGATGATATTGGTGCTTGCAAACACAGCTTGCAAGATCCAAAGCCCAGCGTTAAAATCTCGTCTACCTCGGCTCTTGCCTCTCGCACGCAGTCCGTTCCCGTAATTCCAATGTCTACGTTGCCCTCGGCAACATAAGAGGCAATGTCAGCTGCTGGGAGAAAAACTAGCGTAACAGGTAGAGACGTGCAATGAGCAACGTCGAGCCGATTGGGGCGATGGTAATCCAGACCAGCACCCTCAAGGAGCTTAATCACGCGCTCGTAGAGGCGGCCTTTCTTCGGCACGGCCATAAGACAATTGACGCTCTCCTTCTGCACATCGAAACTAAATGTAGTGTCGCCCATTCTCCTACTGTTCAGTCTGTAACACACACAGATACCCAGATACGTACACTTGCACGAGCAAGATTCTTTTCCTTCGTGTGCGCTAGTCTTTGGTTTTTGGTCTAGTGCGGATTTAAAAGGTCGCTTTCCAATTTTTCTAGGTATTTGGCGTTTTTTTTTTAACACAGTTATAAAGAGAGTTTTCGCCTCTTCTACGAAGTGTTGCCATGATTCGCTCGTTAGTCATACCTTGGAGTTTAGCTTTGGCTTCAAGCTCGACTAGTTTAACCAGAAGAGAGGCCCAAAAAGCAGTAATGCGGCCTCTGCGCTGCCTCACGGTGTGCACACGGTGCGCACAGTCCCCATCAGGTGCTCACCATACGGATAATACGGATGCACTACACGGACAGAGACGTAGTAGGTACGTACAGTCGACTCGTGGTACGCAGAGCGGACTCAAAATGGGATTCCCAAAGATCTTCACCTGGCGGTTGCTGGATGCCAGACTAACATAAAAGGATTGCTTGCTAGCTTGATTAATTAAGATCATCTCGACTTAACTTAAAGTTAACCATCATGCCGCGCAACGTTAAGGCGTCAGGTGTTAGGCGTGTACAACAACAGTAAAAAACTCTTGATAGAGATGCTTGCTTCTGTAGTTCGGAAAAAAGAAAGAAAACTTGGAGCACAAGTCTCTTTACTGCATTTCAATGGAATATTCTCTTTAAATCAAATACACAGGAGGGGAAAAAATATTTCTACATTGAGAAAGAAGGAAAGATGCTTTTATGCCTTTTACGGAATATTGCGTGTTTGTCAATTTTAATGGAAAAATATGTTATCATGTTATTGGTTAACGAATTCTCCTCCTGATTCTGTTTCGCACAGATTTCTTCCGTTGGGACTGAGCGCGCCTTGAGGACTGGCATCAAACCTAGAGATACTCAATTCATGGAAATCTTGACTAAATTCACTTGAAACGATAATATCTCAGGCCTCTCTCCTTTTCTTTCAATTTCAGAAATCAGATATTATGGAGATTATACCGCTGCTGTACTCCTCCTACCTGCCATCAGAAGTATCTCAGGAAAAAAAACGCTTCTCTTGACTTAATGCGGCTGACGACATCGTAACATTTTTCTTAATTTTGTAATAGCTTCAGGACGGTGTCACGCAATCAAGTGGTAAGGTAATGAAAGCAATGCAGGGTCTATTAATGTGGCATCTAGAAAACACTTCTTAAGAGCAACTTTGAAGTTTGAATCGGCTTCGCACTCAAACAAAGCCAAGAAACTTTAGTAATTATCTCAATCATTGATTTATCTCTCTGCGATTCGGCTGCCCGTTTCCAGGCAGCTCACTCGTAAGGCGTTTAAAATTGAGGAAGGAAAGCATCGGCTCCCCACATGGTGGAGAAGAAAGTAAGGAAGGACAACAAACACGCTTACCATTCTTTTGTTATCCTGGGCCGCCACAGGCTTCTCACCCACACATGTCTAGGCAGGTGTCATTACGCACGCACGCTGAAAAGCGACCTTTCCAAACGGAGCACAATTTTAAACCCCTCTTCGAACTCTACTCTTCTCCAAAAAAAATATGATTTTAAAATGCTCATCGTTAGCTTGTAAACATAAGTAGAAAGCAGGCGCAGCAGACTAGCGAGCGGGCGAGAACATCCAGGCGAACCAAGCCAGGCCTTACTATATATCAAGATGTCACAAGTTAGCAGCCAGCCAAATTGGGCGGTGATTGAGCGTGTTTTTGCTTCAAATATCAAGAGCGACATGCTCAAGGTCATCGCTGATGTCAATAGGCAGCTCGAAAGCGTCTATTTACTCGATACGAACAGCTTTTTGACTCGAGTCTTTCCACTCCTTCGTGATATCTTGACCAAAATCCCTGTGCAAATGGTCGACAATGACGAGAACAAGTTGAGGCACAATGTGATGGAGATTTTGTGTCGCTTGCCAAGCGGCACTCCTCCAAGCGGTCCTCTCGTTTTAGAGCTTCTCACTCTAACGACGACAGTATTTGGTCACGATAACGAGGAGAATGCACTGCTTGGGCTGCGAATCATCTCTGATCTGAACAAGACATACCGCCCTCAACTCGAGAACCAATTGCCTGGTTTTGTTGAATGCGTTGTTCGTATGTATCAAAACGCTCCAGCAGCAGCACTATCCTTAACATTGTTATCTGGGAATGACACCCTCCAACAACAACAACAGCACACAACTGAGCCGCTTCTCGAACAAGCGATGGAGATTGATGCCTCTTCATCATCACTTGGGAATAGCAATTCTAGCAGTAGCAGTAGTAGTGTCGTGACGACCTCGGCATCCGTGTATCTTGTGAAGGCCTCAGAGTCATTCAAGGTACTCGCAGAGTGTCCGTATTTAATCATGTTTATGATACAAGTGTACCCAAAACATTTTACCAAGTACCTGGGTCAACTGATGCCGCTCATGTTGGCGATATTAAAGCTCGATCCTGCGGCTCCTACTGCTCCTCATCTCTTATCGAGATTCAAAGATTCGCTTCAGTGTCAAGTAAAGACGATCAACTTGATCTTGTTTTTAGCAAAGAGCTATCCGGACATCTTGAAACAGCAAGATGAGTTGCTTGCTTCGAGCGTCATCTCCATGCTTACTCGATGTCCATTTGATGCCATTGCTTCACGAAAAGAATTTCTTAACACCGTACGTCAGCTCTTAGGCGTTCCTGATTTCAAGCGCGGATTCATACCACGGCTCGAAGTCCTGCTTGATGGCAAAATTTTTCTCGGGCGCGATAACAACGAGACAATACGCCCTTATGCCTATTCGGCCCTTTCCGACTTGGTCGTGCACTTTAAGGATCTTCTCAATATGACGCAAATTACGCGGCTTATTCTCCTCTTTTGCGGCAATATCAATAACATGAATCTGCCTACCAACACCCACTCCATGGGTATTCGCGTTTTATACTTGCTTGTTGATAAAATTTGTCATCAGGCGCAAACTTCAGTCGATGCGTCGAGCTCTGGCGAAATCCAAACTCGAGAGCTAGCCGTTTTCGCCCTCCAAACAATTGTGGCGCGTTTGGGTACTGTGCGTTCGCAAGCAACTAGGATTCGCATGGCCTCAGCTTTTTTGAAAGGAGATTCGCCCGCTACTATTCAAAAACGTGACTCAGAAGAAGCAGATTTGAAGTCCCACACACTCTTCGAAAGTTGCTATCGTGCAGATTTTTCCGTCACAGAAAATTCATTGAAAGAAGCAAAGAACATGATCAAAACCATCCTGTGGGGCATGAAAAACCTTCTCGCCAGCGTTCATGCAATCATCCCTGATTCGGATAAAGGTCTCTCGCAGCTTTTAAGTGACTATTTTGAGTGGGGCCTAGAGAGCCTCGATATTTATTTGCCCCTGTCGAACAAGCCACGCAAACAACTTATTGCGGAAGCAATGAAGTTAGATATGAATTCCGAACACAAAGAAGCACTCGAAGCTTTCACGTTGTCGTTTACTCAAATTCGGTCCAAGTTTGTATGCAAAATTCTGAGCCTGAAGTTGAACAAAATTTTTGAATGTGATCCAGCAAGGCAGCGTATGTACCACTTCGTTGTTGCGCATCTTCTCACAGCACGCGGAGAGGTATCGGGTGGTGCCCTAAGCGTAGTTATTTCTTTTTTCATGTCCAAATTGGGAGACCTAGGGTGTCATCCCAACGCCCCATCAAAAAAGAACGCCCTAATGGTTTACGACGAGGAAAATGAAGCAGTTGCTCAAGAGCAAGCGCATCGATCACAGACCGTTTTGCGATTCTTGAAAAGCATTGTCAATTCTATCAGCACACAAATTGAGCATGAAAAGTATTTGCTGCCTCACCTTCGCAATTTGATCCTCAAATGCTTCCGACTTGCTTCGGAATCAAGTGTGGCGGTAAATTATTATATGTGTGTGCGAGCCATCTTCAAAATGATCACGAGTTTGAAGCTGGAAAAATCGTACGACGAGTTGCTTCCTATATTTCCTCTGTTGCTCGCAGGCATCGAGGGACTATTGAAGAGAACCGAAAATCGAACCTCGCAATGTTTTCTACTAGAGCTTTCGTTGCTCATTCCGGCAAAATTTGCTTCGCTTATTCCGCACTTGCCTACGCTTCTCGGCTTTGTTTCAATTGCATTACGCGACAAGGGCGAAATTCCTTCGCTCGCTCTTCGCACACTCGAGTACTGGATCGAAAACATCAACTCGGCTTACTTTTTCTCTATCCTCACGCGTGTTCCAGACCTCCGGCAAAATATTTTGAACGGAATTGCGTCTCACCTCAAGCCTCCTCCTTATACAAATGGAACGCTCGCTTTGCGAGTATTTGGAAAGCTTGGTGGACACAGTCAAGCCTCATTGCGCTTACCTGCAACTTTTTCTGATTGCTCCGCTGCCGCAAAGCTAAATCATTCAGAAAACATCTTATCGATTCAATTATCAGGCTTCAAGATGACTGAAGACACTCCAAACGGACTAGAGCAATGTATTTTGCAGTTGGACGATGCTGTTCTCGGAGCCTGCAAAATTTTGGAATCAATGTCTGACGTGATGATGTCGGCTCTGGATGCGGATATACTCATGCTTGAGGAATCGCCTCGTTCCTCCGTTGACTTTTTCACAATACTTTCGCAAAATGTGCCGAATACTTCTTCGGCCATGGATGTCGTCGCTTCCGATCTAACTGCAGCAACCTCTGCGGAAGCAACCAAGAAAATGGAAGATATTCTTCGTCATACCGACCTTTGGGCATTTGATGTCAAAAACTTTTCGGAAGAAATGGCATCGCATCGGAATGAAATTTTGCAAGGGCAAAAGGAAACAGCGCTGAGCATTGTCACCTTTGCTTTGGCGCAAATTCTCATGCACAGGCCTCAAGATGATTCTTTGAACAATTGTAGCCTAAGAGCTGATGAAGGTCTTCAGAGCATTTTCGCCCGTTGCTCCGATGCCTCATCACTTTACGACAAAATAACTAATTCGGAGGCCAACGACAGACCAGGTATCGCATCCTTTCAAAAACTATGGCTGAACATAATTCGCGCCTTCATTATAGGCTGTTCGAAGGCGTATTTCAAGCAGCAATGTTGTCTTCATCTTTGCGGTCTCTGTATCCACTTCGCTAAGGAGTGTGCTCAGAGCGCTCTCTTGCCTTTGGTTAAGGGAGAATTCGGAGAGGATAAAATCGACGTGCCTACTCGTTTACCATTTTCCCCCATAAATGAAGCCATCTTGCATACAGCTTCGAGTCACCATCCACATGTCGTCACATGCTGCACGCTTTTGATTCGCTCTTGGCTCACAGCTATCAAAAACTCTTCATCTACAAACGAAATGCCTTCGATTCGAAATGCCTTTGTCGCTGATCTCGTAACGCGTTCATGTGCCAAATGCATGAGTACTTTAAGCTCTGAACGTTTGGCAGGAGTTCGCATTATACACGAGCTGGCGTCGCTTTTTCCTCCAGGTTGGTGCATTTTAATGGAAGTGACCATTCTTGAATCACTGCTATTTTCCCTTCAACAGCTCGCTAAAGAGCTTGCGAGTGTCGTTGCTATAGACATCATTAATACGTTGAAGAAAATTGTTGTCTCGTGCCATTCGCCGACTTCCACGGGAAAATCCATGTCGTCTCCTAAGTCGTATCGTAGCAGCAGTAGTAGCAGCGGGACTTCGAACATCAGCGTCTCTCTTTCTTCTTTACTGGCTAGCACTATATCCAGCTCGAATTCTCTTCTGAGATTCGCAGGAATTGTGTTAGTTGAGACGCTATCGTCGTCACTCGCATGCACTACGTCTGAACTACTTCAAAACATAACTTCGCGAGCGCAAAAGGAATGGCTGAGCCTTTTGGAAAGCGATGCGAATATTCTACCCGAGGAAACTTACGGTTATCTTTCGTGTATTTCCTATTTGAACACTTTAGGGGCATTAACTTTCAAGCCATCGCTTGCAGGCTCTGCACAATTGCTCAAAATCGTTACCAAAGTCCTTGAGTTGGCAAATGCTCAAAATGCACCTCCAGACAAAATGCAAAGTGTGCGCCTCAATTCGAAGCATCAATACGGATCGACCAAAGAGAGTTTTGGCGAAGAAATTTTCTTGCAATTTTCGTGTTTTCCCTTTGATGTTCCCGTGGAGGTTGTTTCAAAGCTTTCTTGTATTCGCTTTGTCGGCTCTTTGTTCAAAAATGAGCCCATCGCATTTTTGCTCCTTCACATCGATTCACTTGAAGTCTTCAATGCTTGCCTGAAGTTTTTGTTCTCGTCCCTCTCCAGTTCCTGGAATGAAATTATTCTGGAGTCGCAACTTGCCTTGGAAGCCGTTTTGAAGAAAATGAAGGAAGCTGACGATTTTTCACTTTTGAAAGACATGGCTGAGGAGGTTTTAAAATCCTATGCTCCGCTCTGGACTGATGAAAGAAATTTTTCAAACAGCTTTTTAGTTGGATTTAAGGCGCTTCTTTCCCTGGATGTTACTCAGGTTGATTGTCCCTTTTATGGAAACATGCTTTTGGAAAAGTTGAAAAGCTCGGTGGTTGCGGAGTCGATAAGTGTTGTCAGCGAGGGTCCTCAGCTCGAAACTGCAGTCCAAATACTGCGCATTTTCGGAATCTTACCGTTTCAAAGATGTGAAGCGGCAGTACAAGCTGAATTTGTTGAAAAATTGATCCATGCTCTCGTTACCCTTGAAAAATCACGATTCGATTTTTTCTCTCCAGAGCCTCATATTTCGCCCCTCGTTGAGCCGGTCGCCGTATTTTTGCTTCGTTGCAAAGAAGTTGCACTAGATTTTTTCCTCACGCACGCAAACATGGCCAAACCACATATATTTACCGCCCTTGAGCTACTGATCGATTCAAAAAACATCGCAGCAGCAGAATTTTCGTCTTCTTGTCTACTTTCGGCGAAAGGAGTGCAGGGACTCGTGGATATTCTCTCCGTTGGATCAAGTACCAATGCAGGGGAGCCAAAGGCAAAACGGCCTCGCATTAAAGAATTGGCAACTACGGAAAGCGCTGCTTCTGCGAGTAGCGAATTTTTGGACTCTTCCGAAATTGATTGCAATTTGACGGAAGGGGTTGAAAACTGTATTCGCGTTGTTTCCATGCTCATGCTTGGCCCAGCACCTCATTTGCTTCACCATAACCGAGATCTGCTTGCGTCTTTGCGGTCCTTATGGTCGCGATCCTTGGCGTGGCCACAATTTGACGATGCAGTGGCATCACATCAATTTGATCGGGAATGCAAGCGATCCATCGCGCTTAAATTGCTCAGTGAGGTTCTGATGATGCACTGCAATATGCATCCAGAACGTCCTGTGCTTTTTGAGCTTTCCCACGCGATGTGCGTGAACCCACTGTACGCCGATTTGTATTTTGTGGATTTTTTTTTCCAGTCCGAACTACCGATGAAATGCGACGCAAGACAGGTGAAAGACTTCTTGGTTGCGTTTTTGAATCTTCTTCCCGACTTTGCTCTTTCTTTACAATGGAAAGCAAAGATGCTTCAAAATTTCATTGTCCCCCTCTTGCTTTACATTTGCGTAGTCCACGAAAAAAAGTCAGGTGTCGTCCGCGTATTTGATGAAGAAGTGGCGGGGCTTGTGGCGGAAAATATTTTGATATCATCGAAAGCTTTGGATGCAACCGAATCAAGTATTTCGTCTTCGTTGTTTCCTCATGAAGGCAATTCGACCAAGTGGCGGAATCAACTAAGCGTTGAGCTCCTCAAGTTTACTACTTTTATTTTGGAGCATGCGAGTACGCAGTTTACAAAGCATTCCAAGGAGCTTTACGCATTTGGCCTCAATAGTTACTACATCAACTCTGAGGATGTTACAACGACGTTTTGGGCCTATATCAACATCGCACGAAGCATCGCGGCTCAACACTTCCAACCGAAGGTCATTTTGCATGTGTATAATAAACTCTTGCGCTCCTTCACTGAAGGAAAGGACCTCGTCAAACATGCGCTGGATATTTTGGTTCCTATGCTTCCTGTGCGCTTGCTACCTGAAGAGCTTTCCAAAGCAATGAATTGGACCAAAAGGCTTTTGTACAACAACAAGGATGCGAACAGCACTCTTCAATTTGTTCATGTTTGGCAATGCTTAGTTCGCCACCCTGATGTTTTCTTTCCTTTTCGAGAGCAACTTGTTCCGCAAACGATTCCATCTCTTGGTCGCCTCGTTCAGCAACAACAGAGCAGCACTACGGACTATCGCATCGTGTGTGTGTCAATCATTGAGTGCATTGTGCAGTGGGAAATTAAGGGTGGCGCTCAGATCAGCGATCGGATCGACTTGTCCACGACATCTAACCCGTCTGAGGTAGCAATGCAGGTTGATGAAATCTCGCCAGACGGATTTTTACTTTCCGCGAGCCAAACATCTGTCCTCTTCAGCATACTTATCAAACTCGGCGTGCTTTTCTCTGAAAGCAAGGAGACAACAGTTTCTCAACTCGCCCCGCGTTGTGTTGATTTGCTCGGTAAACTCATGTCTTTCAAGTCGATGCAAACCGTTAAGGTTAGCCACTTCGAAAGGTCGCTTCAAGGAACGATTGAGTCGTACGGTAACGCGCAAAAGCAGTATCAGCGGGATATCATTGCTCATCAACAATCGAACTCGAATGCTCCAAAGCGGCCAAATCAACCCGCCAACCAGCCTCCAAAGCCTCCTATGATTGCAGAGATGACGTTGATCACGTATCTGGATACTCTCATCGCCAGTTTGGACGCCAAGGATGGCGCGGCCATGCTCTTGTTACCCAATTTGGTGCTCATCGCCTGCCTGTTTCGTCTAATTTTCACGAACGAGGGTGCCGCCGTACAGTCCCTGTTCCGCAAATTTATATCACGAGTAGTCCAGCTGTTTCCTGTCTCAAGGCCTCCAAGCCAATTTTATGCGAGCAGCTTTTACCGCAAACTTAAAGACGAGATCGAGAACAATTTAAAGTCGGCTAATTTGTTTGCCGCATCTATCCCCAACTCGTCGGAGCCAAAGATTCTTCCAGCGGTTTTGTTTAGCCTTGAAATGATACAAGACATGTGTCAGCAGTCACCCGCTTGGGTTGACAACCATGGCTCTTCATTGCTACGTGTGAGCCAAAAGCTAATGGCTGAACATGTCAATCGCAGCTTTAAGACTTCGCGCAACGATTACCTTGCCTATGGCAATGTCGGAAATTTTCTCGAAGAGATCGATCCAAATTTCGCACAACTGCAGCTCACTCCATCCTTGTCGATTTTGGCAGAGAAATGTACAAGCAGCAATGGGCAAGCAAAAGTATACGTTGCACAAGCGGGTGTCGGCGATCATCTTTTAGAGCTTGCGTTGGCTATGCATTTAATGCTCCAAGGCATTGAGAACGGCTTTCTTGAGCAATTCAAAGAGGCGATTATCGGTCTCGCATCGAGTGTATTGGAAAGCGCTAACAGCCCTGTTGTGTCCAACGTGGTTGCCGATTACTGCTTACGCTGGATTGGCACCGAAACGGGCCCGCTATCTTCACGAGAGCAAAGCAACCTTTTTTCCAAAATAATAACGTTTTTTGACCGCCTTCCTGAAAGATTTGCCATTACATTCAATATCCGAATAGCTCTTCTTTCGGAACGGCTCGGCGACTTGTACGCTCTACGTGGCGATGCTTTCCGAGGTGCCTTTGGTGAAACTTTCTCGCATTTACCCACCAGTATAAAAATCGGCGCGTTAGGACTGATGAGCCCTCAACGTTTGCTGCGAGAAAGATCGCAGCAGCGTGTATTTTCTTCATGGGGTGATACTCCCGTGACACGCCTTATAGGACTATTGGCCGCCGAGGTGCCGTATTTCGCAAATCGATTTTGGCCATCCATCATCACATCTTTGTTTCTCTCCTGTGCACAATCCGCCGACGTGAAGTGCTTCGACCAAGCAACCGTTGCATTGCCTGATCCGTCCGACTTACCTAAACAAGGGCATGATCCTGAATTTGATTCCACGTATAAAAAATTTGTCGATTTAGTTTCATCAGTAGGAGGAGAGCAAAGCAGCAAACTGCTTTTCCTTTCTAATCTCTCCGAGTTGTCTCTTCTTCACGTTGAAGTAGGGAACTCGTTATGGCAGCAGTATTTACAACAGCTGTGGACGTCCATGGATCAAGTTAATCGTGACTTACTGACAATGGCTTTTGCCGATAATCTTGTTCGGAACCGCAACAAGAAGCGCTTCGTCTCCAACTCGGAGCTTCCAGACACACAAAATAACGTTCCCCAAGCCTTACTCCTTGCCTTTTCCCAGCTTGTCCCAAAACCAATTTTACCCATTGAAATTGTAAGTGCAATTGGAAGCGAATACAACGCTTGGTATGAAGCGCTCGAGCTTTTGGAAAGAGAGGATGCCCAAGTTGATGTAAGTGGAAGTAGTGTCGATGCTGAGGCATCGCGCTCGACTCTTTTCAACTCGACGCTCTCAGCCAATCTTCGACTGCTAGCTGAACTTGAGGATCGAGATTTGTCGCTGGCTCACCTACGCCTCTACAGCTCGCAGCCCGAAACTAATCTTGCGGCCTCTTTGGAGTCATTTGGCCACTTCGCAAAGGCACAAGAGTTGCTCGTCCAGCTCATCAAGGACCATCAGTTTTCCGCACAGCCTGATTCCGAAGGGCAAATGGTCATGTCCAAGGCGCTAGAAATTCAGCAGTGGGAAAATCGATGGGTTGAGTGCTCGAAAGAGCTTTCGCAGTGGACAGCAATTGCAAATTATGCGAGAAACTTGCGTTTAGTGGACCTTGCAATCGACAGCGCTATCATTCGGTGTGACTGGGAAATGCTCAAGGAAATTCGTGAATCGCCCGCACTATACTCGCAAGTAGAAAGAGGCGTGACTATTACAAAGTCCAAACTCGTCGACGTTGTGCTTTCAATGGTAGACATGCGTCAGCAGGACATTGACAGGCACTGTCTCACTGCCGTCCACACAGCCTTGTCACAATGGGATTCGCGTGTACTTTCTTTTAGGGGCTCAGCTTTCCACAAGACTATGCTTCATGTTTACCACCGCATCATCGAGCTGCGCGAAGGATCTAGTATGATAATCGAGGCGTCCAAAATGAGCCGAGAAGCGCCTTACGATTTCTCCAAGATTAGCACTAATTGGAAATGCCGATTGCCAGAGACAGCCTTTGACGACTTGGTATTCGGTACAGATTTCGAGGATCGCATGCCATCGAGGCTAGTTGGCTATGCCGGTGTAAATGCATGGGAAACACTCACGCAGTGGCGAAGCTTTGTATGTCAAAAGGTAGACCAAGAGGTGCAAAGCAAGTTCGAAGGATTCAAGTTTGATGTTCCGAGACGTCGTGAACTCGTTGACTCTCCTTGGGCAATGCTCGGCTTAGCCAAAGTTGCTTCAAAACACTCATCCTCTAGGAGCCTCGCCTCGGCACGACGGCCAAATTATTCTCGAGCACCATTAGCCGACGGAGCCTCCGATGAATTCATGACTTTGCGAGAAGAGATTATGCTTTGCCTGTCACCTGCGCGACCCAT
>Ga0136644_10003158_pt1 | contig 12347 bp, 10 predicted proteins | sample C_130820_EF_Meta_FD_94780 | JGI IMG/M metagenome (GOLD analysis project Ga0136644, IMG submission 94780) | Freshwater microbial communities from Lake Croche, Canada to study carbon cycling - C_130820_EF_MetaG (v2) (version 2) | ecosystem: Environmental > Aquatic > Freshwater > Lake | place... | reverse complement strand
GCGAGGAACTGGTTGACGATCGGGAAGGTGAAGTTGCGTCGCCGGAAGTACCGCATGGGCAACAGTGGATGCGGAGTGCGGTTCTCGATCCGTACGAACTGGGCGAGTAGCAAAGGGCCGCCGATGAATCCGGCGAGTACCAACGGACTGGTCCATCCCAGCACCGGCCCACGATTCAACGCGATGAGCAGGAGGCCAACACCGAAGGCAAGTGCAGTCGAGCCGGCGATATCGAAGGGTTGACGCTCGCCGCGCCGCGAATAGGGCAGCACCAGGAATCCGATGACGAGACTGGCGAGCGCTATCGGGGTCTGCAGGATGAAGATCCAACGCCAGCCGAAGGCATCGACGAGGGGTCCGCCGATGACGACGCCGAACACCGGTGCACCAGACCCGACCATCGACCAGTAGCCCATCGCTTGCGCCCGACGTTCTGGGGCAAAACTGCGATTGATCATCGACAGCGCTGAGGGACCGGTGGCCGCTCCGAGCGCCGCACCGAGAAAGCGGAAGGCGATGAGCGAAGGAGCATTCCAGGCGAAGATCGCCGCCGCCGCGAACACCGTGACCCCGGTGAGGCTCAGGAGATACACCTGCCGGGCCCCGAAGCGATCGGCCAACTTCCCACCGATGGGACCCAGGACCGCCATGGCCAAGCTCGGTCCGGTGACCGCCCAGGTGAGCACATCGGCGCTCGACCCGAGGTTCCGGGCGATGTCGGCCAGCGACACGGTGAGCACCGTGATGGTGAAGCTGGCGGTGAACACCCCGGAGAGCGCGGCGGCGAGGATGATCCATGACCGACGTGGGCTTCGCTCGACCCGTCTGGCCACACCACGACGCAGCATGAGACTCCAGGGGAGAACCACTCCCTCCTCGCCACCGGGTTCGAGGGCGATCTCGAGTTCGTCGAACGGCATCGGGTCGAGGCGTGATGCACCCTCGGGCTCGGCTCCCTGTGCCTCTTGATCGGTGGTCGCCACGGGGGCCGAGCGTATCGGTCAGCGGGTGAGCAGCAGCACCGAGGAGCCGAGCTTCACGAGCGAGCCGACCGCCGGGTTCGAACCGCTGACCTTTCCGGTCGGCGAACCCTGCACCCCGCTCACGACCAACCCGAGCGCCTGCAGTTCCTCGGTAGCGGCAGTGACGCTCTTGCCCACGATGTCGGCGGGAATGGCGATGGGTCGCCGACCCTTCGATGCCGACACGGTGACGGTGCCTCCCTTGGCCACAGCGCTGCCCGACGGCGGCGTGACCAACAGCACGGTTCCCTCGGCAACCGTGTCGGAGTAGGCATCATTGCGGGCCACAACAAGACCGAGCGTCGTGAGTTGTGCGGTGACCGCATCGGCTGATTGACCCACGAGCCCATCGGGGACGGTGCGGGGCTTCGGGCCGGCACTCACCACGAGATCAACGGGCGATCCCTTCGGAAGCTGTGCTGGCGTTCCATCGGCCAACGACAGAACAACGCCCTTGACGACGGTCTCGTCGTAGCCGTCGATGAGAGTGCCCAAGCGCAGGCTGGCAGCAACTAAGGCGGCCGATGCTTGGTCGACCGTACGTCCGGCGAGATCAGTGGGCACCGGAACCGGTGGCGGACCGAGCGACACCGCGAGCGTGACTGTACGGCCCTCCTTCAATGAAGTGCCGGCACCAGGGTCCTGCGAGATGATCGTGTCGAGTTCGATGGTTTCGGAGTACTCGCCGTTCTCGACCACGCTGAAGCCATTGCTCGACAGCAGCTCGCGGACCTCAGCCACCGGCATCGAGGCATAGTCACCGATCGTGTGGCTGGGGCGGTAGAGGGCGAAGAAGGCGCCAATGGCAGCCGCGACCACCAGCAGCGCGATGAGGCCGCTGCGCACCGATCGCGGCATCCGGCGACGGCGCCGACCGCTGCGTCGGGATGCAGGAGGTTCGCCGCCAGTTGCACCGGGGCGTTCGATGGTGCGGGTGGCGGGTTGACCAATGGTTTCACCGAGAACGAGCACACCGGTGGCATCGACAGTCGATGCACCGGTGATCGACGACCCTGACATCGACGAGCCTGGCATCGAGACGCCGGCAACGGTCGGATCGATATCGGCGAACACTGCACCGAGTACATCGTCCTCGGGACGGAAGAGCGTGGTGGGTTCGATCGGATCAAGCTGCGCCCGCTCGAGTGTCGCCACGCCGGCCAATGGCAGCGGGGCGACAGACGCTGGCGAACCGACCGCGGCGAGCATGGCGGCAAAAGTTCCGGAGTCGGGCCGCTCCGCAGGATCGGCAGCACCTGCGGCCTGCAGGGCCGGCACCAATCGACCCATCTCCGGCGGCACCGGGATCGGTCGATCCACCCTGGCCATCAGCGTGCCCAGCGTGGTGTCGGCGGTAAACGGCAGCGTGCCGGTATGGGCTTCGATGAGCACCAGCGCGAGTGAATAGACATCGCTGCGACCGTCGAGCGTGGCCCCCTGCGCCTGCTCCGGCGATGCGTAACGAGCCGTACCCAGTACCGCACCGGCCGGTTCGGTCCAGGCCGCTTCGGCGAGCGCCCGGGCCAATCCGAAATCAGCGATGCGCAGGCGGCCCTCCTCGTCGAACAGCAGATTGGCGGGCTTGATGTCGCGGTGCACGAACCCCTGTCGATGCGCGTAATCGAGCGCCCGCGCCGCTTCAAGCCCCACCGCCTGGGTCTGGGCCTGATCGAGCAGCGCTCCGGTGTCGAGGAGGCCACGCAGGGAGCCACCACTGAGCAGTTCGGTGACCAGATACGGCACATCACCCTGACCCCAGTCGTGGACAGCCATGACATTGGGGTGATTGAGGGCAGCTGCACTCTGGGCCTCGGCCCGGAACCGTTTCAGGAATGACGGGTCGTCGGCGAGCGCGTCATGCAGGACCTTCACCGCCACACGGCGACGGAGGACGACATCGTCGGACAGGTACACAGTCGCGGAAGCACCGGTGCCGATGGGGGCCAGCAGCCGGTACCGCCCTCCGAGCACCTGCCCGATCCGATCAGGCATGCGGGGGTTGGCCACGGTCCGAGGGTAGTTGTTGGGTTCCGCCGTTTCGGTCACCCCCGAACCGCCAACCCAACCCAACCCAACCCAACCCGAACCGTCCCAACCCGAACCAGCCCGACTGCGGGGCACCCACCATGAGCGGGCAGACTGTGAACGTGACTTCAGAATCCGCCACCCGAGCACCGCGTCGACTGCAGCCGAGACATCTGGTGATCGCCGTACTGCTGTGCGTGGTGATCGGCAGCATCTACGCCCTCGTGCGCCAGAGCCAGCAGAACGCCATCAGCCTCGATGGCGGAGTCATCGAACGACTCATCCCGGCCCCGGGGCTCAAGATCCTGAAGCAGGACGCCATCGGCGTGGATCTCGCCCCCGGCTACGAAGCTTCGCTGGCCATCGACGGCGTGCCGATCCCGGCGAGTCAGCTCACAGTGATCGCACAGTTGGGGCAGTACACCCTGAACCCACTGGTGGGTACGGAGTACGAGTCGTTGCCCACCGGGAACCACTGCGCCACGGTCACCTACTGGACGCTGATCGACGGCCCGGCGCAGTCGACCAGCCGCAGTTGGTGCTTCACGGTGCTGTAGCGAGCAGTTCGGCGAGTTCGGCGAAGGCGATGGTGTGGTCGTCGCCCACGAGAATTGCGTGCATGCCAGCGGCACGGGCGGCATCGATGTTGCCGGCGGCATCGTCGAGAAACACGGAGACCTCCGGCGCCACACCGAGTTGCTCGAGCGTGAGTTCGTAGATGCGCAGATCGGGCTTGCGGATGCCGATGGCTGAGGAGTCGACGACGACCTCGAAGATTTCCTCGACCGGGATCATGGCCCGCCAGCCATCGGAGAACTCGGCGATGTTGTTGGTGATGAGCGCGGTTCGGTAGCCGCGACGACGCAGGTCGAGGGCGATCTCGACGACATCTTGTCGAGCGCCATCGGCACCACCGAGCGCACCGAACATTTCACGAAGGTCGAGGTCCATTCCTGACTCGGCGGCGAGTGCTTTGATCTGTTCCGCCGCAGCCTCGAGGGCGATCTCGCCCCGCTCGACCCGATGCCATGGGTGATCGGTGTCCTGGTCGTAGGGACCGAACACGATGCGAAGACCCTTGACGGGATCGAGACCCTTGTCGACATGCCACTGGTGCAGTCCGGTGAACGGCGAGGATGTGAAGACGCCGCCGAAATCGAAGATGACTGCCTCGATGGTCATGATGCTCCCCCAGATGGTGTCGGCACGGTGCCGGTGTCGAGGAGAACCATAAAGCCTGCGAGGTCGAGCACCGGTACGCCGAGTTCTGCGGCTCTGGTGACCTTCGATGCACCCGGTTCATCGCCCACGACAAGCGCAGTGGTCTTCTTGGAAACGCTGCTGGGCGACTTCCCGCCGCGCCCCTTGATCGCCGCCTCGGCTTGGTCGCGCGTGAACCCGGGGAGCGTGCCGGTGACCACCACGGTGAGGCCGATGAGGGTCTGGGGAAGTTCGGATGGTGCGGGTCCTTCAAAGTTGACCCCGGCGGCCCGTAGCTTGGCGATCACAGCCTGATTGGTGGGATCGCCGAACCAGTCGGCCACCGACGCAGCGATCGTGCTGCCCACCCCTTCAACCGCTGCGAGTTCCTCGATCGTGGCCCCAGCGATGGCATCGAGATGACCGAAATGAGCGGCGAGCAATTGGCTACCAGCGCCTGCGAGATGCCGGATGTTGAGCCCGACCAGCAGTCGGGCAAGCGGCTGGGATCGCGACCCGTCGATAGCGGCGAGCAGTTTGGACACGCTCTTATCCTGAAACTTGTCGATGTCCAGCAGCGCCGCCTCGGTGAGCGAGTAGACGTCGCCGACATCGGCCAGCAGACCGAGTTCGCAGAACTGCTGCACCCGCTGTTCGCCGAGTCCTTCGATGTCCATGGCGCCCCTGGATGCGAAGTGCTCGATTGACCCGGCGACCCGTGCCGGACAGCGCAGGTTGAGGCAGCGATGATCGGACTCGCTCTCGGGGCGGTTGAGACCGTGCCCGCATACCGGGCAGTTGGTGGGGAACACCCACGCCGCCAGCCCCTCGGGTCGCTCCGACAGCACCGGCCCCACGACCTCGGGGATGACATCGCCAGCCTTGCGCACGATGACGAGATCGCCGGGGCGGACATCCTTGAGCGCCACCTGATCTTGGTTGTGGAGCGTGGCCATTGCCACTGTGGATCCACCGACGAACACCGGCTCGAGCTGTGCGTAGGGCGTGGCCCGACCGGTGCGACCGATGGACACCCCGATGTCGATGAGCCGTGTGGTGCGTTCCTCAGGAGGGAACTTGTAGGCGATGGCCCAGCGGGGAGCCTTGGCGGTGGCGCCGAGTTCGCGCTGCAATGCGAGGTCGTCGACCTTGATCACGATGCCGTCGATCTCGTAGTCGAGGTCGTGGCGATGCTGCTGCCAGTGCAGACAGTGCGCCACGGCCGACTCGAGCCCCTCAATCACAGTGGCTTCGGGATTCACGGGGAACCCGAGCGACGCGAGCAGGGTGAACGTGTCGTGATGTGACTGCAGTTCGGGACCACCCACCACCTCGCCGAGCTGATAGCTCCAGAACGCCAGCGCACGTGATGCGGTGACGGCGGAATCCTTCTGCCGTAACGAGCCAGCAGCCGTGTTGCGGGGGTTCACGTAGAGCCGCTCCCCCGCCGCAGCCTGCGCACTGTTGAGCGCAGCGAACGTGGCGATCGGCATGTAGATCTCACCGCGGACCTCGAGCACCTCGGGCGCACCGGCCGGGAGCTCATGGGGCACCGACGCGATGGTGCGCACATTTGCGGTGACGTCCTCGCCAACACGGCCATCGCCCCGAGTAGCAGCCTGCACCAGACGGCCGTTCTCGTAGCGGATGGAAATGGCGAGTCCGTCGATCTTCAGTTCGACGACCAACGCTGCCCCGGCCGCCGAATCGCCCAGTTCAGCGAGGCGACGATCAAGTCGCTCGCCCCAGGCCTGCAACTCCTCGGGGGAGAACACGTTGTCGAGACTCATCATGGGCACGCTGTGCTCGACCGGGGAGAACGTAGCCGATGCGGCACCGCCCACCACCTGTGTGGGCGACTCCGCGGTGAGGAGTTGAGGGAACTCGGATTCGAGATCGCGCAGTTCGACCATTAACGAATCGAACTCGGCATCGGGGATCTCCGGCGCATCCGATTCGTAATACAGCTGTGAGTGAAAGCCGATAGTGGCGCGCAGTTCATCGACACGCTGCGAGGCGGCGATCACTGCATGATCGATGGTCGCAGCAGTTGGGTTGGAGTCCTCGGTCGACGCGTCCACGCTCGAACACTACCCATCGACTGAGACAGTCGACTCGACGGTGAATGCCCCGACGAGACCGGCGAGAACCTTGCTCAGACGCGCACTGAGAAGGGGAATCCGACCGCCTGCTGCTGGAGCCGATCGGCCACCGCAGAGGTCAGTTCCATGACCAATTCGGCTTGCGTGACGCCGTGCTGGGCGAGACCGCATGTCGGGGTGATGATGGAATGAGCGAGCAGCAGCTGCGGGTCGAGACCATCTTCGACAAGGCCGAGTCCGAGCACGGCCAGACGTCGCCAGAGACGATCAATCGTGGCGCCGACGGGGCCGTCGGTGGGTACTGCTCCCCATGCCATCCAGCCGCCGCGCTCGAGAAAATCGCCGAAAAGCCCTGCATGGGCGGCGACCTCGGCACGAACCGGAACCGACAGGATGCGAGGACCGACACTCATCAGGAGGCGGTAATCAGCCGTCGTGCAGCAGTGCAGACCGGTGACGGCAATGGCTTCCACAACAGCAAGCGCGCCGGACACGAGATCGACACCGTCGGAAGGGGCGATCGGAAATCCCGGCTCCGAGAGCGACCCCATGGCCGGCTCGTCGAGGAACAGCACCAACTGCGCCTGCGGCACGCGACGCAGCACATGAGCCATGAGCGCCTCGCTGCGTTGGCGGACGACGGTTCCGGCGATACGGAAGGCCAGTTCGCGATCGATGCCTGCCTGGTGCAGTGCGAGACCGAGCGTGACTGGTCCCGTGGTCGAGACCTTGAGCGGTCCGACCCGATCAGCCACCGCAGTGAGAAACGCGCGCAGACCGACGAAGGCATCGCCGCGGAACTCTGTGTCGACCAACGGCGCATCGGGGTCGAGTGCACCGTGGTCGATGTGGAGCGTCCCGAGATCGTCGACGGTGACCCCTGCGATTCCGGCAGCGGCTTGGGCGATCATGCCCTCGCGGCGGGAGCGGGCAGGAAGCGCCGGCGCGCTCGGCAGCTGGGGCGAGTGTCGGAGCACGAACTCGACCGCGTCGCCCGGGTCGTAGTGCGGAAGGTGCCCGATGCCAGTGGAAAGTCCTGCCGGGAGTATCTCTCCGGGGGCGCGCAGGCTCATCGCGCGTTCTCATCCAAGGAGCGCCGCACCGACTGATCCACGGCCTGCTCCATCGCTTCGACCCGCCCCAACAAACTGCTCACATCGATCCCCCCGCTGCGCCACATGATGTGTCGCAGGTCACATAACTAGCGAGCCGAGCCGGAAGTGCGCAAATCTCACCGGAATGACTTCTGCGAGCAGGAACTTCGGTCGGTGGGCCACAGCCCTCATCTGGCTCACTCTTCCCCTGCTGGCCGGACCGGTATTCACCACCGCACTCGACCCGCGCAGCCCCGCATTCCAGCACACCAGCACCTTCGGGCTCTGGGCGTTCTGGGCTGGAGGGTTGGTGGCCGCACTCGTGCCGAGCACGGTGTCGCTCACCGCTGTGCGGATCCTGGCGCCAGCCTCACTTGCTGCGACCTGCTGGGCGGTTCTCGCTGCACCGGGACGCTCGGACACCGCAGCATCGCTCGCCCTCGCCGCCACATCCCTCGCCGCAGTCGTGGCCCTCTCTGCGTTCGTCGGCGACCGATTCGTCAACGGGTCTTCCTATGGCGACGAGCGCCGAATGCCGCTGCGATCGCCCGGCCCCCTTCTGCTCGGACCCATCCAACTCACCTGGGGCGCTGTGGTCGCCGGCGTCTGCGCCGGCCCGCTACTGCTCGCTGCGCACCTCTGGATAATCGGCGGGGCTCTCCTCGTCATCGGTTGGGCCGCGGCGGCGGTCGGCGTCCGGGCCATGCATGGCCTCTCCCAACGATGGCTCGTGTTCGTGCCCGCAGGAGTTGTCGTGGTCGATCGCATGGTGCTGACCGACGCACTGCTCGTGCAACGACAACGAGTGGCGGCCATCGGGATTGTCCAACCCGCCGCAGTCACGACATCTGTTACTGACACCGATGCCGACGCCGACACCGACACCGACACCGACACCGATCTGACATCTGGAGCCCTCGGGCCCCGCCTGCGCATCTCACTCTCGACGCCCGAACTGATCGTCCCGGCCGCCTCACGACTACGACGGTCGGAACCGATCGAGCCCTATGAGGTGAGCGCTGTTCTGGTGGTTCCGAGCCGTCCGGGCTGGGCACTGGCCGAGGCCCGAAGCCGTCGCCTCATCGCCTGAACACGATCCCGCCGCCGAGCACCTGCTCGCCGTCGAACAACACGATGCTCTGACCCGGAGCGATCCGCCGCTGGCGCTCGGCCCACTGCACCGACACCGTTGATCCTTCGTGATCGCTCACCTGCACGGCCGTCACCTCGAGTGGCTCACCGTGCGCGCTCACCTGTGCCGTCACCGAACCGCCCGCACGAACCTGCTCGAGCGCGTTCGCATCCACCCAGGTGAAGGCTCCGATCGACTCGCCGTCGACGAGAAGTTCATCGGCATGACCGACCGTGACGGTTCCCGCCGCAACATCGACATCGAGCGCGTATCTCGGTGAGCCATCGCCGGCGAGACCAAGACCGCGACGCTGTCCGATGGTGACCAACTGAACGGACTCAACGGTCCCGACCTCGTCGCCCGCCGATGAGACGAGTCGACCCGGTCGCAGTTCTATGCGATCGCCGAGGAAACGACTGCGACCGCCACCCGCGTGCGAGATGAAACACACGTCCTGACTGTCGGGCTTGCCCGCGGTTCGCAGCGAAAGTTGTTCGGCCCGCGCCCGCACCGCTGCTTTGGTGAGCCCGCCGATGGGCAGCAGCACCCGGGCGAGTTGGGCGGCGGTGAGCATGTGCAGCACATAGCTCTGATCCTTGGTCGGATCGACACCGCGGGTGACGCGGGGAGCGCCCGACGATGTAGGTGTGATGCGCGCATGATGACCAGTGGCCACCGCATCGAAGCCGAGGGCTTCGGCGCGAACCAGCAGTCGGTCGAACTTGAGATGACGATTGCATTCGATGCACGGGTTCGGCGTGAGACCGGCGGCATGATCGGCGACGTATGGACCGACGACATCGGCCATGAAGTCATCGCCGAAGTTGAAGACCAGATGTTCGATATCGAGTTGTTGGGCGACACGACGTGCATCATCGACATCGCTCACCGAGCAACAGCCAGAATCGGATTCACCGCCCCAGAGTTTGAGCGTGACCCCGACGACCTCATGGCCCTCGTCACGCAGCATTGCTGCAGCCACCGAGGAGTCCACTCCACCCGACATGGCGACGAGAACCTGCATGCGATCAGACATTGAACCGGCGCAACTGGGCGACAGCCCCGGGGATAGCTGCGAGTGCGTGATCGATCTCGGCGGTGGTGGTGCTCCACCCCAGCGAGAGGCGCAGCGAACCCTTGGCGAGCTCGGGTTCGACACCGATGGCTGCGAGCACATGGGATGGCTCCATCGCTCCGCTGGCACAGGACGAGGCTGCGGATGCGAACACTTCGGCCCGCTCGAGCAGGAACAACAAGGCTTCACTCTCGACACCGGCGATACACACGTGTGCGATGCCGGCGGCGCGCTGCGTTCGATCGGACACACCATCAACGTAGACCGCAGCAGTCTCGAAGATGTCGGGCACGGTGGCGAGCAGGCCATCGAGAAGTCGATCCCGCAATGCCCCGAGTCGTTCGATGTTGGCCTCTCGCTCAGCAGCGGCGAGTCGGGCGGCAGTGGTCATCGCAACGATGCCGGCGACGTTCTGCGTCCCTGATCGACGGTCTCGCTCCTGACCGCCACCGAGCTGCACGGCGTGCACAGTGGCCGTGGGGCGCGCCACGAGCGCACCGACACCCTTCGGGCCGCCGAACTTGTGGGCGCTGATGCTCAGCAGATCGGCGTTGCGGGTGATGGGCGCGATATCGGTCCAGCAGAATGCCTGCACCGCATCGGTGTGCACGAGCGCTTCGGGAGCATGGCGTCGCACGAGCTTGGCGATCCGGTCGATGGGCTGGAGCGTGCCGATCTCGTTGTTGATGGTCATCACTGAAACGAGGCGGACTCCCGGGCCTTCGCTGGCGTTGGCTCGTTCGGTCTCAGCTCGGAGCACATCGGCGAGCTCATCCAGATCGATCCGCCCGAGATGATCGACACCGATCAGACGACCGCCGAGATGCTCGACGGGATCGAGAACTGCGTGGTGCTCGAACGCGCTACAAACCGCAATTCCGGGTTGACCACGACCGGGTTCACGCGTGGCGGCTCGCGTCGCGCCGAACACCGCAAGGTTATCAGCCTCGGTGCCACCGCTCGTGTAGATGACGTCGCCGGGATCAGCGCCGAGGAGTTCCGCAAGTTCGTCGCGAGCCTCGTCGATGGCCCGCCGGGCATCGCGGGCCCATCGATGCGCGCCCGATGGATTGGCGAAGCGATCGGTGAGGAATGGCATCATCGCCTCGACCGCTTCGGGTCGCATCGGCCCGGTGGCCGCATGGTCGAGGTAAGCACTCACCTCTCCAAGGGTACCGGTGGCCGTGCACATCTTCCGGTGCGGAGCCGGTCGCTGTCCACGGACCGTCCGATGATCACGGCAGACTGGTCCGGTGACCGACGATGCTGCGCTCTACGGGGACTCATTCGCCGATGTCTACGACGACTGGTACGGCGACATGTTCGACACCGAGGGCGCGGTGCAGACTCTGCTCGAACTCGCAGGTGCCGGCCCGATCTGTGAACTCGGGGTCGGCACGGGCCGACTGGCCATCCCTCTCGCCGAAGGCGGGGTCGAGGTAGTTGGCATCGATGCCTCGGCGGCCATGCTCGAACGACTGGCGGCGAAGGCACCACCCGCATCATTCACGGCGGTGCTCGGCGATATGGCATCGGTGGCGAATGTTCTTGCTGGGCACGCCAACACCTGGGCCATCGGAGCGAACGGCAGCGGGAACAGCAGCGGGAACAGCAATGGCAACGCCGGGAGAAACGCCAGCCAGCCTCAGCGCTTCAGCCTGATCGTGTGCGCGTTCAACACCTTTCTCAATCTCGCCAGCGAGGAGGCCCAGCGGCGGTGCATGGGGCAGGTCGCGTCGCTGCTCAGCGACGGCGGCGTGTTCGTCGTCGAAAGCGTGGTGCCGGCCGAACCCGAGGAGATCGTGACGGACTCGCTCGACGAATCCTCGGTCGGCCACGGGGTCACCGTGCGCACCTCAACCGATGTCGATTCCCAGATCATCCATGGCGAACATCTCGAGCCCACCTCCCTCGGCACGCGCCGACGACCATGGACTGCTCGATATCTGCGTCCAGAGCAGTTCGATGAACTTGCCGCGCAGGTGGGCCTCTCGCCGATCGAACGATGGAGTTCATGGCAGCGTGAACCATTCAACGGCGACAGCCTCACGCACATCACCGTCTACGCCCCGGCCTGACGAGAGGATCCACCCTCCGATCATGGGATCACAGCGACTGCTCCGTAGGCTGGTCGGATGGCAGGAATCACTGTGGGAACAACAATCGACGCGGCACCCGAGCAGGTCTGGGAGGTCGTTCGTGTCGTGGGTGACCACGTCGACTGGATGCACGATGCGGTGGCCATCAGGTTCACCTCAGCGAGTACGTCCGGCGTGGGCACCACCTTCGACTGCGACACCAAGGTGGGCCCGTTCCGCCTCACCGACAAGATGGAGATCACCCGGTGGGAGGACGCACGGGTGATGGGTGTGCGTCATGTCGGCATGGTCACCGGAACCGGCGAGTTCACGCTCGTTGCCACACCGCCGGGGCGCACCGAGTTCATCTGGCGCGAGAAGCTCACGTTCCCGTGGTGGATGGGCGGTCCGATAGGGGCCACTGTCGGCGGCGTGTTCCTCAAACTCATCTGGAAGCGCAATCTGCGAGGCCTCAAGGCAATCGTCGAGTCGCGCTCCCGAGCCTCGAACTGAACGAAGCCGGCGGAACAGCACCGGCGAGGTTCCCACCGGACGCACCGTCGGCACTCAGAAACTGAGGATCGGGCTGGCGTAGCTGTTCGCTGCCCAGATGCATCCG
>Ga0136644_10003156_pt1 | contig 12351 bp, 11 predicted proteins | sample C_130820_EF_Meta_FD_94780 | JGI IMG/M metagenome (GOLD analysis project Ga0136644, IMG submission 94780) | Freshwater microbial communities from Lake Croche, Canada to study carbon cycling - C_130820_EF_MetaG (v2) (version 2) | ecosystem: Environmental > Aquatic > Freshwater > Lake | place... | reverse complement strand
GCTGGTGCGCGCTACGCCTGAAGTGGTCAGCTATTCACGTCGCACCGGTGTGCAATTGGGCGGTGGCTTGACCGAAGCGAACGAGGGCGATTTCTTCATCAAGTTACGTGGCGGTTCTCGTCGCCGCATCGATACCGTGATGAGCAGCTTGCGCGAGCAAATCCAGCAGGACGTACCGGGTCTGGATATTGAGACACTCCAGTTGATGGAAGACCTCATCGGTGATCTGACGGCAGTACCGCAACCGGTCGAGGTCAAATTGTTCGGTGCCGATCTGTCACAGCTGCGCAGCTATGCGGCCCAGGTTGCCACTCGCCTTGAGAAGCTGCCGGGCGTGGTCGAGGTGCGTGACGGTGTGGTCATCGCCGGTGATACGGTCGATATCAAGTTGGATGCTGTGCGCATGGCTGCCGAGGACTTGGATGCCGAAGAGGTCTCGCGGCAACTCGAGGCCTTGGTTGGTGGCACTCAAGCCGGCAAGCTGCTGATTGGCGAAAAGCTGGTGGGCATTCGCTTGCGCTCGACGGCAGGTCAACGCGGCACCGTCGAAGCGCTGGCCGATTTGTCGCTGCGCGCTCCCGATGGGCATTTACTGGCCTTACGGCGGATTGCGCAGGTGCGCGTCAGCGCCGGTCAGGCGCAGGTGGTGCGCGAAGATCTCGCGCAGATGGTTGCGGTCACCGCGCGCTTGGAAGACCGTGATCTGGGCTCTGCGATGACTGACATCCGCGCTGCGGTGCGCGCATTGCATCTGCCGGCATCGGTGCGCGTCGAATATGGCGGCCTCTATCGCGAGCAACAAGATTCATTCCGTGAACTGGCGCTGGTGTTTGTCACCGCGCTGTTATTGGTCACAGGACTGCTGCTTTACCTGTATGAAAACTGGGCCGTGGTGGGCGCTATCCTGGCCACAATCGTTGCCTCGGTTTGCGGTGTGTTCGTCGGCTTGTGGGCCAGCGGCACCGAGCTCGATGTGTCGGCAGTCATGGGGCTGACCATGGTGGTGGGCATCGTTGCCGAGATCGCCATTTTCTTTTTTGCAGAAGTGCCTTTGCAGCGCGATGCGGACCAGGCACAAGTGCTGCTGGCCGGCAGCCGCAGACTGCGCCCCATCTTGATGACCTCGCTGATCGCGATTCTGGCCTTGTTGCCGCTGGCACTGAGCGCGGGCGGGTCCTTGCAGACACCCTTGGCGATCGCGATTATCGCCGGCTTATTCGCCGCCGTGCCGCTGGTGTTGTTGTTCATGCCGGTGGTCTATTGGCGCTTGGCTGCTAGCGCCAAAGCCTAGCCTGCGCATGAGTCGCCATTTAGGCCTCGATCTGCGAGGTGTGAGCCTCGCTTACGGAGCGGTTCAGATCCTGCAGCCGCTGAGCTGGCAGATCAGACCCGGCCAGAGATGGGTGCTGGCCGGAGGCAATGGCGCGGGTAAAACACAGCTGCTCAAACTTATCGCCGGGGATGTCTGGCCGTCGCCTGACGATCGCGCACAACGTATCTATCACTGGCAAGGCCAACAGCTGGATCAACCCCTGCTGGTCAAAGAGCACATCAGCTACCTGGGTCCTGAGCGCCAGGACCGCTATGAGCGCTATGACTGGAACTTCACCGCTGCGGCAGTGGTGGGCACGGGTCTCTATCGCAGCGACATTCCTTTAGATCGGCTCACCGCAGCCGATCGCCTGCAGATCACCCGTTGGCTGACACAGCTGCATATTGCGCCTCTGGCGCGGCGACGGTTTCTGACGCTGTCGTATGGCGAGCGGCGTCTGGTGTTGTTGGCGCGTGCTTTGGCGACGCGGCCGGCCTTGTTGTTGCTCGATGAGGTCTGCAGCGGACTCGATACCGAACATCGCCAGCGTCTGCTGCAGCGGCTGAATGCCGGCGCGCGCTCGCAGCTGCCTTGGGTGTACACCACGCATCACATTCAGGATATGCCGCGTTCGGCTACACACTTGGCCGTGCTGCGCGACGGCAGCCTGCAGCAGGCGGGAAGGATTACTGCGGTTGGCCTGCGGCGCGCGTTCGCAGCGCCTGTTACCCGGCGCAAAGCACCGGTTCAGTCACAGCGGGCCAGCATGGCTGAACCGTTGCTGCAACTGCACAAAGCGTCGGTGTACGTCGAAGGCACGCGCTTATTGCAAGGCATCACGTTCACGGTCAACGCGGGTGATTGCTGGGTGGTGCACGGTGGCAATGGTGCCGGCAAGTCCACACTGCTGCGTACGCTCTATGGCGATTATCCGGTGGCGGTCGGTGGCAGCATCACGCGTGCCGGGATCGAGTCCGGCGTGCCGCTGGCGGAGTTCAGGCAATGGACCAGCCTCATTGCGCCGCAGTTGCAGACCGATCACGGACTGTACGAAACAGTGCTGGAGGTCGTGGGTTCCGGTCTGCATGCCAGCGTCGGGCTCAATGAGCCGCTGACTGCTGCCGAGCGCCGTCGCGCGCTGGCCGCACTGCGGCAACTGGGGTTACAGGGTTTGGCCGGGCGCAATTTGCGGCAGCTGTCTTACGGGCAGTTGCGGCGTGTGCTGTTTGCGCGGGCGTTCGTGAACAAGCCTCGCTTGCTTTTGCTGGACGAACCCTATGCCGGTGTCGATACCGCCACGCGCACCGATTTAATGGATCGCGTTGACGCACACCTGGCTGCCGGCGGCGCAGTAGTCATCGCGACGCACTATCGTGCAGAGTGGCCGCTTGCCACCACACACGAACTTGAACTGGCGGGCGGACGCCCGGTAAGGCAGACCCATGATCTATGACTATGAAGACCGCAAGCTCGAAGCCCAGGGCCACTATTTTGTGGCGCCCAGTGCCGATGTCATCGGCTCGGTGCGTCTGGGGCACAACGCCAGCGTGTGGTTTGGTGCGGTGCTGCGCGGGGATAACGATTGGATCCTCGTGGGCGAGGGCAGCAACGTGCAGGACGGCACTGTCATCCATACCGACCCGGGCGAACCGTGTGTCATCGGTAAGCTTGTCACCATCGGCCATGGCGTGCTGCTGCACGGCTGCAGCATCGGCGACGGCTCACTGATCGGCAATCGCGCGATCGTTCTCGATGGCGCAGTGGTCGGTGCGAACTGCCTGATCGCTGCCGGCGCCCTGATCACGCCCGGTATGCAAGTGCCCGAAGGCTCGGTGGTCATGGGCTCCCCGGGCAAGGTGGTTCGGCAGGTGGCCGAGCGCGACCTGCTGCGCATGACCCGTGGTTGCCAGGCTTATATCGATAAGACCGCGCACTACGCGCAGCACTTAAAAGTTGTGGGCTGACAGCGCTACACGGCGATACGTGTCTCGAAGATCACCACCGCCTGTCCGGCAATCTGAACGCCGCTGCACTGGCCTGAGGCATCGACCTCTAGCGACACGTCTACGCGACCGGGCCTGCCCATGTGATGACCTTGAGCGCCACTAAATCGCGCGTGGCCCTCGGTCACGGTGAGCAGCTCGTGTTGCAACAGGTGGGCGCCCAGCAATCCATGGGCGTTGCCGCTGACCGGATCTTCCGGGATGCCTAAAGCCGGACAGAACATACGCGACTCGACCTCGCAGTCCGGCTGAGTGGGTGCTGTCGAAAAAACAAAATAGCCTGCAGCGCCCAGCACCGGTGACAAACGCGACAACTGCGCCAGATCCGGTGAGAGCGTGGCCAGTGTTGCGCCGTCTTTCAGGCCGATGAGCAAGCGTGTGCTGGGGCTGCCAGCAATGCGGGGCGGGCAGCGTGAATCGAGTGCTGTAGAGGCCAGACCCAGTGCATCTAAGGCTTGCGTGATCTCGTCAGGGCTTAAGGCGCGTCCGAGCACCGGCGCAGTTTGCGCAATCGCGAAGCCGCCGTTGTTTGCGAGCGCATGCACGGTGCAGAGGCCGGTGCGGCCCGCCTGGCGACGCTGTGTCCGAGGTTCGCGCAGTGCCAGCACCGCGTGCACGGCCAGCGTGGCATGACCGACAAACGCCGCCTCGCTGCGCGGGGTAAAAAACCGCACGCGTAAATCATGATCGGGGCCGTCTGCAGGCAACACGAACGCGGTGTCGGCATTGTTGAGTTCACGGGCGATGGCTTGCATCTGCGCGTCGGTCAGTGCCTCTGCACCCAAGACCACACCAGCGGGGTTACCCGTAAAACGCTGCTGCGTGAATGCATCAACTTGAAACACATCGACCACAACGGGATTGCTCATGCGGCTTAACCTCGGCTATTGGCTGCGTTTAGCTTAATGCCCCGCACAGCGATCAGCGCGCTTGCATTAGAAGTTTATGTCGATAACATGGCGCCTACCTTGGGGTGGCTCACGTGAGCCTGAGATGCTGGATGGGCCAGCAAACCCGTTGAACCTGATCCGGTTAGTACCGGCGTAGGGAGTGGTGTGAAAACTGTTCTATCGTTCGTTCTGCTGGCGTCAGCCGGTTGCCCTTTCCTGTGTTCGTCTGCTGCTGATGCGCTGCCCGAAGTGCTCATCAGTGCCGCTTTGCGGGACACCACCCTGTCTCTAATGCCAGCCAGTGCCACGGTGCTGAGTCCCGATGTGCTGGACGCCGCAGGCGTCAGTCACTTTGGCGATGTGCTGGGTGCGGTGCCCAACCTCAACTTCGCCGGTGGCACTTCCCGGCCGCGCTATTTTCAGTTGCGCGGTATCGGTGAAGTCGAGCAATACGAAGGCGCGCCCAACTCTTCGGTGGGCTTTCTCATCGATGACATCGATTTCTCGGGGGTCGCCATGCCGGCTGCGCTGTACGACGCGGCGCGCGTCGAAGTGCTGCGTGGACCGCAGGGTACGGCAGCCGGCGCCAATGCCTTGGCCGGGCTCATCAGCCTGACTACCCAAGCTCCGCAAGATCGTACGTTGCTGCGCGCCGATGCCGAACTGGGCGACTATGGACTGCGTTCCGGCGGCTTGGTGTTCAACGATACGCTGGCCGGTGGCGATGGCGCCTATCGTCTGGTCGCGCATGCCTATCGCAGCGATGGTTATCGTCGCAATGCTTATCTCGGGCGCAACGATACCAATGGTTTTGACGAGAACCTGCTGCGCGGCAAGCTGCGCTGGCAGTTGGCGCCCGATCTGCGCGCCGATGTCACGCTGATGTTTGCGGATATCAACAATGGCTATGACGCGTGGTCCAACGACAACACGCGCATCACGCAATCTGACAGGCCAGGTCGTGATGCGCAGCGCTCGTTGGCTGGCGCCTTGCGGCTGACTTATGACGGCTACGCAGGCTTTACGCTGCGCAGCCTCAGTGCCTATGCCGATTCGCATATCCGTTACTCATTCGATGGCGATTGGGGCAATGAGGCTTACTGGGGTATTTACGCGCCCTATGATTTTTATGAGCGCACCTTGCGCGAACGTCGCACCGCCAGTCAGGAACTGCGTGCCGTATCCACCAACAGCTCGGGTCCGCGTTGGGTGGCTGGCGTTTATGCGCTGCGCCTGACCGAAAGCAACGATCTGCTCGACCTGTACAACGGTGACATCTATCGCAGCTTGGTCAGTGATTACGCGGCGACCAACGTGGCTGCCTATGCGCAGGTCGATGTCGACCTGGCCTCGCGCTGGCTGTTATCAACGGGCCTCAGACTCGAGCGCCACACCGCCCGTTACAACGACAGCAACGCGCTGCACTTTTCGCCAGCCGATAATCTCTGGGGCGGACATATCAGCCTCAGCTATCAGGTGGCTGAAGGGCAGAGTGCCTATGCCACGCTGACGCGAGGCTACAAGGCGGGCGGTTTCAACTTGGGTACCAGTCTTCCCGAGGCCCGCCGTAGTTACGGTCCCGAGTCGCTGTATAACCTGGAAGCCGGATTCAAGACGCGCTCTGCCGATGGCCGGTTTGATACGCAGACCAGCGTCTTCTACATGCGGCGTGAACAGCAGCAGGTGGCCAGTTCCTATCAGTCCGATCCTGCCGATCCGCTGACGTTCGTATTCATCACCGACAACGCCGCACGCGGCGAGAATCTCGGTGTCGAAGCCAGTGCGGGTTGGCGGCCGGTACCGGCGCTGCACTTGGCGGCAAGCCTGGGGTTACTGCGTGCCCGCTTTCTGGATTACACGCCTGCCGGCGTCAGTTTGGCGGGTCGGGATCAAGCCCAAGCCCCGCAGTACCAATTCAGTGTGGCCGCCGATTACCACTTTGCAGCGGGCTTTTTCGCCCATGCCGACCTTGCCGGCAAAGACCGCTACTACTTCAGTTCCACCACAGACCAGCGTTCCACCGCTTATCAGTTGCTCAACCTGCGGATGGGCTATGACGGCGGTGCTTGGACGGCCAGCGTGTGGGCTCACAATGCGCTCAATCGCAGCTACGCCACGCGCGGCTTCTTCTTCGGCAACGAGCCGCCCGATTACACGCCTAAGTCTTATCTGAATCAGGGCGATCCGCGGCAACTGGGCGCCAGCGTGTCGATCACTTTTTAAATGCAGGAGCGGCCATGAACATCGGTGTCGAAATCAGTCTTTATCCGCTGCACGCTGACTACATCCCGGTGATCCAGGCGTTTATTGACAGGCTCAACACAGACACGCGCTTAAAGGTCATCACCAACAACATGAGCACACAAGTGTTCGGGGACTATGACCTGATCTTTGATCTGTTGCGCACCGAGTGTCGTGCCACGTTTGCGGCCACAGACAAGAGCGTGTTTGTGATGAAACTGCTGGGGCCTTTCGACCTTGCCTGATCTGGCGCAAACCCTGTTGCCGCTGTGGCAGTCGTTGCGCGGGACGTCGCCGGCTGAGGTCGTCGCGGTGGTCACCGGCTTGGCCTATGTGTTGCTGACGGTGCGGCGCAATCGCTGGTGCTGGGTGGCAGGTGGCATCAGTTCGCTGATACTCACCGTGTTGGCGGCGCAGTCGCGGTTGCCCATGCAGTCCGGTCTGCAAGCCTGGTACGTGTTGATGTCGGTCTATGGCTGGCTGCAATGGTCGCAACCGGCCGCAGGGCGCATCGTCCTGTGGAGTGCGGGTCGGCATCTGGCTGGCGTGATTGCCTCGTTAGCGGTCGCGGCCTTGGTGGCACGGTGGCTGGCCGCTGAAACGCAGGCGGCCCGGCCTGTACTCGATGCAGCCACAACCACCTTGAGCCTATTCGCGACCTGGCAGGTGGCGCGCATGGTCCGGGAGAACTGGCTGTACTGGATCGTCATCGACGCGGTGTCGCTGGTGCTCTATGCCGCGCAAGGCCTGGTGCTGACTGCTGTGCTATTCGCGATATACCTTGTGGTGGCCGTCGCCGGTTACATCGCCTGGAGACGCCAGTGGCAACAGCAAACCTCGATCTGATACCCGCTGCCGCGCTGCAAGCTGTCCCCGGCTGTGAACGGGGCACGGCACCGCTGCTGATTGAACGATTGGCGGGTGGCGGCGACCTCAACCACACGCTACTGCTGCACACCCGTATCGGGCGGTTTGTGCTGCGGCTGCGCCGTGATAGCCGCTTGCGTCCCGGCGCTGAGATCGCGCGGGAGTGGGCCGTGCAGCGCCTGGCCGCTGAAGCAGGACTCGCGCCGCGGGTTCTTGCCGCCGAGGCTGCGGCAGGCTGGCTGCTGATGGATTATGTCCCGGCAGCAATGTGGCAGGCGCAAGACCTGCTGCGTCCGGATCGCATGGCGGCTTTGGGTCGGTGCCTGGCGACTTTGCAGGCCTTGCCGACGCCCGATCTGCCGCACTATGACGTCCGTGCGGTCATCAGCAGCCAGGTGGCGCAAATCAGCGCGCAGGACGCCGCGCTGGCCGGGGAGGCTCACAGCCTGCAGGAACAAGCGCAAACCTTATTACCCGCAGTGGGCGCGCGACCCGCACGGCTGGTGCTCTGCCATGGCGATCTGAACACGGGCAACATTTTGGGCGCCCAGCCACTGCTGGTCGACTGGGAATATGCACAACTGGCCAACCCGCTGCATGACATCGCTTGCCTGCTGAGTTATTACCCGCAAATCCAGCCGCAAGCAGACCGCTTACTGGCTGCTTTGGGTCTGGCAGACCCGGAATATCGACAGCAACTCACCGCTCAGGTGAGGCTGTTCGAGATCGTCAATGCCTTATGGCGGTTACGTCACGGCAGTTAGCTGGATAAACCACTGGCCTGTCGGCACAATAGCGCGCCACGGCTATCCTGCCATGCTTGGGACATAGCGATACATGACGCTGCTACGAGTGGTAGATAGGGACGGAACCGAACACGAGGTCGATGCGCGCACCGGCCTGACTGTGATGGAAAACCTGCGCGACCTCGATTATGGCGTGGCGGCGGTCTGCGGCGGCATGTGTGCCTGCGCGACCTGCCATGTCTATGTCGACCCTGAGTGGGCAGCCAAGCTGCCGGCGCCGCATTCCGATGAAACCGATTTGTTGCAGGACCTGGCCGAGCGCCGCCCGGCCTCGCGCTTGTCGTGCCAGATCAAGTTCACCGCCGAACTGGCCGGCCTGCGGGTCGAAATCGCTGCTGACGAATAAGGACTGCCGATGAAGTCTCCCCTGGTCAATCCCGGCAAAGCGCTGATCTGCGGTTCTATGGCTTTTGACACCATCATGGTGTTCGACGACCGCTTCAAGAACCACCTGCTGCCCGACAAGTTGCACATGCTCAACGTGTCGTTTCTGACGCTGCAAATGCGTCGTGAGTTCGGCGGCTGTGCCGGCAATATCGCCTACAACCTCAAGCTGCTGGGTGACCCGGGCTATGTCATGGCCACTGTCGGCCACGATTTCGGCACCTATGCCGACTGGATGGACCGCCACGGCGTGCCGCGCGATTACCTGCGCTCCATCGATACCGAACACACCGGTCAGGCTTTCATCACCACTGACCTCGACAACAACCAGATCACTGCCTTCCATCCGGGGGCTATGGGTCACTCGCACCTCAATAGCGTGTCCGATGCCACCGGCGTGGCGCTGGGTATCGTCTCGCCCGACGGCCGGGACGGCATGATCGCGCACGCGGCGCAGTTCGCCGCGGCGGGCATTCCTTTCATCTTTGATCCAGGCCAAGGCCTGCCGATGTTCGGCGGCGATGACCTGCGTGCCTTCATCGAGCAGGCGACCTGGGTCACTGTCAATGACTATGAGTGGAGCCTGATGGCCGAGCGCACCGGTTGGTCCGAAGCAGATATCGCCAGTCGCGTTGCCGCGCTGGTGGTGACTCGCGGTGCTGAGGGTTCGACCATCTATGCCGACGGCCAGCGCATCGACATTCCGCCGGTCGTCGCCACGCAGGTGGTCGACCCGACCGGTTGCGGCGATGCCTATCGCGCCGGACTGATCCACGGTTTGTTGCATGGCAAGCCTTGGGAAACCACCGGCCGCATCGCCTCGCTGATCGGTGCCATCAAGATTGAGTCACGCGGTACCCAGAACCACAGCTTCACGCTGCAGCAGTTTAAGGACCGCTACCAGGCCAGCTTTGGCGTGGCGCTCTAATTATTTTTTACCTGACCTTAACAACAACACAGCAGGACCCGCGCCATGAGCCATAGCTACCTGTTTACGTCCGAGTCGGTTTCCGAAGGACATCCGGACAAAGTGGCCGATCAGATTTCTGATGCCATCCTCGATGCCATTTTGGCCGAAGATAAATACTCGCGTGTTGCCGCCGAGACGCTGTGCAACACGGGTCTGGCGGTACTGGCCGGTGAGATCACCACCAAAGCCAAGATCGACTATCACTCGGTGGCCCGTGGCGTTATCAAGCGCATCGGTTACGACAACACCGACTACGGCATCGACTACAAGGGTTGCGCTGTGCTGGTCGCTTATGACACGCAGTCGCCCGACATCGCTCAGGGCGTGGACGAGGGCAAGGGCCTGAACCTCGACCAGGGCGCTGGTGACCAAGGTCTGATGTTCGGCTATGCGGTCAACGAAACCGAAGAGCTGATGCCGCTGCCGTTGCACTTGTCGCACCGTCTGGTGCAGCGCCAGGCCGAGCTGCGTCACAGCGGCAAGATCTCCTGGCTGCGCCCCGACGCCAAGTCGCAGGTCACCGTCAAGTATGTCGACGGCAAGCCCACCGAGATCGACACCATCGTGTTGTCGACGCAGCACCATCCCGAGATCAGCCACGCTGATCTGACTGAGGCGGTGATCGAAGAGATCATCAAGCCCATCCTGCCGGCGCATCTGGTCGGCAAGCAGATCAACTATCTCATCAACCCCACGGGCCGTTTCGTGGTCGGTGGTCCCCAGGGTGACTGCGGTCTGACCGGTCGCAAGATCATCGTCGATACTTACGGCGGCGCTGCGCCCCACGGTGGTGGTGCGTTCTCCGGCAAGGACCCGACCAAGGTTGACCGCTCGGCCGCCTATGCCGCGCGCTATGTCGCCAAGAACATCGTCGCTGCAGGCCTTGCGGACCGCTGCCAAGTGCAGGTGTCGTATGCCATCGGTGTGGCCAAGCCCACCTCGATCATGGCCACCACGTTTGGCACCGGCAAAATCTCTGACGAGAAGATCGAAGAGCTCATCGCGCGCCACTTCGACCTGCGTCCCAAGGGCATCGTGCAGATGCTCGACCTGCTGCGCCCGATCTACGAAAAGACCGCAGCCTATGGCCACTTCGGCCGCAACGAGCCCACCTTCAGTTGGGAACAGACCGACAAGGCCGATGCGCTGGCTGCCGACGCCGGCATCAAGCGCTAACGCCACTTCAGGAGCAGCACACACATGACTATCAAACCCGATTACATCGTCGCGGACATCTCGTTGGCCGATTGGGGCCGCAAGGAACTCAACATCGCCGAAGGCGAGATGCCAGGCCTGATGGCCATCCGCGCCGAATACGCCAAGACGCAGCCGCTGAAGGGCGCGCGCATCACCGGTTCGCTGCACATGACCATCCAGACCGCAGTGCTCATTGAGACGCTGCAGGCGCTGGGCGCCGAGGTGCGCTGGGCTTCGTGCAATGTGTTCTCAACGCAGGACCATGCGGCTGCGGCCATCGCGGTGCGCGGTACGCCGGTCTTCGCCTTCAAGGGCGAGTCGCTGGACGATTACTGGGAGTTCACACACCGCATCTTCGATTGGCCGGACGGCGGCTACTCCAACATGATTCTGGACGATGGCGGTGATGCCACCTTGCTGCTGCATCTGGGCACCCGCGCCGAGTCAGATCTGTCGGTCATCGCCAATCCCGGCAGCGAAGAAGAAACCTCGCTGTTCAAGAGCATCAAAGCGACGCTCAGCCGCGATCCCAAGTGGTACTCGATGCGTCTGGCGCAGATCAAGGGCGTCAGCGAAGAGACCACCACCGGCGTGCATCGTCTCTATCAGATGCACCGCGAAGGCAAGCTGGCCTTCCCGGCCATCAACGTCAACGATTCGGTCACCAAGAGCAAGTTCGACAACCTGTATGGTTGCCGTGAGTCGCTGGTCGACGGTATCAAGCGCGCCACCGACGTCATGATCGCCGGTAAGGTTGCCGTGGTTTGCGGCTATGGCGACGTGGGCAAGGGCTCGGCGCAGGCGCTGCGCGCGCTGTCGGCTCAGGTGTGGGTGACCGAGGTCGATCCCATCTGCGCCCTGCAGGCCGCCATGGAAGGCTATCGCGTCGTGACCATGGATGACGTCGCCTCTCAGGGCGATATCTTCGTGACCACCACCGGCAACTATCACGTGATCACCCATGACCACATGAAGGCGATGAAGAATAACGCCATCCTGTGCAACATCGGTCACTTCGATAACGAGATCGACATCGCTGCGCTCAAGCAGTACCCGTGGGACAACATCAAGCCGCAGGTCGACCATGTGATCTTCCCGGACGGCAAGCGCATCATCCTGCTGGCCGAAGGCCGCTTGGTGAACCTGGGCTGCGGTACGGGTCACCCGTCATACGTCATGAGCTCATCGTTTGCCAACCAGACGCTGGCGCAGATCGAGCTGTATGCCAACCCCGGCAAGTACCCGATCGGCGTGTACGTATTGCCCAAGCACCTTGACGAGAAAGTGGCGCGGCTGCAGTTGGCCACGCTCAACGTCAAGCTCACCCAGTTGACGCAGCAGCAGGCGGACTACATCGGCGTGACGCCGCATGGTCCGTTCAAGTCAGACCACTACCGGTACTGATCGCCATGACCGCCCGTATTATCGACGGCAAAGCAATTGCCAAAAAGCTGCGTGCCGAGTACGCCGAACGCATTGTGGCCCTCAAGGCCAATCATGGCGTCGTGCCCGGCATTGCCGTCATATTGGTGGGCGACAACCCGGCCTCCGAGGTCTATGTCCGCAACAAGATCTCGGCGTGCCGCGAAACCGGCATCCATTCTGAACTGGTGCGATTGCCGGCCGATACGCCCGAGACCGAAGTGCTCGCGCGTATTGATGCCCTGAATGCCGATCCGGC
>Ga0136644_10003153_pt1 | contig 12355 bp, 7 predicted proteins | sample C_130820_EF_Meta_FD_94780 | JGI IMG/M metagenome (GOLD analysis project Ga0136644, IMG submission 94780) | Freshwater microbial communities from Lake Croche, Canada to study carbon cycling - C_130820_EF_MetaG (v2) (version 2) | ecosystem: Environmental > Aquatic > Freshwater > Lake | place: Lake... | reverse complement strand
CTGCTTGAGGCGATCCGCGACGTGCAGGACGACACGGGCGAGCAGATCCGCTTCTACCAGGCCTCCAGCTCGGAGATGTACGGCAAGGTCGTGGAGACGCCGCAGAAGGAGTCGACGCCGTTCTATCCGCGGAGTCCCTATGGCGTGGCCAAGCTCTACGGCCACTGGATCACCGTCAACTACCGCGAGAGCTACGGCCTCCACGCTTCCTGCGGCATCCTCTTCAACCACGAGAGCCCGCGCCGCGGCGAGACCTTCGTGACCCGCAAGATCACCCGGGCGGCCACCCGGATCAAGCTGGGCCTGCAGGACAAGCTCTACCTCGGCAACCTCGACGCCCAGCGGGACTGGGGCTTCGCCGGTGACTATGTCGAGGGGATGTGGCGGATGCTCCAGCAGGACAAGCCCGATGATTACGTCGTGGCGATGAACGAGCTCTATTCTGTCCGCGAATTCTGCGAGAAGACCTTCTCACGACTGGGCCTCGACTATCAGGACTTCGTCGAGATCGATGCACGGTATTACCGGCCCGCCGAGGTCGATCTGCTGCTGGGCGACAGCACGAAGGCCCGCACCAAGCTGGGCTGGAATCCGCAGACCAGCTTCGAACAGCTCGTCGACATGATGGTCGAGTGCGACCTGGAGCTGGCGTCGCAGGAGAAGGCACTTGCCGAGCGGGAGACCCGCGTGCGACGGGCCGCCTGAGAGAGCGTTTTCCACATCCGGAACAGGAACTATCCGATGGCGTCACTTCTCAAAAAATTCCGTCGCCTGTGGCGTCCCAAGGCAACGCCGGCCGTCCAGCCGCAGCCGGTGATCCAACCGCAGTCGTTTGCCCGCACGCAGCCCACGTTGCATGCGGCAAGGAAGTCCTCATCGACCGAAGGCACGGGCCTCGTGTCGCAGGTGTGCCGCCATGCAACGCTCGACTCGGCTGCGTTTCGCGGCTGGGCGGAGCAGCTTCGGGAGCCGTGGCGGGCCCACCGGAAGCTCTGGGAACTGGCGTTCATCTGCCAGGCGCTCGACGAGCGTGGGCTGCTCCAGCCGGGACGCACGGGACTCGGGTTTGCCGTGGGGGCCGAAAAGCTACCGTCCTTATTTGCGGCACGGGGCTGCCGGATCACCGCCACTGATCTCCCCAGCGACGATGAGCGAAACAAACCGTGGGCGGCATCGGGCCAGTGGGTCGGCAACCTTGAAGCCTTGAACGAGTCGGGACTCTGTCCAGAGGACGCGTTTCGCGACCACGTCGCCTACCGTCCCGTGGACATGAACCATATCCCCGATGACCTCGGCGAGTATGACTTCACCTGGTCGACATGCTCCTTCGAGCATTGTGGCAATCTCGACCTCGGTCTGCGGTTCCTGGAACGGCAGATGGCCTGCCTGCGGCCGGGTGGCGTGGCCGTCCACACCACGGAATTCAACCTCTCGAGCAACGACGCCACGCTTGCCGACGGTCCTTGCGTGATCTACCGTCTGAAGGACATCGAGTCGGTCTGTCAGCGGCTGGTTGCCAAGGGTCACCATGTCGAGCCGATTGACCTCGATCCAGGCCAGGATCCGCTCGACCGAGTGATCGATCTGCCGCCCTACTGCCAGTGGGCCACCGACCCGCCCGCCCGGATCAAGCATCTGCGGCTCAATCTTGCCGGCCACGCATCCACGTCGATCGCCTTGATCATCCGCAAGGCTGCCTAATCCGACCAAGCATCCGTCAGCCCCGCCATTTTCCTCAAACCTGTGTCCCTGACCCCGGAGCAGCCATCGCGATGATCTCGTACGCCCAGAACTTCGAGGATGTCGTCCTCAACCGCGTGTTTCACAACATCAAGGATGGCCGCTACATCGACGTCGGCGGCTACGACCCCGTGGTGGACTCGGTGACCAAGCACTTCTACGACAAGGGCTGGTCGGGCGTGAACGTGGAGCCCGTCGTGCGGTTTCACGAGAAGTTTGAGGAACAGCGGCCCCGCGACTGGAATCTGAATGTCGTGCTCGGAACGGAGCGTGGGTCGGTCGAATTCAGCGAATGGGGCGACTCGGGCCTCTCGACATATCGCGACACGATGGACGCCAAGAGTTTGGCGGGCTTTGGTCTCGCCAAGAAGACCTATTCCGTCCGCATGATCACCCTCGCCGACGTCACGAGCCAGTTAGATGGCGAGGACGTGCAGTTTCTGAAGATCGATGTCGAAGGCGCCGAACGGGACGTACTGCTCGGTGGAGAGTGGCGGGCCTTCCGGCCGCGGGTGATCCTGCTGGAGGCGATCAAGGCGAAACTGCCTGGCTGCGACGTCTACTCCTACGAACCGACCTGGTTCGAATGGGAAGGGCTGCTCTTTGAGCATGGCTATGAATTCGGCCTGTTCGACGGCTTGAATCGCTACTACTACCGCCGCGAGGAACCGGCCCTCCGTGCTCCGCTGTCCTATCCGGCCAACATCACCGACGGATTCAAGCTCGTGAAGGGGCATTATCTGGCGACTCCTGCCGCGGCCTAATCAGAGCCAGTCGGCCACTCGAGCACATTCAGTCTTTCGACTCAGAAAGGGATCACCGTGAAGATCTGGTACGACGTCTCTGACTTGGTGGGGTGGAAGCTCCCGCACCTCACCGGCATTCAGCGGACCACCGTCGGCATTCTCAACGGTCTTGTTGAACAGGGCGGTTCCGTCGGTCTGATGCGGTACGACACCAAGGCCAGCCGTTTTATCTCCATCAGCGAGTCTGAACTGCCGGCGAACGTGCGGTGCCATCTCCGCGGATTCGTCTCCGCCGAATCGGACACGTCGTCGGCCGAGTCGGCCCTTCCTCCGGCACCGCTCCCGGCGGCGAAGGCCACAGCGCGACCTCGTCGCCGCAAGCTGAAGCTGTTCAAGAAGGGCTTTTTCTTCGGCGGGGCCGGCGAAACCGAGGAAATGCGAAACGCCTTCCGGCAGTTTAAGACGGCTGCGCGGCAACTGCGGAAAAGCATCGGCCACTGGGCGAAGCGGCGGCTCCGACGGGCGGCACGTCCGGGCCAGCCGCTGTCTCCGCCGTCACACATGCGGGGAGCGGGCCGGCACGGAATGCCGGCCTTGGCGGGCCATGACGTGGCGGCGTTTACCGCACCTGGTGATGCGCTCGTGTCGATCGGCGCCACCTGGGTGATGCCCGGCCATAGCGAGGCGGTCGCCAGCGTCCGCAAGAGGGGCGTGAAGGTCGTGCGGATGATCTACGACCTCATTCCGACCATCAAGCCGCAATGGCTCGAACCGGCCCACACGAAGGCGATCACGGCATGGGTCCGTAGCGTGCTTTGTGAGTCCGATTGTGTGCTGACGATCTCGGAGTTCTCACGGCAGGAGATTGAACGGTACTGCGCCGAATGTCGGTTCGACGTGCCCCCGATCACGGTCGTACGACTGGGTGACGTGATGGGCGAGGCCTCAGCTCCAGAGAAGCCCTCGCCCCGGCCGCGATTTGCACCGACTCGGCCGTTTTTCGTCTGCGTGTCCACGCTCGATGTTCGTAAGAATCACCGGCTGCTCTATGACGCCTGGACGCAACTCGCCGCTCGGCGGGGTGATGCGTGCCCCGATCTGGTCTGCATCGGCACGCCCCATCTCTACGTCGCCGACCTGCTTCGAGAGATTCGCCAGGATCGCACGGTCAACCGGCACATCCACGTTCTGCACGGCATCGAGGACTGTGAGCTGGAGTGGTACTACAAAAACTGTGAATCCACGATCTATCCCTCCAAGTATGAGGGCTGGGGATTGCCCGTCGCCGAAAGCCTCGGGCACGGCCGGATGTGTCTGGCGTCGAATGCCACGAGCATTCCGGAGATCAGCAGCGACCTGCCTGCATTCTTCGATCCCTACGACGTGCACGGTCTCGTGGCCCTTGTGGAACGGGTGCTTGATGACCCGGAATGGGTCCACGACCGCGAGGAGATCATTCGGCAGAGCTTTCAGCCCACCAGCTGGTATGAGACGGCGGCGCAGGTGCTCGCGGCAATCGATGCCCCGGCTGAACAGAGCCGTCGGTCGGTGTGGCCGCGTCTTTCTCGCGGGAATGAGACGATGGAGTCGGTCGAGATCCCCAGCGGCAGGACATTGAAGGCAGCATGAGTACAAGTCGCGGGCTTGAGTCGTGTGGGGATAGCCGGGCAGCCGGCCAGCAGAACCATGCGCCGCGGGTGTTGATCGACTGCACACAGACGCTCGCCACGCCTCGTCATGCCGGCATCCCGCGAGTGGTACGGAACATCACCCGCCACGGCGTCGCGGCCGCTGCGCTGCATGGTGCGACGGTTGTCCCCGTGCGGTTCGAGGACGATCACTTCATTACCCTGGGCCTCTCACCATCCGGCGACATTGTCGACGTCGTCACGCGACCACCCGCCAGCAAAGCGCATCCCGTGCTGCGGCGGCTCCATAAGCTGCTGGTGCCGCGAACGATCGTTCGTGCGGTCCGCACACAGTGGCGCCGGATCCTTCGCATTCCGCTCCCCGGAGCGCCGATCGAGTTTGGGCCGAACGACACGCTCCTTCTGGCGGATTCGTCGTGGGCGACTCGATACTGGCACGTCGTGGACCGGGCCAGGGAGATCGGCACACGGGTCGGGGTCGTGCAGTACGACTTCATTCCCCACACCCACCCGGAACTCGTGCCGAAGCGACTGCCTGCGACCTATCGGGGCTGGATGCAGAACACGCTGACGCGGGCTGATTTCGTGGCGGCGATCTCCGAGGCGGTCGCCGCGGAGGCCCGCGAGGAACTGCGGCAGATGGGCCGAGATCCGGAGCGGTCGGCACCGCTCGTGCAGGCGTTCCGGCTTGGCGCCGATGTGAAGCCGCCTGCCAAGGCGGGCACGGTGCGTCGCGAGTTGGAGGCGTTTCTCGCGGCATCACCCGTGCAGCCCTATCTCACCGTCGGCACGGTCGAGCCCCGCAAGAATCAGACGATCCTGCCGGCTGTCTTTGAAGAAATATGGCGGCATGTGCCGGATGCCCGTCTGCTCGTCGCGGGCTTCGTGGGTTGGAAGGGTGACGAACTCATCCGCCGGATGCAAAACCACCCGCGGTATGGCACCCACCTGATGCACTTCGGCGACCTGTCCGACGCGGAACTGGTGCATGCCTACGGTCATGCCAAAGCGCTGGTCTTTCCGTCGCGAGCCGAGGGCTATGGTCTGCCGATCGTCGAAGCACTCTCCCACGGCATGCGAGTCTTTGCTTCCGACATTCCGGCCCACCGTGAGGTGGGTGGTCCGTGGTGTGTCTATTTCGCACCCACTGACGTGGCCGGACTTGCCGGGCAGATCGTCCGCTGGGAACGGGACGGCGTCTTTCCGGCAGCACAGCCGACGGGATCCTTCGCATCTCCGACCTGGCAGCAGGCGACCGAACAACTGATGCGGATCGTTTTTTCGGGTGTGTCTGTGGATGCCCGATACGAGGAGCGGGCGGCGGCCTGAGCGAGGCCGGCAACTCTGGCAGCGGCAGGCGGTGCCGACGCCATCGGGAAAAGGATTCAACGAGGAACAGTCATGGTGCGAGTGGGTGAATTGCTGGGATCGATCACGGCGTGGGGTCCCCGGGCCAATGTCAGCACGAAGCGACCTGGTCGTCCCTCGACGGCCCGGATCGACGTCGCTCGATTCGAGAAAACCGATTCTTCGATCTACGTTGGCGGCACGCGACCGAACCGCACCACCTCATCTCTCTGCACGTTCGATCAGCTCGACAGCCCGCGGTTTCGCCACTGGTCAGCGGCCCTCCAGGAGCCGTGGCGAGCACATCGCAAGCTCTGGGAGCTGGCCTACATCTGCGAGACGCTCGAAGAACGCGGCATGCTGCAGCCGGGTCGCCGTGGCCTCGGCTTCGCAGTGGGTGCGGAGAAGCTGCCGGCGCTGTTTGCGGCCCGCGGCTGCACAATCACCGCGACTGACCTCCCGGCCGAGGACGAGCGAAACCAGGCTTGGGCGCAGACGGGCCAATGGGTTGGAAACCTGACATCCCTGAGTCACCCCGAACTCTGTCCCGAGCAGATCTTCCGCGACAACGTCAGCTACCGTCCCGTTGACATGAACGACATCCCGGCCGATCTCACCGGCTTCGACTTCACTTGGTCGACCTGCTCCTTCGAGCACTGCGGCAGCATCGAGCTGGGTCTACGATTTCTCGAGGAGCAGATGCGGTGTCTTGCGCCCGGCGGCATCGCGGTGCACACCACGGAGTTCAATCTCTCCTCAAACGACACGACGGTGATGGATGGCGGCTGCGTGATCTTCCGGCTCAAGGATATCGAGTGGGTCGTCGCGGCACTCCGTGACGCCGGCCACGACGTCGAGCCGCTCGATCTCTCCACCGGCACGCGGGAACTCGATCGCTACATCGACGCCTCGCCCTACAGCCAGGATAGACACCTGCGGCTCGACCTCTGGGGCTATGCGTCGACATCGATCGGGCTCATCATTCGTAAGAGCACGCAGTCCGATGGGTATGGGCATCTCTCCGCGGCTGAAAGCCGCCGTGTGCGGATGACGTTGTCATGCCGCGACACCGATCCGATTCCGAAGGTGGCGGATGCGGGCGAGGTGATCGAGCAGGATGGGCAGCGGGTGCAGATCATGCACGAGGGCACGCGGGTGCTTGCGGACGGCTACTATGGCGGCTGGATGACCGACGTGATCCGCGGCCTCCGCGGCCATCACGAGCCTCAAGAGGAACTCCTCTTCCACCACCTGCTCGCGCACGTGAGGCCGGGATCGCAATTTGTCGAACTTGGCGCGTATTGGGCCTACTACACGAACTGGTATCTTGGCGCCGTGCCGGGCGCGACGGCCCTCTGCGTCGAGCCCGAATCCGCCTGTCTGGACGTTGGACGTCGAAATCTGGCACTCAATGGTCGCAGCGCCACGTTCGTCCAAGCTTTCGTTGGCAGCTGCTCGGAACGGTCGCGGGTCGGTCGCCTCAAGTGTCTCGACATGGATGCCGTACTCGCCCGAGTGGACGGTCGGCCGATCGAGGTGCTCCATATGGACGTGCAGGGCGCCGAACTGCCATTCATCGAGTCGATGCGGCGGGCGGTCGCGGAGCGTAAGGTACGTTTCATCGTGGTCTCCACCCACCATGAATCGGTGTTCTCCAAATACCAGAAATCGAGCACCGCCTCGACGACCACGCACGACGATTGTGTCAGGGCGCTTCAGTCACTCGGTGCGAAGGTGCTCGTGGACCACAATGTCTACGAGTCTTTCAGCGGTGACGGTCTGATCGTGGCGAGTTTCGCGGCCGAAGACCGGTCGATCGTGCTGCCGGCGATCAGCCGCAACGTGCAGGAGAAATCGCTCTTTAGCGGCTGGATTTCGCGTGCTCCGACCACGGCAGCGGCCGCCGGTGTGGTCATGCCGCGGCCGAACGGCTGGTTGCACAGGCAAGTTCTCAAGCTCCGCCGCTCCTACCGCAAGCGGTTCAAGGCTGGATCCGCTCGACGGGTCGCCTGAAGCCGGACTCAGACCTTGGGGAAGACGATCAGGCCGGTGGCGGTGTTCTTGAGATTCCGGACGTTTTTAAACCAGGTCGTGTAGCAGACGCCTGACCCGGTGCAGTTGCCCATCGCCAGTACGCCAACCTGGTTGTACTGCACGACGTTGCCAAGCGCGGCATTGTTGGCGACGCCAAAGAGAAAGCTCGTGGCGTTGATGAGCACCGCGCCGTTTTTGCTGGCCGTGAGCGTGTTCTTGTAGAAGCCAGTGCCAGTCGAGTGACCCGCCGCCCAGAGTCCGTTGCCTTGAGCTGCGGTCAACGTGTTGCCGAAGCCCGCCGTCGAGCCTCCGACCGTCAGTCCGGTGGCATTCTCCAGCACCATCGCGTTGCCGCCGAGGGCACTGGCCGAGAAGATGTTGCCGGCGATGGTGGTATTGGTCATCGCCCCGGCGGCGTACAGGCCATGCACCGTGGAGGCGACGTAGTTGCCGGCCCCATTTCCCACCGTCGTGGCAGCACCGCCCACGAAGAACGGCGTCGCCGCGGATGCCGCGGTTGCGTTGATCATCTGAATCCCGGTCGTCTGCCCGGTGATGGCATTGCCCGAGATGACCGAACTGGAGAGGTTGCCCACGGCCCGCACGCCGGTGGTGCCCCCGGTAATGGTATTGCCACCACCGGTTTCGGCGGTACCAAAACTGATTCCCTGAGCACTCAGGAACGAAGCCCCCAGTGGATTGCTGCTGAAGGCATTGCCCCGGATCTTCGTGGCTGTGAGAACGCCAGTGGCAAAGAGGCCGGTTTCGGTGTTGCCGCTGACCGTGTTTTTCTGGGCGGCGAGCGTTCCCCCGATGGCGAGATTCTTCGTGTCGGTGAGTCTGATCCCGTTCAGGTTGCCGCTGATCGTGTTGCCCGCGACGGTTGTCAGCGTGTAGTCGCCCTTGGAGGCCTCCAGGCCGCTGCCGGCATTCGATGTGATCGTGTTGCCCTGGCCCGCGAAACTACCGCCGAGTCCAAGCCCCGTCACCTTCTCACCGAAAAGAGCGTAGAAATTGACGCCGTGGCGGGCGTTGGACGTGATCGTATTTCCCTGCACGAACGTCAGGACGTAGGTGCCGGCATTTACCTGCACGCCATCTTGTCCGTTGTTATTGATCGTGTTGCCCGCTCCGGTTCCGCCACCGAGGAGCAGTCCGGTGAACGCCCCTCCCGCTGCAAACAGGTTGATGTTTACGCCGTTGACGGCGTTAAAACGGATGCTGTTGCCCTGGATGACGGTGCCGGTGTAGTCACCGCCGAAGACAGCAATGCCGTCAAAGGCATTCGAGGCGATCGAATTGCCCTGGCCGGTGGCCGAGCCGCCGATCGTCAGACCTGAGAGGGTGTTTCCCGAAGGCGACAACTGAATCCCATACGGGGAGTTGGAGGCAATGTTGTTGCCCTGGATCACGGTGCCGGTGAAGGTGCCATCCGACACCTCAACGCCGTTATCTCGGTTGAAGGCGATCGTGTTGAGGGCGGCCGCTGTTGTGCCGCCGAGGGTGAGACCGGTCAGCCCGTCCGACACTCCCAGCAACACGCCAGCCCCGCTGTTCGCGGAGATGTTGTTGCCTTGAATGACGGTGCCGGTATAGGCACCGTCATTCAAAAACATGCCAGAGTCATTGTTGTTGCGGATGGTATTGCCGGCTCCGGTCGTGATGCCACCGATGGTGAGGTTGGTCGCCCCGCCGCTGATGGAGATGCCGTCCATGGAGTTGGATGCGATGGTGTTGCCGGCGATCACCGTGTTTGTGTAGGTGCCCTGCGCGATATCCAGCCCGTTATTGAAGTTGGAGGAGATCGTGTTGGGGGCGCCAGCAATTGTGCCACCGATGGTCAGGCCCGTTAGGGAGCCACCATTGGCCTCCAGCACAAGCCCTGCTTGGTTGTTGTTGGTGACGGTGTTTCCCTGCACGACCGTTCCCGTGTACGTCCCAGCCGCCAACGAAACGCCGTAGTAATTCTGCGAGATCGTGTTGCCGGCGCCGGTGGCCGTGCCGCCGATGGTGAGGCTTGTCACTCCACCGTCGGCGACGATGCCGTTCTGGTTATTGAGGGAGATGGTGTTTCCGGAGATTACCGTGCCGGAAAAGCTGCCGCCGACCAACTCGAGGCCGTTGTTGTTGCCGGAAAGGGTGAGCCCTTTGATCGTGCTGCCGGTGGAGCTCCCGAGAAACTTCAGGCCGCTGTCGAAGTTTTTGATGGTCAGATTGAGACCATTCATCACCACGCTATTAGCGCCGGCGTCGATCGTGAGGCCGTCGGCCAACCCAGCCGAAGCGCCGTCGAGCGTGATGGCCGTCGTGCCGGAAAACGTGAATGTCGTGCCGGCCGGGTTGGTGAGGGCGGGCAACTCGGTGGCCAGCGAGATCGTGCCGACGGCCAGAGCCTGGAAAGTGATCGTGTTGGCGATCGCCTTGCTGTTGACAGTGTTGATGGCGTCACGCAGGGAGCCGGCCCCGGTGTCATTTGTGTTGGTGACGGTGACGGTCAGCGCAAGCCGGGCCTCGAGCTGCTCGTAGCGGCTGATTCCACCGCGGCGGCGTGGATGGGCAGACCTGCTGCGAACACTGCTGGCGGCGCGTTTTGCGGAGCGGCCCAACGAACCGCGGAAGCCAAAACCGAAACCAAAACCAAGAGGACCACGGAGGAATGCCAAGGCGTGCAACGAGGGAACGTTCATGGACGGTGGTTCCGGGAAAGAGTGTGCTGGGGCAGCGAGACTTGCGAGCCCGCCTGCGGGGAATGCCCGGCACCTAGGCCTGCGGCCTATGAGTCTAATCGCGTAGAGGGCCGAAGCAAGCATTTTGCCGCAGGCATCAGGCGATGCGGGGCCGGCTGCGGAAGACCGCGGGGCTCGTTTGCTGCCGCGTTTTCGGCGGGGATGGCCTGCGGACTGTGGCGATTGAGGGGGCTGCGTGCTCCCCAGGAGCGTGCTCGCCCAGAGCCGGTCAGGCCGCGGCCCGGAGGGGCTCTTTCCCGCGGATCATGAGGTGGACACCCTCTTCGTAATACCAGCGGAAATACTCGCGAACGTCCGCCATCAGCGGTCCGGCCTCGTCCACATAGCGTTGGATGTCGCGGCCCCCCGCCGAGCGGTTGAGTGACGGCAGCGGCCGCGCATGGCCAAGCCCGTTGCCATCACAGAAGTCGTGGAGTGCCGGCTGGAGCGACTCGAAGTCGAGCAGTGTCGTGTTGTGCCAGAGCGGGCCACCGACATCGAAGAACTGATCGTAGGTGGGGATGCGGCCACCAATGACGGCGGCGGCGAGAAAATCGCGGAACGTATGGTGGCGGGTGCAGCCGATGAAGGCGTCGGTCGCGTCCGCGAGGGACGGCTCCCGCTTCCAGAACTCGAACAAAGACACCAGCATGTCGAACGGATCCCGAATCACGCCGACGATCCGTAAGGATTCGCGGAACGGACGGTAGCGATCCGCCAGCGTTGGCGACACTAGTTTCAGGGACCGGTGAGTGAGTCGTTCGAGCCGCCTCCGAATCGCGCGAGGGCGCAGCTGGTGGAGGCTGGGTCCGACCGGGTAGTGCGGATTGGTCGGGACCAGGAGCGCTGCGTCGGGGCAGGTATCGATGAACCACCGCTGCAGCGACGTGCCGGCGGTCTTCGGATAGTGAGCGAAGGCGAGTTTGTGGGTGCGGCTGACCAGCATGGGCTCACTCCGAATTTCCCTGCGACGAGACGCGTGTGACGCTCGCGCAGGGATATCAATCTCCCGTTGCTTCTAGCGAAACTATCCAACGAAATCGACAGGTTTGGCCACAAAACCTGAATATTCTTCCCAGACCATACGAGCGTTTGGACCAGCAGGATCGGCATGAACTACTCCTAGCCCCGTCGGCTTCCCAGCCGCCCCATCTTTCGGGGTGGCGTCGCGACCTTGCGGCCCAGGTTCAGTTTGCGGCTTCAGGAGTCCGATAGAGCCAAATGTCATCCAGCAGCTGCGCCTACGACGGGGGGGATCGTGCCCTGTCTGGTCTTGTGGCATCACTCCATGTTCACCACCCGCACGCTCACACAGCAGAGGCCTCGGTCCGACCGCCCCCGCGTGGTGCTCGACCTCGAGAAGCTCCGCCATGCCAACTGCGGCCTGGGCCGGTTCTGCCGGCATCTGGCCGATGGCATCCTGGCGCTCGGCGAGAAGTCCTTTGACCCGGTCTTTTTCCTGCCGCAGACGCTGCCCCAGGAGACGGTCCGGCACTTCCGTGCCGAGGGCGTCGAGCAGATCGAGGTCAGCCCCTGGCGGAAGGAGACCTTCGCCAGCCTCTACCGGCCGCTCCTCGCGCCCTTCCAGCGTCGGCACCGCTACGACCTCTGGCACGTCACAAACCAAACAAGCAAGTATCTGCCGCTCGATCCCACCGTGCCCGTCGTGCTCACGATCCACGACCTGAACTTCCTCCACGACGATCGGCACAAGGACCGGCCAGGAGCCGTGGCCCGCAAGCTGGCCGACGTGCAGCGGAAGGTGAATCGGGCGATGGCCATCGTCACCGATTCCCGCTATGTGGCCGACGACGTCGCGGCGAACCTGCGGCTCGGCGGCAAGCCGGTGCATGTCGTGTCGCCGGGGCTCTCCGCTCCACCGGCCGCGTCTCCCGTGGCCCCGGCATGGGCACCCAGCGGAAGATTCCTGCTGTCGATTGGCAACTGCCTGCCCCACAAGAATTTTCATGCGCTCTTCGACCTCGTCGAGCAGCTGCCCGACTTCACGCTTGTCATCGCCGGCAAGCGGGAGACGCCCTACGGCGAACAGCTGGTGCACGAAGTGGCCGCCCGGAATCTCGGCGGCCGGGTGACGCTCACCGGGCAGGTGTCG
>Ga0136644_10003151_pt1 | contig 12355 bp, 11 predicted proteins | sample C_130820_EF_Meta_FD_94780 | JGI IMG/M metagenome (GOLD analysis project Ga0136644, IMG submission 94780) | Freshwater microbial communities from Lake Croche, Canada to study carbon cycling - C_130820_EF_MetaG (v2) (version 2) | ecosystem: Environmental > Aquatic > Freshwater > Lake | place... | reverse complement strand
TCCTGCATGAAGATTTTTTGGCCAGCATTCAAATGCACACCAAGCATATGAGCTGTGTTCTTCGTTTAATCGTGGAAGGAATTCTTCTGCCACACAGATTACGTATGTATTAAAAAAAAACTTTTGATCATTGCTGGTGAATAATTCTAACGGTATTACTTTTTTAAAGGCAGCAGTCAAACCAATTTCTTCTTGAATTTCTCTTAGCAGTGCGTCATATGCAGTTGCGTCAGAGGGTTCTTTTTTTCCTCCAGCCAACCCCCACGTGCCTGCCGTTCTTCCCTGCGATCTTAGTAGAAAAAGAAACCGTCGGGTGTTGACCGCAAGAAAAATGCCACCGGCGCAGGTTATGTTTGTCAAAGCACCAGCCTCCAATCCTTGGCTGGATATATTCCCTCAAAACTTTTAACCCATGCTCCTTCTCGCCACACATACTGTATACCAGTTCGACTGTTACGAACATAGGTTAGGTCGATGGTGTTGGCTGCATCAAAAATTACAATCCAACGTTCCCCGTCCCATTGTATAATGTCGTTGGCTAATGCTGCAAAATCTGATCCATCTTGATTTTTCCACGCCCGAGCACGTTCGTAAAATTGAGATGTTTCTGGATTAACTACGCTTGTGAAGTTATTAATATCTTCTAATATAAGATATCTAGTATCAGTAGCTGGCCACCCGTAATCGCCGTTATCTAGTAGGAGTCTGGGATCAAATGTATAGGGATCGATGATAGCATCGATAGTTCCACGAGCATTGTTGCCCTGTAGGTCAGAGATCAATGTGTTCATAGGAATCGTGTCTTCGTCAAAATTAATGTGCATGACAGTGTTGTCTGTGGGGTTTAGACTAATATACCCTATGATTTCAGTTCCGTTAGGCTTCATAAGACGCAGTTGACTCAGACCTGCAGTAAATTTTCCTGGATACACATCCAATATTAGATTCCAGGGCTGTGGTTTGGTACCATCTGTTCCTCTAGGAATAATTTTAGCAGTGTTGTCTAGAACCAATAGACTAAAGTCACCAACCGTGGTGACACTTACCGTGGCCGCCTTGCGGCCGGTAAAATAATCCACCTGATCGCTGTCTGCATAGGTCCCAGAAGCCACTGTACCCGGAGCATCGTCAAATACCGAAGCAATAATTTTGGTAATGATTCCTAATTTTTTAACCTTAGCTGGTGTTGTTAACCATATTGGAGAAGTGAAATTCAACGATGCTATATCTATATCTTGCTCAAGGCCCTGTGGGATCGATCTGCTGCTAAAAACCATTCCGGTAAATTCCACTAGGCTCAGACTGGTCCAGTCGATAAAATTGCTAGTGGTTTGTATTTCCATACTAGGGTTAAACAGAACTAGTATTTGTTCGAGGATCTGTAGTTTTTGATCAATATTGGTAGTCCAGATATCGGCAGTGAATTGTAGGGTAAAAGGAGTTGGCATTAGTCGTTCAATAGTGTAGTTAGAACCTTGAACGTCTAAATATTCGTTGCCCTGTGCGTCATAAGCCCGTTCTCGCAGATTAATTTTATTAACATAGGTGGGATCTTGCAAGCGATCTCTAGCAAAATCCATGCCTTTAATATAGCAGGCAACAAATGGTGCACTCTGAACTATGTTTTCAGAATTTTTATTAACAATTTGGGCAACTTGCCGATTCATGTCCCCAAATCTTACAGGTATCTGAGTCACAACTCCTTTAGAGTTTTTATAACTGAAATTGCTCATCAGACGCATAAACTGCGTTAGATATCGTTTGATTTGACCATCATAAAAATGCTGCATGGTGTACTCCGATTAATTGTCTGCCTTGGGTTTTAAAATCTTACTCAGAGCCTGGCGTTCTTCTACGAGTTCTCCCGCAATAGTTGCGGTATTGGAATTATTAATAAAACTAGTTCGTTGAGTTTGTCTTGTCTGTGAGTTAGGTGCCGGTAACCCGTCGGCGGGTGTATTGGTCATGGTCATACGAACATTATCTTCAAATTTTATCCAATGCTGGCCATTAAACCTAAAAAGTCTGTTGGGGAAATAGTCAGTTCTAAGATGAAAATGCCCTTCGGATGCTCCTTGCGGAAACCCAATGCCAAATGTGTATGGCGCTCCGTTTGGTGGTCGGCCGTCATCAGTGAGATAGCCTAGATAATAGTCTTTGGTAGGTGTGTTTAGATTCGCATCAGAGTCAAGGGACAGGGTTCCGTCGGCCTTCTGAGGCAGTACAAACAGCTGTTGGGTGTCGTAACCGCTGAGCGGTGCGTCAGCCTCGGCCTGTGCTATGATAGATTCGTTGATACTGATATTAGTATTATAAGTACTGATAAGATCTCTTAGACTACTACCGTCACCGGCGCCACTATCTGCATCTAAAATTTCTTGGAATTCTTGGCTATCGACCATAGGTACACATTTAACTCGCAATAGGTGCGGATACCATGTTTGACTAAACCCAGACGCTGCTCTGGTCACATCTTGGACCACATAGAATCTCTTTAGAGCAACTGCAGCATCATCCAACGCATACTCATCTTTTAAATGTGGAAGTTCGAGCACATCGCCCGCCATAATTTTACGCTCTAGAATATCAACACAATTCCTTAGATGAAAGTGCATGAATATAGTGTCGTTATTAAGAAAGATGCCAAACTGACTTAGATTAAAATCTAGGTCCTGCATTTGATATATGCCACGAATAACATATATGTCTGGAGCATAGTGCCGATCTCGATTTTCTAACAATATAAGATCCTGTATGCCTAATTCTGCAATGGGATTGGTCTGCACAGGGACTCCAGGACTTGCCTCACCTGCAGTGGGATCTACTGGTCCAATATACTTGTGGATATAAACATCAACTCCGCCAACTTGAAATTGCTCGTTGATCGCGCGATCGATAAATCGGAAATCGTTGCCTTTTTCGGGGCGGTATAAACTTAGTCTTGGAATTTTATGTCTCCTTGCAGGCGGTTATTGGTGTATTTATGAGCTAAATACCTGCATGAGCACAATCGAAAACCCTAGACAGTCTGTGGTAGACTATATTCGTACCATGTTAGGCGACGGGCTTATTGACGTTGAGCTTGACGCAGCTCACTACAATGTGGCCATCGACCGTGCATTTGCCAAATATCGGCAGAAATCAGCTAATTCTACTGAAGAAAGTTTTGCATTTCTTACGCTCGAACAGGATGTAAACGAATATACGCTATCTCAAGAAGTTGTCGAAGTTAGAGATGTCTTTCGCAGAAGTATTGGCTCTCGCACAGGCGGCGGCGATACCGGCAGTCTTTTTGAACCATTCAATCTTGCCTATACTAATACCTATCTTCTCAGCAGCAGCAACATGGGGGGACTAGCCACATACTATGCGTTCGCCAGCTACCAAAAACAAGTGGGTAAAATGTTTGGTAGTTATATTCAATTTACATGGAATCCAGCTTCCAAAAAATTGACCATCATGCAACGCCCCCGAGGTGAAGAAACAGTAATGCTTTGGCTCTACAACTATAAACCGGATTTCACGATCCTTGCTGATCCCTACGCTGGTATTTGGATCAAGGACTATGCTCTAGCCCAGGCCAAGTATATTCTAGGCGAAGCAAGAGAAAAGTTTCAAACAATTGCCAGTCCCAATGGCGGAACTCAGCTGAATGGGTCGGCATTAAAAACCGAAGCTGCTGCAGCCCTGGAGAAGTTAGAAGCCGATGTAGCCATGTACGGCACCGGTGAAAAACCCATGTGGTTTGTTATTGGTTAGACTTGACCTAACACTGTTTATCTTGTAGAATATATCATTCTAGGAGACTAGCATGATCATAGGCATTTGCGGCTTTATTTCTTCGGGCAAGGACACTGTTGCAGACTACCTGGTAAACTATCACGAATTTCGAAGAGTCAGTTTTGCAGGTGCACTAAAAGATGCAATCAGCTGTGTCTTTGGTTGGGATCGAAACATGCTGGAAGGCCGTACTAAAACTTCTAGAGAATGGAGAGAACAACCAGATCCTTGGTGGTCTCAACGTTTGGGACAAGATATCACACCTCGTGGGGTGCTTCAACAATGGGGCACCGAAGTATGCCGGGCTGCCTTTCACGACGATATTTGGATTGCTAGCCTAGAAAATCAACTTAGAACCAGCATAGATAATGTGGTGATTTCAGATTGTAGATTTCCAAACGAAGTTCAAGCAATTAAAAAACAAGGTGGTATGGTGATCTGGGTTCGTAGAGGACCTCTGCCAGAATGGTATGATTGCGCCCTTAAGGAAAATACCACGCATGAAGATGATCGTTGGATCTTAGAGGATCACGGTCAGTTAATGGAACAAAAGTATCCAACAGTACACTCAAGTGAGTGGGCCTGGATTGGTACAGATTTTGATACAGTCTTAGACAATGACGGTAGTATCGACGATCTCTATGATCGAATCAATCAAATAGTAATCAAAAATCTGGAGTCAGATCGCCGCGACGCCATGTAATACCGACATCGTGTAATATTCTTTGACAGTTAGCGCAAACTGTTTTGAGATTATCATGGCGGCAATTATTTAGATTGCCATCAACATAAAATACCGAAAACTGCTGCGAGTAACCGCTGGTGAATCCACAACGATCACAGCGGTTTTTTATTCGATAACCGCTGATCCACCAAGCGGGCTTTCTAGGCCTCCGGTTTTTTGCACAACCGTCACAGACTGACCTATAGTAGACTCTATGGTCTTTTTTATAATTAACAGCAACCGGATTTGCACCGCATTTCTTACACAGTTTTCTCATAAAAATATTTACAACACACATTAAAACCCGCCCTTTTTGGCGCCTTTTTTACCGGGTTTGATCTTAAAAAAATCTAAGCCGGTACTAAATACATCTAACTAAACCTTAATTGGGGGATGCATTAAATGCCAGCTACATTACAATCACCAGGCGTATCAGTTTCTATTATCAATGAGAGTTTTTATACTCCAGCAGCACCCGGAACTGTACCACTCATAGTTGTTGCTTCAGCCAGTAACAAAGTTAACCCATCGGGAGTTACTGCTCCAGGTACCAAACCTGCAAATATTGGTAAAGTCTACAATATCACAAGCCAGCGAGATCTCAATGATACCTTTGGTATTCCAACCTTTTATACAGATACCAGCGGCAACCCAATCCACGGCAGTGAGCTCAACGAGTATGGTCTCCAGGCTGCTTATAGCCTGCTAGGAGTTAGCTCTGCTGCTTATGTAGTACGCGCTCCTGTGGATCTATCTCAGATGAGCCCCAGGGCTTCAGCTCCGTCGGGAGACCCCAACGACGGCAGTTATTGGCTAGACACCAGCGCAACTCGGTATGGTATCTTTGAATGGGCTGCCGGAGTTGGAGCTGCTCCTGGTAAATTTATTCATCAAACTCCTTTGATAATCGATGACAGCAACAGCGCTGCATTAGCCACCGAGGGTCTTGCTCCCAAAGCCAGTATCGGAACCATCGGCAAGTACGCTGTGGTTAGTACTAAAGACAACCAAAATGCCGTATGGTATAAGAATGACGACGGTGTCTGGGTAGCAGTTGGCTCTGTTGGCGAAAGCAGCTTCGCCACAACAACACTGCAAAGCACATGGGTTAGTACAGTTTGGGCCACTAGCCATCCGGTAGCGACTACCTTACAATTTAACACCGCAGGATCTAGTGGAAGTATATACATTAACGAGCAGGAGATTGGGATAGTTGCAGGCGATAGTATTGTATCTATTGCTGAATTAATGAATAATCAGCTGAATCCCTACAAGGTTGGCGTAAAGGTAATCGCTAATGCTCTGAGTATCTATGCCGACGGTGTTGATGTTGAAATTGGAATCACTTCCTATTCGACTCTGCTAACTCAGTTTGGTTTACAGGCTAACACCTATGCTAGACCAAAACTAACTGTAGCGCCTCACACACGATATCCCAACTACAATTCGCCAAAAGTACCCAGTGGTGGTGTTTATGTAAAGACCACTACCCCAGACCAAGGAGCTAATTGGACTGTTAAACGCTATTCAGCTACCAGCCGTTCATTCAGCGCAGTTTCAGCCAAAGTGTACAGCGATAGTGCTGCTGCTCTGTATCAATTAGACACTGTCGGCGGTGGAACAAATATTCCGGTTGGTACTCTTTACGTTGAAAGCAATTACGATCATGGCGATGACAGCACTAGAAAACCAAAATTAGCTAATTTTAAAATACAAAGACGTGCTGCAGTATCTCCAACGGTGATAACCAGCGCAATTAATACCAGCACCGTTAACCTTTCCGCTAATGCGCTGGGTATTTCAATTACCGAACCCGGTTCTCAAAATTATCGTACTTTCCAGGATGTTATATCCTCCGGAAGTAAAGTAAACTTTGTTACAGCCATCAATAATGCCAATATTCCATATATTTCAGCTGCCAATAACAGCGATGGATCTATCAGCATTACGCACAGTGCTGGCGGTGATATATTGTTTAGAGAAGACACCCACAATGTGCTGACCACGTTAGGTTTCACCAAAGATACAACACCAAACTACTATAGTGTCGGTGACTACGAACCTTTGAATGCTACCGCCAAAGCCAGTAACTGGAAGCCTTTGAGTTTTGTAGCAGCACCATCTGCACCACAGACCCTGCCGGCGTCTGGTCAACTCTGGTACAACAGCATTATCGATCAGGTCGATATTATGATTCATGACGGTCATACCTGGAAAGGATACCGTAATGTATTTCCTAGCACAGATCCTGCAGGACCTATTGTTTCTGCGCTCGAGCCAACTAAACAAAGCGACGGCGTAACTGATCCGGTTAACGGTGATATTTGGATTAGTACTGCCGATATTGAACGATACGGCAAGGATGTTTATGTTTACAACGGTATTTCGCAAAAGTGGCAGTTACAAGATGTTACCGACAACACCAGTCCTAACGGTTGGCTATTCCACGATGCACGTTGGGCAACCAGCGGCAGCAGCTTGATATCATCGTCGATTAAAGATCTATTGACCAGCAATTATCTAGACCCCGATGCTCCAGACCCTGCAGAGTATCCACAAGGTATGCGTTTGTGGAATCTACGCAGATCTGGGTTCAATATCAAAGAATTTAAAACCAGTTATATCGATATTAATGCTAACAATGGTAACAATCTGCGCTACGGAAACGAGTATATGGGGTCTTACTCTGTAGACCGTTGGGTTTCGATCAGCCCTAATCATGCAGACGGTAGCGGTACATTTGGTCGGTTTGCACAGCGGGGAGTTGTAGTTAAATCTCTCAAGCAGATGATAGACGGTAATCAATCTATCCGCGATACGGACACTTTGGTATTCAATTTGATCAGTACTCCCGGATATCCGGAAGTTATTCAAAATATGATCGGTTTAAATCAAGATCGAGGTCTTACTGCATTTGTTATTGGCGATACTCCCATGCGCCTCAAGGCCAATGGTACAGATCTGCAGGCCTACGGTTTCAATAGTAATTCAAGTGTAGATAATGATGATGCAGGTCTAGTCAGTTATAACGAATACATGGCCGCGTTTTACCCAAGTGGATATACTACTGATCTTACAGGAGCGTATATTATAGTTCCACCCAGCCACATGATGTTGCGGACTATAGCAATCAGTGATCAAAAGAGTTATCCGTGGTTCGCTCCAGCAGGTATACGTCGCGGAGTTGTAGACAATGTTTCTAGTGTGGGTTATCTAGAAGCTGGTGAATTTAAACCTACTGCATTACCACAAAGTATTAGAGATGTTATGTCCAAAGCCGGAGTTCATATCAACCCAATTGCTACAATCACAGGCGCTGGTATTATTAACTTTGGTCAGTATACTCGTGCTAATGCAGCTTCTGCACTGGATCGTATCAATGTTGCTAGACTGGTAGTATATCTAAGACGTCAATTGGATATCTTGGCTAGACCGTTCTTGTTTGAACCTAATGATAAGATCACACGTAACGAGATCAAGAATGCTGTGCAGAGTCTGTTACTGGAGTTAGTAGGACAGCGTGCTCTTTATGATTTTATTGTGGTCTGCGACGAGTCCAACAACACTCCCGCAAGAATAGATCGTTCGGAACTATGGGTAGACGTTGCCATCGAGCCAGTTAAGGCCGTGGAGTTCATCTACATCCCAGTGAGGTTGGTAAACACTGGCGCTATCAAGGCCAAGACCTACACACTAAGCTAAACTAACAAGGAGTAATATATAATGCCAATAGCAAGTCTTAGCAAATTAACAGTTCCGTTACCCGCAGGGCAGAGTGCTTCTAATCAGGGCCTGTTGATGCCTAAATTAAAGTATCGCTTTAGAGTAACACTGCAGAACTTTGGAGTTACATCGCCTACTACCGAAATTACCAAACAGGTAATGACAGTGACAAGACCAGACGTGTCATTTGAAAACATGACATTAAATGTCTATAACAGTAAAATTCACTACGCAGGCAAACACACATGGGCTGATATAAGCTTGGTAGTCCGTGATGATGTCACTGGAGCGGTAAGCAAGCTAGTAGGTGAACAGGTTCAGAAACAGTTTGATTTCTTCGAACAAAGCAGTGCTGCATCAGGTATCGACTACAAATTTACCACAGTTATTGAAATTCTAGACGGCGGCAATGGGGCATTTGAACCCACAGTACTTGAAAGCTTTGAACTAGACGGCTGCTATCTGCAAAAAGTAACGTATCAAGGCGGTGACTACAGTTCTAGTGATCCAATGGACATTTCAATGACCATTACCTACGATAATGCAATCCAAACTAATGCGGCAGGTAACCCAATTGGTATTGGAACTAACATTGGCCGTACTATACGTACTCTTGCTACTGGTTAATCAAGTAGTAATCTTGTATAGAACCCGGTTAAGGCCGGGTTCTTTTTTGGGCTAAATATCATCATGCCTTCACTTGGTTCGTACCTTAAGCCCCTTACCGGTAGCATTGGCAATCTCAAAGATTACAAGCATGCTAGCAGACTCTATGCGGATAATGTTTTCTCACTGGCTCCAAAAGCTGGCTGGCTCTACTATGTGAGTTTTGACATAAATCCTTCGGCTATCACCGACGCCACTTGGGCCAATCAACAGAGAGTCACCGAAGTCGGAATGCTGGTAAAGAGTGTCGATTTACCAAAGTTTGCTGTACAAACTGAAGTGGTTAATCAATACAATAAAAAATCTGTAATACAAAAAAGTATAACCTATAGTCCGGTGTCATTTGCTATTCACGATGATCAGACCAATGTTGTACATAATCTATGGGTCAATTACTATCGATACTATTTTGCCGACAGCAAATATAGAGGCACCGGTCCGATAGGAACTGCAAGAGACAATACCGCAGGTGCATACAGCAAAAGTACACAGTACAATCCGCCTACAGGATTGTTCACGCCAACAAACTTTGGCTTAAATTCTGATCTAGTCATAGAACCTTTTTTTAGATCCGTAACAATATACCAGCTTAACCGTAAACTTTTTACTAGTTTTCAGCTGATAAATCCCATAATTTCCAGTTGGGATCACGATAGAATGGATCAGAATGCTGAAAACAAGTTGACAGAAAACAAGATGACCGTCAATTATGAAGCGGTCTTTTATGGTTCGGGGCAGGTTAGAAAAGACGACCCCACAGGGTTTGCTATGTTTCATTACGATAACTCTCCCAGCCCTCTAAGCATAGCAGGCGGCGGAAATTCCACTATTTTTGGTCCGGGGGGAATCATTCCGGGTGCTTTGGAAATTTTTGGTGATGTAAATGCTCTGACCAATCCGGGAGCTCGACGCAGTCCATTAGATCTATTGGGGACAGTAATAAAAGGCGCCAATCTCGTAAGAAATGTTAAAGGCATTAATAAAGACAGTCTGCGGCAAGCCGGACAACAGATATTATCCGGGGCTGTAGGAAGTGTACTGGGCAGCGGTCAAACCGGCTTAGGCATCGGATTGAACATGGTTAGATCGGAGTATGCTCGTAGTGGTCAATTCTTGGGTACTCCTATTTCTGCAGTTAATAGTGCTGCAGCCCAAAGCGACATTGTAGGCCAAAATATGCAGTACATCAATGGACTACCTCCGGTCTCTGCAGAGCCCCCGGCGTCAAACCCTTCTAAAGGATTTGGTCAGGATGCAGCAAAGATATCAGAAACAACGGAAGGAAAATTGACACAGTTTGGAGCGAAGGATAACACTGACTCAACCCCTAGTGGCAATACTCCTGCAGCAGGATCCTATTTTACTCCTCAAGAAACGCCTCAAATTAATCTCGGCCCGTATCAAGAAAGTAAGTATGTATCCGACAGCGGCACGACCACTGCTTTTAACACAACCAATGGTGAGGAAGATACTGTTAGTGGAAAGACCACTAGCTACAGTGATCCGGCTCCATCGCAGCGGGCCATAGATAATCTTAACACAGCTTGGGCACAGGATCGAGAGTCTCTACAAAAAACCAATATCAACACTAATGATGTAGTTCAACGAGTTGCCCAAGCTAGATCTCCGGAAGAAGCTGCTGCAATTAAAAGCGAGGCCCAGAGTCGCTACGCTAGCCAAGAATCGCTATCCAATCAAATTGACGAAAAATACAACAACGAGTACAATCGGTTGGTAGCAGCAAACGATCAAACTCGCAGTGTCCAGGGAAACACCAATTTACAGACCACCCCAGATCCTACTCCAGCAAGCGTACAGCCTTCACAGGTCTACGGTATAGATAATCTAGGCAGACCCGATCCAAACCCCTTACCACGCGGTGTTACACAAGACCCCAATACCGGATTTTATATCTACAAAGGTGAGAGATTCAGCGGTGATGATCGTGCGGTCCTACAGGGCAAAGTTAATGCCATAGATACCAATACACCCTACACCTATGAAGCTACCGATCCAACTACTGGTCTACGCCGCACAGTGACATTCAAACCAGGTAAATAATCATGCCTTTTTACAATAATCTACCACCCAACAGTCAACCCACAGACAGTGCCAACGCAACTCTTAAGGTATTTGACGCCTACACCACTGCTCCCTTAGATATCGATTCAGCCACCTACGATGCAATGACTGGATTTTTTGCCAGCAGAGGCTTTGCTCAAGACTCTGCTAAAAGCATGGCTTATATTGTGATAAAACAGGCTATTTTAGATGGGTATCAGCCTTTTGAGCTGGTTAACAATCTAAAAGATTTGAGTTCTATAGAATTGACCACGTTGATCACTGAGATTGTAAATTTCAACAGATATAAAACTAGTAGTTTAGGAACAGCAACTCCATTTGCAGCTCCTTACGAAATTAAAAGAAACATCCTAGCCTAATGAGTTTGCGATTTAGCCAGGGATCATACAAAATAAAAAACCCAGACAAGTATGTAGGTCTTGGAGACCCTAGGTATCGAAGCAGTTGGGAGTTTGCTGTGATGAGAATGTGCGATGAAAACCCTGCAATACAGCAGTGGGCCAGCGAAAGCATAAAAATCCCCTACAGAGATCCCCTAACAGGCAAACATACTGTCTATGTTCCTGATTTCTTAGTAGTATACGTTGATAGAAATCAGCATAAACATGCAGAGATTTGGGAAATAAAGCCACGCAATCAAACAGTGTTGGAAGCAGTGGGCAAAAATCCCTACAATCAGGCAAGCTATGTAAAAAATATGGCCAAATGGCAGGTAGCAAGACAATGGGCCAACAAACATGGACTAACTTTTAGAGTCATCAACGAAGATGACATTTTCCATATTGGCGGGCAACGGCGATAAGTAAGATTATGACAAAAAAATTAGAAAGCCTACTGAATTTACCTGAAAAATCTGAAGAGTTAGTATCTCCAAAATCTGCGGAGGTAGCACCAGCTATAGTAAATCTCCAGGATCGACTGGAAGAATTTGATAAAATCAGTTCTGCACTGCCAAAAGTCGAAGGTTTGGGGGCTATGAGCGACCGTGAGCTTGACGATCTCGCTCAAAAAGCCGAAACAGCCTTTGAAGATCTCATGGATCTAGGCATGAATGTGGAAGCACGCTACGGAAGCAGGATGTTTGAAGTGGCCAGTAACATGTTAAAAACCGCAGTTGAGGCAAAATCAGCTAAAATTGACAAAAAACTCAAAATGGTTGAGCTACAATTGAAAAAGTTAGCCATTGACAAGAAGAACCCCGAAGGCGAAGAACCGGTTGAAGGCAAGGGATACATAATTACCGATAGAAACAGTCTATTGGAAAAACTTAAAAATGCAAATAAATAAAATATCATGAAACACTTCAAAGAATATCTTTTAGAAAGCAAAAAAACCTATCCGTTTAAGGTAAAAATCGCCGGAGATTGCACTGCAGAGCAG
>Ga0136644_10003149_pt1 | contig 12362 bp, 12 predicted proteins | sample C_130820_EF_Meta_FD_94780 | JGI IMG/M metagenome (GOLD analysis project Ga0136644, IMG submission 94780) | Freshwater microbial communities from Lake Croche, Canada to study carbon cycling - C_130820_EF_MetaG (v2) (version 2) | ecosystem: Environmental > Aquatic > Freshwater > Lake | place... | reverse complement strand
GGCGCGGCAAAAGGCCTTGGTGCAGCCGATGCACGGCTGTTCGTAGCCGAAGGCGCGAGCGTGATCCTGACCGACGTGGACGATGCCGCCGGTGCAGCCTTGGCGGCAGAACTTGGCGCATCAGCGCAGTACCGCCACCTTGACGTGTGCAGCGAAGCCGAATGGGCCGCGCTGGTTGCGGACATTGTCGCGCAGCACGGGCGGCTTGATGTGTTGGTCAACAACGCAGGCGTGGTCGAATTCGGCGATCCTGAAACACTGACCGAGGAGAACTACCGTAAGATCATGGCCGTAAGCATCGATGGCGTGGTGTTCGGCACCAAGCATGCCATCCCGGCGATGGCGGCGAATGGCGCCAGTGGCTCTATCGTCAACATGGCCTCGATCGCGGCGATCCAGGGCGAACCGACCTTTGCCGCCTACAGCGCAGCCAAAGGCGCGATTGACGCCTATACCCGCGCCACGGCAGCGCACTGCATCAAGCACGGGCGCGGCGTGCGCTGCAATTCGGTGCTGCCCGCCGGGATTGACACGCCGATGGTGCGCAGCCTCGGCGGTAAGCTGGCTGACCTCGGCGCGGCAGCCCCGGTGCATGACAATGCATCGGCCACCAACCGCCTTGGCGAACCTATCGATGTTGCCAACCTCGTGCTGTTCCTCGCCTCGGACGAGAGCCGCTTCATCAACGGGCAGAGCCACGTCATCGATGACGGTGCCTCAATCATCTCCGGAAACACGGTTCCGCGCGTCTGAGTTTGCTCCACGATCGTGAAGGGCGGGAACGGGGCCAGTGCCGCCTTTGTTTCAGCCAGACGAGACAGCCAAAAACTCAGACCTGACTGAAGCCGCCGTCTATCACCAGTTCGCTGCACGTCACGAAGCTCGCCGCATCGCTGCACAGATAGACGACCCCGCCGCCCATTTCGGCTGGGCGGGCCGCCCGGCCGAGGGGATGGCGCGCTTCCATCGCTGCCTGCGCCGCTTCGCGCGATGGGGCCGCACCCATCTCCACATAGCGGTCCATGATCGAACCAAGCATTCCGGTATCGACCCCGCCCGGGTGAACCGAATTAACGCGGATGTTGTAGCCCAGCGCGGCAAACTCCGCCCCAGGGCATTTCGAGAGCATCTTCACTGCGGCCTTGCTCGTGCAATAGGCGGCGTTACACGGCGCACCGCGCAGCCCGCCGATGCTGGAAAAATTGACCACCGCAGCACCGCCGGGCCGGGCCTTGCCGCCTACCAGCAGCAAGGGCAGCAGTATCTGCGTACCGATAATGATGGAATCGACATTGACAGCGTTCACTCGGTGAAACTCGCTGAGCGGGGTCTCGTCGAACTTGGTGACGACCGAAATGCCTGCGTTGTTCACCAGCGCATCGAGCCGCCCATAGTCGCGCTGGATCAGCGCGGCGAGCGTCTGCCAATCAGCCGGGCTGGTCACATCATGCTGGCAGTAGTGATCCGCACCATCGACCTTGGCGCTTGGCGCCATGTCGGTGGCAATCACAATGGCATGCGCGGCTTTGAGCGCTTTCACCAGTTCACGGCCAATGCCACCCGCCGCGCCCGTCACCACCGCGACTACATTTTCCAGAGCCATTGTCATTGTGCGGTCCATCCCCCGTCGATTACCAACTCGGCGCCGGTCATGTAGCTGCTGTCGCTGCCAGCGAGGAAGAACGCCGCCGATGCCAGTTCGGCTGGATCCGCCAGCCGACCCATCGGAGTGTTGGCAGCCATGCCATCGATAAGATCCTGAACCTTTGCGGCCGCCCCCGCGTCCACCCAGCGCTGAAACCCGGTGTTGAGCAGCGGGGTCAGAACAAAGCCCGGGTGCAGTGAATTGGCGCGGATCGGCATCTTCTTCTGCGCGAATTCGAGCGCAATGCTCTTGGTGAACAGCCGCACCGCACCCTTACTGGCGTTGTAGGCCGAAACCTCGCTCATGCCGACAAGACCCATAATCGAGCTGACATTGATGATCGAGGAACCGCCCGTCACAGCAGCGCCGCTTGCCGCGAGGAGCGGCACGAAGTGCTTGGTGCCAAGGAACACGCCGTCGACATTGACCGACATGATCCGTCGCCAAGCCTCAAGTGTCAGCGTCTCTACCGCGCCGGTGAGATCCGTGCCGGCGTTGTTAATCAGGACATGCAGCGCGCCATAGCGTTCCTTGACCGCCAGCGCGGCGCGTTCCCAGTCGGCCTCATTCGTCACATTGGCACATGTATAGCTGGCGGCCTGGCCCAGCCGGGCGAGCATGGAGGTCGCAGTCTCGCTATCCTCACTGTCCAGATCGGACAGCATGACCTGGGCTCCTTCAGCAAGGAACCGTTCAGCGCAAGCGAGGCCGATACCGCGCAGTCCGCCCGAGATGAAGGCGACCCGCCCTTCAAGCCGCTTGGCCCGATGATCGCTCATACGCCCATCATCCCTGCTGTCGTGGCGCCGTCGATGGCAATCTCGGCCCCCGAGATAAACCCGGCCTCGTCCGACGCGAGATAGGCGACGAGGCCAGAAATCTCTTCGAGATGCGCCATGCGCCCCATTGGTGCCATACCCTCATAGAGCGCGCGCGCGGCGACGGGGTCGGGCTGCGCATGCATGATCTGCTGGATCAGCGGGGTTTCGACCACGCCGGGCAGGATCGCGTTCACGCGGATCTTGTAGCCTTTCTGGCCGCAGTGCACCGCTGCAGACTTGGCGAGCGCACAGACCGCAGCCTTGGTAACCGAATAGGTCACATAGTTGCCAAGCGGGCGTGTGGCGTTCATCGAGGAGTTGATGATGATCGAGCCGGTCGGCCCGTCTGGATTGCGTTTCATTGCACCGATCGCATGCTGCACTGTCAGCATCACGCCGGTTTGGTTGATAGCCACAACGTTGTTCCAGCCTTCGATGCCCACGTCCTCGATGCTGGCATCGCCGGTTTCGGTGCCGGCATTGGCAAAGGCGATGTCGAGCCGGCCATGGGCAGCAAGAACGTCCTCTATCAGCGAGGGCCAGCTTGCCCCATCCTGAACGCGGTGTTTGCGAAATTGGGCCCCGGTTTCAGCACAAAGTGTCGCAGCTTCGACTGCCTTCGAACCAGTGAAGAACACTTTGGCACCTTCATCCGCGAGCCGGCGCACGGTGGCCGCCCCGATGCCAGTGGTGCCCCCGGTGACCAGAGCCACCTTGCCTCCAAGTCGTTCCGTATGCCGTTTCATTACCGCATTCTCCCGCGCCCTTTGGCTTCTCGTGGGGGCTACCGAAGGCCTGCGCAACCTATGCATTTTCTCAAGGTGACGCCGCAGCGCGAAAGAGGCACAACAGGGGCGATTACACAAAATCTCGGCGAGGAACCGCAATGGCAGACAAAGACCCCAAACCCCCGCGCATCAATTGCGTGCTCGTCTGCGGCGGGGTGTGGCACGACATGGATTTCGCCCGGCTGGAACTGCTCAAGCTGCTGGCTGAGGACCCCGCAGTTCGCACAAGGGTTTTAGAAGACTATGAAAATATCGCCGCGATCGAGGCTGCGGATATTCTCATTACATATACCTGCGATGTGACCCCCTCGCTGCAAGCGCAGGAAGCCCTGCGGGCATGGTTGCAGCGCGGCGGACGCTGGTATGCGCTGCATGGCACAAATTCGGTCCTGCGCCTCTTGGCTGACGGACCCAACGCCGGGCTGTGGGATGCGCCGCGCTGGGCGCCGTTGATGATGGACATGCTCGGCAGCCAGTTTATCAGCCACCCGCCAATCGTGCCCTACCGCGTCACCGTTGCCGATCCCGATCACCCGCTGATGCAGGGCATCGAGCCGTTCGACACCACCGACGAGCTCTATCACCTTGAATATCATGGCGCGCGCCACGTATTGCTGGAAACAGAGTGCACTGTGGAAGGCACCGGCTTCGTCGAGGCGAAAGATGCCCTCGGCACGCATGCGGTGATGTATCTCAAGGACCACGGCAAGGGCGCGGTCCTCTATAACACGCTCGGCCATTGCCGCGGGCACTACGACCTCCAGCCGATGCTGGACTGGTGGCCAACGGTGGACCGCTGCGCGTGGGACCTGCCGGTGTTTCACGAACTGCTTCGGCGCGGCATCGCCTGGATGAAAGAGCGAGAAGCCGCCTAGTCCGCGGGCGTTCCCGCGCTAGGGGGTGTCAGATCACTCCGGCATAGCGGTCCAGTGCGGCGTCAGGCCGTTCGGGCCAGCGTGAGAGCACAAGCAGCCGTTTGTGGCCATGGCCAATCAGCAGCTCGTCGGTAACGCCCATGCCGCCGTGGAACTGGATCATCTCGTGCCCCAGCTCCAAACCCGCCGGGGCGATGAAGGCGCGCAGGCCCTGCACCGCCTCGGCAAAATCGGGGGTAGCTTCACTGACAATGGCGAGGTTGAGCAGCGCGCGGCTCTGTTCAAGCACGCCGTACTGGTGCGCCATGCGATGCTGGATGGCCTGAAACGTCCCGAGCGCTGCGCCGAACTGCTTGCGTGTGCGCAGATAGTCCAGCGTATCATCAAACAGACGCTGCATGATGCCAAGCGACTCGGCTGAGCGGGCAAGCACGGCAAGCGTCTCGTTGCCGGAAAGTGCATCGAAACCCCCGTGCAGGGCTGCGGCCGGCACTGCATCCAGCGTGAGGCCCGCCGCAACCGAACCATCTGCGAGCCGCCAGGCTGCCACCGCAAGACCCGGCGCACCGGCCTCAACAAAATAGAGCTCTAGCCCCGCCGGATCGTCCGGCGCGCCCGGGCGGCGGGCGCTGACGATGAAACCGTCCGCCCCGTAGCCGGCGATGACGAACGGCTTGTTACCCGATAGCGCGACCGTTTCGCGACTTCCTGACGCATGTGTCGTGACATGCAGAAACCCGCCTCGGCTGGGTGCCTCAGCATGGGCCAGGACAATGCGGCGGCGACCCTCCAGCAGCCCGGGCAACCACGCGTCAGCGGGCGCGGTTGCGGCAAAAAGACGTCCGGCGACAAGCACCGCCTCGGTCAGCGGTTCAACCACAAGTCCACGGCCGAGCGCCTCGAGAACCACGGCGATGCTGGCGGCATTGAGCCCAAGCCCGCCGTGCTTTTGCGCCAGCGGGGCGGCAAGCAAGCCAAGCTCACCCAGAAGCCGCCAGTTTTCGCGCGAGAACCCCGTCTCCGCGGCCAGATAGGCGCGGCGGCGATCGATGTCGTACCGGTCTTCCACAAATCGCTCGGCCAGCGCCTTGAGCAGCGCTTCATCCTCTGTGAGATCGAAATTCACGCAGGGCTCTCCTTTTCGGCCGCCATCCTAGCACCACCGCTGCCGGCGAAACGCCGCGCAAATGGCTAGGGCCGCTTCAGTGACGGGGCAGCATACTTTCCCGCAGATCTGCCTGTGCCTGGCGGGTGTAAATCGTTCGGTCCTAGCGTTTTGTAGAGTCGGCAAGCGCGCGCGGCTGTGGCCTGAAGGGACAGCATGGGATTCGGTAAGCTCGCCGAAGTCGAACACCCCCTGCCGGAGCCGAGACAGACGTGATTGCCCCTGGGCTGCCCACCGCCGACACCATACCGCAGCGCTGCATAGTCGCGCCGGCGCATGGCGCCGTTCAACAATAAGCGGCGCCCATGGACATTGACCTTTCCCCCGAAGATCTGGCTTTTCGCGGCGAGGTCCGCACGTTTCTTGCCGCAAATCTCCCGCAATCTGTAAAAGATGGCACCGCCGCCTCGCCCACCGTGTTTGTCGAGCCCGATATAGGCCAGCACTGGAACGCGGTGCTCCACGCCCAAGGCTGGCTGGCCTATCAATGGCCCAAGGAATTTGGCGGTACGGGCTGGAATCCGGTGCGGCGCTATGTCTTCGAAAAGGAATGTGCGCTAGCCGGAGCGCCGAATATTACCGTGCTTGGCCTGAAGCTCGTCGCACCGGTCATCTACACTTTCGGCACACCCGAACAAAAGGCAACTTACCTGCCCCGGATCCTTTCAGGCGAGGATTACTGGTGCCAGGGTTTTTCTGAGCCGGGCAGCGGGTCGGACATTGCCAGCCTGCAGACGCGCGCGTTACTCTCAGCCGATGGCAGCCACTACATCGTCAACGGATCAAAGATCTGGACGACACATGCCCATTGGGCGAACCGCATGTTCGCGCTGGTGCGCACCGATGCGGACGTGAAGAGGCAGGCCGGCATCTCGTTCTTGCTGATCGACATGACCACGCCCGGGGTCTCGGCGCGCCCGATCCTGACCTTGGCAGGCGATCACGAAGTCAACCAGGTTTTCCTCGAGGACGTGAAAGTGCCGGTAGCCGACCGCATAGGCGAGGAAGGCGACGGCTGGCAGCTCGCCAAATTCCTGCTTGAAAACGAGCGCGGCGGTTCGTGTCACGCACCCAAGCTGGGCTACGACCTTGCGCAAGTTGAGATGATCGCCGCTGACGAAACGGACGGACTGGGCGGAGCGCTGGCCGATGACCGCGACTGGAAGCGCCGCGTCGCGCGGATCAGGCTTTCGGTCCAAGCGCTGGAAATGATCGAGCTCAAGATACTGGCGGATGTGACCAAGGGCCGCATGGCCGGCCCGCAGACTTCGCTGACCAAGCTGCTGGCCTCAAACCTGAGGCAGGATATCGATCTGCTTGCGGTCGACGCGCTGGCACGGCGGGACTGCAGCTTGACCCAGCAAGGCCACTCTATGGCGACAACGCCCCTCCCCCGGTTCATTCGCGCGCAGCGCAAGTTGCTAGCGCGCGCTATCTCAACAGCCGAGCCTGGACGATTTTCGGCGGCACCAACGAAGTCCAGTCCACGATCATCGCCAAGACCGTTCTGGGACTCTAGACACATGACCTCTAACAACAACAGGGTGGGATAAAGGATGCAGTTGAGCCGTGAGGCGCTCTTGCGCGCCTATCGCCAGATGAAGCTAATCCGCGAGTTCGAAGAGCGGCTTCACATCGATATCCAGACCGGCGAAATCGCCGGCTTCACGCACCTCTATTGCGGGCAGGAGGCCGTCGCAGTGGGCGTGTGCGAGCACCTGTCCATTGAGGACAAGATCGTCTCCACCCACCGCGGCCACGGGCACTGCCTTGCCAAAGGCTGCGACGTGGACGGTATGATGGCCGAGATCTGGGGCAGCCGAGAGGGTTTGTGCAAGGGCAAGGGCGGCTCGATGCACATCGCCGATGTCGACAAGGGCATGCTCGGTGCGAACGGCATCGTCGGTGCAGGCGCGCCGATAGCTGTCGGTGCTGGCATCTCCTGCAAAATCGACGGCAAAGGCCACGTCGCGATCACGTTCTCCGGCGACGGTGCTTGCAACCAGGGCACCACCTTCGAGGCTATGAACATGGCAGTCGTCACCAAGGCAAACTGCATCTTCGTGTTCGAGAACAACCACTATTCCGAGCACACCGGCTTTGAATACGCGGTCGGGACGCAGAAGGACATCGCCAGCCGCGCCGAAGCTTTCGGCATGAAGGTGTGGCGCGGTGATGGCACTGACTTCTTCTCGGTGTTCGAGACGATGCGCGAAGTGCTCGACTATGTGCGCGCCGGTAACGGCCCAGCGGCGGTAGAGTTCGATACCGAGCGCTTCTTCGGCCATTTCGAGGGCGATCCGCAGCGCTATCGCGGTCCAGGCGAGCTCGACCGCATCCGCGAGATGCGTGATTGTCTCAAGAAGTTCCGTGCAAGCGTGACCGAGGCCGGTCTTCTCACCCACGCCGATATCGACGCGGTCGATGCCGGTATCATGGAAACAATTGAGAACGCGGTCGCGCGGGCCAAGGCGGCCGATCGGCCGACTGCCGAAGACGTCCTTGCCGACGTCTACATTTCGTACTGAGCCGGGGAGCGGAACTATGGCCAAGATGATGTACCGCGAAGCCGTCCTCACGACGATCGCTGAGGAAATGGAGCGCGACGCCAATGTGGTGGTGCTGGGCGAGGACGTGGTTGGCGGCATGGGCACCCCAGGCGGGCCTGAAGCCATTGGCGGAATCTGGTCGACCTCGACCGGCCTCTTCGGCAAGTTCGGCGCGGACCGCGTGATCGACACACCGATTTCGGAAAGCGCGATCATGGGCGCAGCGGCAGGCCTCGCGCTCACGGGCAAGCGTCCAGTGGCTGAGCTGATGTTCGCCGACTTCATCGGCGTGTCGCTCGATCAGATCTGGAACCAGCTCGCCAAGTTCCGCTACATGTTCGGCGGCAAGACGCGCTGCCCGGCAGTGATTCGCATGGCCTATGGGGCGGGCTATAATGCAGCGGCACAGCACAGCCAGGCGGTTCACCAGATCCTCACCGGCATGCCCGGGCTCAAAGTGGTGATGCCAACAACCCCGGCTGATGTGAAGGGGCTGCTGCGCACGGCAATCCGCGACGATGATCCGGTGATCTTCCTCGAGCACAAGGCGCTCTACGGCGTCAGCGGCGAAGTGCCAGACGACAAGGACTTCATGATCCCCTTCGGGCATGCGCGCCTCAGCCGTGCCGGGCAGGACGTGACGATCGTCTCGACCGGCCTGCTGCTGGGCTTCTGCGAACGGGTAGCCGACAAGCTGGCGGCCGAAGGCATTGGCTGCGACGTCATCGATCTGCGCACGACCAGCCCACTTGACGAGGAAGCGATCCTCGACTCGGTGGAAGTCACCGGGCGTCTGGTCGTGGTTGATGAAGCCACTCCGCGCTGCAGCCTCGCGACCGATATCTGTGCACTGGTCGCCGAAAAGGCCTTTGCCAGCCTGAAGGCCCCGCCGCTCGGCGTGAATCCGCCGCATACCCCTGTCCCGTTCGCGCGCGAGCTGGAAACCGCGTACCTCCCCTCGGTCGACAAGATCGAAGCGGCGGTACGCAAGGTCCTCTCCTACCGCTAAGGAACTAGCCACATGGCTGATATCCGCCCGTTCTGTATGCCCAAGTGGGGCATTGAAATGACCGAGGGCTCGATCGCCGAATGGATGGTCAAGGAAGGCGATGCCTTCACGCGCGGGCAGATCCTCTGCCTGATCGAGACCGCCAAGATCACCAACGAAGTCGAAGCTGAATACGATCTGGTTCTGAAGCGCCGCCTCGTGCCGGCGGGTGAAGAGCTTTATCCAGTAGGCGCGCTCCTTGCGGTGTTTGCGGAAGCCGCCGCGACCGACGCCGAAGTCGATGCCTTCATCGCCGCGTTCAAGCCCGCGGAAACCGGCGTCGCCGCGAAAGCAGATGGCGCAGCTGCGCCAGCAACGGCACCTGCCACTGCCCATGCCCCGCAAGCCATCATCACGAACCGGCCGATAAGCCCTGAGGCGCTAAAGCTGGCACAAGCCGAAGGCGTTGATATCGAACCCATCACGGGATCGGGACGCCACGGGCGCATCACCTATCAGGACATCGTGCAGGCCATGCGGCCTCAGCGCGCCGTGTCCTACAAGGGCACCGCTCCGCTTTCCGAAGAGATCCGCGCGATCTTCGCCTCGCCGCTTGCGCAGCGGCTGGCGGCGCAGCATGGCATCGACCTCTCCGCAATTGCGGGCACGGGCCCGCGCGGGCGCATTTCCAAGAAGGACGTACTCGCACTGGTTCCGGCCCCAAGATCGGCCGCCGCGCCGCTGTCCGGCGCGCCGTTCGCGGCGGTAGCAAATGATCCGGTGGTCCAACCTTTCGACAAGGTACGCAAGATTGTGGCCCGCCGCCTGACCGAGGCCAAGCAGACCATCCCGCACTTCTACCTTCGCGTATCCGTCGCGGTTGATGAGCTTATCACACTGCGCAAGACGGCAAACGTCGTGCTCGGTGTCAAAGCCTCGATCAACGATTACCTGGTCAAGGCCGTCGCCATGGCGCTGGTGCGGCATGGCGATGTCAACGTGCAGGTGCACGGCGATGCAGTGCACAGCTTCCCGCACGCCGATGTGGCGATCGCGGTCGCGAGCCCCAAGGGCCTCGTCACGCCGATTGTGCGGCAGGCGGACCGGATGCACATTGCCCAGATCGCTGCGACAACGCGCGCTCTGATCGACAAGGCGCAGGCTGGCCGCCTGGGCTTCGAGGACATGGACGGCGGCACGTTCAGCGTTTCCAATCTCGGCATGATGGGCATCGAGGCGTTCGACGCGATCATCAATCCGCCGCAGGGCGCGATCCTCGCCGTGGGCGGAGTGAACCGCATCGCTGTGGAGTTCGATGACGGCGATATCGCCTTCGAGAGCCGCATCCAGCTCTCGCTCTCCGTCGATCACCGCGCCATCGACGGCGCGGCGGGAGCAGCGTTCCTTCAGACCTTGAAGAGCCTTATCGAGGATCCGGAAAGCCTGTTCCGCTAAGACTGATCTGGCCAATTGGACAGCGACGGCCATGCGGCAAACTGGGCAGACCTGCAGCATGGAAACCATTCGCCAGATCGGTAAGCGCCGCCTGCAAGACGTGCAGGTACGGCAATACCTCAGCCCGCGGAGACCAGCTGGTCTTATGGCGCTGGCTGGGCTTGTTATCATCGGCCATGCGCTAGCGGACGAAACCGCAGTGCTCAGCGCCGCCGCCGGAGCCACCGGCAGCACGGTGTTGCTTCTTGCCAAGGCGCACACGTGCCGTGTCATCGGGCTGTGCCCAGATGCTGACAAGGCCGCCAGAGCGCAAGATCCTGGTGCAGACGCGGCTGCCGAGTGCCGCGCCAAACCAGCCTTTTGCGCTGCCATAAAGGCCGCAGCAACCGGTAAGATCGAAATCTCAGTGAGCGGCCGCACGATCGGCAAGACCATGGTGCTGGTATGACGCTCCCGATCCGCCAGGTCGCCTATTTCTGTGCCGATGTTCGCGCGGCGGCGCGGGCGCATCACGCAGCCTTCGGTTCCGGGCCGTATTTTGTGGCCGAGCATATCCCGCTGGCCCGCGCGGTGCACCGGGGAACTGAGCGCCTGCTCGATCACACATCAGCCTATGGGCAATGGGGCGAGGTGATGATCGAGTTCGTGGCGCAGAACAATCCGGGCCCCTCCCCCTTCCGCGACCTCTATCCTGAAGGGTCGGGCCGCTATGGTCTGCACCACGTTGCCGTGTTCGTTGACGAAGTCGATGCCGCGCTGGCAGACTTTGCCGCGCAGGGCGCGGCATGCGCTTTGCGGGCCGAAATGAACGACGGGTTCGTCTTTGCGCTTGCCGATACGAGCGCCACGCTGGGCCACATGACCGAGCTTTATGCGCCGACACACGGGCTGCTCGGCTTCTATGCCATGGTAGCCAAGGCCGCTCAGGCTGGTGACCGCGCATTGATCACCACGATTGCGATGCGCTGAAGGTCCCAAGTTGATGAATATGAGCTGGCACCCTCTGATCTCTTCCTCCGATTTCCCGGCCGAAGGCAAACTCGCCGCCAAAGTTGCGGGCTGGCATGTGCTCGTGAACCGCACCGAGGACGGGCTGTTTGCGGTGAATGACCGCTGCACTCATCAGGCCGCACTGCTTTCGGGTGGCCGGATCCGGAGAGGCGCGATCATGTGCCCGCTTCATGGCGCACGCTTCGAGATCGCAAGCGGCCAATGCATTGGCAGCACGTATCGCAATTTGCGGGTTTTTTCCCTCAGAGTGGATGGCGGCATGATCGAAATCTGCATGCCGGACACCCCGCCAGGACCGGACGAAACCCCCATGCCCGTCAGCTGAGCGTCTCGTCCTGACCACAGGTCCTCCCGCGCGAATACCGGCGCAGGGACGCGCTGCGTGCTCTGCCTCCCTTTTTCGACAGGTGAGGCTTTGCCCTCCTATGGGCACTCCGGTCGGCGAGAGGAATTCGTCATGATCAAGAACCGCTTCTGGCAACTCGACGCGCATCCGCAAGGTCAGGACTTTGCCAGCGCGCTTTCGCTGCGCGAGGAGGACATGCTGCCGCTGGAGGACGGGCAGGTCCGTATCGCCGCGCAGTGGCTTTCCATGGATGCGGGCACGCGCATGTGGATGGGCCCGCGCACTGATGGCTATCAGCCGCCGCTGCCACTGGGCGGCAAGATGGTCGGGTTGGTGCTGGGCACGGTGTGCGAAAGCAGTGACGCTGCATATCCGGTCGGCGCGCTGGTGCGCGGCTTCGGACAGTGGTCAGACTATTCGGTCGTCACCCCGACGCTGACCGGACTGGATTTGATCGATGCGGAAGTTGCAGATCCGCGTGAGCATTTCGGCGCACTGGGCATGAATGCGTGGACCGCCCTCATCGGCGTGCGCGATGTGGCACGCATCCAGCCGGGCGAGTGGATCGCGGTTTCGGCTGCGGCAGGCGCAACCGGCAGCATGGCATGCCAGGTGGCTCGCAATCTTGGCGCCCGGGTGGTCGGCATTGCTGGCGGGCCAGCCAAGTGTCGCTACCTCACCGAGGAACTCGGCGCCGAGATAGCCATCGACTACAAGGC
>Ga0136644_10003147_pt1 | contig 12364 bp, 6 predicted proteins | sample C_130820_EF_Meta_FD_94780 | JGI IMG/M metagenome (GOLD analysis project Ga0136644, IMG submission 94780) | Freshwater microbial communities from Lake Croche, Canada to study carbon cycling - C_130820_EF_MetaG (v2) (version 2) | ecosystem: Environmental > Aquatic > Freshwater > Lake | place: Lake... | reverse complement strand
TCAAGCTTATATTGTAAATGCATCCTATACACCGTCTAAAAATGCTATATATATTAATGCAGGTTATATACAATCGCCATTCGTAGATCAACTAAGAAGCGTATTTCATAATTTGGCATATATAGGTTTTACACTTGGTCATGAAATGTCGCATGGTTTTGATGATTGGGGTAGTCAATATGGTTATGATGGTAAATTATATGATTGGTGGACTAAAGAAGACAAACAAAAATTTAAATTAATCCAAAATGATGTTATTAAACAATATGAAGAATTTGCTTTAAAAGATGGAATTAAATTTGATGCCTCAATAGGAATTGGTGAGGATTTAGCAGATATATCAGGTTTAAGTATTTGCGATACATACTTAAGAAATCTGCAACAATATGCAGATGATGTATATCCTGTTCGATATTTTTCATATCAATTATTTTTTTCATATTTCGCATTTCAACAAAGACAAAAACTTATTAGTAAAAAAGCACTTGCAGCACAACTAAAGACTAATCCACATCCTCTAGATAAATATAGATGCAATATACCCTTATCACGTTCTACAATATTTAGGTCAATATATAATGTTAAAAAAGGCGACGGTATGTGGTGGCACAATACAAATACTATTTGGTAAAAATTTATTTAATAATATAAATAAAAAATATTATAATTATTATTTATATTATTATATTCTTATCTATAGTTACCTCTTTAGCTATTCTTTTTATAATTTTATCTTCTTTTTCAATATCACTATTACCTTTACCTCCCATTGCTTCTATAATAAGTTTACTATATTGATCTGAAAAAGGTGAATCACTTTTACCACAATCTGGATGTTTTTCTCTAAATTCTGGTATTAATTTTGTGTTTTTATAGGCTACTCTTTTAATCGCTTTTCGCAATCTATTTTTGTCTTCATTTTCTTTCTCCCATTTATCCTGGTCTTTTACATACATAACTTCCCTTTTAGAATCACTACAATGCACAGGACGTTTATGTAGATCTAGTGCTTTTAAATTTTTAACAATTATATTTGATATACCTTCTATATAACCTAATTTACCAACTGTTTCTAAATCCGATAATTGCAATTTTAAAGAATCTACAAAATCCATAATATTCATTGCATCTTTGCATTGTTCATTTAAAAATACATTTAAATTAAATGTTTTATTATATGAATTTATTTGATTATTATTAATTACAGAACCTGCATTATCACACATTTTCATGACAGCTTTATTTTGCTCTACTAATAAATCCTTGAATTCACTATTTTCTTTTATTAAATATTGAATTAATTCGTCTTTATCCAATGTAGGTTTATTATCCTTTATGGTAATAATTTGTGGATTACAGTTTTTCTTATGATTATATAAGCTCTGTCTATGTTTATAACTCTTGCCACAATTACATAAGTATGGTAAGTCATCCTTTTCATCCATTGTGTAAGTATTTGTAAGTAAAATGTAAGTATTTTTATGTTTCAGTGTCAATAAGTGTTTTTCATAGTTATATTTATTGCTACATTCAACGTTACATATTTTACATGACATTTTTTCTCCTGGATTTTCATACTTTGTGTAAGTATTTGTAAGTATTTCATGATTTGGACAATTATTTGTTTGTATTTTCAATAAATTTTTATGTTCTTGCTCCTTTATACGTGCATCATTTCGAGTTTTACAATTATATTTTGCAATTTCAGTCATATTCCAATTATCCCATCCACCATTATCACGTATTATGCTGTAAAAATCTATTTTTTTACTCAAATTATTACAATGCATTTTATGTAAATATTTACGTTTGACAAAGTTTGTTGTATGCCCTACATACACATCTTTTATAGTCTCATCTTTACAACATATTTTATAGATAATTGTATTAGAATAATCGATCTCATCTTTTGGCATTTTATATTATATTTTGAGATTTTATTAAATAGTTATCCCAAAAAATCTCAAAACAGAATTTATATAAAATTAATAAAAAATAAATAAATTTTATAAAAAAAATTGCAATCACAAAAATAAAATTATTTTTTCTGTACTCTTACGTTAAAATTTTTCTCAGTCACAAATTTTTATAAAAAGTTGTGTCGAATTTTTTTTCAAGATTTTTTTCGGGATTTTGATTTTGGACATTTATTTTTGTCCATTTTTAAAAATCCAAAAAAAATCTTGGAAAAAAATTTGCAATAAATATAATAAATTTTTAAACCTACTTAAAGAAAATAACCAAAAAAATTCATTCTTTATTACATTCACAAATACTACAATATTCAATTAAATTGCTTGTATCTGGTGTAATATCAATATAATCTTTTATAAATATATGATTACATAGAGACTTTAATTGTTGGTTACAATATTTAATATTTGAAGTATTAAATTCTATTTCATCTTCTAAATTAGAATTACAAGGTAAATCATTTAAACAATATTTCTCAGAATAAGAAACTATTTCTTCTTTTATATATTTTATTTCTAACAAATGTTGGATGATATTTTCATATCTTTTTCTCAAAAATAAAAAATATTCTACACTCATATTATTTTTATTTTACAAAATGTTTCTAACTATTTTATTTATATACTATATAATTGTATGCTACAACAAGTTATACATAAATAGAAACAATTTTAAACATACATACTATACAAAGCTGATATATTACCTTTATCTATTTTAATTAATTTATCAACAATATCTTTTGTAACAGTAAAAGGAAACTCAACTTTTAATGACATGTCCTCTTCAAATAAATTTGAACCAGGCTTCATCAAACGATACAAATTTAATTTTGTATATATAATTTCTAAACAACGTTTCAAGTTTCTTACACCATCTTCTTTGTTACAATGATTATCAATTAAATAATGAATTGTTTCATCTGGTATAATAATTTCACCTTCATTAAATCTAACTTGTTCTCTAATTTTTGGTAGTAAATAGTTATTTCCAATGATCGTTTTCTGTTTTTGATTATAGCCTTTGGTTTGAATTCTATACATTCTATCTTTCAAAATAGGATTAACTTTTGATTCATCATTATAACTGAAAATAAAGAGACATTTACTCAGATCAAAATTTATTTCTGCAAAATATTTATCATGAAATTGAGAATTTTGAGAAGTATCTGTGAGATGAGTTAATATCCCCACAATTTCTTCACCTCTAGGCGTATCACTTATTTTATCTAATTCATCAAAATAGATTACTGGATTCATGCATTTACTATCAATAAGAATTTGTACAATTTTACCCCATGTACTACCTTCATAAGTATAACCATGTCCTTCTAAGAAACTACTATCTGTAGCACCACCTAGAGCTATAAATGCAAATGGTCTATTTAATATTTTACTAATACCTTCTTTTACTAATGAGGTTTTGCCTGTTCCAGGTGGTCCATGAATAGCAATTGCTGTACCAATAGATTTTGGATTTGTTAAAAGTTGGCCTAACATTTGCATGATCTGCATCTTTGCATCATTTAAACCATATACTGCACTATCGAGTGTTTTTTGTGCAATTTCCATAAAATCATGACATTTTTCTACTCCATCATCAATACTAATTGGTAACCCTTCCGTTTTAGTAAATGGTATTCTCATAAAAGTATCTACCCAATTTTTTATCTTGTAAAATTCACCGCTACCTGGCTCCATATATCGAAGGGTATTTATCTTTTTCATAGCAGCAGCTTTAAATTGAACAGGAATATCAGATTCTAAAAGTGTCATCCTATATGGTTTTTCTACTCTTGTAATTTTATTAATTTCTCTTAATTCTTTTATAAGTTTTTTTTGATTTTCTATTTCTAATTTTTCATAAAAGGAGAAATCATTCATCGTATTTTTATCACGCATAATTCTTCTAAAAATTCTCATATTTTTTGCTTTGTGTTTTTTAACTTTCTTTTCAGATTTTTCCTTTTGTTTTTTAATACTTTCTTCATATACTTCTACACACTTCTGTATAGACTTGTCATGCTTATTTTTCAGCATTAAGTCTTTTAATTGTGATAAAACTTCATTTGACGATTTTTTTTCTTCAGTATTAGAAGTATCTTCCTTTTCTTTTTTATTTAATTTATTTTTTGGTTTTTCTATTTCTTCATCTTCATCTTCATCTTCTTCTGATTGAGAATCTGAAGATACAGAATCATCTTCATTTTCTGTTTGAGATGCCGAATCTTCATAGTCTTCATAATCAGAATCATAATCGTCTTCTGAATTCCATTCATCTTCTTCATTTGCACCTCCAATAGTTAAAATGATATTTAATTTATTTTTATTTGGTTTAACATCTACATCTTGATCTTCTTCATACTCTTCTGATTCTTCTTCATCTTCTGTATCAGATTGAACAACCTGTCTATTTTTTTTATGTTTTTTTGATTTATTTACTTTTTCACTCTCATCTTCTGAGGCAGTTTCCCATTCTTCTTCTTCCTCCTCTTCTTCAGTATCTGATTCAACCACTTTTTTATTTTTATTATTTTTTTTACTTTTTTTTGATTTTTTATTTATCTTTTCTTCTTCAGAAGAATATGAATCTTCATCTTCATCATCATCTTCTAAAACTTTCTTTAATTTTTCACCTGCTTTAATTTTTTTATTTATATACTTAGATGGAAAAGTTTTCGAAAGAAATTTTCTAAATTCATGAATATTGATATCATCTTCATTTTCATTTTCAGAATCACTATTTATATCATCATTATCACTATCTGAAGTATCATTTCTTCTTTTCTTCTTATTCAATTCATCTTGTTTCTTTGAGCGTCTATTTTGCTCCTTTTTAGATAATTTAGTTTGACTATCACGTGCCATTGTTTTCTTATATATCTTTAATTTTTAATTTTAAGTTAAAATCAATTTTATTTTATTTTAAAAAGATCACTTATATAATTTAATTATATATAAACTAATTTTTTATCGAATTAATATAAAATAAAATTGATTTAATAAAAACAATATAAATGTATTGTATTATAATATAAGAGATGTCCAAATACTCAAGTTCAAATAATATAATGCAGAATTGTTCAAAGGTAATTGGAATTCAATTTAGTGTTTTATCACCGGATGAAATTAGAAAAGGATCTGTTGCAGAAATTACTAGCAGAGATACATATGTAAATAATAAACCAGTTATTGGTGGTTTGTTTGATCCTCGAATGGGAGTTTTAGAACCAGGTGTTCTTTGTCCTACCGATGGGCTTGATTATATGCAAACGCCTGGTTATGCAGGACATATTGAATTAGCACGTCCAGTATTTTATATTCAATATTTAAGTACTGTTTTAAAATGCTTAAGATGTGTTTGTTTTAAATGTAGTAAACTTTTAATAAGCAAAGAAAAATATAAGCAAGCACTAAAGTTACAAGGTGATGCTAGATGGAAATATGTATTTTCATTAGCAAGTAAAATTAAGAGATGTGGAGAGGATACTGAAGATGGTTGCGGATGTCTTCAACCAAATAAGATTAGAAAAGAATCTATTGTGACTATTTTTGCAGAATGGAAAAATGAAGGAGCGGATTCTGAACCTATGGTTGTGAAATTAACACCTGAAATGATTTTGAAAATTCTAAAACGCATTTCAGATGAAGATGTTTCATTTATGGGTTTTAGCCCTACTTTATCTAGACCTGATTGGTTTATTTGTCAAGTAATGTCTGTACCACCACCTGCAGTAAGACCATCCGTAAAACATGATGCGCAACAAAGATCTGAAGATGATTTAACACATATTTTGGTAAATATTATCAAAACCAATAAAACTTTACAAGAAAAAATTCAAAATAATGCACCTGCAAATGTAATTGATAGTTGGTCCATGGTTTTACAATACCATTTTGCTACTTTAATAGATAATAAAATACCTGGTTGGGGGTCTGCAGGGCAACGTTCAGGAAGACCTTATAAATCCATTAAGGATCGTTTGAATGGAAAGGGTGGTAGAATGAGAGGTAATCTCATGGCAAAACGTGTAGATTTTAGCGCTCGTTCAGTTATTACTGCGGATCCTAATATTTCTATTCGAGAACTTGGTATTCCTATGAAAATCGCCAAAAAAATTACCAAACCTGTTACTGTTAATTCTATAAACAAAGCCTTTTTAACTAAATTAGTTCAAAATGGTCCTGATACTTGGCCTGGAGCTAATATTTTAGAAAAACCAAATGGTGAAACGATTACATTACGTTATTTTATGGATCGTCAATCCATCGTTCTTAAAGAAGGTGATATTGTGCACAGACATATGATGGATGGTGATGCTATTTTATTTAATAGACAACCTACTCTTCATAGAATGTCAATGATGTGTCACATTGCTCGTATTATGAAGCGAGGAGATACATTTAGAATGAACGTTGCTGATAGAAGTTGTGTCAGCAATAGGGAGCGTTAAAAGCGTATTACTCCCTAGTAAATAAATCATTATAATTATTTGAGGAAATTAATATAAAAATAATATTCTATTATAAAAATAATGGATGTAACAGATACGAAACATTTAGAAAAAATTTGCTCAAAATGTGGTATAAAAAAAAATGAAAATATGTTTATCCCTAAACGAAATATATGTAAAGAATGTAGAAATAAAAAAAGTAGAGAAAAATATAAAGTTTTTAATAACAATAAAGATGACTATAAAATATGTAATACTTGTAGTCTCAGTAAAACACTTTCTCTATTTATAAAAAATAGGAATATTTGTAAAGAATGCAATAATAATAAAAGAAGGGATAAATATAAAAATAATGAAGAATATCGTATTAAATCAATTAAGCAATCAAATCAAAGAAAACAGAAAATAAGAGAAACAAAAATACAAAAATATCAACAAGAAATTGGTGTAGGTAATATTAAATGTAGATATTGCATGTTAATAAAACCTAAAGATAGATTTAGACACAATCGTTTAAAATGTAAAGATTGTGAAAGGGATGAACCAATTTCAAAAATTATTAGAAGTGTAAGAAGTAGAATAATTTCTACAATTAAATCTAAAAATAAAAATACAATTGCATATTTAGGATGTAATTGTGTTGAATATTTAAAATGGATCTTACACTCTAATAATATTTATACATATGAAAATTATGGTAAAGAATGGCATATAGATCATGTTATTCCATTATCACGATTTAACATATTGGATGAAAAAGAACAATTGATTGCTTTTAATTGGAGAAATACAATGCCTCTATCGGTTAAAGAAAATTTATCTAAGAATAATAAAATATTACCACATCAGATTGAAACACATCTAAAAAGTTTAAAACAATACCATGAAAAATATAATATTGAATTTCCTCAAGAATATAATGATTTATTTGCGAAACACCTTGATGCGGGAAACCCCTTAGAGTCTTTTACTACCACCTCTTAATAGAAATATATTGAGGGAACTCGGTTAATAGCCGAATCCAATGGTAATAATGTTGAAGAATTGGGCAATCCGCAGTGCTACTTCCTAAATCCGATATAGGTAGGACATGGAAGGCATTCAGAGACTGAACGGGTGTTGGTGAGCTATGAAGGATTAGCCATCCAGAGCTTGCTTAAGATACAGTCCGACCCTCTTGGAAACATTAGGGATGAGTTTGACAGCTCCTTATAATGCGGATTTCGATGGAGATGAGATGAATTTGCACATGGCTCAAGATCCAGAATCTGAGGCAGAATTAAGAAATTTGGCAGCAGTTCCATATCAAATTATTAGTCCTGCTAAAAACGCATCTATTATTGGTATTTTCCAAGATTCAATGCTTGGATCCTATCAGTTCACAAGATCAGATATACATTTTACACCAAGAGAAGCAATGAACTTGTTGATGATGTTTAATGAAGTGAATGAACACAAATTATTAAAACATATAGAACAAGATGGAGGAATTACAAACTTTAATATTTTAAGTCAAATTATGCCTGCTCTAACAATGAAATATAAAACAAAGGCATTCAAGGAAGACAAAGATGATTCAAATACTTCAAATGCTGTTTTAGAAATTAGAAATGGTGATTATATTCGAGGACAAATAGATAAAAGTGTTTTTGGTGCAGGAACAAAAGGATTGTTACAAAGAGTATGCAATGATTTTGGCAATATGTCTGCAGCTAAATTTATTGATAATTTACAAAATATTGTAACCGAATATATGAAATCATCTGCATTTAGTGTTGGAATTAGTGATTTAATTTCAGATAATAAAACAAACGAAGAAATTATAAAAATTATTACACAAAAGAAAGCGGATGTAAAAAATCTAATTGATCAAGTTCAAATAGGAATCTTCGAAAATAATACTGGTAAGACAAATGAAGAAGAGTTTGAGACTCAAGTAAACAATATTCTTAACCAAGCGACATCAGAATCTGGTAAAGTCGGATTAAAGAGTTTAAATAAAAACAATCGTTTTGTTACCATGGTTAATGCTGGATCAAAGGGTTCGGATCTTAATATCTCTTTCATGATTTCTTGTCTTGGTCAACAGAATGTAGAAGGTAAGCGTATTCCTTATGGTTTTGAACACAGAACATTACCACATTATACAAAGTACGATGATTCGCCTGGTGCTCGTGGTTTTGTTGAAAGCTCCTACATCAATGGATTATCACCTCAAGAATTATTCTTCCATGCTATGGGTGGTCGTATTGGTCTGATTGATACTGCAGTTAAGACATCTACCACTGGTTATATCCAAAGAAGATTAATTAAGGGTTTAGAAGATCTTATGGTATCCTATGATATGACTGTTCGCACAAATAAAAATAAGATAGTTCAATTTTCATATGGTGATGATAATATTGATACTGTTAAAGTTGAGAATCAATCAATACCAATAGTTACAATGAGCTCTCAAGATATATATGCTCATTATTTAATGCCTGAAGAAAATAACAAGGTAAAAACATTGAATAATATATTTCTAAAAAATACAATGACACGATATAAAAAACAAAATGTTGACTTTATGAAGAGAACTCAAGAGTGTATTGAAATGATGATTACAATTAGAGATGATATAATTAAAAAGATATTCAAAAATAAAGGTGATTCTATTGTGCATTGTCCTGTAGCATTTTCATATATTATTAATAACATTCAAGGACAATGTAATATAACTATTTCGTCTTTAGTTGATATTACTCCATTAGAAGCATTTGAAATGATTGATTATTGTTTTCAAAATTTAGAAAAAATCCATTATGCTCCTCCTACAAAATTATTTAAAACATTGTTTTACTATTATTTATCTCCAAAAGATTTATTGATTGTTAAAAGATTTAATAAGGCAGCATTAACAATGTTATTGGATACAATTACTCTTGACTATAAAAAAGCTATTGTAACTCCTGGTGAAATGGTTGGTATGATTGCAGGTCAAAGTATTGGTGAGGTTTCAACTCAGATGACACTCAACTCTGTTACTTATGAAACACCTATTATCGTAAGAAATTCTAATGGAGAAATACAAAAAATCCAGATAGGAGATTTTATTGAAAATAAAATAAAAATCGCAAAAAAAATGGAATATTATAAAGACAAGGATACAACATATGCAGAGCTTGAAGATTATTATGAGATACCTTCTTGTGATGAGGATGGTAATATATTATGGAAAAGGATTGGAGCAGTAACAAGACATCCTGTTATAAATAAAGATGGCTCAAATACAATGCTTAAAATAACAACTACTGAGGAACGTGAAGTGATAGCAACAAAAGCTAAATCCTTTTTAAAACTTGTAAATGGAAAAATTGTACCTGTAGATGGTGATAGTTTAAAAGTAGGCGACTATTTACCTGTGTCCAAAAAACAAATTGATTTTACAGAAAAGAGAGAATTGAACCTTAGTACTATTTTACCTCCTACAGAGTATATTTATTCATCAGAAGTAAATAAAGCATTAAATGTAATGAATGAATATAGATGGTGGTCAAAACATCAAGGTAAAACATTTACTTTACCATATAAACGAAGTGATAGTTTTGTTGCTAAAGTTAGTGATAAGTTAAGAAATAGTTGTAAAACTAAGACTACATTTGTTGATAATTGTGTTTATACTTTGCAAACAAATATGAATAATTATACTATTCCTGAAAATATACCTCTAGATTATAATTTCGGATATTTGATTGGAGCTTATGCTGCAGAAGGTTGCATGACAAAATTTCAAATATCAATAGCTAATAATGATAGTGATTATTATAAACCTATTTTAGAATTATGCAATAAGTGGAATATAACTACAAAGATTTATAAACATGAAAATAAGGGTAAAGAAGGATGGACAAGTCAAGATCTAAGAATATATAACACTGTTTTGTGCCGTTTATTAGAAAAATTATGTGGTAAATTAAGTCATAATAAATTTATATCTGATAAAATTGTATTTTCGAATAAGGAATGTTTATTAGGATTTATGGATGCCTATATTGGTGGTGATGGAACAATTAATACAAAATCAAAAGTAATAACTGTGTCTTCTGTTTCTAAAGAGTTATTATTGGATGTTCAACAAATTTTAAATATTTTAGATATTTATAGTTATATTACAAAATATAAAAAACAAGATAAAAATAATAGAGGAACATTGTCTGAAAATATTCATCAATTATATAATTTAGAAGTAAAAGGGGAACAAATACATAATTTAGCGTCTATGTTAAATATAAAATTAAAATATAAACAGGATAAATTAGTAGAATTATTAAAACATAGTTATTCATATGAAATACATAAAAATGCATCTATTATTCCAAATGAAATTGATGGAGAATTAATTTTACAAGACAGAAATGAAAACTATTTAGGTGTAATATTTGATAAAATTAAAAGTATAGAAGAAGTAAAAAATACAACAAATTATGCATATGACCTAACTATTTTAGATACAAGAACATTTAACATCTATAATGGTCTTGCGCTTTTCGATACATTTCATTTTGCTGGCGTTGCATCAAAATCGAATGTAACACGTGGTGTGCCAAGAATTGAAGAAATATTATCGCTTTCAAGTGAAATAAAAAATCCATCCCTAAGTGTTTATCTTAAGGAAGAAGATGAAACACAAAAAGATAAGGCACGTGCAATAATGTATATGTTAGAGCATACTAAATTAGAAGAAATTGTAAAGTCAATTGAAGTATGCTTTGATCCAGATGATCTAAATACATTAATCAGCGAAGATAAAGATACAATAGCACAATATAGAGCATTCGAGAATATGGTAAATGAATGCATTGAAGAAAACTTAGAAAATGATGAAAATGAAAAATCAAAATGGATCATTCGAATGGTATTAGATCCTGAGGTTATGCTCGAAAAAAATATTACAATGGATGATGTTAATTTCACATTAAATAATTGTTACGAAAATCAGATAACATGTGTTTATTCTGACTTTAATGCAGATAAATTAATATTTAGAATTAGAATGAATGAAGTTATTAAGAATAGTGGTGGAGGCGGAGGTCAGAAAAAAATAAAGGTAAACCCTCTTGATCAATCAGATCAAATATATATCTTAAAAAATTTCCAAGATCAACTTTTACAAAATGTTGTATTAAGAGGTATTAAAGGTATTAATAAAGTCATACTTCGTAAAATAAAAGATAATGTAGTTGAACACAATGGAACATATAAAAAACAAGATATATGGGTATTAGATACTGTAGGTACAAACTTATTAGATGTGCTTGGTCTTGATTATATTGATAATCAAAGAACTATTAGTAATGATATTATTGAAATATATAATATTCTTGGTATAGAAGCAGCTAGACAAGTTATTTATAATGAGTTAGCAGATGTTGTAGAGTTTGATGGTACATATATAAATTCTCACAATTATAGTGTATTAGTAGATAGAATGACCTTTACACATAAATTAATCTCTATATTCAGACATGGTATTAATAATGATAATATTGGGCCAATTGCAAAAGCATCATTTGAAGAGACTCCTGAAATGTTCTTAAAAGCAGCAAGACATGCTGAATTGGATACACTAAGAGGTATATCTGCAAATGTAATGTGTGGTCAAGAAGGATTATTTGGTACAAGTTCATTTCAAGTAATATTAGATATTGAAGAAATGCAAAATTATACTGCTACAAGTGAATATAAACCAATAAATGTTGAAAATGAAATTGAAAAGTTCTTTGGTACAGTAGATGATCCACTAGATCCTTGTGGAATTAATAAATTAGCAATACAAAATAATGTAGTTACTATAAAGGCAAGTGATATGGGAAAAGATACAGATTATAATCCTGGATTTTAAATAATAAAATACAAGTAAAATTTACATTAAATAATAAAAATTTATATTCATTT
>Ga0136644_10003146_pt1 | contig 12368 bp, 12 predicted proteins | sample C_130820_EF_Meta_FD_94780 | JGI IMG/M metagenome (GOLD analysis project Ga0136644, IMG submission 94780) | Freshwater microbial communities from Lake Croche, Canada to study carbon cycling - C_130820_EF_MetaG (v2) (version 2) | ecosystem: Environmental > Aquatic > Freshwater > Lake | place... | reverse complement strand
GTTACACTGGTTGATGCATTGTTTAAGTTCATAGTAATTTTCATGAAGACACCTTTTAATAATGGTATCATATTGAAGAACGATGCAACGTGTTTTAAGTAGATAGTTGCCATGACTGATATTTGTAAAAGACCACATTGGTTATTGGCTGCGCCGTTAACTTGTTGACTGATATATGATTTCCAAACTTGACTAGCAGATTGTGCAGAAATACCAACGACTCCATAGTTGCTACTACTTTCACCATGGACGTTAGGATTATAGTTAATCCAAGATATTCTTCTAGTTGCTCCAGTGTTTCCACCAATAGCAAAGTTAGTTGTAATAGTAGCTGCGCCACCAACTCCAGCGTTGTTAATATTGGTAGTTGTATTAAGACCAGTATATAAGTTATGGTTATTAAATTGGTTTCCAGTTGCTGATAAGTTAGAACTAACGGGGGTTTCAAGAACTGCTAAATCGTTGTTACATACGTAAATACCGTTTAATGATGCTGGGGCTGCTCCATCTGAAGATGTATTAGGATAATTAAAAGTCCAAGAACTTGCGGTATCTGGATAGAAACCAATTGTAGGACCTTGGGTTAATATATCGTTATATGATAAAGTTGTTAGTAGTTTGAAGGTGTTCCACATATTAATAAAGGGAGTTTGTTGTATAATAGTTGTTCCATTATAGTCTAGTGTAAAACTGTGGATAATTTGACCGAACCAGTTTTTAAGACCAATTGCATAATCACCTGTTCCGTAGTTTTGACCAGTATTACTACCTTGAATGGCTTCTGGTTGCAAATCAGCATTTGCTGATGTTGGGGTTGCTAATGATAATAATAACGGTACGGCTAGATAAGATTCTCTGTACGACATATATTTGTTGGAATTGGTTATTTGGGATGTATCAATTATACTTTGATTGTTTTGGTAGTTTTGATTTTGGTTATCAAGAATGTTAATCCAGTCCTTTCTAATAAAAACATTAGGGGAACCTTCTACTTCTTGACTTAAGTCGAATACTAGTTTATCACACATATATAGTTAGTTAATATAGTCTATTTTTTAAGAGGTTTTTAAAAGATACCCAAGGCGGTCCTTTTAAAAACCGAAGGTAAGTTAAAAGGACATTGTTATATTCTTCTTTTTAGTCTTTTTAGGTTTTTCAAGAGATAACTTTGATAGTTTGGCTGCGATTTTATCGGCTAAACCAGTCCCCGATACTTGGGCTGGCATTGGATATTGAGTTCTATTCATTTTATTATTATATGGGTCTCGTCCAGTTGTGTTAATATAATCTTCTATTGAATGATAAGATGATTGACCACCAATACCACCATCCAATAAAACTGAACCCACACCACCACCTACTGTTAAACCATGTCCCATATTTAAATGAGAATGTGATACGGATTGACGATTAATTGACCTTAATTTGGCCGAAGAATGGGGAAACATAATATGATGACTTCTATGCATGTATAATAGAATAATATAGGAGTTATCTTAAATATCTTTCTTTTCTTTCTCTTTTATAAGAATATTCTTATAAGAAAGAAGAGATTTAATTAATATCTCTAATGACTTTACTTTCTTTTCTTTTAATTGTTCAATATCGGTAGATGTTTTTATTTCACTAAATATTTTTTCTCTATCGCTATTAATCTCGTCGAGTAAATTATTTATTTTCTGTTCTGATAATTTATAATCCTGTAACATATTATGTATATTATATATTATTATTTTGTGTTTATATAATATTATTATTATTTTACGGCAAGATAGGCTTCGTCCTTATCCCTTATAACTAATAGGATTGTCATAGATGGGTCTTGAATTTGTATTGGTTGTAAATCAGACCCAAGGAATGATAAAGTCAATTGATTATAAGTACCGTCGATAAGTTTACAAAAAGAATAATTAGGAGGTCTATCGTTAATAACAGCTCCAATAGCAACTGATGGGGCCAAAGAATAAATAATAGATGATGGTTGAGAATATGGATTATTGATATTAGATATAGATAAATATAAATTAGAATTTGGTTGAACTTGTGGGGCTTGGCTGGATAAATATTGTATAATACCGGCTGCATTGGCTTGATAATAATTATTAGCTTGAGTTGGTGGTGGTTGTGGTATAGCCGTCGCCGTAGCATTGTTTAAATTTTGGGCTGATGCAAAGTTTACAGGGAAACCAAAAATTTTATTTACGTTAGCTGGGAAAGTTACAATAGGATTTTGAGGAGTTGTTGGCCAACCAGCTGGAGGTGCCGTATAGGTTGGTGTTGGATATGCTGTTGAATTTACGTAATAAGTAGTAAGTTCTACTGAATATCTTGTAGGATTTAGGGTAATAGAGAACGGATAATAATTATTATTAGCATCACTCCAATAAGTACCGTTACCAACCATAGCAAATTGACAGTATGCATTTATATTATATATTTCATAGATACCGTCTGGTATAGTGATGGTATATGTAGTTTGTGGGCTAGTTGACGTAGCACCCCAAGTATATGTTATTATATTATTATTTAGGGCTTGTGTAATATTAAACCAAGAATAATACATATTAACACTGGAAACAGCAATATATTTATTCGTCAAGTTTACGGAGTTTGGGAACTTATATACAAGTTTGTTATTTTGACCATCTTGAATAAGATTTGTTTGATTTAACACGAGAATAAACATCTATATAATAGTGTATATTGTTTAGTGTTTAATTAGGTTTTAATGACTTTATATATTCAATGGTGATGGTGAATTGATTTTAGATGTCTTGGTATATGTATTTTATGGTGTTTTTCATGAACAGTTGTTTGAACGTTCAATCCCATATCACATCTTGGTTTATGTGTCACTACGTGATGATGTTTTACAAATCCACTCCCTTTCATACCAAGGGCTGTTGGAACTTGAGAACCACCAAAATAAAAAGGGGATTGAAAACCACCACTTTCCATTTGATAAAAGATTGTATTTGGATGATTTACTTTAGGCCACGCGTTATAAAATCCACTCATATATAATAAGATTATATCAATAACTCTTTAAACTAATAACCAAGACTAACTAGGTCATGAAATAAATCTAAGACTTCATTCTTTGGTAAAAGCCCTTGTCTTGTTAATTTCATAGTGAGTAATTTGAAGGATTTTACAAGCTCTTTTGAGTCATTTCCACTCATAATTTCTCCTCTTTGGACTTCCCATTGATGGGCGTCTTTTTCTTGTTGGTCTTTTGATGGTGCCGGGACTGATAACCTTTCATGTAAATTAGCTCTTCCTACTATCTTGTGTAAATAATCTTTTTCTTCATCTGATAAATTATGGATATCTTCGTAGTTTGCCACTTTACCACCCATTATACTGCGTATAATGTTTTGTAGATTTTTAGATATTTTTTTAGAGGGTAAGTCCATGATATTAGATTTAGTTTTACGTCTAATAGTTAATATTCCTTTATCAAGATTTTTATGATTTATTTCAGTATCCCCGAATGGTTTATATAATCCCCTTCCTTTCTTAACACCTAATCCACCAATACCAATATTAGCACGTCCATCGTTGGGATTATAACCAGGTAGGTTTGCTAATATAGTTTTTAAAGCTGTTTTTAGTTTTAATGTTGAAGGTCTATCTCTTTTTAGTTCAGCTTTGATTATATCTATACTGTTTTTACGGATACCATTAGTGGCAAATTGTCCTGGATTATCTGCTACATACCTAGCTGCTTCTTTCAATTGGTTACCACTTAATCTATTTACAGAATTATTTATATATTCTGAGTCTACTTGTCCATTGGCATTGGCTACGTAATTACGTCTAGCTCCAAATTGGTCTGGTGACATTGGTACTGGTTCTTGTAATGGTGGGATTAAATCAACAATTGCTGGTGGTGGAGGTGGTGGATAGTTTGGTACGTCGCCGTTTGGTTGGGGAACCCTACCTATAGATATTGATTCTCTTGGTACATATGGAGATTGTTGTTCCAATTGTCTATCAAATTCAGACATCCTTGGAAGGGCTGCTGAGGTTCTTGGATTACTATATCGATTGGCTGCATAAATACCTCCAAGTGTAACACCTGCTAAAGCTCCCAGTGCTATTTGAGTAGCCGTTGGATATGGATAATTCCCGTCAGATGAAGATTCATATGAACCAGTTGAATCACTTATTATACTAGGTGCCCGTGACCCAAATGATGGGTTTGATATATCACTTGGTGCCGAACTACCATATGAAGGGTTTGTTATATCACTTGGTGCTGAACTAGCGAATGACGGACCTGTTAAATCACTTATTCTACTTGGGACAGATGGTAATGAAAAATTATCACCACCACTTGATACATTTACTGGGTCAGTGTCTGGGTTTACAATATAAACTCTTTGGGCCCTTGCATCTCTTTCTTGGTTTTGATTCATGGCTTCTATGTTATGTATGGTATTTATTCTATCTATTCTTTCAGCTGCTGCTAATTCATCTCTGGCTTGTGTTAAAAATTGGTCATGAAATTGTACCAGTATTGCATCGTTTTGTGTCGATAAAAATGTAGCAAATAGTTGTTCTATTTTTGATAAATTTTCTAGTATTAATCTATAACTAGCTTTATATGGTGCATCTCTGGGATTATTTAGGGTTCTTAAATTTTTATCTATATTGTCTATCAAAGTTGCCACAGTTGAGGGTCTTGGGAGTGTTTGTAATATTTTTAACGTAGCATATAATATCTCTTCGTCTCTAAATGGTCTAAGTTCTTGGTCATAAACTGAATTTATAGTATTATTAATTATATTTTGTAGTTGATTTGATGTTGGTAAAAATTTTAGAACATTTGTCATTATATTTTCTATACGATATACTGCTGTATCAACTCTCGGTATATTTTGTCTAACATTGGGGTCTATTGCTTTCTCTATATATTCTTTTCTTGCAAATTCTAGTCTTTTTACACCATTTTTTAGTTCAGTAATTATATTATCGGTATCATTTGCAGATAAAATATTACTTTTAGTTTTATTACCTTGATTAGTATTACTTTCAATATAACCCTTTATACTTTGAAAATTATTTTTGGTTCTATTAAAAGCATCTTCTAAGAATTGTACCATGACTTCAACATCGTTTGCATCACCAGCAATACCAAACTTATATTTTTTAGATAGGGTTGTGGCGAAAGTTGATGCATTTTGGGCTAAATATCTAAAGAGAGAATTGTTTACATTGAGGGGTGATGACATTACACCTTGGATAACTGCTGATGCGAACATTGGTTCTGCTATTGGTGCTAAATCACTAATAATAGAACGTTTAAGGGTTTCAATATCAGCTAGTTTTTCTTCATTTGTTCTCATATCGGCCATTTGTACATTTGGTGGTAATTGACCAGTTTTAATATAGAGTCTATTAGCGTCTAAATTTTTTTGGTTAAGGTCAATTTGAAGTTGTAGACTTTCATTATATTCATTGCTAAACTTATTAGCATCCATGGGATATTTAATGGGTTGTCCAGTTGTCATAGCTTATATAATACAAATATATTGTATAAACTTTAATCAAATATGATTTTTTTAAATAGATTAAATATAAACTGGGAATTTAGAATAATCTGCATCTAGGTCAAAAATTGTATTTTGACAAGCCTCATTAAAATCTTTTATTAATTGCTCTTCTGTTATGTATTCAGTGTATGCGTCTTTAATTTCGTAATACTTGGCTATATCTCTTTGTTTGAGATTTCTGAGATTTTCTAATATATGTCTTCCCATTTTATATAGGATAATACACTTAATGCGTATTTTTCTATCAATATCTTCCCTTGATAAAAAATTTTGTTTTTCTTCTTCTTCTTGGATTTTTTCAAGTTGTTTTTCAACCGTTAATAAACCATCTGGGGTTAATGTGGGGTCGTTATTATTTCTTAGGATAATATCCCCGTTATCAAGTATTTGTTTATACTTATAACTATCTTCAGTTTCTATTTCTATAATTTCCATTATGTAATTATATATAGTGAAAAATTTAAACTAGTTTTTTTATGAGATTTGCGACAGGATTAATAGAATTTAGAGTAGCCCCTAATTTTCTTATAAACATCTTCTCCTTTAATAATCCTTCTCTTTTGGTTTCACATGGAAAATCTACGTGTTTTGCCATTATTACTTTATCCCATCCGCCAATATATCTGATATACTTATATAAGGGTGTGTTATATGATTTACCACGTTTATTTGTTACTGCTTTCTTATGTTGTGCAAGTCTTCTATTAAAGTTAATCGTTGAACCTACGTATAAATTTTCATCAGTTGGTTCTAATGGTCTTATTGTATAAATGCAGAACGTATCTAGTGAGTTTCGTTTTCTTTTCTTTGTTTGTGGTTCTTCTGGTGGTTCGTAGTCACTTGAAGAGTCTTCATCCTCTTCTTCACTTGATTCACTTGTTGACATTTCTTCAACAGATGATTGGTCACTTATATCCATTGACGAATCGCTCGTAACTGAGTCTTCGTCACTTACTATTTCCATTGAATCTTGTGAATCACTAGAAGAGTCTGAGGAAATTGAAGAACTTGAAGATTCATCACTAGAAGAAATAGAATCATCAGACGAACTATTAGAAGAAGTATCGAGTTCAGATAGCGTAGTATTATCATTAACTAGGTCCATAATATTATATTATATTATTGGTTTCTTAACTTATTTTTTTTTCATTGCTCTCAGTCTCGCCATACGTTCCTTCATTTCAGGGGTTCCTTTTTTAAGACGTGTTTTCGTTGCTTTCTTAGCCCTGTTTAATATGGCTTCTTTTTCTTCATCTATTTTCTTAAGATTTTTATTTTGGTTATATAGATGTTCTGCATATAATTTAGCGTTATGTTCAAATTGTTCAGTAGGTGTATAATGAACTTGATTATTTACCATAATAGCTGACCCGTTCATGCGGTGGGTGTTTAGAAAGTGCTGATACATCATTTGTTGACGTTCATGAGAATATGGGATATGTTGCATTATTGTACGATATATTGTTCCTCCTTGTAGATTCCTCATAGATATGATTAATAATATACCCGTATCCTTTAATTTCTTTGATATATAATGGCGATTTATTAAATCCTCTGGGTTATATTGTCTGCATCTGATTTGGGTTGGTTTGACGTCTATACTATCGTGATAAAATTTATTTTTTTTCAACCATTCTACTGCTTTTGATTTTGTCCATTTTGGGCGTTCAAAAACAACCGATTGTATTATTTCGTTATGTAATTCAGATGGTTTACGATTAACAATTGAACCGCCTGATAAATTTTGACTATAAAAGTAATGTTCTTGGTCTTCTTTGGTATAATATTTTGGTTCTAAAAGTATACCCCTATCGTGTAATTTCTTTGCATATTTTGGCTGTAAAATCATATTAGAATCAAAAACTTTTCTAGGAATTTCTATTGTATTTGTGTCATTTTTAAAAGATACTGTTTCATTTAATTTAGGACCTTTATATAACTCGTTGAAGGATGATACTTGAGTTTTGGTTTTTGGTACTTCATGAACTATTGTTTTCTTGGTTTCTACTTGTTCTTTTACAGTTGGTTTAAATGTCGTTTTAGGGGGTAATTCGGTATTGGTCATATGACTGTATAACTTTTGATTAAATCTGAAAATTTTTTCGAGGTCTTTTAGCTCTTTCTTTTTATTTTTGACCCCATCTTCGAGATATTTTTCATATTCGGGGTTTTGGAGTTCTTTTATTTTCTTTTTGAGTTCTTTTACTTCGTATACTCTATTTTGAGATTTTCTCTTTTTATATTGTTCATATAGTCTTTCTATTTCACTATTATTTTTAAACCCTTCTAGTTTATGTTCTGCTATTTCAATATCAACGAATACTCCTTGAATTCTTTTTGGTAATGTTTTTATAGCTGTTACTACTTGGTTTAGTGTTTTATCAGTGGATACTAAAAGATTATATTTTTCATAGTAATCATACTTCTTTTTATTTACTACGTGATAACCATATTCTCCGACTTTTTCATTTACTATTGCTTCATCTTCAGTAGCTGGTCTATATCCTTTGGGAGGTGTTCCCATGTAATAGTATGGTTTCTTTTTAGCGTTTGATTTTGCTTCTTTTTCTTGTTTTAATTTGGCTTTTTCAGCTTCTTTTTGTTGTTTTAGTTGATTCTTTTGATTCTCTAATTCTTCTTTTCTTAATGCTTGTTTAGCTTTCTTTGCTTCGGTTAGTTTTCTCATTCTTTCTTTGGCTTCTTCACTTCCTTTTTCTACTCTAGCTTTACTTGCTACTTTTGGGATTTCTTGTGCTTTTGGTCTTCCTACAGGTTTACCCGTTGATTCTTTTACTTTTTTATCTTTTTTAGGTTTTTCTTCATCACTTTCTTCTTCTTTAATACCCTGTCCATGGGTTTGATAATCGTTCAATACTTCTATTAAATTTTCTACTTTATCTATCATTTTACCTATGATATCGACCTTTTCATCATCGTCTAATGAATCAAGATTTTTTATATCATAATACTTTTGTATATCTTTGTCGTTCAGTCTATCAAAGTTACTATTCTCGTAATCCTCATTAAGTTTTTCTAATTCGTCTTCTAAAAATTTTATATCATCAATTGTATATTGTTCAGTAGGTCTAAAGAAATCTCTTATTTTGGCCTCCTTTTTAGTTGATTTCTTTTCTTTTTTAGGCTTTTCTTCTTTAATATTTTTTTCATCGGGGGTTTGTTTGCTTATCATCTCTTCTGTTGCTTTCTTCAAACCCCATAACATTACTTTTGTATTTTTACTCATACTGTATATAAAACTATATATTAGTATATTCTTAAATAGATTAATTAATAATATATTTAATCTATGTTAGACGAGAGAAATTAGAAAAAAAGTAAAGTGAAATTGGAAAAGGTCCTAGGAATAAAAAAGCTATAGGGGTTTTGAAAAAAGTTGAAAAAAAAAACGAATTTACTTCGGCAAACTGACTATTAAAATAATATTGAATGAATAGTGGGGTTGAGAATAGGTAGGTTCAAAATTTCATAGGTTTTTGAACGATTATTGATATGTAACTTGACTAAATTAAGCGATTTTACCTTCTTTTCATATTTTGTTTCAATTAAATATTTATACATTGATAGTTGAAGTAGGTAATGATAGTAATTACTGTCAGGTATAAAAGGGCATTTAGCGTTGATTGAGCGCTTTCCGAAGGAATTGCGACTAATGTTCTTCACGACCTTCCAATCATAAATATCAAGAGTCCCATCGTCATTGATGTAAGTCATATCAACGGTTCCGCTGATTTTAACGTCCTCATTGTATAAAATCCACTCACTTCGATACGGTTTTAAATTAAAATTTTTAACAATGAAATTAATAAAGTAAGACCACTCAATACTATCAATAACTTCTCTAAATGGTTCTTGGTTTGTTAAATAAATATCGTATAAATCCTTATGAGTGGGAACCGTTTTATTAGTATTTTGGTTCATAAATTGTTCAATAAAATAATGTAACCTAGTCCCCCTTGAAGAACAATCCTTACCATAACTAGCCCAATTATCTTTGATTTCTTGTCTTGTTTTACCATAATACTTGGAGGACTTCCAATTGGGAGATTTCATCATCATATCAATAACTTCATCTGGATTGAAAGGACTAAAATTACTATGAGCCCAAGTGGTAACGCTAGTATATTCTACATTGGGGTCTGTTTTAATAATATATCGATGATTCTCGGGTCTAAACTCAATATCATCATCTCTTGTATGTGGGTAAATATTTTTTAACATTTCTATAATTATATATAGTATCCATCGTTTAGATTATATTATTATCATCTGTACTATTTATTTTTATAGAAAGAAGATTAGGTAATAAATTATCTTTCAATCTATCATTAAACTCATTCTCCGACAAATTTGAACGGTCAAACAACTTAACATATTCATTATACATATTGTTCAAAAACTGGTCACCATCAACCCCTCTATCGCAAGTTTTCAACGATAAAACTCTAAAAATTTCTATGCTTAATTTATGATATTCCTTACTAGCTAATAATTCATTTTCTAACCTATCTTCTATCTTAAGATATAAACTAATACTAGTAAGAACCCCAATAAAAAAACTTATAAAACAATTCATAGCACTAATATAACTTTGGTCAATATAACTAGTCATGGCTACGGCTATAATAGCATTAAGACTTGATAATATAATAATGGGTAACTTAAAATAGACCACTATATTCTTGATAGAAAAATATAACCTACTATGATGCTTTTCTAAGTCATTACAGTTAAGTCTAATATCGTTAAGAATTTTTTCTATATTATCATTCCAGTTATTACTTGAAGTACTCATAAAATATATACTTATGTATATTTTTTATACCTTAAAAAAATTATTTTAACATTCTCTTGAGTTCTCCCAAGGTCTTGAAAGTCGTGTAGTTTTTCGTCCTAAAATTATACAAACCTTTCTCACTCAATCTCATTCCTTTTTCTTTGGCCATTCTCCTAAGACCAATTGTATGACCCTTATCTAACGTCCTAAGAATCTTCATATGGTTATATTCTATCTTATTATTGGCTTTCCATATATTAATCTCAATATCTCCGACCTTGAAATCAACATACTTATCACCTTCAACTTTGATATCAATATCATCAAAAATTTTTCTAAAATTATCCAAAATAACATCTAAATTTTTAGTAGTAATAAAATCAATATCGTTATTAATATCTTCTCTTCGTCTAATAGAACCAACAACGTATAAGCCTTTAATATACTTATTGATAAAAGAAACAATTCTAGCAGCGGTTTCATAGTCCATTATATCATATTATACTTAGTAATCTTTATTTTTGTTGAAATACAAATTCATTAGATGCCTTTGCAGTAAGTATGGTTAATTTACTAGCGATAAACTCAAAAGTACCAGCTTGAGAATTTGATGAAGTTCCTACACTATAAAATAATATTGACTCTGAATCTGCAAAAGTACCTTTATCATTACCAGGGATAGTAATAGCATTGGTTATATTGTGACCATATGCAGAAGGGGTATAAGGTAGTGATTTTAGGTTGGCAAGTAATGCATAAGCCGTATTAGCAGATGGTGTAACGTTAACATAATCGACCATGAAAGTTCTTCTTGATTTATACCAACTTGATGCGTTTGGTGAAGTATTATCTGGTTTAGTATAAACTGATACAAAAGGTAATCCACTCCCACTTGTCGCAGATACGTTATAAAAATTAAGCATTAATCCTTTAATTTGTCCAACAGTTACCCCAATATCTGGAGGAATATACCAGTTAACTTTTTCATTAAGATTATTTTTATAATAAAATCCACTATACGGAGTAACATTACTAACAGCAGCAGGGATATAATCAACGGACCCCGAAGAATCAGCATGAACAGATGCAACGTTATAAATAGGGTTTGATATAATTAATGGTTGAAGGTGTTGTAAAGCGGTTACATCAGATGTTAATCTTGCATCAATTGCATATAAATCAGCAGTTTTAGCATATAAATCAACTTCACCACCCCCCAATTGAAAAATTTGTTGAGTATGGGTATCAATTAAAGCTTTATAATCGACGTTGTTAAATAATAATTGGGTAGAGTTTAAAGTCGAAACAGCAGGAGCGTTATTAGCATCAACTCCTAAAGTAGATACAGTATTGGTACTAATACCAGTATGATTAGCAGTTAAAAAAGTGGTTGGTTGTTCAGTTGCAGATACACCTTGTAATTTAAGACTTCCGCCAGCATGTGAACCAGTTGCGTTAAGAATAACTGCATCTCCATCTTTACTAAAAATATATTGACCAACTGATGATGTTGTTGATGCTGGGATATCGGTTAATATTACAGTGTTATTTAAGTTACAACCTAACCTGTTATCTAAACTAAGAGATTTATCATAACCAATATAACTGGTAAAAACTACGTCTTGTCGTGATACGGTGGTACTCATGATATATCATATTATAGTAATCGTCCTTTAAACCCTTTGATTTTCAAGGAGCTATTAGTAAAAACGATTGAGTAAACCCAGAAAATATTATATTAAATTTATTTACAACAAATTCAGTTGTATTTACTGGGGATATTGAATTACTACCAATAACAACTGCCAATATTGTTTCGGTTGGTAAATAAGGACCAATTGGATTATTAACCGTAGATTGACTATAAACAACTTGGGTTTCATAACCATATGGTATATTCAAGTTACCGTTTAATTGTAAAACACCTTCATAAGCCGTATTAGCAGTTGGGGTAATACTTTGATTAAAAACATAAGTATTCTTAGAATGATAAAAAGTACTATCTCCTGGTTGTG
>Ga0136644_10003143_pt1 | contig 12376 bp, 9 predicted proteins | sample C_130820_EF_Meta_FD_94780 | JGI IMG/M metagenome (GOLD analysis project Ga0136644, IMG submission 94780) | Freshwater microbial communities from Lake Croche, Canada to study carbon cycling - C_130820_EF_MetaG (v2) (version 2) | ecosystem: Environmental > Aquatic > Freshwater > Lake | place: Lake... | reverse complement strand
AGACAATGTTTTAAGAAACCAAAATATACATTTCACCATATGATAGAAACTGATGGTGTAAGTTGTTCTATTTTGATGTTAAGAAATGATTTAATAGGTAAAAGAATACCAAATATTAAAGTAAGTTCTAATATAGAACAATATATTGATGAACTAAATGATTATACCAATATTAAAAATAAAAAAATTGTTTGTATTGACCCAGGAACTTCAGATATTTTATATTGTGTTGATAATGATACTAAAGATGCTAATGAATTTAGATATACACAAGATAGCAGAAGAAAAGAATGTAAAATTAAAAAATATGCTAAAATTATTTTGGAATTTAAGAAAGAGAAAATAGATGGAAAAACAGTAATTGAGCATGAAACAGAACTATCAAAACTTAATAGAAAAACATTAATTATTAAAGATTTCAAAGACTACATTAAAAAGAAAAGTGAAATTAATAATAAGTTATATAAGTTTTATGAAAAATATATATTCAGAAAACTTAAACTAAATGGATATATGAATAGAAAAAAGAATGAACAAAAACTAATAAATAATTTTAAAAAAATATTTGGAAAACCTGAAGAAACAATAGTGATGTTCGGTGATTGGGAACAAAAACAACATATGAAATATAAGGAACCAATTAAGGGGAAAGGTATGAGAACATTATTTAGACAAAATAATTATAAGACATATTTAGTTGATGAATTTAGAACTAGTTGTATGTGTTCAATTTGTAAAACCGAAATTGGAAAATGTGAAAAATTCCAAATAAGAAAAAATCCAAAACCATATAAGAGTGGTAATATCTTAGTCCATGGGGCAATACGTTGTAAGAACTGTGAAGCTGTATGGAATAGAGATGTGAATGGTGCTACTAATATATGTAGAATTGCAAAGAATGCGATTAATGGAATTGAACGACCTAAATATTTATGTAGGGAGAAGAAGGAAGATAATGCAAAGGTAGAAAAACCAAAAAAAGAGAAAGTTAAAAAAGTCGTTCCGAAGAAAGTCACTAAATCAGTTAAGGTTGACGCCTTAACAAAATCATAATTTATACGCCCTGCAACGGGCAAACCTTGAAGTTTTATTTTTGACATTTATTTGTCTCATTTTAAATCTTCACGGGTGTAAACATCCAATTTCAATAACAACATTTTATCAAGATCCAATAGATTTATTTATAACAAATTCATTACCAATTGTTTTATCTTTGTTAATATTTCCATATATTTCATATTTACAATTTAATATAATAAGTGTTTATAAAAATTTTATTGAAATTAGTGGTCATTCTGGTAAAATTTCATATCCAACATCATTCTTTTAATAATTGTAATTATGCAAAAAGATTCTCATTATGGGATAAATTTTTTAATACTTATAAACCTCAACCAATATAAATATTATTTGTAAAAATTATTTATAAAAATTATTTATAAAATTAATTCTTAGTATTTTTATATAATTTAAGAACTTCATTAATATCAGGATATTTATAATCTTTAAACATATTTCTTAATTCTAAAATAGGTTCTTCATTATTAAAAATATGATTAAATAATATAGCTCTTTTCAAGTCGTTCTCTTGATATTGATTATTCATTTGTACATAATCTTGATTTAAAATTGTTTGTGTTAAAAATTTTAAAAATTTTTTTTCATAGCTTGATTTATAATAATTACTTCTTATAGTAATATACCATCTTGTTTTAGTAGGACTTATTGGTAATAAATTTACACCAATAATTAAATTTTTTTTATCAAAACTTACTTTGGACCATGAAAATGTTGGATATACAAACATGTGAAAATTTCTAGTTTTTTTAATATTATCATTTAACATTTTCATCCTTTTATTTGAATAATAATCAAATGATAATCCAACACTACTATTATCCATATATTTGTAATATTTAATATTTTCTGGAGGGATTATGCTGCCAAAACCAAAAAATTTATTATGAACATATTCTGGATGTCTTAAATCCATTGTATTATATGCACTATCTGTTAAAGAGCAAGACATATCTATTTCTAAATAAGAAGATTCATAATTATTATTATTACCAAATGGAATACGATATGGTTCTTTAAATATAGGTTTATATGACCAAAAAATTTTACCATCAACTTCAATAGTTTCACCAAATTTATCATTATTAGATAATTCTAATCCATGATATTGACATTTTAAACAACCATCATCAGTTATAACACCATTATCTAATTTGGAACCCATGTGTTTACATATGTTAATTGTTGATGTTAATTTACCAGTTTTGGGATGTTTCCATATAACTAATGGTAAATCACCAATATTTGCTTTATATGGTTTTATAAAATTTATCTTTTCATTTATACCAATACAATGCCAGTGATTAAAAAAAGAAAAAATTTTATATTCATATGAAAATTTTATATTAAATAATGAAAAAATTATTAATAATATTCTTTTTATCATTTATATATATTATTTATTTGTTATTTTTTATATAATTAATTAAATTATATTTTTTTTACAAAATTTATATATTTACTACAAAAAACATTTTTAACGAATATGCAGTAATAATACCTGGAATTATATTACAAACATACAGATTAAAACCAACACAATATGTTATTTATTTTATATAATAATTTTTATTAATATTTTTTATAATTAAAAATATTAATAAAAATATAATTCCTACAATAATTATATATTTATTATCACCTATATCTTTACTATCTTTTATTACTGGATTAGTATTTGATATAATTTCAGAACCGTATACTTTTACTAATAATGAAAATATTGATTGATCATGGCGATGATCTATAAAAAAAATATCATTTTTTTCAATACTTAATGAATCATCTATAAAATGATAATTTGAACATAGTTCATACCATTTATTTATTAAAATAACAGAATGTTTATTTTTTTTTATTAACATAAATGTCGCATGATTTTGTCCACTATTTTTTATTTTTTCAATATCTATATTTTGATAATTATCATTAAAATATTTTAGTACATCTCCTTTATTCCAATGTTTTTCTATATAATTCATTTGAAATGACATTATGCCATATTGTGATTTATTTAATATATCTATATATTCTAGCAATTTATATTTATTATTTAATTTTAAATGACATCCAGCATCACAGTATAATATTATATCATTTTCATTTATATTATTTAAAGTTTTTAATATTATATATGATTTCCATAACCAATAACCATATCCTCTTTTATTATTTTCTAGAAAATTGCCATGTCTATTCCAAAAATTTTTATCATTTTTCAAATCTTTTTCAGTATATCCAATTATATTATCAAATAAATTAAAAGTATTAGCTTGAGATGTTAATTCTTTTACTCTTTTATGATAATTATCAGATGGACCACCGAATGTTAAAAATGTAAGTTTATAATCTTTATTTATATTAAATAATTTATAAATATTTGGTAGTTCGGATGTGTGGTGAATACTATTTAAATAAAATAATATTATTAAAATAATAATAATTATAATAAAAAATTCTTTTTTCATTAAAATTACTTTATAAATTAAAAATTAAATTTATCTAAATTATAAACAATCATAATTAACCATCTCTTTAACCATGTCGTCAAAACTATATTCAGGTTTCCATCCTAGCATTTTTCTTGCTTTACTACTATCACCTAATAATTCTTCTACTTCGGCTGGACGGAAATATTTTTCTGATATAAATATTAATTCTCTTTTTGTATTATTATCATAACCAATTTCATCAATATTATTACCTTTCCATTTAATATCAAATCCTTTTAATGCAAATGATTTTTCTATAAATTCTCTCACACTATGATATTCATTTGTTGATAATACAAAATCATCTGGTTTATCTTGTTGTAAAATTAACCACATTCCCATTACATAATCTTTAGCATGACCCCAATCTCTTAATGAATTGATGTTGCCTAATACTAATTTGTCTTGTTTTCCATTAACAATATTTCCTAATGCAATAGTTATTTTGCGTGTAACAAAATTATGTCCACGTCTGGGACTCTCGTGATTAAATAATATTCCGGAGCAAGCATACATACCATATGATTCACGATAATTTTTTGTTATCCAATAGCCATATAATTTTGCAACTCCATATGGTGATCTAGGATAAAATGGTGTATTTTCATTTTGTGGTACCTCTACAACTTTACCATATAATTCAGAAGTAGATGCTTGATAAAATCGTATTTTGTTTAAAGGAATACCACTATTTCTTAATGATTCTAGTATTCTCAGTGTACCCAGACCATCTACATCACCAGTATATTCTGGCATATCGAAAGATACTTTAACATGACTCATTGCACCTAAATTGTATACCTCTAATACTTCTATATCATCATTGTATTTATTTTTAATTTCATGAAAAATATTTAATAAATTTACTCCATCTGCTAAATCACCGTATCTTAAATGAAGTTTACTAAAAATATGATCAATACGGGATGTATTTATACTAGACGAACGTCGGATTGTCCCCCATACCTCATATCCTTTATCTATTAAAAGTTCTGCTAAATATGATCCATCTTGACCAGTAATTCCTGTTATTAAAGAAACTTTCATATAATAATATATAATTTATAATATTATTATATAATTTAAACTGATTTATATTTGTAATAAAAATTATAATATATAATTATATACATTATGAAATTACTATTTGTTTTAATATTAATACTAATATTAATTGTTAGATACGAAACACAAAATCTAGATATTGGAAATCAATTATGTAAATATTTTTATAATTTAGGACTTTCAATTTTACAAAAATCAGATTTTCACAATGTTGAAAAAAAAAAATTTAAAAATAAATTTTTCTATGAACATTTGCCAAATTATCTTAAATATGAATATGATGATATTTATAATTGTTTAACTTCTAAAGGAATAACTTATAATAATTTTTCATATAGAAATGATATTGGTATATGGGGATTAAGTAATAGTGAAGAATTAAATTTCTGGCAATGTATGAAACCATTAGTTCATAAAATTTTAGATGAATCATTTAAAAAATGTGGTTTAGAAAAAAAAATAGAATATCCTGTTATTCATTTTAGATGCGCAGATACACCATTTCTTAAATATCATTTTTATCATTTTCAATATTATTCTTTTTTTACAAATGCATTAGAAAAAATATTTAATAAATTAAATAAAAGATATAATAAATTGTATTTAATGTCATGTAGTTCTCATAAAAGTAAAGAAAATAATATAAAATCTTGTAGTATTTATACAAGTTCGTTACAAGATTATTTGAAAGAAAAAAATTTTGATACACAAGTTATTTGCAATTCACCTTTTGATGATCTTGCAACATTATTTTATGCTCCAATTGTTATTTCTACAGGTAGTTCATTCTCTTTTATAGGTGGATTCTTTGGTAAAGCAGAATTTATTAGTACTTCTATAGAAAATGATCTTTATGGTGCATCTATAAATCATCCAATAAGAATTTTTATAAATTATTTAACAAATTTTAAAAAATTTAATAATGATACAATATTATATAATTACAATTTAACGCATGATAAAGTTAATGATTATAATGATACTGATTATGTTATTAATTTATTAAAAAAATAATGATAAAATTACTATGTAAAAATATATTTAATTGCATCATTTACATGTGATATTAAAACAACTTTGAAATTATCATCTATTAAATCTTTGTTTTTCTTTTTTATTATTTCAATATCACGCTCATTTTCTGTAGGGACTAATGCTAATTTTACACCTGCATGTTTAGCACCAGTTAGTTTTGCATCTAATCCGCCAATAATTGTTACATTGCCATCTAAATCAATTTCACCAGTTATTGCAATATCATTCCTAATTGGTTTCCCAGTTAAAAATGAATAAATTACACAGGTTATTGCTGTACCACCACTAGGACCATCTTTAGGTGTTGCACCATCTGGAAAATGTATATGTAATCCCTTGGATTGATAATTTTGAATTACCATATTTTGTTCATCTAAACTTAATAAATTCCAGGCAACCGTTTTAGCAACTTCAACAGATTCTTTCATTACATCCTTCAAACTACCTGTAATGTTAATACCTAATAAATCTTTGTTGTACATTTGCTTTACTTGAATTATTGTTATTCCACCTAAACCACTACTTGTTGCAAATAAACCATTTATTTGACCCACTTTTGAATTACTTATAATCTTCTTGTAATTAACTTTCGGATAATTTGAAAAAGTATCATCAATGAAATTAGATTTTAATTCTATATAATGATTACGTTGTTTTTTATAAATTCTTTCATAATTAACCTTTCTAATTAATTCTTCTAATTTTTCTTTTAACTTTCTTACACCAGCTTCATTTGTATATTCAATTATTATTTCTTTTAAATCATCATCACTTATTTTAATATTATTATAATTATAACCAATTAAATTACAAATTTCCGGAATAATAAATTTTTTGCAAATTTCTATTTTTTCTTTTAATTTAATTGAATCTACAACTATCTCGTGAATTCTATCTAGCAAAATTTTATCTACTCGAGATGAATCATTATAAGAAAATACTATTATGCATTTTGATAAATCTATCTTTACCTCATTGAAATATCTATCAGTAAAATGCTCGTTCTGTGATGGATCAGTTATATGAGTTAATACTGAAGCTATTTCATTACCGTGTTCAGTATTAGATATCTTGTCTAATTCATCAAAATATAATATCGGATTCATTATTTTAGCTTCTTTTAATTTACTTACTATATCACCATATGTTGCTCCGTGATATGTTATATTGTGACCTATTAATGTTGAACTATTTGTAGTTCCTCCTAGAGATATAAATGAAAATGGTCTAGTTACATTGTGATTATCTTTTACATTTATAAAAATATCATTTTCTAAATTATAATCAATAAAATCAATCATGCATTTTGATAGTGCACCCTTTATAAAAGTTGTTTTACCAACACCCGGCGGACCTTGAATACCTATTACAACCCCCTTTTTAATACCACCACTTAACCATTGACTTAATAATGATTTAATTTGTAACTTAGTATCATCGTGACCATATATTACTGAATTTAAAATATTATCTACATAATTTAAATAGTCAATACGTATATCAATAAATTTATTATAAACTTTAATATATTTTTCATATTTTTCAAATTGATAATATCTTAATTTATTAAAAAATAATGATAAATCTGATTCTGTATTTATTCTAAATGTTGATATAAATTTTGATCTGCTTCTTATATTTATAGAATTTACTTTTTTAATTAAATCTTCCATAAACATAAAAATATTTTCATATTTGTATTTACCAAATGGAATTTTTAATATATTATCTATATATTCTTTAGCTTTACCATTTATTAACATATTATTATTTAATTCTTGTTCTTTTTCTCTAATATGTTTTTGTATATCTTCAGGTAAATTTGATAAATCTAATTTATTTGAAAATGAATCTTTTTTACCACCAATTAGATCTATTATATTCAAAAAATTAGATTTTCTATTCCATTTAATATGTTCATTTTCTTTTATTAAATTATTAACTTTTAAATAATTATGGACATTGTAAAGATTCCAATTTTCAATATATGATAAAAATAATTTACTATATTTAAATTCAATATTATTATTATCTTGTTGAGTCTTCCACCATTTTACTAATTTTAATAATTTTGTTTCATCTAATTTACAATTATCTAATGCATTAGATGAATATTTAAATTCTAATTTATCTCTATTATTAATCCACCAATCTAATACATTTAATCTACAATTATTTGATGCAGAATCTACAGCAGTTTCATCATATTCAAGTGTCAATCCTGAATTTAAAAACCAGTTTAATACATCTAAATTACCTTTAGAACTAGCTTCTTTTATAGATTTTTTACTATATTTTATTGGTAAATTATGATTTTTATTAGATTCTAACCACCAATTTAAAACATTTATTTTATTTACAGATGATGCATTATCTATAGTATTAGTTGTATAAGACTCATGGTCTCCATTGAATTTTTTATTCTCATCAATATTTTTATTTAACCAATTATTTAAATAATCTATATCACCTATTAAACTTGCATAATCTATTTCAGATATTTCTTTGTTTTCATTATTTTCTTTATTTTTATACTGTTTATTATTATCATTATTATCATTGGTCTCATGATTCTCATTATTTTCATTAATTTTAATATCTTGATTAAGTTTATATTTATTATTTTCTAGATCATCAATATTACATATATCTATTATTGGTGTTATTTGAATATTATTATTAAAATTATTTTTTAATAAATCTTTAATTAAATTATCAACAATAGAATTTAACGAATTATCTTTTTGTAAATTATGTATATTAGAATTATTTTTATTATTAATATTAAATGGATTATTATTATCTGTACGCATATCATCTTCAACAATTATAGTAATTTTTGATTTTGTATCATCTATAAAAATATTTTCACTACTATTGTTTTTTTTATTATTTGAAGAATCATTTTTTTTTGATTTTTTGTCATCATTTGTATTCATAATTTACAATAATATATTATAAATAATATAACGTTTAAATCATTGAAGATTTTTATTAATTAATTATTTAATATGTTATATATATAATGATATTACTAGATATTATAAATCTTAATGATACTGAAATTATTAAAAATAAAGAATTTAATATAAAATTTAATAATAATTATCATGATCATAATGAATATAATAATCAATATAATAAATACAATAATATTATAGATAATGATATAGGTAATGATAATGATAATGATGATAGCCAATCGAATAATATAAAATTTAATATTTTTAATAAAAATATTTTAAAAAATGATATTTTTAAAAAAAAAATTAAAGTTATTAGTTTACTAGGTGAAGGATCATATGGAATAGTTTATAAAATTAAAATTGATTCTAAATATTATGCATTAAAATTAAATAGCAATGAATTACCTGAAAAACTTGAAGAAAGATATAATACATTAATGGAATGTGAGAATTTAAAAAAATATATTATAAATATTTATGTAGCTGGAAAAATTAGAAATAATGATAAATATGATTTTTTTTGTATTATGGAATATGGAGGTAAAACTTTAAGAAATATTTATCATAATCTGGATTCACATATTATTAAAAATATTATTAAACAATTATTTAATATCATATATATTAGTTCAAAATTTAAATTTTTAATGACAGATTTAAAATTAAGTAATATTACTTGTAATTCTAATTACGAAATTAAATTAATTGATATTTATATGTTTTGTGAAAATTATTCACCTTGTTTTAAATGTAAAATAGTAAGAACTTATTCAACTATTGAAATTGAAAAAGAAAAAAGAATTTATGAAAATCCTGATTATAATTTTACATGTGCTTATATACCATTTGCTATTTGTATCATTGATCTAATATGTAAAAATAATATGTCTGAATATTGTAATAAAATTTCTAATAAATTTGATTTAAATATGAATATTAAAGAGATTATACCTCTTTTACAAATTTCTTGTTATAATTTTAATAATAATACTAACAATTTTATTAAAGAATATAAAAATTTGTATAAATATAAAAAAAAAATGGAAGATTCTTTTCCAATTATTAAAAATAATGATTTATATAAATATTTTGTAGATATTATTGATATTAAGCATCATTTTTTTAGTAAAAAAAAATTTATTCTTATAATTAATGATCTTATTAATTTAGATCCAAATCAACGATCTCTTAAATTTTTAAAATATAAGTTAATTAGTTAATATTATTATTAAATTTATATACAATCTATCAGTCAATCTAATTTTATTTTAAATATATATTTATATAATGGGTAACAATAAAAATAATAAGAATAAAAAACTTTGTAATAATCAATTATCTACTTGGACTTCTGATTCATCATCTAAATGTAATTCGTCATGGTCTAAATGTACTTCTGAATCATCGTGTACTTTTAATTCATCTTCAACATGTAATTCAAAATCATCTTCATCATGTAAATATGATTCATCTTTAACAAATTATGATTTATCATCAACATGTAATTATGACCTTTCATCAACTTCTAAATCTTCTAAATCTTCTAAATCTTCTAAATCTTCTAAATCTTCTGAATCTTCTAAATGTCATAAAAAATGTCATAAAAAATGTAAAAAAGACGATATAACTATATTTTATAATCCTTGTTTTTTTAAATAAATAGTTTTTCAAAATCTTTTTTATAATAATATTATATCATCGTTTAATATAATATTTAATAAATTAATATAAATAATAATTATTATATATTCATTATATATTCATTATTATGAACAACCAACCTAAAAAAGATTATTATGCTATATTAAATTTAGATAAAAATGCTTCTGAAAGTGATATTAAAACAGCTTATAGAAAATTAGCTGTTAAATATCATCCTGATAAAAATCCTGATAATTTAAAAGAAGCTGAAGAAAAATTTAAAGAAATTGTTGAAGCATATGGTATATTATCAGATCCACAAAAGAAAAATCAGTATGATCAATTTGGAATGTGTGATGGCGATGCACCAGATTTTACTCAAGGATTTCCTGATTTATCAGAAATATTAAGAGGTATGGGTGGTATGGGAGGTTTTCCAGGAATGGGTGGATTTCCAGGAATGGGAGGTCATTTTGGAAGAAGAGAACCTCAAATGCCTGTACAAGAAGTTAAAGTTAAATTAAAATTGAGTGAAATTTTTAAAGGATGTGAAAAAAATGTAGATATTGTATACAATGATAAATGCGATGATTGTATTGGTACAGGATCAACAACAAAAGTCAAGAAAACATGTCCATCATGTAATGGTAAAGGTATTAATGTTGTAATAAGACAACTTGGTCCAGGTATGATTCAGCAACAACAACTTCCTTGTAATGGTTGTAATCAACGAGGTTGGATATGTGATAATGAAAATAGATGTTCATCATGTAATGCACGTGGTTTAATTGAAAAAAAAATATCTAAAACTTTAACAATTAAAAAGAATTTTGATTATCAAACAAAGATGTGTTTAAGAAATAGTGGTAATTATGATATTAATTTAGAAAAAAATGCAGATATCTATATAACATTTAGTATTTCAGATTTAGATAAATATAATTTATTAATTAAAAATAATTATGATTTATATTTTCAAAAACAAATAAATATTTATGATGCTTTATCTGGATATTCTTTATACTATTCAGATCATCCAGATACTAATAAATATGTATTTAAATTTAGTAATATTATTAAAGATGATGATATAGTTTATATTAGATCATTAGGTTTACCAAATGATAGTAGTAAGAGAGGAAGATTTTATATTAAATTAAATTATTTTTATCCAGATAAAATTTTAGAATCTGAAGAACTTAAATCATTTTTAAAAAATAAAGAAGCTAAAAATATTACCGATAAAACAGAATATATTAAAGAAAAAGTATATTCTATTGATAATGAAAATAGTGATAATCGAGAAGAAAATGGAGGTCAACAAGAATGTAAAGTTCAATAAAATTTATAATTAAATATTTAATTAGTTTTTTTTTTATATATGCTGTACAGTTTAATTTTTCATGATTTAATTTTTTATATTCTAGATGTGTAATTGATAAAAATCCAATAATTATATATATAATAAGCATAGTAAAATTATCTCGTATTATTTTTGGTTCAAATCCAGGAGATCCTAGCTTAGATATATATGCATAATTATAAGTACCAGTACCATTTGTAGGTAATATAAAACTTGATGAATTATCTTTAGGTTGTTCAACTTCTATAATTTGTGTTGAATTATATGTTTTAGATCCTACATAGTAATTACCTGTAAGTCCTACATCTACTATTACAACTGAATCTATTATATTTTTATTAATATTTTTTAAGTTAGAATTTAATGTTTTTACACCAATGGAAATTTAAAACGCCGATTAGGCACAGATTAGGTGTAAAAATTTGATTATAACAAGTCGTGAAACGAGTATGAATTTTAAGAACCTACAATTCTACAATATGCTTCTGGACGTTTCCCAGTTTCAAATACTGATTTTACAATATTTAACATATTTTGAACTGCATTCTTATCTCTGTTATGAATTATTTCGCTTTTATGCTTAATAGATTGACATCTCAATAATCCATATACAGTTTCTGTTTTATTTTCTTTTTTCAATTTTGGTTTATTACTTAATCTTTCCTTGAAATATTCTAACTCTTCACAACAACAATTACATAGTTTTGAAGTGTTAAATTCATTTATTAAATATGTTT
>Ga0136644_10003142_pt1 | contig 12381 bp, 11 predicted proteins | sample C_130820_EF_Meta_FD_94780 | JGI IMG/M metagenome (GOLD analysis project Ga0136644, IMG submission 94780) | Freshwater microbial communities from Lake Croche, Canada to study carbon cycling - C_130820_EF_MetaG (v2) (version 2) | ecosystem: Environmental > Aquatic > Freshwater > Lake | place... | reverse complement strand
GTGGTTGACGGCGGTATCATCTCTGGATACTACGGATACGAGGCCGGCCAGTCTGGAGTGGGAGACATCTTTGCCTGGTTTGTAAAAAACCAGGTGCCAGCGAGTTATTACGAAGAAGCCGCGGCTCTGGGCAAAAGCATTCACGAACACCTCACCGACCTATCGGCGCCTCAAGCTGTTGGGGAGCACGGTTTGGTCGCCCTCGACTGGCACTCTGGCAACCGATCAGTTTTGGTCGACCACGAACTCTCGGGCGTAATGATTGGTGCAACGCTAACCACTAAACCCGAGGATGGCTACCGCGCGCTCCTTGAAGCCACTGCGTTCGGAACCCGCAAAATCGTTGAGACCTTCCGCACCTCGGGAATTCCGGTTACCGAGTTTGTGGTTGCCGGTGGGCTTCTTAAGAACACTTTTTTGATGCAGCTTTACTGCGATGTTTTGCAGCTGCCTCTCAGCGTCATCAACTCAAACCAGGGGCCGGCTCTCGGGTCAGCGATTCACGCTGCTGTTGCAGCGGGTGCTTATAAGTCGGTCGGGGACGCCGCCGAGGCCATGGGTAGTGTCTCGAAGGGGGTTTATCAGCCTGACCCAATTCGCGGCAAGAGTTACGACCGACTTTATGTCGAGTATGAAACCTTGCACGACTACTTTGGTCGTGGCGAGAATAACGTGATGAAGCGCCTCAAAGCGTTGCGCCGAGAGGCGGTTGCAAATGGCTAAGTTTGCGAACGAGCGCCAGGCTTTGGCAGACCTGCACGCGCAGCTTTTTGAAGCCGGCCTAGTGATTTGGACAGGCGGAAACATCTCGCAGCGAGTTGATGGTGGGTTTCTCATCAAGCCGAGCGGAGTTTTGTATTCCGAGCTCGATGCTGACTCGATGGTGCTTTGCGACCTCGACGGCAAGGTGATTGAAGGCACGCGCTCGCCGTCTAGCGACACTGCCGCCCACGCTTACGTCTACCGGAACATGCCCGAGGTTGGTGGGGTAGTGCACACCCACTCAAACTATGCGTGCGGGTTCGCCGCCGCTGAGCTCGAAATTCCTTGCGTCTTGACTTCGATCGCAGACGAGTTCGGAGGAGACATTCCGCTCGGACCTTTTGCAATCATTGGTGACGACTCGATTGGGGTTGGAATTGTCGAAACGCTCAAAGGTCACCGGTCACGCGCCGTGCTCATGAGGCAACACGGTGTTTTTACCATCGGCAAAGACGCCCGCGACGCTTTGAAGGCTGCCGTGATGTGCGAGGATGCCGCCAAATCGGTAGCAATTGCCATGCAAATTGGCTCACCAAATCGGTTACCTCAAGAAAAAATTGACGCGTTATTCATTCGTTATCAAAACGTATACGGAACGTAATCGAAAGTCACTGAATCGTTACGCGAGATGTGCGAGACTAAAGCTAAGAAAATGTGAACGCTCACATTCTCTGGATTTGGGAAAAGATTCTCAATGAGGTTCACCCGCAAAGATTTTGCAAAACGCTAAATCGGGGGCAACCGCGACTCTGAGTGGCATGGACACATTCGGGCAAAATGGCGACTGGTCCGGTCGCAGTTTGAAAGGAAACGAAATGTTAAAGAAAGTACTAGGCGTTATTGCCGCAGGTGCGTTCGTAGTAGCGTCTCTAACCGGTTGTGCATCATCAAGCGGCGGCGACGCAGCTAAAGGTGGACTAATTGGTGTATCGATGCCTACCCAGTCATCAACCCGTTGGATCTCTGACGGCGACAACATCAAGTCAACTCTTGAGACTGACGGCTTCACCGTCGACCTACAGTACGCAGAGGACGACATCCCTACCCAGGTTGCTCAGCTTGAGGCAATGCTAACCAAGGGCGCAAAGGCTCTTATCATTGCCGCAATCGACGGAACCCAGCTAACTGACGTTCTACAGTCAGCTAAAGACAAGGGTGTTCCAGTAATCGCTTATGACCGTTTGATTCGTGACTCGGCCAACGTTGACTACTATGCAACCTTCGACAACTTCAAGGTTGGCGTTCAGCAGGCTACTTCATTGCTAGTCGGCATGGGCGTTTACGCATCTGAAGACTCAACCTCAGCTGACGGCCCTAAGGCTGCTGGCCCACTAAACGTTGAGTTGTTCGCAGGTTCACCTGACGACAACAACGCAACCTTCTTCTTCAACGGTGCAATGTCTGTTCTTCAGCCACTCATCGACAGCAAGGTTCTTGTTGTCAAGTCTGGCCAGACCGAATTCACCAAGGTTGCAACCCTACGTTGGGACGGCGCAGTTGCTCAGAAGCGCATGGAAGACATCCTTGTCGGTTCATACGCAAGCGCAAAGGTTAACGGTGTTCTTTCACCTTACGACGGTCTAAGCCGCGGAATCATCGCAGCTCTAACCGACGCTGGTTACAAGGGCAACCTACCTACCATCACTGGCCAGGACGCAGAAGTTCTTTCTGTAAAGGCAATGTTGGCTGGCGAGCAGTACTCAACCATCTTCAAGGACACTCGTGAACTTGCAAAGGTTGCAGTAACCATGTCAGAAGACATCCTTAACGGCAAGACTCCAGAGACCAACGACACCAAGACATACGACAACGGTGTCAAGGTTGTTCCTGCCTACTTGCTAACCCCATACATCGTCACCAAGGACAACTACAAGAAGGTCCTTATTGACTCGGGTTACATCAAAGAAGCAGACCTAGGTTAATTCCTAAAAAGTAAAAGGGTCGGTGGAACGCTAAGCGTTCCACCGACTCACTACTTAGCTCTAAAGTTATAGAACGACACGGCAACACAAGCTAGACGAGGCAGGCAGCAATGACACAGAACATCCTTGAGATGAAATCAATCACCAAGGTTTTTCCTGGAGTTAGGGCTCTCGATGATGTATCTCTAACAGTTGCTCGTGGCGAGATCCACGCGATTTGTGGCGAAAACGGCGCAGGCAAATCAACACTAATGAAGGTGCTCTCGGGCGTTTACCCACACGGCACCTACGAAGGCGACATCGTTTATGAAAACGAAACTCAGTCCTTCAAGAACATTCGCGACAGCGAAGCAAAAGGCATCGTAATCATTCACCAGGAGCTCGCTCTGAGCCCTCACCTTTCGATTGCCGAAAACATTTTTTTGAATAACGAAATCAAACGCTTTGGTTTGATTGACTGGAACAAGACCGGCGTTGAAGCCCAAACTTTGATGGCTCGTGTCGGTCTTGTCGAAAAACCAGACACCAAAATTTCTGAAATCGGCGTTGGCAAGCAGCAGCTCGTCGAAATCGCCAAGGCGCTCTCAAAGCGAGTCAAGCTTCTCATTCTTGATGAGCCAACAGCTGCGCTAAACGACGAAGACTCTGCCCACCTACTCGACCTTTTGCGTCATCTAAAGGGTCAGGGCATCAGTTGCATCATTATTTCTCACAAGCTAAACGAGATTGCTTCCATCGCTGACAAAACCACAATTATTCGCGATGGCAAGACAATTGAAACCCTTGACATGAAGAAAGACGCTGTTACCCAAGAGCGCATCATCAAGGGCATGGTTGGTCGCGAAATGGACAACCGTTACCCAACGCACACTTCAAACGTTGGCGAAGAAATTTTTCGTGTTGAAAACTGGACAGCTCACCACCCTGAAGATAAGAACCGCGTAGTAGTTGACGGCGTAAACCTCAACGTTCGCAAGGGTGAGATTGTTGGCCTGGCAGGTATTATGGGCGCCGGCCGCACCGAGTTTGCTCGCAGCCTATTTGGCAAGAGTTGGGGAAGTCACATTACCGGCAAAGCCTTCGTGAATGGCAAAGAAGCTGATGTTAGCAACATTCGTGCTGCTATCAAGAGCGGTTTGGCCTACGCCACCGAAGACCGCAAGCGCTTCGGGCTAAACCTTCTGGACGACATTCGTCGCAACATCACAATCGCATCGCTAGACAAGTTTGTGAAAAGCGGTTTGGTCGACGACAACAAAGAATTCACCGTTGCTTCTGAATATCGCAAGAGCATGAACATCAAAGCGCCGTCGGTGCTTTCGATAGTTGGAAAGCTTTCGGGCGGAAACCAGCAAAAGGTCGTGTTGAGCCAGTGGATCAACGTTGACCCAGAGGTTCTCATTCTTGACGAACCAACTCGAGGCATTGACGTTGGCGCAAAGTATGAGATTTATACGATCATTCAACGACTAGCAGATGAAGGCAAGGGCGTTATCGTGATATCGAGTGAATTGCCAGAGCTTCTTGGCATTTGCGACAGAATCTATGCAATTGCCGAAGGTCGCATCACCGGTGAAGTAACCAAAGACAAAGCAACACCTGAGCTACTTATGAAGTACATGACAGCAGAGAAGGGCACCAAATAATGAGCAATCCAGTCAGCGAAAAAACTTCGCTAATCGCAAACCTCCGGGGTCGTCTTGAGGGCGTCAACCTGCGTCAAAACGGAATCTTCATTGCCCTGGTTGCCTTGATTGCGTTCTTTGGTGCTACCACTCCTAATGCTGCATCGTTGACCCCTGACAACTGGTCAAACCTTGTGGTTCAGAATGGTTACATTCTGGTTCTAGCAATTGGCATGGTCATGGTAATCATCGCCGGCCACATCGACCTTTCGGTTGGCTCGTTGGCAGCCTACATTGGTGCGGTCGCGGGCGTTCTTGTGGTTCGTCCCCTTGAACAAGACGGTTGGGACTGGCTGCCAGCTTTGCCTTGGTGGGCCGGCATCCTTGGAGCTATTCTTGTCGGCGCCCTGGTGGGCGTCTGGCAAGGTTTCTGGGTTGCTTATGTAGGAATCCCAGCTTTCATCGTGACGCTTGCAGGCATGCTTCTGTTCCGAGGTATGGCTCTGATGACTCTGCAGAACAGCAACATTGGTCCTTTCCCCGACGAATTTAGAGCAATCGGTAACGGCTTCTTGGATAAAGACAATGCCTTCGGGTCTGCCTTAGGAATTCCGGCTGACTACAACGCCATGGCCCTCATCGTCACGGCAATCGGAGTCGTTGCTTTGCTGCTTCAGGCACTGCGTCAGCGCGCTGGACGAATTAAGTATGGTCAGCCTGTTGAACCTCGGGTTTGGTTTTATGTCAAGCTCGTTGCTCTTAGCGCGATGATTGTCTATGTTGGAATCCAGCTCGCAAAAGCAAACGGTATTCCCCTAACACTGATTCTGTTGGTGTTCCTAATCGTTGTGTACACCATCGTCATGAACAAGACCACTTTTGGTCGTCACATCTATGCAATCGGTGGCAACATCCACGCCGCCATGCTCTCGGGCATCAACGTGCGTCGCGTGAACTTCTGGCTGTTTGTAAACATGGGCGCTCTAGCGGCCATTTCTGGTGTGTTGATTGCAGCCCGCATGAACTCAGCTGTTCCAAAAGCTGGCGATGGTTTCGAGCTAGACGCCATCTCATCAGTGTTCATTGGTGGAGCAGCGGTTCAGGGTGGTGTTGGAACCGTCGCGGGTTCGATGGTTGGTGGCATGATCCAGGGCGTGCTCGCAAACGGCATGAACCTCAACTCGGTAGGTATTGACTCGCAAATGACCGTGAAGGGCCTCGTGCTATTGCTAGCTGTTGCTTTTGACGTGTGGAGCAAGAACCGCAAGTAATTCTTCGGCTGAGTTGCAGCCGACTAAGAAATTGAGGTTGCAATGAATAACAAAATTCGTTGGGGCGTCATGGGCGCCGGGCGTTTGGCCCGCGACGTCGTGCGTGAGGTGCAGAGCCACGGCGTGCGCGTGCAAGCCATCGGCGCACGCGACCAACAGCGCGCAGACCAGTTTGCCGCTGAACTTGGGTTGCCGACGGCTCATCCCAGTTATTTTGATCTTGCAAACGACCCAGAGGTTGACGCGGTCTATGTCGTCACAACCAACCAGGCTCACCTGGCCTGTGCGCTAACCGCGATTGCGGCGGGCAAGCACGTGTTGATTGAAAAACCATTTGCGATGGATGCCGCCGAAGCTGCCCAGATTGCTGCAGCAGCTCGCGAGGCCGGGGTGTTTTGCATGGAGGCCATGTGGACGCGCTTCTTGCCGATGCAAATCGAACTTTTCAGGTGCATTGAGGCCGGCATGATCGGCGAGCCGCAGTACCTAACCGCCGATCACAGCCAGTTTTTGCCACCAACGCGTGCCGACAGGCTTTGGAGCCGCGAGTTGGGCGGCGGGGCTTTGCTTGACCTCGCGGTTTATCCGGTGAACTTTGCGGCGCGGCTGTTTGGGCTGCCGACCAGTTTGGTTGCTCGGGGCACACTGACCGACGCAGACTCTGGACCTTTTGGCGATGGTGCCGGCGACGGTGGCGTCGACGCTCAGGTTTCGATCATCTTTGATCACGCCCGCGGTCAGCGCTCAACCATGCAGGCCTGCATGACTCAAATTGGGCCTACCGACGCCACAATCTTGGGAACCCTCGGGTCAATCGTGATTGATGGCCCGTTTTATCAGCAGAGCTCGTTTCGCGTTCTGAGCCCATCGGGCGAGGTTTTGCACAGCTTTGGTTCGGCCGTTGCAGATGCTGGCAAAGTTTTTGAGTTTCTTGAGGCCGAGTCGCGCATCCACTCTGGAGAAATCGAAAGCCCAATCATGTCGCTCGACGAAACCGTCGCGATCATGGGCTTGATGGACGAGGTTCGAGCCCAGATTGGCGTAGTCTGGGGCTAGAAGCCAAATTGGCTGCTAGCTAAGGACACACCATGGCCGAGAAATCGCCGCAAAAGAATGTTAAAAAAGCCCCTGCAAAGAACCTCAAAGAAAAGCGTCAAGAGAAGCAGGCAAAGTCTGACGCCAAGAGCAAAAAAGGCGAATAGCCTTCCTCAAAAGGGCAAATGTCAATCAGCTCAAAAGGGTTCCTATTTTTGTTGGTCGGTTACCCTAGGCTTTTCTAGATGAGGACACAATAAGGGGAATACACCGATGTCGAGAAGCTCAAAAGGCGAAGTTGAGTTTGACCTAACCGTGGTAATTCCGACAATTGGTAGGTCGAGCCTAGTAAAAGCGGTTGACTCAATTGTAGAACCTAAAATCAGGGTTGAGATTATCGTAGTCACTGACAAAGTAGACAATCACGAGCCAATTCTCGCCATGCTTGCAGGTCGAGATGTGCGACTGGTTCGAGGTCCTCAGCGTGGTGGTGCCGCAGCCAGAAACGAGGGCACAAGACTGGCAAAGGGGCGGTATGTTGCTCATCTGGACGATGACGACCTATGGCTGCCCGAAAAAGGCACGAGTCAAATTCAAGAAATAGAAAAGAGCGGGGACCCTACCCGTGCTTTTTCTGTCGTTGGCGTGAGATTTGTCTCAAAAAATGGCAAAGTGCGGTACACGTCTGACCAGGGTTACCGGCCAGGCAAGGGGTCTCTAGCGAACTACATTGTTCAGAGAAAAACGCCTTACTATCACGGAACGCATTTTTGTGGCTCCAGCATTCTTATCAGTCGGCCGTTACTCGAAACGATTGAATTCAACGAGGATGAGGTTGACCATGAAGACTGGGACTTTATTATCCGACTTGGCAAAATGCCCAACGTTCGAGTAGTTCAGTTGAAAGCACGACTACTACAGATGAACCAAGGTTCTCCTGACTCTGTCTCTGCCGTAAAACACTGGAATAACAGCCTGGCTTTTTTGGAAAGATTCAACGACGAAATTTATGGCCGAGCTAGATTTGATTTCATTCTGTGCAACATAATGCTGCCCTCGCTAATCTCAAAATCATTCACTGGGTTTATGTCCGCGGCCAGGAGGCTGCCTTTTGCCGTTCCGCACTTCGGAGCAGTGGTGCGTTTTTTGGGTGGATTGATTTTAAGAAAGTAGACTTTGGGCAACAGAAACATATTGCCTGCTACTCGAGACCGAATATGAGCTCTTCCATTTCTTTTGAAGGGATTTTCAAGGCGCTTGAGCAAATTCCGAGAGCCCAGCCTCCTGCGGGAACTGCCACGGAGTCTTTGGCATCAAAATCAAGACGAGAACTGAAAGCAAGAGATGGCACAAAAACCTTTCCCAGCAATCTTTTCGACGATATTTGGAATTAACCTAACTCCAATTACGTTGAAAGATTTGATTCACGTGGTGACTGGAGCAGAGACGAGGCAGCCGCCTGTTGTGATTTCTGGGCATAACCTGCATAGCGTTTACCTTTTTCATACTGATGCAAAAGTTAGATCTTTTTATGAGTCGTCTCAAATCATTCTTGCTGACGGTTTTCCGATTTGGATATCGAGCTACAGTTTCAAGGCACGCAGCTTTTCAACGGTGCGGTTGGGCTCTACCGACTGGTTGCCAAAAGTGTTCGACGCAGCCCCAAGTGGCTTTCGAATTGCCGTTGTGGGAGCAACTCAGACAAGTAACCGTGATTTCGTAAACAAGCATTCAACGGGATGGCCCAACCTAGTAATAAGAGGTTGGCAGGGGCACCACATTGATGCTGTCGATCTCATCGATGTTGCACAAGAGGTTCAAGATTTCGAGCCAAATCTGACCTTAGTTGGACTCGGTATGCCAAATCAAGAAATCTTTGTAAATGATTTGTTGAGAATGCTGCCCGCCGGGGTTATAGCAACTGTAGGAGGTGCAATAGATCAGCTCTCTGGCTATCAACGAAACGCACCGCGCTTTTTAGGAAAGCTTGGCATTGAGTGGCTCTTTAGGTTGGTAACCCAGCCGCGGCGACTTTGGCGACGATATCTAGTCGAGCCACTTATTCTTGTGTCGGTTCTATCAAAATATCACTTCAAAACTAAAGATCAGATATCACGAACATTCGGTCAAAGATAAAGGCCGATAAAATGGGGAGCGGTTCATCGCTCTTGCTGGAACACCTCCTTATCGCCTATGCAATCGGAATAAAGCCTTCTCATGATCCCAACTAGTTCGAGTGCTGAGCCGGACAAGACGAACGGTGTAACAATCGGAAGGTCTGTTCGTCTTCTGGTTTTTTCAAGAGTATTTTCTGCTCTTTGCCAGGCAGGAATAATTTTCTTACTGTCGGCAGTCTCGAAACCCGAAGATTTAGTGTTCGCGTTATCGTGTTTTTCTGTTGCATTGGTTGTTGCTGGCGTGACTGATTTTGGAATGACCACGCTTATTTTGGTTAATACACAACGTGACAAAAAAAGAGCAAAAGAGATATTGGGTGCAGACACGGTTCTCACCGCAATAATTTGCGCGATTGCCGTTTTTGTTGCCCTGGGTTCATTAGTGATTTTTGGGGATGCCATCGGAGTTGAAAAAATCTTTGTTGCTTTGTCTCTAACTCTTTGGGCCCTGGTTGAAACCCTTACTGAGGCCGGAAGCATGCTGCAATTAGGAGAAGGATTTTCGGGCAAGGCAGCTTTCACGATAGCTTTGCGTCGCGCCCTTGGCCTGTTGCTTTTTGGAGTTTTGTTGATTTTCGCGCCACCAGCTATGGCGTTTTCAGTGGGTCTCCTTTTAGGCACCACGATTGCATATTTTTGGGTTCCCAAGGTTTGGGGTGACTTTAAGATATTTTCGAAGTCGTTTTTCGAAGAATTAAGACCTTTTGCAGTCATGAATATTTTTGGTCAGCTTAGAAACCTAGAAGTCCCCATCATCTCTGGCCTGGTTAGTGCGAGTCAGTCGGCTGCGTTTGCTTTCGGCACGAGGGTCTCTGCCCCCGTTTTGATTCTTGGCGGAAGCGCCGGAAACGCCGTTTTGGCGGGCGGAGTAACTCACCTACAGCGACGAATCAAGTTTGTTGCGACTCTTTCATTTGTCGTCATTGCGGGGCTTTTGATTTTTGGTGAACTTATTGCAACATTCGTTAGCCCAGTCTCGCAAAGATTCGTTTCGTGGCTTGACGGCCCGGCTTTGATGCTATGCCTTTTGGTGCTAGTCAGAACAGTTGTGTTGAGTTTGGCAGGCATCTTTTCAGCAATGTTAATTGGCCTTGGGTTTGAAACCTACATTTCAAAATTTTCCTTTCTCTTTTCGTCGTTGGCATTGGTAACCACCTCAGTTATTGCCTTTGCACTTAGGGAGTTAAACACAGTTTTAGTCGCCGGTATCGTTTTGGCTCTGGTTCAGGTAGTGGTTCTTCTCGCTAAAGCGTCAAAAGTGCAACGAGAGAATGTAGGCCTTTTGCGGCAGGAACAACTCTCGTGAATTTCAGGCTTCATATTGTCGCGCTCTCGAAGTTCGAAAGCGGTCTAATTTTTTTAGTGCCAATAATCTTGTTGATTGGTTCGATAAACCTAACAACTAGTGGCAATTTTTTGCCGGCTACTTCCGTTTTAGAGGTAGCATTTCTCACTGCCGCAGTCTTGCTCGCCCTGCGTTCTCGATGGCCTCGTGGAAAGCTTTTTTGGCTATCAGTCATCTATGTTTTGGTTCATTCAGCTCTCGCATTGGTTTTTTCAGTCGCGCCTTTTGACGAGGTTGTTAGAGCACACAAATGGCTTTTATTCCTCGTTGCTCTGCAGTTTTTCATTGGCAAGCAAACTCAAAGACCAAACCAGATATTGACGCTCACTAAAACGCTAATCATCGCAATGGTTTTGAAATATGCGGTGGTTATTGCTCTCTTCGGGGCGTCGTCGAGACCGGCACTCTTCACCGAGAATAACTTTGAACTTGCATTGGTCATTGGGCTAACGACCGTTAGCATCAAAAAATTCGAGAACAAATATTTCTTTTGGGTAGTGCTTCTGGCTTCGGCTGTGTTGATGTCGGGTTCGAGGAGCGCTGCAATTGGATTCGTCGCATTGATTGTCTACATAGCCGTGACCACTGAATCACGAAATGTCGTACTTAAGTATTTCTGGACTATTTCATGTCTCATTGCTTTTTTACTGCCAGTGCTCGTTTTTCAATCGCGTTCTACTAGCCTCGAAACACTTGATCGCCTCAACTTCTTTAATTTGTTTCAACTTGAAATCAGCCACTGGCAGTTTCTCGACTGGATTCTAGGCGCGCCCTCCTTGACGCAGCTCTCGAGTTATACCTGCCAAAGTTTGTCTTATTACGAGAGCCTGTTCTCTTCGGCCAATGACGGCACTTGCTATTCGGTCATCTGGCACTCCTTTGTGCTGAGGCTAGTTTTTGACTTCGGTATTTTTGGGATTCTTTTGGCCGTCATCGGTTTTTACCTGGTACTGAGAAAAGCCGGAGTTTCTTGGGTTTTAGCAGTTACACTGCTCGCACTTTCACTAATTAATGGTTTTTCTGTTTCTGGCCTCAACAACATTTATGTGGTTTTGCCATTTGTTTATGCCATCACCACAAGTTCAAACCCAGAGAGGCCAAGTGAAGGAGATGCCCAGTGAGCAGTGAACCACTCGTGTCTCGATTCGAAGCCCAATACAGCAACGATTCAGTTGGTAAACTCAACGCGCTGAAACAATTCCTAAGTCTCGGGGGCAAAAATTAAACGGATATTGGTAACCGGTGGCGCAGGTTTCATTGGGTCACATTTAGTTGACCGACTTATTTTGGCTGGCAACAAGGTGGTGGTGGTCGACAACTTCGAAACTGGGTTTATGGAAAACCTAGCCCGTCACGTCGGTAGCGATTTTCTTGATGTTGTAAAACAAGACGTGGAGTTTCCCTTGGATTTCGAAGTAGACGAAATCTATAACTTGGCTTGCCCGGCTTCGCCGGTCAAATATCAAAGTGATGCGATTCGAACCATTAAAACTATCGTTTTTGGCGCTCTGAACGTTTTAGAGCTGGCTAAACGGCTCAACATTAAGGTTCTGCAGGCTTCGACCAGCGAAGTCTATGGCGATGCGCTGATCCATCCTCAGCCCGAAAATTACTGGGGAAACGTCAACCCGATTGGCATTCGCAGCTGTTACGACGAAGCCAAGCGGCTCGCCGAAACGATATTCGTAGACCATTTCAGACAACACGACGTTCAAATCAAAATCGCTAGAATATTCAACACTTACGGCCCAAGAATGTCTGAAAGTGACGGTCGGGTGGTTAGCAACTTCGCATTTCAGGCCTTGCGGGGCCAAGATTTGACGGTTTATGGGGATGGGCTGCAAACTCGATCTTTTTGCCACGTAACCGATTTAGTCGATGGCCTGATTTTGCTGATGGAGAGTGAGAGTCCGTTTGACGGACCAATCAACTTAGGAAACCCGACTGAGTATTCTGTGAATCAGATTGCCGAAGCCATCATCGAACTCAGTGGATCGCAATCTCAGATCACCTTTAGGGACCTACCTGAAGATGATCCGAAGCAACGAAAGCCCGACATCACGAAAGCCCAAAACCTGCTTGGGTGGAGCCCTAAAATTGGCTTGAATGAAGGGTTAATCGACACCCTGCAACAAGCCAAAAAAATTGGGCAAACAGGTTAATCCCAACTACGACGTAATCCTGGCCGCTAGAAGCTGCCCAAAAACTCGACCATCGTTGGGTAGGTCACTTTGATGCGTTCGG
>Ga0136644_10003141_pt1 | contig 12381 bp, 11 predicted proteins | sample C_130820_EF_Meta_FD_94780 | JGI IMG/M metagenome (GOLD analysis project Ga0136644, IMG submission 94780) | Freshwater microbial communities from Lake Croche, Canada to study carbon cycling - C_130820_EF_MetaG (v2) (version 2) | ecosystem: Environmental > Aquatic > Freshwater > Lake | place... | reverse complement strand
CCAGCAAATCACCCACCACGCTCATGGCCACCAAAAACGGGAGGGTAAGCACCAGCATCCAGGCGCCTGGCGCCGCAATGCGGCTGTATAGGCTGGGCACATCGGCTTGCAACGCGCTGTCTGCGGCGCGCCATACAAAGGCCAACACCAACACGCCGACCAAGCCACCCCACACGCCTTCCCAACTCTTGCCGGGGCTGATGGTCAGCGCCAGCTTGCGCCGACCAAAGCGGCGCCCCACAAAGTAGGCAAACACGTCGGCCACCCAAACCAATACCAAACAAGAAAGCAAAAAGTTAATGCCCACCTGACGCGCCCGCGCCACCGCCAGCCAGGCCAGTACCAAGATGAGCATGCCGACGAGTTGGCGCAACAGGGGCGCCAATTGCCCCCAGGCGGGCACCCCGCGTCGCAACACCCAGGCCCCGCCCAGCACCCAGGCCAGGGCCGCGCCTTGCCACAGGGGCAGCAAGGGCAGTTGCAGCGCGCCCACCACCCACAAGCCCACGCACAGGCTGGCGCAAAGCCCGGCCCAGCACAGGCTGGCTGCCTGCGCGCAGCCGTTCAGGCGAGCCCACTCCCAAGCCGCAGCCGTGATGAACAACAGCACGACGGCGGCAAACACCGTGGGCTGGGGGTAAAACAGTGCGGGTAGCAACAGCGCCAGCAGCAGCAGCGCCGTGATGACCCGTTGGTACAACATGAAGGGGGGAGGCGGCTTAGGCGCCGCCCACCTGCTCCGAAGTTTTGCCAAAGCGGCGCTCGCGCGCGGCGTAGGCGCTGAGCGCCTCGTCCAGGCTGGCATCGTCAAATTCCGGCCACAGCTTGTCGCTGAAATACAGCTCGGCATAGGCAGCCTGCCAGAGCAAAAAGTTGCTCAGGCGCTGCTCGCGCCCGGTGCGTATCAGCAGGTCGGGATCGGGAACATGGGCTAAGGCCAGCGCTTGGTTCAGGTGGGCCTCGGTCACGGGCTCGCCACTGGCCGCCACGCGACGCGCCGCCTGCGCAATGTCCCAGCGGCCGCCATAGTTGAAGCAGAGGTTTAACACCAGGCGTTCGCAGCCCGCTGAAGCCTGCTCGGCCTTGGTCAAGCCCTCCAACACGCGCCCAGACAGGCCCTCCCGGTCGCCCACGAAATGCAAGCGCACGCCCGATTCAATCAAGAGCGGCAGCTCCCGTGGCAAGGCGGTCACCAAAATGTCCATCAGGCCGGACACCTCATCGGACGGGCGATTCCAGTTTTCTGATGAGAACGCAAACACGGTGAGCACCTGCACGCCACGGTGCAGGCAGGCGTTGACACAACGGCGCAGCGCATCCACCCCTTGCTTGTGCCCAGCCAGACGCGGCAACATGCGGCTGCGCGCCCAGCGCCCATTGCCATCCATGACGATGGCCACGTGGCGCGGAACGGCACAAGTCGAGTGGGTCAAAGCAAGCGCCTCATACGGCCATGATGTCGTGCTCTTTGGACGCTACTAAACGGTCGATTTCGGCAATATGCTGGTCCGTGGCCTTTTGAATCTCGGCCTCGGCACGTTTTTGCTCGTCTTCGGAAGCCAGTTTGTCCTTCACCAACTTCTTGACGCTTTCGTTGGCATCGCGGCGCAGATTGCGCACCGCCACCTTGGCGCCCTCGCCCTCACCGCGCACCACCTTGCTCAGCTCCTTGCGCCGCTCCTCGGACATGGCAGGCAAGGGAACCCGGATCAAGTCGCCCTGGCTGGACGGGTTCAGTCCCAGGTCCGATTCGCGTATCGCTTTTTCTATCTTCGCGCCCATGCCCTTTTCCCAGGGCTGTACGCTGATGGTGCGCGCGTCCAGCAGCGACACATTGGCCACTTGGCTGATGGGCATGAGCGAACCGTAGTACTCCACCTGCACCGTGTCCAGCAGGGCGGGGTTGGCACGCCCGGTGCGTACCTTGGTCAGGTTGTGTTTCAGCGCCTCGACCGATTGGGTCATTTTGGCGTCTGTGGTTTTTTTGATTTCTGCAATGCTCATGATCGTCACGGACAAGTTTTTTTAAACACTCACCAGCGTACCTTCGTCTTCGCCCATCACCACCCGTTTGAGTGCGCCATGCTTGAAGATGCTGAACACCTTGATCGGCAGCTTCTGGTCTCGGCACAGCGCAAACGCCGTGGCGTCCATGATGCCGAGGTTGCGGGCGATGGCCTCGTCAAAGCTCAAACGGCTGTAGCGCGTGGCCGCTGGGTCTAGCTTGGGGTCGGCTGTATAAACCCCGTCCACCTTGGTTGCTTTGAGCACCACTTCGGCCCCAATTTCAGCGCCGCGTAGCGCAGCCGCCGTGTCGGTGGTGAAAAACGGGTTACCGGTACCCGCAGCAAAAATCACGACCTTGCCTTCTTCCAAATACTGCAAGGCCTTGGGCCGCACATAGGGCTCAACCACCTGCTCAATGGCAATCGCCGACATGACGCGCGCGACCAAACCCTGCTTATCCATCGCGTCGGCCAGGGCCAGCGCGTTCATCACTGTGGCCAGCATGCCCATGTAATCGGCGGTGGCGCGGTCCATGCCTACTGAGCCGCCCGCAACGCCGCGAAAAATGTTGCCGCCGCCTATCACCACCGCCGTCTCCACGCCCATGCGCGTGACCTCGGCAATTTCTTCCACCATGCGCACAATGGTCGCGCGGTTGATGCCAAAAGCGTCATCGCCCATTAAGGCTTCGCCCGACAGCTTGAGCAAAATGCGCTGATGCGCTGGTTTTGCGAGTGCGGGGTGGGCTTGCATCAATGGCTCCTTGAAAAACGGGGACGGCAGTTTATGGCGCGGCAGCGGTACACCACCTTATTGGGGTGCCTTGGCGGCAGCAACCTGGGCCGCGACCTCGGCGGCAAAGTCGTCCACCTTTTTCTCAATGCCCTCACCCACTACATAGAGGGTAAAGCCTGTCACTTCCGTACCTGCCGCCTTGAGCATGTGCTCTACCGTCTGTTTGTCGTTTTTCACGAAAGCTTGGTTGAACAAGCTGACCTCTTTGAGGTATTTCTGAACCGCACCGTCCACCCGCTTGGTCACGATCTCGGGTGCTTGCACGGCCCGGCCCTCGGCCTGCGCCTTGGCGGCGTCTTCAGCCGCTTTGGCCACCGCCACGGCGCGCTCTTTAGCAATCAGCTCAGGCGCAATGTCGGCGCTGGTGAGCGCCAGCGGTTTCATGGCCGCCACGTGCATGGCTACGTCCTTGGCAGCGACTTCATTGCCCTCAAACTCCACCACCACGCCGATGCGGCTGCCATGCAGATAGCTGGCCAACTGCTTGCCCGAATGGAATGTCTTGAAGCGGCGAAAGCTCATGTTTTCACCAATTTTGCCCACCAAGCCCTTGCGCACATCGTCCAAGGTGGGGCCAAAGCCGTCTTGTGAGTACGCCAGAGCCGATAGGGCCGCCACGTCGGCGGGCTGATGCTGTACCAGCAACTGCACGGCGGCTTGGGCGAGTGCCAGAAAACTCTCGTTCTTGGTCACGAAGTCGGTCTCGCAATTGACTTCCAGCAAGGCGCCGTGGGTGCCTTCTATGGCACACACCACCACCCCTTCGGCGGTGATTCGGCTCGCGGCTTTGCCGGCTTTGTTGCCCAGCTTGACGCGCAGCAACTCTTCGGCCTTTTCCATGTTGCCGTCAGCTTCGGTGAGCGCCTTTTTGCACTCCATCATGGGGGCGTCTGTTTTGGCACGCAATTCAGCGACCATGCTTGCAGTAATTGCCATTCTTACTCTCCTGTCATTCGGTTCAAATCGGGCTGCACCTCGGCGTCACCCTTGAAAAAGGGGCATAAATGCCCCCGTTTGTCTCGCTCGCGCGTGGTTACCACGCCCGGCATGCGCGCGCGCCGCACAGGCCCTAGGGCCCCAGCGGTAGCGGGTTTTAAGCCGCAGCGCCATCCTCTACTTCGACGAATTCGTCCGCACTTTGCGGCTGCACCGCCTTCACCCCATCGTTCTGGGCATTGGCACGGCCTTCCAAAATTGCGTCTGCCACGCCGCGCGCGTACAACACCACGGCTTTGGACGAATCGTCGTTGCCGGGAATGACGTAATCAATGCCTTCAGGCGAGTGGTTGGAATCGACCACGCCGATCAGCGGAATGCCCAGCTTCTTGGCCTCGGCAATGGCAATCTTGTGGTAACCCACATCGATGACAAAAATAGCGTCGGGCAGCGCCACCATGTCTTGAATGCCGCCAATGTCGCGTTCCAGCTTGGCAATTTCGCGCGCAAACATCAATTGCTCTTTTTTGCTTAAAGCGTCCAAGCCGGTTTCAAGCTGCGTCTTCATGTCTTTGAGCCGCTTGATGGATGTTTTGACGGTTTTGAAGTTGGTCAACATGCCGCCCAGCCAGCGCTGGTTCACAAAAGGCACACCCGCACGCTGGGCCTCGGTGGCCACGGTATCACGCGCTTGGCGCTTGGTACCCACCATTAGCACGGTGCCGCGATTGGCCGATAACTGGCGCACGAACTTGAGCGCATCCTCGAATAAAGGCAGCGTTTTTTCGAGGTTGATGATATGGATTTTGTTGCGATGACCAAAGATGTAGGGCGCCATCTTGGGGTTCCAGAAGCGGGTTTGGTGTCCGAAGTGAACACCGGCCTCCAGCATTTCGCGCATGGAAATAGTCATAGTCTTCTTTCAAAAAGGTTGGGTCTAAAATCCAGCCCTCGTTGCGAGCCCCGGTGTTCCACGCTGCTGGATTGCCTGCTAGCGTGACCCACTGGGCCTCACAATACCTTTCTCGGGCTGGTTTGCGAGTGCATCCTGCCGTCTGACCTTGCACCGTGAGTGCGCCACCATCCGGCAAAACCCAAAGATTATAGCCTTCGCTCTGTATGAACCTTCCCGACTTGGTCGCCACACGCGACGCCATCCGTCATGGACGCAGCCATGCAGCCGCCGTTTTGGAAGCCAGCATCCAGCGCGCTCAAGCCGCAGACTGCGCCCCGGCCTTTGTTCATACCCACTTTGCGGCGGCGCGCGTCGCCGTGCAGCAGGCGCCAGCACACAGCGAATTGGCTGGTCTGGCCGTGTCTGTCAAAGATTTGTTTGATGAGGCCGGTGAAGTCACGCGCGCCGGGTCGCGCGTGCTGGCCGACCAGCCGCCCGCCCGGACCGACGCGCCCGCCGTGGCGCGCCTGCGCGAGGCGGGCGGCGTGGTGTTGGGGCGCAGCCACATGGTGGAATTTGCCTTCTCCGGCGTCGGCTGGAACCCACACTTCAGCACCCCCGCCAACCCCTGCGACACGCAGACGGCACGCATTCCGGGTGGCTCCTCCTCCGGTGCTGCGGTATCGGTCGCCAGTGGCGCCGCCTTTATTGGCTTGGGCTCGGACACGGGTGGCTCGATTCGTATTCCGGCGGCTTTATGTGGCGTCGTCGGCTTCAAAAGCACGGCGCGCCTGGTACCCACCGCAGGCGCGGTGCCCTTATCGACCACCTTGGATACGGTGTGTGCGGTGACGCGCTCGGTGCGCGACGCCATCGTGGCGCATGAAATCTTGGCACGGCGGCGCGTGACGCGAAGCCCGGCGCCGCTGTCGGGCTACCGGCTCGCCGTGGCGCGCACCAGCATGCTGGACGAGCTAGAGCCCGCCGTGGCGCAGGCCTTTGAAGCCAGCCTGCACGCGCTGCGTGGCGCGGGCGCGGTGATTGAGGAACTGGCCTTAAACCAGATCTCGGAGCTGGCGCACATCCAATCCACTGGCGGCTTCAGCGCTGCTGAGAGCCACGCCTGGCACCGGCCCTGGCTGGCGCAGCGCCGTGCGTTGTACGACCCGCGCGTGGCGCAGCGCATCGAGCGCGGCCAACGCATGAGCGCGTGCGATTACATCGACCTGCTACATGCACGCCAGCGCTGGATAGCCCAGGTGCAAGCGCAGCTGCGCGGCTTTGACGCCGTGCTGTCGCCCACCGTGCCGATTACCGCCGTCGCGCTGGCAAGCATTGCCGACAACGACGCCGAATTTTTCCGCGTCAACGCCTTGCTGCTGCGCAATACCAGCGTGGTGAATATGCTGGATGGCTGCGCCCTGTCCTTGCCCTGCCAGGCGCCGGGGCACCTGCCGGTGGGCCTGATGCTGTGGCACGCGGCTTTGCACGATGACACGGTGTTGAACCTGGCTGTGCTCACCGAACAGGCGCTGGCGCAAGCGGGCCTGGGACGCGTTGCGACGCAGGACAGCGCATGAGGGTCGCAGTGATAGGCGCTGGCATTGTGGGCGTGACCACGGCCTACGAGTTGGCGGCGGACGGCCATAGCGTTACCGTGTTCGAACGGCGCGGCTCGGCGGCCGAAGAAACCAGTTTTGCGAACGCTGGCGTGGTGGCGCCCGGCTACGTCACCCCCTGGGCTGCACCGGGCATGCCCTGGAAGGTATTGCAACACCTGGTGAGTGCCCACGCACCGGTACGCCTAGCGTGGCCGCTATCCGGGGCAGAAATGGCATGGATATGGCGCTGGTGGCGCGCCTGCCAACTCCAAAGCTACCAAAAAAACCGCGCGCGCTTGCAGCGGTTGGCGTTTTACAGCCATGCCCGGTTGCACGAGCTCTGCGCCCAGTTAAACCTGGAATACGAGCGCAGCGACGGTTACCTGGTGCTGTTGCGCTCGCCGCGCGACAGCCGCCAAGCCCAAGTGGGCCTGAAATGGCTGCGCGAGGCCGGGGTGGGTTTCAAAGAAGTGGCCGCCGAAGAAGCGCGCCGCCTGGAGCCGGGCCTGAACCCACAGCAGGCGCTGTTTGGCGCCATTCATTTGCCCCAAGACGAAGTAGGCAACTGCCGCCAGTTCGCCTTGCTGCTGAAAAACCAAGCGCAAGCCCTGGGCGCGAGTTTTGAGTTCGACACCGTGGTGGCGTCTTTGGGGCAGCCCCATGCCACTAACGTTTGGATTGCCGGCGAGACCCAGGCGCGCTCGTTTGACGCCGTGGTGGTCTGCGCTGGGCTGGCGGGGGTGGAGTTGCTCAAACCCCAGGGCCTGAAGCTGCCGATGGTGGCGGTACACGGTTACTCCATTACCGCGCCCCTGCGTGAGCCCTTGTATGCGCCGCGCTCCGGGCTCATGGACGAGCGCTACAAAGTGGCCATAACCCGCTTGGGCCAGCGCGTGCGCGTGGCGGGCAGTGCCGAAATTGGCGGGCACTTGCAAAACAAGCGCGACGCGGCGCTGCGCACCCTGTACAAGGTGCTGCGCGACTGGTTCCCCGGCGCGGCGCGCCTGAGCAGCCATGCAGGCAGCGTGCAAGAGTGGAAAGGGGCACGCCCCATGCTGCCGGACGGCCCGCCCGTATTGGGCGCCAGCGGCAAGCCCGGCCTGTGGCTGAACCTGGGGCATGGCTCCAGCGGCTGGGCCTTGAGCTGCGGCAGCGCGCGCGTGCTGGCCGACTTGGTGGCGGGCCGCAAGGCCGCCATTGACCTGGAAGGGCTGGGCTTGGCCCGCCTGCACCGCTAGAGCGCCACCACCGCCCCACCGCACGGACAAGCGCAGCCCAGTTGGCGCACCCTGGTTCCCGCCCATCGCCCATCGCCCATCTGCTCCCCGGCCTACCCCTTGCTATGCGCCCCATTCTGTTTGACCGCACCGAAGCCCTGTACCAGCGGCTGGCCACGCGCACCCTGGAGCAGACCGCAGCCGCACAGCGCCCACCCCAGGCGCTGATGCAAGCCGCTGGCCTGGCCGTGGCGCGGCTGGCACGGGCCGTGGCACCGCATGCGCGCACGGTATGGATTGCCTGCGGCGCTGGCAACAACGGCGGCGATGGGCTGGAGGCCGCCCTGCACTTGCAAAGCGGGGGCTTAACACCCGTCATCACCGGGCTGGGCGACGCCACCGGGCGGCCGGCCGATGCGCAAGCCGCTTGGCAGCGCGCCCAAGCACGGGGCCTGCGCATCAGCCCGGCGCCGCCGCCGCAGGCCGATTTGTGTATCGACGCCGTACTGGGCCTGGGCTTCCATGGCCCGGTGCGCCAAGCAGCAGGCGCGCAAATTGCCGCCATCAACGCCAGCGGCGTGCCCGTGCTGTCTATCGACCTGCCCTCGGGCCTGGACGGTGATACAGGCGCCGTGCCCGGCCAAGCGGTGCGGGCCCGTTGGACGCTGTGCTTGCTAACGCTCAAACCCGGGCTGTTCACCGCCCAGGGGCGCGACCATTCGGGGCAGGTGTGGCTGGACGAGCTAGCGGCATCCACAGCCCGCATATCCCCCAGCGCTTGGCTGCTGGGGCCTGGCACCCCGCCCGCACGCTTGCACGCCTCGCACAAAGGCAGCTATGGCGACGTGGTGGTAATCGGCGGTGCCCCTGGCATGACCGGGGCTGCGCTGTTGGCCGCCAGCGCCGCTTTGCATGCCGGTGCGGGCCGCGTGCTGGTGGATCTGCTAGACCCAGCAGGCCCAGCCTGGGACACGGCGCAGCCCGAGTTGATGTTCCGCCCGGCCGACACCCTGGCACTGCAAGGTGCGACCGTGGTGTGTGGCTGTGGCGGGGGCGACGCGGTGGCGCAAGCCTTGCCGCGTGTGCTGGCCCAAGCCACCCGCTTGGTGCTAGACGCCGACGCACTCCATGCGCTTAGCCGCGACACGGCGCTGCAACACCAGTTGGCCCAGCGGGCCGAACGTGACTTCGCCACCGTACTCACCCCCCACCCGCTAGAAGCGGCACGCCTGCTGCACAGCAGCGTGACCGAGGTGCAGGCCGATCGCTTGCGTCAGGCCCAAGCCCTAGCCGAACGCTTTGCCTGCACCGTGGTGCTCAAAGGCTCCGGCAGCGTGATCGCGCAACCGGGGCAAGTCAGCGCCATCAACCCCACGGGCAGCGCCCGCTTGGCCAGCGCAGGCACGGGCGACGTGCTGGCCGGTTTCATAGGCGCGGCACTGGCCAATGGTCTGCCCGCTTGGGACGCTGCGTGCAGCGCCGTCTATCGCCACGGCCTGCACGCCGACCAGTGGCCCGGCACACAAGCCTTAAGCGCCTCAGCGCTCGCCCAACGCGGATAACAGCCAAGGCCAAAACGGGCCTGACCCGTGGCTGCGTGCTTCAGCACCCCGCTGTGTGCGTTAACGAACAGATTGCTGGGTCATAAACGGCGAAGCTCGGTGCGTCGGAGCAGGCGCGCCGCCACCGCACACCGTGCCCGCCCGTCGCGCGTACGCGCCCAGTCTGGGCCCTGTTTGGCCCGGTTGGCGTGCGGTTCCGATTCAACCCCGAGCAATACCGGCTCGAACCAGCAGGAGTTGCCTCATGATGAACAGCGACAGCGGCGCATCCACCGCGAATGTACTGAACGGTTTGATCGCCGGGCTGCTGTCCCAGCGCGAGCTTCATGGTGACCTCGGTGACGCGCTGCAGTCTGTGCGCCACAGCCATTTGGCGCGTTTGCTGCATTACCGCGTCGCGCAGTTGGAACATGACTGTGAACGCAAGGCCTGCTCACAGGCCATTCATGCGCTGTCCGAGCATGCCGCACGGCGCCTGTTGCGCGCGCCAGCTCTGTGTCAGGCTTTGCGCATGGGCTGCAATGCAGACCGCTTGTTGACGCTGATAGAGAGCGAAATTGCTCTGGACGCGGGGCAGATCAAGGCGTGCTGGTCCGCTCTGGGTGATATTTGGCTGGACGCCGCCCCGCCCGTGCGTGTGCACAGCCTGCAAATGCAAGCGGGGCGCTGGCGCGCACCCTGGTTGCGCTGTGGTTTGACGCTGGATCTTTCGCTACCGGCCCGGCTGGAGCACCCCAGTGCGAACTTGCATGAGCCCGGCATACCCGGCGTAGCCAGAACCCTGGCTAATTTGGCGCTGCTGAACCGCGCCGCCGAGTTATTGCAAGACGCCCTGCCCAGTGCGCATACCCTGCTGCAAAAGTTGGGGGGTAGCATCGTGCTGCGCTCGGACGACGCACGCCCGGACGACTGTTGGGGCGCCAGCTCCGAGCTGGCCGTTGGGCGCATGGTGCTGGTGAACGTGACGGCAGCGGCCAGCACCGCGCTATGCGCCGAAATGCTGCTGCGCGAGTTGACGCATTTCGCACTGGACTGCGCAGAACTCGAGTACCCGCTGATGCGCAAACCCGATGCACTGGCAGAGGTGAGCATGCCCTCCCCCTGGACCGGCGTGCCCTTGGGCTTGCACGCCTTTTTGCACACTTGTGCAGTCAGCACCGTGTTGGCCGACTTTTGGTCACGCGTTGAGCACTTAAACGCAGAAGAGCAGGAACGCCAGAGTGCGATCCGGCGTGGCTTCAAAAACCTGCATCCGCAGTGCCTCAAGCCCTATCGCAGCGGCCTGTCGCCCACCGCGCACAATTTGGTTTCCAAAGCCTTGGCGGTCTGACGCGGCGGGCTCATTGAGCTAAAGCCCCATGGCGCCCGGCGGCGCCGGAATTCGCTACAGTGGCGCGCATGAATGCAGCCACCAAACCCCTTTCCATCACCCAGGTACTGGCCTGTGGTGCCGCCATCGTGACCCTGTCTATGGGCATTCGCCACGGCTTTGGCCTGTGGCTGCAACCCATTACCCAGGCTCAGCACTGGAGCCGCGAGAGCTTTGCTTTTGCGCTGGCGATTCAAAACCTGAGTTGGGGCGTAGCGGGCATTTTTGCCGGCATGGTGGCCGACCGGTTTGGCGCTTTTCGCGTCATCGTGCTGGGTGCGCTGCTCTACGCGCTGGGCCTATGGAGCATGGCCCATGCCAACACGCCCACTTTGTTTGCCTTGAGCGCCGGGGTGTTAATCGGTATCGCGCAGGCGGGTACGACCTATGCGGTGATCTACGGCGTGATTGGCCGCAATGTGTCTGCCGACAAACGGTCCTGGGCCATGGGCATTGCGGCGGCAGCGGGTTCCTTCGGGCAATTTTTGATGGTGCCCACCGAGGGCTTTTTGATCTCCAGTTTAGGCTGGCAGCAGGCGCTGGTGGCATTGAGTATGGCCGCGCTGCTCATCGTGCCCTTGGCTTGGGGTCTGCGCGAGCCCGGCTTTGCGGGCAGCGGCGCGGTGCGGCGCGAGCAAAGCATTGCGCAGGCGGTGCGCGAGGCCTTTGCCTATCCCAGCTTTCAGCTCCTGATGGCGGGCTACTTTGTGTGCGGTTTTCAAGTCGTTTTCATTGGCGTGCACATGCCCAGCTACCTGCGTGACAAGGGCTTGTCGCCCCAAGTAGCCAGCTACGCGCTGGCGTTGATTGGCCTGTTCAATGTGTTTGGCACCTATATCGCGGGTGCTTTGGGCCAGCGCCTGGCGAAAAAGAACATCCTGGCGTTTATTTACTTCGCGCGCGCGGTGACCATCTCGCTGTTTTTGCTGCTGCCGCTCAGCCCTTTGAGCGTTTATGTGTTCTCCGCCGTCATGGGCTTGCTGTGGCTGTCCACGGTGCCGCCCACGAACGCGGTGGTGGCGCAGATTTTTGGTGTGCAACACCTGTCTATGCTGGGTGGGTTTGTGTTTTTCAGCCACCAGATTGGCTCCTTCATGGGCGTGTGGCTGGGCGGCTATCTGTACGACCGCACGGGCAGTTATGACGTGGTGTGGTACATCGCCATCGCGCTGGGCGTGTTTGCTGCGCTTATCAACCTGCCGGTGAAAGAAGCCACGCTGCAACGGGGCCACGCGCAACCCGCATGAAGCCACGCGCAGCCGGGCTTTGGTGTATCGCACTGGTCGCACTGGCTGCGGTATTTGCGCTGTACGCCCAGCCCGACTTCGTGCTGACGCTGGCCAACCAAGTCTGGGCTTGTTTTTAGGCCGGGTGTGGCTTAAGCACCCGCGTGCTTTCCACCACCGTGACGCGGCTGGCCAGGGCGGCCAGCACTCCAACACGCCGGTGGTGGCCAAGAATTTAGCCAAGAAGACCACCTGCCCATGCGGCGTCGCCGCCGCACCTGCTCTCCAGCGCGCGTGCATGCGTCCACCCAGACGTGTCGGCCACCTGTGGAATATCTGCACCCATTTGGCCCTGTATGAGAGCCGCCCTTTGTCTGCGTTTTGATTCACCCATTGGGTAAGGGTGCCCTAACGGCGCCTAAAAACCGACTTGCAAACCCAGTTTTAGGTTGCGACCGGGTAGCGGCACCTTGCCCGGCGCGGTCTGCGTCAGCACCGAGGTGGCGCTGTAGGCCAAGGCGTTGGCGGCATTGTCTAGCTTGGCGTACCAAAGAAAGCTGCGCGCACCGGACTGTAGTTTGTAGCTGCTGGCGGCGCTCAGCAAGGTGTAGCTGCCAGTGGGCGGCTGCAAGGGTGCAAGCCGGTTTTGTGCGGCGAAATAATCCGCTGCGGCTTGTAGGCTCCAGGGCCCGGAGGTCCAGGCCAGGGTGGAGCCCAGCCGCAAAGGCGCAATACGCGGCAGCGGCTGGCCGGTTTGGGTGTTTTGGGCACGT
>Ga0136644_10003138_pt1 | contig 12384 bp, 8 predicted proteins | sample C_130820_EF_Meta_FD_94780 | JGI IMG/M metagenome (GOLD analysis project Ga0136644, IMG submission 94780) | Freshwater microbial communities from Lake Croche, Canada to study carbon cycling - C_130820_EF_MetaG (v2) (version 2) | ecosystem: Environmental > Aquatic > Freshwater > Lake | place: Lake... | reverse complement strand
CGACACCCGACACCCGACACCCGACACCCGACACCCGACACCCGACACCCGACACCCGACGTCGAGAACCCTCTAATAAGTCCCCTTCACCAATCCCTTAGTAAAGGGTTCTCGAATACCCCCTATTATAGGCTAACGAGAAATGAGTAATATATCGAGAAATGAGTGTTTTATCAATAAATGAGTGACATATTGCCTATCTTACCTATCGATAACTCGTTTTCTAGAAAATTGAAAAACTTTTTTTTGAAATGGACAATCAGCAAAGCAACAGCTTAAGATATATCCAAACCCTATTCAGTTAGCAAAGAGAGAAGAGAGAGAGAGAGATAGAATGTCGACGGTTCAGTTACCCAGCGTTTTGGCTAGTGAGATTATTGGTTTGATGAACGCATCTTTCAGCAAAGTTCCAGTCGTTGTCCAAATCAATCCCGAAACTGGCAAGCAAGTGGCCGAGTCCAACCCCGTTCTCGTTGCCCGTCTTACCGAGTCCGTAAGGAATGCCGCCAAGTTACTCAAACAACATCGCCGCTTCTTCAAATTAGCGTTTCGAGAACTCAACGACCTCGACCCAGAGGAAGATGAAGAATTCGTAGATGCAATCGAGGCACTTGCTGTGGCAGACCCCGATGTTGACGAGCTTGTCCAAGAAGCTGCGCTCAAGTATTTTGGCGTCCACGAAGACGACGATGATGGGCCCATTTCCAAAGCCTTTTATCCAGTAGTCTTTGACATTGCCAACCAACTCAGCGCCTTGTCGTTGAAGATGCGCCGTCAATATTTGACCAAGGTTATCGAGACTATTCACAAGGAAAACCCCGAGCTTGACCTTGGAATGTACGAGTTCATCACATATTACACACAAGATTACCCTCTGGTGCAGCTGGTCTTTCCAAACATTCCTGCTTGGGCCATTGCCGAGCAAGAGGCAGATGCGGCTTATCCAACATTCCAGTTCGCTTACCAGCCTATCGAAGCCGTCGACCGTGAAGACAGTCTCAATGTCTTCAAGTGGGCAAACCGCAATGAGAAGAACCGCAAGCGATGGTTATCTGTTGTCAGTGGCGAACAATGGGAAAAAAGAGTTGCTAGGTCCAGCGTCGACGAGCTTTTGGAGATATATCCACACTGCAGCCGTGAGACAATTATCTCCATGATTAGCGAGATGCAAAAAAAAGGTTCGCTTTAGTTTTAGTTTTAGATTGTTTTGTTTGTATGTTTGTTTAATTAATTAATTAACCCTTTTTTTATGCAAAATCAAATAGCGTTCTCCACATTACGATTAAATATTATCATGATGACTAGAAATAATATATTCGTTTTTTTTCGGACATTGGAGAACCACGTAACATCTGACAAACGTTTATTGACCTGGGTTCTCGTATTATTGAGAACAAACCCCAACATTATCAAATAAAATATATCCATGTTTACTTGATTCCTACTATGGTCCACGATAACTTGTTGTAAAAGATTACTATTTGTTAACAACTCTTCACTTACACGTTCTCCAAATGTCGTTATTATTGCCCGACTAGCCAAGATATTCTGTAATGAACCCGGCCACTTTGGTAGAAAAGCCATTGTCAAAGGGCTAAGAAGAAACAGGATGAATACTTGGATATACATTGTTATTTGACTTGTTAGTTCACATATTCGAGAACATTTTTTATTCAATTTTGTGATTAGGTTCGTTGTGAATAAAAATGCTATTTATCTTTCTGTTTTCGTTCGTTTACTTCTGATAACCGATTGCCATCTTTCTCTGCGATAAATTTTTTTTTCGAAACTATCTTTCCATGTTTATTTATCATCAAATCCTGAATCGTTAATCCGCCAGCTGTTTTGTATGCTGTTCTTTTCCAAACCTCGTCTCTTGTGCCAAAACATTGACTGTATTTAAAACCGTCTATGTGGAATAAGCCATCAGAACTTTTTGTTAATCGTTTAAGAGAACTTGTAATAGCACTATACTCAATATTATTTATAATTCGTTCACTTGAACTGGGTTCGTCGTTTTCATATATTATGTTTTTATCAAGTTTATATTGTTTCATCAATTTTATATTATCTTTTTTTAGTTTTTCATTCTCTTCAGTTAATACTAAAATCCTACTATTGCTACTATTATCCGTCGTATGAATATTACTTTTCAATGCCTCAACTTCTTCAAAGAGTGCCATACATTTATTTTCTAATAGTTCTCGTTCATGTAAGAGTTTGGCATAGTTCTCCGGGTTATATTCTATGTCTTTTATTATTTCTTTTATATGAGTGTCAATAGCATCAAATGATATTTCATTCACTGCCAATAATTCTGTGTATCTGTTATTTTTTATTGTTAATGTACGTCTTAATTTACTTAAAATAGGATGTCGCTTTATGGCATTTTCTATATGTGTTTTATTTTCTACCTTAAACGCATTGCTTAGTCGAAAATGAATAAACGTTTTTTTATGTCTAGATACACGGTCTGACAAATTATTTGAACACCCAAATTTAATTAACGGTTCATTATCATTACTAACATTGTCTATTAATCCATAATAGATACATTGCACATTTTCTGTGAATTGTTCCAATATTGTCTTTTCTCTTAATACATCCTTTTCTTTTTCATTTATTGTTAATATGTTCTCCAATTGTTTATTTTTTTCGTCTAATTGTAATCTGAGTTCATTGCTTTCTTCATTGATTACATCTTGTAGTGTTTCTTCTAATTTTATATAATATTCATGTATCTGGTCTGCTTTTTTTGTATCGGCTTTCAAACATAACAGCTTAAATGCTCTCACCGTTAGCATTATGGTTTCTTTATTATGGCCACCTCTTCCGTTTCTTTGCTTTCCCTGTAGGGAAAGCAAATATTTGTAATCTATATTAGCTCTAAAATTCTTTTCTAATAACATTCTTGCTTTTACCTTTTGATTAAAACCTAACCATCTCCATACATCATCTAAATCGATTACAAACTCGGTTCTCGTATCATAATTCAAATAACAATAAAAACTCGCTACAAACAACTGTTGTTGTTCATCTGTAAATTCTGTTTTTATTTTTGTAAGCAATGTACCCTGATATGTACTCGATAACTTTGTAATTGGATTCTTCTCAATTAAATCAACTATGTCTAAACGTTCCATATGTTTATACTATTGTATATATAATACTCTCTATATTAAAATTTTGCTTTTAATATTATTAGCTATATCGGATTTTAGTAAAGAAATGAGTTGAATATCTGTTTTATTATTATTATCGTTTCAACTGCGCCGCTTTTGCTAATAATTGTATCACTTTCGTCTTTGCCTTGTTTTCATCTGGCTGTGCCATTAATTCTTCAAACAACTTCATATATGTTTTATTATCGCCGGAATCGAGAACCCCGATATTTGGATGTTCTTGACACCACTCTTTCGTTTTTACCTTGTTTTTATGAACTACCTTTGTTATTGCATTTTTCATTTTTGTTAGATTTTCAGAATCCTTGTCCCAACTATTATTATCCTTTATATACATCGTTTCTCTCTTTACATCTGTACAATGGAAGGGTCGTTGAGTAACATCTAACGTATTCAGTTCTTTTACTATTATGTCTGTTATTCCCTTTACATATCCATTGTTACCGAGGTTCTCGATATCTTCGAACGATACCTGGATATTATCGATAAATTGGTTTATATTCATGGCATCTTTACATGTTTCATTCAAGAAGAATTGGAGATTGAACGTTTTATTATTATTTACGGTTCCATTATTGTTTCTTATTGCAATATTGTCATGTGGTTCTTTTGCCATTTCTATGATTTGTTTCTGAAGTTCTCCATTTTGTTTCAATAGTTCTAATATTAGATTACTTTCTATTTTACTTATTGTGCCGGTATTCAATAAAGCTATCGTATTTTCTATTTTGTCTTCTTCTTTTTGAGAACATTTCTTTTTATGGCGCCATAACCCTGAATACGTTATATATGCCTTTGAACAATGTTCACATAAATGATTTGGTTCTCCTACGTTGGCTACTTTGGCTACTTTGGCTACATTTTGATTGCTAACTATTGCCATTTTATGCTTTGCAGTCAATATATGTTTACTATAATTATTGTGTTTACTCGTACTATAGTCACACGCTTCGCAATAATATTTGTCGGCTACTTTTGGGCTACTTTCGATTGCCATTTGATTGCCTTATATTGCCATGAGAAAATATGTCTAAATCATTTACGCTAAATATGTCGATTTTGTTATGCTGTCATTGTGTTTTTATTTTTTTGGTGGTCGCTGCATTATGCAGAGGATGCCAATTTTGACACTTTTCGGGAAATTCTTTGGCTGGGTCTTTTCATTTTGGACATTTATTTTTGTCCATTTTAAAAATTATTTTGGCCAAATTTTTTTTGGAAGGTTGTGTTTATAATAGGAATATTAGTTTTTTACATAAAACTATCGAATTAAACTAACCTATATGATTCTATAGTGCTACTTTTACGTTACCAAGTGTTACCATTTTTTGTTTTGCAGTCAATAGTTGTTTACTATAGTTATCACTTCTACTCGTACTATAGTAACACAAATCATAATAATATTTATCGGCTACTTTTATGTTACTAAGTGTTACCATTTTTTGTTTTGCAGTCAATAGTTGTTTACTATAGATATCACTTCTACTCGTACTATAGTAACACAAATCATAATAATATTTATCGGCTACTTTTGGCTACTTTTGGCTACCATGAGAAAATATGTCTACGTCATTTCATTACATAAAACATCGATTTCGAGAACATTATTATTGTACTTCAGGTTCTCTCATATTATATCATTCTTATACTTTGCTCCTGAATATTCAAAAGCAGAACATACATGGCACTCAACGAGCCGTTCATCAAGTCGGTCATTAGAGAACCTGACAATCCCACATCATTCTATATATACTATTATACATCATACATAATACATAATATACATAATACATTGTCACTGCATATATGCTTTGCCCATTATTGGCTAACGAGAAATGAGTGACATATCGAGAAATGACTCATATATCGGCCTGTGAATTATCTCTCTCATTCTCTCTTCTAACCGTCCGTAACCATTTCATAGCTGTTTTTCATCGTTTTTATAAAAAATTGAAAACTTTTTTTATAAAATATATATACAGCATGACAACAGTCAAAAGAGATTTCTAAAACGTTCAATACTACTACCGCTACTACTACCGCTATTCATAAGACAATGTCTCAAGAATCCGCCGTTAACAATGTTCTCCCCGTCGAACAGGTCAAGGTGAAGAAGCCTCGCGCACCTTCCCTTCCTGCTAAGGATGCCAAGATTATTCAAGCTATTTACTGGTATCTCAAGAGCCAGAAGTCCGAGCCTGATAGTCTTTCCGATGAGGAACTGCAATCCATCCCTCTCTTTGCCTCTGTCGAGCAGCAAAAGGAGTTTACTGCTTCCTTCTTCGAAGAATCCAAGGACATTGCCAAGGAGATTCGCAAACTACAAAACGATAAAAAAAAGACCGAAGCCAAGGCTGCAAAGCAGGCTTTGAAGGAAGCTGCTGCCGCGCTAGCCAAAGCCAATGGAGAAGAAGTTCCCAAGCAGAAGCGTACACGCAAGCCCAAGGCTACTGATACTGATGCTGCTACTGATGCTGCAACTTCCGAGCCACCTGCTGATTCCAAGAAAAAGAAGAATCTTAAAAAGGTTCAAAATACACAGGATACGCTTATCAACGAGCTCGTTTCACTAGCTAGAGCTTCTTCTAGCGACCTTGCTTCGACCAGCGCAACTGAAACTCTCACTACTGCTTCCGATAGTGAACCTGCTGTTTCCATTGCCCTACCGGTAGCAACTACTCCTGAGAAACCCGTCAAGGAGAAGAAGGACAAGCCTGTCAAAGAGAAGAAGGACAAGCCTGTCAAAGAGAAGAAGGAATCCAAAGAATCCAAGGAGAAGAAGGACAAGCCTGTCAAAGAATCCAAGGAATCTAAGGAGAAGAAGGACAAGCCTGTCAAAGAGAAGAAAGTGAAGGTCGCCAAGACTACCAATGACACTATTCCTGAACCTATCTTATTGGATGACCATCAACTCGTCACCTCGGTCATTGCTGCTGAAAATATTCTTCGTCAAGAGCAAGAACTTGCCACTGCCACTGCCACTGCCACTATCATCAATCAAAGCGACAATGACAATGACAATGACAATGACGATGATAATGACGATGACGATGACGACGAACTTGAAGTACGACCTTTCACTCTCAATGGTATACACTATCTCATCGCAGATGATTCCTCTATTTATGACCCTTCTTCTCAAGCCCTTATCGGACATTTCAACCCTACTACCAACTCTATCACATCCATTTAATATTTCACACTCTCTCACCCACTACCACTACCACTACCACTACCACTACCACTACCACTACCACTACCACTACCACTACCACTCTATCACTTTATTTCATTCTGTTTCTAAATTTCTATAATAATTAAAAAACCTTTTTTATACTACGACCGCCTCTATACATTCTAGTTGTTCCATAGAAATAGCCGGCAATAGCGGGTGCGCTTCCCAAAAATAGCGACAAAATGCCCACTGAAAATCATATTCTTCGGGATAACTATCCATATATTTTTCTCGTAAAACGCAAGCTATTTTTTCAGGCATCAAATGATGAACATTCATTGGCAGAACATACGAAAGTTGCGTAGCAGGCGAGAATGCTTTAATTTTGTTGCTATGAATATACGTATGCTCCCTATCTGGAACGCATTTTGCCAAATCTGAAAATAATGGTGGATAATGATAGTTATATTTCCATCGCCAATCTGGACAGTCATTTGTATAATATCTATATACCCATTCTAACCCTTCCAAATAATTATTACATATGGGAGAAATATCTGTTCTGTCAATATGAAAAAGTGCCTTATAATATCGGTTCTCCCAATAAGGTTCTTGTGGACAAATATATTTTTCTTCTCCTCTATACAAAATTGGAATATTCTTTAACACCTCCTGTTTTTCTTCTATTTTTGTTTCCGGATACGTTCTCTTATCAAAACTATCTCTAACAAAGTATTCGTTCAGCAAAAAGGTATATTCTAATTTCGCAATCTCATTGAAAAATATCTTTACGGTTCTCCAATGTATTTCGTTTGACACCGATATTAAAAACCGTCCACTTTGATTACCAACACATTTTCTATAGATATCTAGAAGAGCGGTTATTCCATGAGTGCGAATATTCATTGCTGGAAAATGTGGTAAAAAATCATTGCCTAGCAAAAAACACATAAATATATAATCAACTGTTCGTCTTGAATCTGGTTCGTGATATTTGCATGCCATTTCAGAATTAATACACGAAGACAAGTGTTTTATATCCAAGAAATGTGGTTCTGTATCGGCGTCAATTGGTATAGAACTCTTTAAAAATTCTGGTGCCTCTCTAAAAATAAACAATTCCGAACAATATTTTAAATGAAAAATCGATAACATAATAAGGTCTGAATCTAGACCATAGACAGCCACTTTTCGACTCGATGCAGTCATTCTAATATGTTTGAATAGTTTATGTTCTCCCTCGCCACATTCATCTGAACATGATGTTATTATTTTGCTGACATCATACCCATTTTTTTTCCTCTCATTCCCATTAAAATGCAAAGTAACCTCTTTACATAAGTTCTCCATAAATTGAGTTCCAGGTGTAATAGCCGCAGTATTCCATTTATTGATATGGTCGCCATCACAAGACCGCTCTATTTTTGCCATAAACTGTGATTTATAACGACGTGTTCGCTGTTGTTCCATCTTTGCAAATGGCGCGACGCCATCGAACGCTATGTACAAAAGGTCTCTCGGTTTAATCATACGCACGTACTCTTCTATTTTCAAAATAACCAATAATATAAGTTCGGTCTCAAAAACGTCAAGGCTTATATTTTTCTTTTCTAATTCATAAACAGAATCATATATAATAGAATTGCAGTCCATATACAGCTCATCGAACTGGAAATTCGACTGTTTATTAAAAAACGATAATGTTCGTATAATATTAGAATAATTTTTAATAATATGCGAAAAATAACTAGGGATTCCCATCTATGCAAAACTCACTATTATATAAATAACGATAGATTTATACCCTTTATTAATACTATTAGTAGATTTGCGTAGTACTATTTACACCTTGAACTTTATTATAATAGTTAGGTTATTTATAAATAGTTAGTGTATAGATATGAATCAACGAAAAAAGGAAAAAAACCATACAATAAAACCACCAGATATAGATATGTCTGCGTTTATAGAAGAAAAGGTCCACTATTTACAAGAAATTATACGAAAAACAGTGCTTTCTATAAAAACAAATAGCCAAATTAATATATTTAGCAATAATGACTCTATTCTTTCTATTTCTATTTTGACTGAACTTTATGAGAAAACAAACGAAATAACAGAAAAGGCGTCATCTGCTACAACTACTACAGAAACAGACATAGTAATAGATGGTCTACAAAAAATAATAGATAAAATATCAATGATTATATGTGGATTCGGGACAAAATATATCGACGATTTATTATTTATAAGTTTCGGTTCAGAATATAAAAATATCAAAATAGAAAACCCTACAATAGTGGCCAAATACGATATTATAAAAAATTATTTCACACCCATTGGATATAAAATTATACATTGGAAGCAAACCAAACTAACTAGTTATCAAACATTGTCTATATGCAGTGATAAAATAACGGATTCTGCTCAATCACTGGAAGACGCCAATATGTTTGAATGTTATGACACAGATGCGAATGGCGACCAGTTTTATCAAAAGGTATTTGGCATGAGAGTGATTATCCAGAACGAAAAACTGAGAAAAACGTTAGTTATAAATGGAATTGTAAACGACATTCACGTAGAGTGTTTAAGTAATAAATATATAAATGAAAGAAAACTAGACATTTCAACTATATCAAAATTATTAAAGAGCGAAGAACAAACTTTGATGCATAGACTTACAGAAACGATGACAATAAAAGATTTTCTTATATATGGAAATAATGATATTAAAAAAAAGTTGTTCTCTATATTTGCGGAGGTAAACACGATAAAGCAAACCAAATTGGACACAATCATCAGCAAATTTTTAGAAATGGAATCTCATCTACAAAGAGACATGTTAATAAATTTATTGCGTTATGATAAGGACAATGAGATACAATATATTTGTTATCTATTGTATGAATTAATTAATGTAAAATCGTCCAATGATACACATGAAGCATTCAATGTATATGATAGTCTACCTTGGAAATTGAAGATACATTTCAAGGACGTTATAAAGTGCACAGTTAAATATACAAATGATATGATGCAGAAATACGACTTTCATAAAATATCATTAGAACAACAAATATATGCACTTAAAGTCAATGAAACAGTAAAGGAAAAAGCGATGGTGAAATTAAAAGAGTTAAAAGGTAAACAAGACGATGGTGGTAACAAAGCCAAACAATATTTGGAAGGATTAATACGAATACCATTTAACGTATACAAAGAAGAACCTGTTCTGAGAAAAATCAAAGATTTGAATAAACTATTTCATAAAACATTACATAATATCGGTCAGTTATTCCCCGAATTGAAATTAAGCAGAAAAGAAAAATATACAAACTTAGAAATGAATAGAATACTATCTATACTTATGAATTATATTCGTGGAAATGCACTCAATTTAATAGAAAGTACATGCAATGAAACTCAGTCGAAGCAAATGACTAAGATATTGCAATACATTAACGTTATAAACAAAACCAAAAATTTACCAAAAATAGCGACAACCAATCAAACAAAACAACAACATATATCGAAAATAGTATCTTTTGCGAATAAAAATAAATTAGACGCAAACGCAGAATTATATGATTTTATTTGCGATAAAAAACCGATATCTTTAACAAATGCAATAGGTGAGATTGCATCATTGACTGCAAATATTAAGACAGTAGAGTCTACGATGAAAGAAATAATTGGCTCATTAGACGAATCCATTTATGGACATAACCATGCTAAAAATCAAATTATGAAAATAATTGGACAATGGATGAATGGAGAACAAACGGGTTACTGTTTTGGGTTCGAAGGTTCTCCAGGCGTTGGTAAAACATCGTTGGCTAAAAAAGGTTTGTCAAAATGCTTGGTTGACGCAAATGGGCAGTCTAGACCATTTGCATTCATTGCATTGGGTGGTTCGTGTAATGGTTCATCATTAGAAGGACATGGATATACATATGTCAATTCAACATGGGGTCGAATTGTAGATATATTGATGGAATCAAAATGTATGAACCCCATAATATATATAGATGAGCTTGATAAGGTAAGTAAGACAGAAAATGGAAAAGAAATAATCGGAATATTTACGCATCTTATAGACCAAACACAGAACGACGCATTCCAAGACAAATATTTTAGTGGAATAGATATAGATTTATCAAAAGCACTATTCATTTTTTCATACAATGACCCAGACCAGATTGATAAAGTGTTGCTCGACCGAATTCATAGAATTAAATTCGAGAACCTATCAGTAGATGATAAAATTACAATAGTAAATAAGTACATTTTGCCAGAAATAAATAGGAAAATGGGGTTTGAAAATATTGTCGACATATCGGATGAAATTGTCGAACACATTATTGTAAATTATACAATTGAACCAGGAGTAAGAAAGTTAAAAGAAATATTATTCGATTTGTATGGTGAAATTAACCTAGAAATCTTAAAATTGGATGGTCAATCAAATGCCGATTTTGAAATACCCGTTCAAATAACAAAAGAAAACCTAGAAAATAAATACCTAAAAAAATATAATAAAATACACAAAAATACAATACATAACAACCCTGAAATTGGCATTATAAATGGACTGTGGGCCAATGCTCTTGGTTGTGGTGGAATTATACCCATACAAACATTATTTTTCCCTTCTTCAGTATTTTTAGACCTTCAATTGACGGGCTTACAAGGTGACGTTATGAAAGAAAGCATGAATGTAGCCAAATCTCTAGCATGGAATTTAACAGACAACGCCATAAAGCGCGAATTGAATGCTAACTTTGAATTAACAAAATGTCAAGGATTACACATTCACTGCCCAGAAGGTGCTGTGGCAAAAGATGGACCATCCGCTGGAGCTGCTATTACAGTAGCAATATATAGCTTATTCAATAAATTGCCAATAAAAAATGATATAGCAATAACTGGAGAGATTAATCTAAAAGGGGAGATTACAGCTATTGGTGGGCTAGATTTAAAAATTGCAGGAGGTATTAGAGCCGGAATCAGAATATTTTTATATCCGAAAGCAAACAACCGCGATTTTTTAAATTGGAAACATACATTTAAAGCAAACGGTTTACAAGATATGCCAGAGTTCATTGAAATTTCAACCATACACGACGTATTCAAGTACGCATTCTCATAGAACAAATATCTTTCTATATTATAATTAGAGTCATGGAATTTAGCATATATTCATTCTTTTATTTATTCATTGTATTAGCTCCGTTTATTATTATTTGTGCAATTACATTAATATCGTTATTCAATGCAGATTTTAAAGGAATATGTTTTTTAGCAGGATTAGCAGTTACATCATTCATTAGTGGTGCATTTGGACAATTAGCCAAAAGCGTATTGACTTTGCCGGACCAACCAGATGCAGCATGTAAAGCAACCATCATGACTATGGGCGGAACGCCATATAATATTCCAATGGGGCAAGTCATTATATCTTACACATTTTGGTACTTTGTGTATTGCATTATTATAAATGGATTTGTAATCGCCAATATAGGGATGATTGTATTTTTTTGTATACTCATATTGGGAGACATTGCTTGGAATAGATATAATAATTGTTTCGGACTACAAAATATGATTGCAGCCATGGTACTTGGTGGTGGAATGGGTGCGGCATCAGCCAAAGTAATTGACACGATTAGTGACCGAAATTATTTATATTTCTTCAATGGAATTGGTAGCGGTGGTGGTGGCGGAATTGATTCTTGTTCTGTTCCGTCCAAGCAAACATTCAAATGCAATGTAACCCAAGGAGGTAGAGTATTGCAATAATTTAACATACACACGTTTATTCATAATATTTACAACATTATTATGAATTGTTCTTTATGATTCGAATTTATCTATATTTACTTGTATCCATTTTTTGAACAATTGCAATATTCGCATCTTGTACATATCACTAGCAATAGCCGATACATTATTACTTTTTTGTTGAAATACAGAGACAAAATAATGAATAATATTAGAAGTATTTGCCTTAGAATATTTTTCGTT
>Ga0136644_10003131_pt1 | contig 12400 bp, 9 predicted proteins | sample C_130820_EF_Meta_FD_94780 | JGI IMG/M metagenome (GOLD analysis project Ga0136644, IMG submission 94780) | Freshwater microbial communities from Lake Croche, Canada to study carbon cycling - C_130820_EF_MetaG (v2) (version 2) | ecosystem: Environmental > Aquatic > Freshwater > Lake | place: Lake... | reverse complement strand
TCAACCATTTCAGCTTCATCAATTATTACATCAGATGCTAACTCAAATTGTTTAATGAATTTTCTAAAAGCTAAACCTTTTTGAACGTAGTCTATGTTTTTATTTTCAACTTTACCTTCTACAGTTAAAATACCGTCTTTTACTTCTACAAGAACGTTCTCTTTATTGTATCCAGCAAGTCCTATTTCTAGACCATATTTTCCTTTTCCATATTTTACCACGTTGTAAAAAGGGAATGAAGGTATTTTAGACCAACTATCAAATATATTATCAAATATATCCGCAGTTTGTTTTACGAAATGATTATGGATTTCATCCATTTTAATCATACCGTTATTTGGGAATAATGAATTGAAAGTCATTATTATCTCCTTTGTTAAGCAAGTTAATAGGTCCACCCACATGATGCAACCTGACGTATATATAATGATTTATTTTAAAATTTCAAGAGTTTATCTGATTTTAATTCAGTAAGATTATGTTCTCTATCAAGGAATTTATATTCTATTTTAGTAGTTTCAAAATCTTTTTTTACTTTATCACATACTTTTATTGGATCAAATTCAGAACAAGAATATACATCTAATTGCATGATAGGGGGTTCAACACGGTCCCAACAATGCATTACTACATGACTTGTTTCAATAATAGCACCACCAGTAAGACCTTCATTACCAGGAAGATCTGAATATTTAACAAATGGTCCTATTAGAATTTTCATGTTTATACTTTCTATAAAATCTTTTAACCAACCTTCAAAGTAAGATTCACTTTGGGGAGGTTTTTTAATTTCTGCTCGGACTATTAAATGTTTATGTACTAAAATTTTATTCTCCATGAGAGCCTCCATATAACTTTTTTTATATGGGAGCAAGGAAATATTTTAATCTGCGCAGGTTCTTAAAACCTCCGCTAGCTCCTCGCATCTCGTCGGAGTTTGCTTATGCCAATTAGAGGCTAATATATGGACTGCAGCATTAGCATAATCAGACTCTTTTAAAGATTCTAACATCATTTTAAACTTACTAACACCCCCAATACCTAATTGAAAAACCATCTCAATAACAACTCCTATAGCATCTTCGCATATATTAAAACTACCTACTAAAGACATAGCTTGATCACAGGCAATATCAAAATCTTTTTCAAATAAAGCGTTTAATTCTTCTTTACTATATTCTTTACCTTGTATAAAATTATCAGCTTTCGTAATTAAATGTCCATAACCAATTGTGGCTTGACCCAAAGAATCTAAATAGGCTATATTCCTAAACCCTTCGTGTTTCTTTATTCTTTCTTTTACTGTGTCGAACATTAAAGTATTTTATAATATTTCAAAATTAAAGTTAATGCTAATAAAATTATAGAACCTAAAGCACTTATAATCATCATTGTTAATTTATCCATTTTAGCACTAATAGATTCAATATCTTCTTTGAGATGTTTTAAATGATTATCTTTCATGTGACATATTTCTTTCTTTAAACCAGTAATATGGCCGTAAAGTTCTATTATATGTTCACCTACTGTAATTGCTTTTTTTGGCATTATGCTAATCCTCGTTCTCGCAACCTAATCTGTTGCTCACTTGGACTTAATAAGGCATTCTCAGAAATTGTCAATCCATTATGTAAAGGATTTGCATTATTACTTGCAACTTGTTGATTGGCAGGATTATTTAAACTTGATTGATTTGGCATAGGTGAATTTTTTAAATTAATTTGTTCTTGTATATGAGTAGGTAAAGTACTTACTATTCCTGGTGTAGTAGGACCAGGTGTATTAATAGGTTTTGGTAAATATCTTTCCAAAGGAAATTTCTTTTCAAGATCTAACCCAGGTTTAATACCATCCATATCTCTTATCATTTTATCAATTACATTATATCCTTTAGGAGGTATAAAATAATCACTTTGACCAAATTTTCTTTTAGCTTCATCAGACCAAGTAGCATAATCTTCTAATGTTTTTTCAAAAGACATAGGTGAAAATTGTTTTGTTGTTATTTCATCTAAAAAATTTTCAGATATAGTTCCTTTTTCATATAATTTATTATCTTTAAGACCTAAAGTTTTCATAGCTTTATAATCTAAATAAAATTCATTCCATGCTTTATATTTTTGTAATTGTAATCTATATACAGCTGTAACTATTTCTTCTTTAGTAAGATTAATATTTGGTTTATCTACTGTTCCAAAAATTTCTTTTGATTCTTTATGAATTCTATTTATTTCACCTGAATAATTACTTGCGGATTTATCCATTACCACATATCTATCAATAGGCTGTCTAGGAACTCCTAATGCACCTCTACCTAGTTCATTGGTTAAATCATATTTTTCACCATGTTCACCAGGAATATTAAATATTGATTTATATATTTTAGTTTCTTGACCTACTCCTCCTGGTTGTTCAATAGTTTCAGCTGCGTATAAAGCCATTTTTCCTATTTTATCTATAAGAGGATCCGAAGGTAAATAAATAATTTTTCCTTGCGGTGTTATACCATCTTTCATATTTTTAAAATCATCAATAACTTGAATCATTAATTTTTTTTCAAAAAAAGGACTAGTTTCATAAATTGAATGAGCTGCTTCACCTATTGCATGAGTTACTTGATTTATAATACCTCTTTCTGGATAATATTGTTTTTGTTTTCTCATAGAAAGTTGTAATGCATAAGGAATAGAAGTTAATATATTTGTAGCATTAATATGACTTACATTTTGCCAATACCAAGGTTCTTTTAAATTTTTATCATAACCGATACTAACTTGATTACTTTGTAATCTTTTTGGAACAGCTCTCATTCCAGCCAAATGTTGTTCATCTGATATTCCTGTAGCCCAATCATAAGCATAGAGACCTGCTCCTCCTAATGACGCATAAGTTACATAAGATCCAAGCATTCTTATTTTTCCACTTGTTTTAGTAATTGGATTAGCTATTTCTTTTATAGCAGTTGCTTGTATACCACCAAAATTTCTTATAATTTCTAAATCAAAAGATACAAAAGGACTGATAAGAGGGTTTCTTACTAAAGCTTTTCCTGCTATACTCATTCTACTAAAATTAGGCATGGTAGCTTTTGTAATTTCGTAAGCTCTATTTAATAAATCATTTATAAGTTCAGGTGTAAATTCTGTATGAACTTTTCCATAAGTAGGATCAAAAGTTTTGTTTTTTATTGCTTTTGAATAATCTTCAATCAATTGATAATGTTCTTGAGCAACTGATATTATTTTAAAAACATCATCTAATGTTACATAGCCTTGTTTTACATTTTGAAATACCCATCTAACAGTCTTAGTAAAAGGATTTGTTATAAGTTCAGGTGTAATATCTCCATTAATTACTTTATCTAAAAAAGAATAACCACCTTTTCTTACTTGAATTAAATCTTCAAAAGTATTAAAGGACATAGTAGAAGAGACAATTTTATTTCTAACCATGTCATTCCAAAAAAGTCTTGCATCTGAATCTATACTATTTCCATATTTTCCTCTTAATGCCTTTACTGCCCATTGCATTCCATTATAAAGAGATTTTGGAGACCTTATAGATTTTAATACCAACATACTTGCATATTGTTGTGCATCTACTAACCATCGTATTGGGTTTAAAGCAACTTTAGATACGGAAGATGTTGCGAGAAGAGGTGCATATACATTTTTATAAAAAACATTTTGTAACATTCTATCAAAAGGAAATTTTTGAATAAATTCTAAAGCTTCAGCATTTGATCTTGAAGTCCATTTACCATTCAATGGAGTTTGATATATCTCATCATTTAATGGAGATTTTAAATTTAATTGTTTAAGATCTTCTACTTCACCACCTAATGCTCGTCTAGCTTCAGTTGCATTATCATAAAAAAAACCTTCACCAGAAGTTTTTAAATTATCTAAATGTAATTGCCACATATCATTATACATTTTGTTATTATAAACAAATGATCCTAAATCAGATAAAACATTAGTTAATGCTTTTTGAGCAGTAGCTCTTTTTATTCCAAAAAATTGTTCAAATACTTTTAAATCTTTTTCTGTGTTAATAATAATATTTGGAACAAATTCATTGTCTTTAAAACTATTAGCTAGTTTTATTGTTTTACTAGCTTTTGTTGAATTTTGTTTTAAGGCTTCTTGAAAAGGAGTTATTTTAAATTCAGGACTATTAGTAGTTTTATCTAAAGAAGCTTTAGTTAAATCATTCATCATAATATCTAAATCTTTATCAGTTAATGTAACACCTGATTTTTCTGCATTATTTTTTATAATATTCCTAATTTTACCAGATAAATCTCCTACTGTTTCATTATTAGAAACAGGTATAAGTTTTCCATCTTTTGATATATTCCAATCTGACTTAAGATAAGGACCAGTTCTTTTATTAAGAATATTATTTAATTCTTTAGCAGCTTTAACTTTTTCTTTTAAAGATTTATTTTTAGGAATTAATTCATTTTTTATATCATTAGCTGCAACTCTTACATCTTTTAAATTACCTATTAATTCATTCACGGTATCTTGTGAAACATTTAAATCTTTAAAATATTTTTGAATTTTATTTAATGTTTTATTATCAAAAGAATTAAAATTTATATTTCCAGTTTTTTTATCTACAACATCTTTAGTTGACCATAGAAAATCATTTAATTTTTGAGATACTTCTTCTGGAGTTTGTTGTATTAATTTATTGTCTTTAAAAATTTGTTTAATTTTATTATCTAAATTTCTTTTTAATAAAATAGCATTACCTGAAACAACATTTTTTTCTCCTTGTGATAATTCTACAGCTTTATAAATAGGTTTAGAAACTTTTCCTTCTGAGGTAAATAAATATTTCATGCTTTCAGCTTTATCTAATAATTTACCACTACTATCTGCAATTTTTATTAAACCTTGTTTAACTAAAGGAATTAAATTTTCTAATTGCCCAGGGAATGAGTATAACCCAAGAGAAGATTGAGGAACTTCCATTTCCCCAGATACTTTACCTTCAACTACTCTTCCTTGAGAAGGTAAATTTTTACCACTTTCATCTACAAATGTTCTAACATTTCCTTCTTTGTCTACCCAAAAAGAAGCACCTTGATCATAATATAATTCTTTCCAATTATTTGGTTGTGGTTCAAAACCTGTTTCTCCACGTAATATACGTTGACTTTTTATATCTATCCAATTTTTAGATTTTAATTCAAAATTTGTTCTACCTATCCAATCTTCAAGTAATGTATCATTCTTAACTAAATCTTGTCCTTGTTTAACTACTTCTACTATTGGTTGCCCTGTTTTAAGATCTTCATTAGTTATTAATTTAGGAAAATCTCCTTTTGTAACACCTGTTTCTCCTGTTTTTTTAAAACCACCTCCAATAAATTCTTTAGCTTCTTGTCCCACGGCTCTAATAGCTTTTCCATAAAAATTAATTAAAGGTTTTGCAGCTGTCTCTATAGCTACAGCATATAAAGCAGTTGTTGCATAATATTTCATTGAATTAATCCACTGTCTTTGTAAATCGTCAGAACCTAATTTTCTTTGTTGTTTATCTATTACAGATTCACCAAAAATAGGATCGACATAATTTTCAACTTCATCACTACCCATAAGAATAACACCAGCTGCTGGAGTGGCTACAGCTAATCTAGTTAAAAAAGTAGGGGCTGTCACAGCTAAAAATTTTCCAACGCCTGTTAATTTATTTAAATTACTAGCAATCTCTGAAGCTTTTGCAGTTGTTTCTGCTAAAGAAACCATTCTACCTGCTCTTGCAGCTCTATATAAAGATAAACCTAAAGCTCCTAATCCTACAAGAATTTCTTCTGGAGCAGCAGCTACAACTAATGGAGTTATTATTCCTGCAGCAACCATCCAACCCATAAAAGGAGCTACAAATTCTTCTGCTATACTATCTTCTCCTAAATGTGTTGCTACTTTAGAAGCATTAACTATATATTTTTGAAACCATTCTGAATTTTCCATTAACTTATTAAGTTTATAAACACCTGTTTCTTCAACAGGAATATCATTGGTATGAAGCCAGTCCCAAATTCTTCCAGCTGTAGTTACAACTTGTGGAGTTTGTTTTAATACAGATCCTGCTATTGCAGCCATGTTTCTTTCAAATACACTTTCATCTTCTGGTTTTATATCTCCTATAGGAGTTCCTTGAATTATTGCTTTGCTAACTGCTCCATAGAATAATGGTCTAGAAGGTTCTTTAGATAAACCACTAGAACTCATTACTGGAACACCACTTCCTGGATCCCATCCTAATTGATCACTTGCATCATAAGGATTTTTAATTTCTTCTGGTTTTTTTTTATTATCAACAGAAGTATCAGGTGTATCAACATCTGTAGTTGGTTTTTTATTATCAACACTATCTTCAGCAGATGTATCTAAAACGGAAGGTATTGTTTTTTCCGTTGTATTTAAAATAGGTTCTCCTTCTTTAGGAATAGGAAAAGTATCTGATAAACTACGTTCTGGTTCACCTGTTAATATATTAAATTTTTGTGGTACTTCTACATTACTTGAAATATCAGGTTGTGTACTAGGAATATCAGAAAGTGATACAGCGTTTCCTAATGTATCTACATTTTGAAAATAATCAGATTGATCTTGCGTATTATCTGTTTGATTAGATAATTCTTCATTCATTTTAACCCTACTATTGACTTGCTTGTTTACTTAAAGGATCTAGTACGAATTGTTTTCCATCAAATCTATATAAAGAATATTTATTAGGATCCATAGTAGGTAACCAATAATGATGATTAACTTGATAGCCTGTAAAAGGGTTTTTAGGGTCTTTAGGTGATATTGTTTTTCCATCTGCACTCATAACCATTTCATCATGATCTAATGTTATATAAGGATTAGTTAAATCTATTTGTGCACCTCTAGCTATATATCCAGGAGCATTTAATTGAAAATTAACAGCGGATTGTTTTTGATTTGGTTGCCAATTTTTATGACTTTTATTTATTTCTTTAAGAATTTCATCCTGAGCTTTTTGTTGTGTAGCAATTGGACTAGGAGCTTTAGCTGTAGCAGCATATTCATCTTTACGTTTTTGTATTTCAGCAAGAACTTTTTGATCTTGTTCTTGTTTGCTTAAATTTTTAAAATTAGGATCATTTTGATTAAGAAGTGCCCACATAGATGCTTTATTTTGTAATACAGTAGGATTAACTGTTTTATTTGAAATATCTTTAATTGCAGCTAATGAAGCATATTTTTTAGCAGCAGTTTCTTGAGGTGTTTCTACACCTTGTAATTCTCGTGCCGCCTTACCCGCCGCTGTTCCAAATGTTTGTAATTCTAAAGGACTACTAGGAGCACTTGCTGCCCATGATGCCCACATATTTTTTGTATGTTGTTCTGGAGTAATCATTCCAGCTTTTAATATTTGATTATAAATATTCATACTATCGTTTTTAGGTTGTGAATAAGGATTTGCTACATTCCCTTGTTTCTCGCCGCTAGTTCTTGGAGCATTTGTAGCACCTGGAGTATATACACCTGAAGTTTTACTTATTGTTCCTGTAGTACTATCTTCAGGATATTGATCAGATGGAGTTAAAATATCTTTAGAAATAGGAAACCCATCCGGACCTAATTTAACTTGTGGTTTTTCACCAGCTGCTGCTGGAGTTACTAAAATATCACTTAATGATGGTGTATTAAATGAAGTTCCTTCAATACTTTTAGTTGGAGAAATTCCAGTCATAATATCTGTATCATCTTCTGGAATAGTTTTATCATTAGATAAAGCATGAGCTAACATGTAATCATCAAAATCAGAAGTATCATCTGAAGTAAAATCCATGTTTTCTATTCTACTAAGATCAGTATCATTATCACCTGTTGCAGCTTGAGTTGCTAGATCTCCACCAGCGAATCTTTTTCTATGGGTTAATCCAGCTTCGATCCCAGAACCTTTAGCAGCAGAGCCGCCTTTTCTGAACATAGGTCTTTTTAAAACGATAGACATTAAACAGAGCCTCCATCAGCAAAGAAACATCCGGCCCAACATATAATACAAGATAAGAAACAGCTACAGCCACAGCCACCACCGCCTTGTCCACCTGTTCCACCTGTTCCGCCTTGATTATTTACATTAATAGTTGTCGCTGGAGTATTTCCTATTCCTTGACCATAAGCATAAGCTTGTGAAGCTGCTAATGCAGGACTTGATAATAATGGAGAACCAGGTGTTCCTGGAGTTGCTTGAGCAATAGTACTGTATAAACCAGCAATACCACTTAATCTTTGTAATGGATATTGATTAGATATTTGATTTCCTTGTTGTGCAGCATTTAAAATATTTTGTGAATAAGCTTGTTGACCAGCACCTGCAGTACTTAATAAATTTATATTTTGCGCAGTTAATTGTGGTTGTAACGTTGCTAAATTTTGCTGTTGACCAACTCCAATATTAGCTTGTCCTAAAGCTTGTGTATAACCAGATTGTTCTAATTGAGCTAATAATTTAGCTCTATTTAAATCGCTGTTCGATTGATATTGTGCTTGTTGTATACCACATCTTGCTCCACCAAAAGCTCCTGCTTGAATTGCTGCAGCAGGTACTTTTTGTTTACTAATTTGAGATTGAATATCATATTCTTGTAAAGTTGGGTCAATCACTTGTTGTTGATAAGGTGACATATACTGTTGATATCCAGTATTAGAAGCTAAAGCTGATGCTTGATTTAAATAAGGTTGATACCCAGCAATACCTGATCCACAAGTACCTACTCCTGTTAATTGCCCTTGAGCATTATATTGCAAAGCACCTAAACCACCTTGAGTTGCTGCTGCTTGTTGTGCTCCTTGTTGTAAAACGTTTTGTTGTGCAACTTGTGGCATTAATCCACAAATATTAGTAGGTGTAGTTAATAAACCCGCAGTATAATTAGCAAGTTGACCTGCTAAAGGTTGTAAAAATGGTGCAGAATATGTTGGAGTAGTTGGCGCTGCTTGTGTTGTTGGTGCCGCTACTGATGGATTTGTTACAGCCATTATTTTTTACCTTCTAAATGTTTCATAAGAGCATACATTTTTTTAGCTCCATGTTTAACATCACCACCACCTGCATTTCTTACAGCATTAGCAGTGAATACAAATTCATTATTACTTAACATAGCAGGTATATCATCTGCACGTTCTTTTTTACCAATAGGAGGAACATATCCACCTTTATCTCTATAATCTATTTCAGGAATACCACCCGCTGCTAATGTCGCAGGTCCTCTCATAGGCATTTGCATTGGATTTAATCCACCTTGCATTCTATTTTGCATACCACCTTGCATTCCAGCTTGTTTTCTTTGCATTAATTGTTGCATCAATTGAGGATTGTTTCTTAATGCTTGTTGTATTCCACCTTGAGGCATTCCTTGCATTGGTTGTTGTCCACCTTGCATAATAGAACTTCCTAAACTAGGTATTGCTGATGGTTGTAATGTAGGCATTGCTGAAGGATTCATAACTGGTGTTGACATATTATTCATCATTCCACCTATTGCTGCATTTCTTCTTGGCATCATAGATGGGGCTGTATTAGCTTTCATCCTTTGAATATTTTCTAATGCAGTTTGAATATCTTTTTGCATAGTCATTTTTTTAACATTATTTGAAATTCTATTAGCATGATGTTTTTTAACTTGATCTAACATTGATCTGTATTTAGCTGGGTTATTCTTTTTTAAATGTTTTACTTGTTTTAATGCTTTATCAAATTTTTCTTTTGGATCTTCTGATTTTTTAACATGTATCATTAATTCTTCAATACCTTGAGGTTGAGTACCTTGTGCATAATGTTTTCTTGCCGCTATAATCCCGCCGTTAGCTCTTCTCTGCATATTTTGTTGCATATTAGATACTATACCTTTTACTTGTTCTTCTGGAATACCTGTAATAGAAGATATGGTACTTGTATCAGCACCTCTTTTAATCATTTCAGTTATCATACCTAATTGATCTTGTTGTGGATGATTAGGTTGAGTTCCATCTGCATAATTTTGTCTCATAGACATAATTCCACCATTAGCTTTTTTAGGAGCTATTACAACATTTTCTGCAGTTCTATTCATTGGTAAAGCAGCTGCTGAACCTGGCGCTGCAAATGTTGGTAAACCTTCTGAATAAATCGGTAATTGAGGTAAATTTTTTCCTGAAGAATATAATGTTTCAAATGCTTTAGTTTGAGCTTGGTTTTGATTATACGCATCCATGATTTGTTTATTAATATCACTTTGATTTGAATATGCTAAACCTGCTAAAACTCCTCCAGGTATTACACCTTTAGCCGTTAAAGCATTACCAACTTTTCCACCAAATTTACTAATTTTATCCCAAATAGATGGAGACGGAGTAAATTGACCTGTGTTAGGATCATAAGTACCTGAAGTACATCCTGTTTGATTACCAGTCTCACCTGTATTACATGAACCAGTTCCACAGCCACCTGAACCACAAGATCCGCATGAACAGCAATCGTACCATGAACAACAATCAAACATTGAGCAGCAAGCCATTATTTAAGACCTTTTTTAGATTTTATAAAATTCATTTTATTCCTTATATACATATATTATATGTTTTTAAATGGTAAGGAATACCCTTACAGGCAGGAATTTTAATCCTGAAAGATTATATTTTACTTAGTTTTCTTAGGAAAGTCAATAAGTCTAGGTTCTGGATTCTTAGGTTTAAACATCATATCTAAAGACCCTGTATATGAATGAGAACCGAAGTGAGATAACGCAGTTTTAGCATCTCCGTATATTTTACCACCTATATCTGTCCATAATTTACAGAAACAAATATCTTCACCTAAATAACCATTAACAGGATCTACTCCTGTTTCAAAGAATGTGTACCAACCTTCAGTCATAGTCTCAACTTTATTACCTACAAGTTGTTTATTAACTGTTTTCTTTTCAGGATATTTCTTTGCTAATTTAGTAAATACTTCTCTTTTAATTAACATGAAACCAGTTGGCCCTGCAGTTATTTCTATAAATCCATCTTTATCAACTACAACATTTTGTGGATTTGGGAAGTGTACAATAAATTGTAATTGACCATTAGCACCATAACCTTTTACTGGATATGGAGTTAATACTACGTCTTCGTCTTTTTCTAATAATCTAAAGATAGCATCTGGTTCAAATCCAATATCAGCATCAATAAATAAAAAATGAGAACAATCTGATGCTAAAAAAGATGCAACACAATTATTTCTAGCTTGTGTTACTAGAGCCATTCCTGATTGCAAATGTAATGCTGTTGATACTTGAAGTCTTGGATGAGTTGTTGATACAAATCTCATCATACTATTCATATATGATGTTGTTACTTGATGACCAAATGCTGGTGTTGCTATAAATAATTTAATTTGTTTTTTACTTTGTTTTATTTCTGGCATATTCTAAAAAGTTCTCCCATTCTTTAATTCTTGTATTCCAAGAATAATAGTTGTTATAATATTGCTTTTGCATTTCTAATTCTTCTTTATACAAATTCTTACCATAGTTGTCTATAGTGGTGTTTAAACTAGCTGCATAACGTTGTATTAGATTCTGTGCGCTACTATCAAACTCAACAAAAGATGCAAAATCAGCACATGTCTCTGGTAATGCTCCATAGTTAGTTGTTACTACTTTACATCCTGCCGACATAGCTTCAATCGCTGCTAGACATGATGTCTCTTCAAAAATTGAAGGGTAAGCATAAATATTAGAATTTATTAAAGCTTTTCTAATTTCATCATTAGTTGCATAACCATGAACATTTACATTTTTAGTTTTTTTACATAAATCAAATAAAGCATCAAACTTACCTTTTTCGGCTTCTTCAAATGCAGTTCCATATATTTTAGTTGATGAATAAATATCTAATGTAAAATCATCTCTTGTTTGATTTAAAATTTCTATTGCTTTAATTAATATAGCTAAACCTCTCCATGGTGTTGAAGTATATATAAGTTTAATTCTACCACCTATATTCTTTGGTCTATTTTCAAATGCATAAGTAGCATTTTTAATAACAATTGATTTATATTCAGGAATTTGAAAATGTTCTCTAAATTTATTATATTGCCAGTTACTAACGTAAACAAACAAATCAACAGAATCTACAAACTTACGATCTCTCATCATTTGAACATTAGGTTGATCATAACTTAAATGTTGCCAAACAATATTAGTTTTATCTTTTTGAATTAAAGATGGATGACAAATAGAACCTATTAGATTAATCCCATCAACAGAACCTTCTGGTAACTGTTTAATAAGTTGTTCTTTCAATATTTCTGTTCCACCTTTAGGGTTCATATTTCTATATCTCTATTGATAAATAACGCATCCATTTGTATTAAACAATCTCTA
>Ga0136644_10003130_pt1 | contig 12408 bp, 11 predicted proteins | sample C_130820_EF_Meta_FD_94780 | JGI IMG/M metagenome (GOLD analysis project Ga0136644, IMG submission 94780) | Freshwater microbial communities from Lake Croche, Canada to study carbon cycling - C_130820_EF_MetaG (v2) (version 2) | ecosystem: Environmental > Aquatic > Freshwater > Lake | place... | reverse complement strand
GGCGCTGCTGCCTTGGCCTTGGAGGAGCGCTTCGGCTTGGCCGGGGCGCCCTGGGTCTCGGCGCCCTCCTCGCCCTCGGCCGGCGCTGCTGCCTTGGCCTTGGCGACGCCCTTCGGCTTGGCCGGGGTGCCCTGGACCTCGGAGCCCTCCGTGCCCTCGTCCGAGGCTGCCTTGGCCTTGGCGGCACGCTTCGGCTTGGCCGGGACGCCCTCCTCGCCCTCGGCTGGGGCTGCCTCGGCCTTGGCGGCGCGCTTCGGCTTGGCCGGGACTCCCCGGGTCTCGGCGCCCTCCTCGCCCTCGGCCGCCGCTGCTGCCTTGGCCTTGGCGGCGCGCTTCGGCTCGGCTGGGGCGCCCTGGGCCTCGCCCTCGGCCGGGGCTGCCTTGGCCTTGGCGGCGCGCTTCGGCTTGGCCGGGGCGCCCCGGGTCTCGGCGCCCTCCTCGCCCTCGACCGCCGCTGCTGCCTTGGCCTTGGCGGCGCGCTTCGGCTTCACTGGCACAGCCTCGGCTTCGGCGACGCCCTGAGCCTCGGCGCCCTCCTCGGCAGCGACAGGGGCCGCCTTGGCCTTGGCGCCGCGCTTCTTCTCGAGGGGCTCGTCGACCGTCGCGGCCTCCGTCTCGGCGGCGCCTTCCGCAGGGGCGACCTTGGCCTTGGCCGCCGCGCGCCTGCCCTTCTTTGGTTCTTCGATGGCGGCCTCGACCTGGGCCGGCTGGCTCGGCTGCGGCGGTGCGGCGAGCTCCGGTGCGGCCTCGCCGGCGAGCAGAGCCTGCGCCTCCTGTTCAAGGGCCATGATGAGAGGTTCAAGGGCCATGATGAGAGGCGGAGGAGAAGAAGAGTTCGCAAAAGTGCTGAGAGAGCTGTCAGGATCTGCGTCGAGCCGAGGGGGGCGGCGAAGTCTGTCGTCGCCTGTCGGGGCTCCCTCATCGTCGCGTGCGGGCGAGCCGCGCAGGTCCTCGCGGCCCGTCGCCACCGCCTCGCGTGTCTCCGTCCACGCCTTCGACGCCATCTCGTCTCGTGGCAGCACTGGCGCGGGCTCGACGGCCTCCGAGCGGGAGTGGGGCGGCGCCGCTGCCGCGGCCGCCGCGGCCCACTCGGCACGGGCTTCGGAGGCCGTAAGGCCGTGGTAGCCGATGGGGCCGAGGGTGGCGAAGTCACAGGGAAAGAACATGACGCCGACACCAGAAAGAGAGACGTCTGGCAAAACAAAATCACTGGAGCAAGAAAGCTTCAACACACACGCGCGATGGTTCAGATGTGGTTGTCGCCGCGCGACCTCTGCGCGCTGGCGGCGACCGCCGCCGCTCGAGCTCGGCTGTCTGGGGCCCTGGCCACCCGCATGGGCCTCTCCTCGGCGGCCCCCGAGGTCCTCTTCGCCATGGCGGCCTTCCACAAGTTCTATCAGCGCACTTACGAGCGCTGCGTCAACGACGCCGGCTCCCGCGTGGACCAGCACCAGCTCGTGGAGGCCCCGGAGCTGGTGCACCGCATCTTGGAGGCGCTGGGCTTCTGCACCTTCCTCGACGAGGACGGCGTGGAGCGACCGCTGCGGGACGAGCGAGGCCGGCCCGTCTGCGCCTTCCTGGGCGACCTGCGGCACGCCTTTGCGACGAACCTAAGGAGACAATCCTTCTTGACATTGGCATTGGATATCAGGAACCTCCCGGCGAGGCTGCAAGAGGTCAAGTCCCAGCTGCAGGAGTTGCGACCCAAGAAGAGCAGCCTCTTCCTGGGCAAACTGAGAATCTGGGATCTGGATTACAACCTGAGCTTGTGGCAAGAGCTCAACCGCTCCATGCTGAATGGTTTGGACATGGCAGAACGCTGGATCAACGACAGGTTAGATGATGTGGAAACGCGCAAGTACTTACTTAGACTGGCGCGTGGAAATCTCGCGCAGGTCATGAGGTCTACCAAGACGGTGCTGGCGTCCTTAGAGAAGCTACCGGAGCACCGCCAAGCCCGTATCGAAGCCCGAAATATGAAGAGCACGCGAGACGAAGAGGCCGAGCAATGGAGAACAAACTTCAAGAACTTCATCAATAATTCGTGGATTCCGTTGGTGCAAACGATGGACCTGCGGGCCCAGGAAGGGCTCGATTCGATCAAACCCAGCGTCGAACTGCAGCGCCTCGGCTCGCGCTCCGAAGAGCCGGCGCCGCGGTCAGATTCCACGGCGGCGCCGGGGCCCCAGTCGGGTCCCGAGCCGGTGCCGAGCAAAAACTTCGCAGCGGTGGATCCCTGTTTTCAACTGCACGGCCACAACAAGCAACGCTGCGACTCTGACCTAGCCTGCCACTTCGAACCGGCCGCCAAGCCAGGTGGCCAGGGCTCCTGTCGCCTCAAGTCGGCCTCCCCCAGTTCTCCCGGCGGGCCGTTCGTGAGCGCAGACATCGGCGACACGCCTCGCAAGACCAAACCACCGGCCAGCTCTTCGATCGAAAAGCTGGAGAGCCTGGCGGCCGCTCCGCCGCCAAACACGAGAAAAGAGCGCAAAGAGGCAGCGAAGGAAGCGGCTCATATGTCGGAGACCGAGCGAAATGCAGAAGCGGCGAAGATTGCCGCCGAGGACCAGAACAAGGCCACGAAACAGGAGCGGCGCCGCATCGCCAAGATCCATCGCACCCAAAGACAACAGGAAGCTGCGAAGATTGCCGCCGCGAAACAGGAGCAGCGCCGCAAGGCCACCAAGGCGGCGAAGATCGCTAAGACGCAGACCTGCGGACAGCTCGAAGAGCAAGAAGCCTGCATCGCTCGCCAGGACTGCACCTGGCGGCCGGAAGAGAACGCCTGCGTTGCCGTACAGAAGGGCGATAAACAACCCAAGCAGTCCACGCGAAGGAGCGCGTGTGCAGCTCTCGACAAAAAGAATTGCAAGGGAAGCTGTGTATGGGACGACCTGTCCGAGCAATGCATTCCGACAACGCTGCGCACCGAAGACCTGCGCTCCCAGCCCTTCAGTCCCCTACGGGCGTCCGAGTCACCCGCTCTCCCCGAACCCGAACCCAAACCTGCCGCGTCGGCCGCCAAGCCTTCGCGACGCGCATTACGGTGGACCGCGCTGCCGAGCGCGTTGACCGTGGTCACCAGCTTCCCCGGCGCCGGCAGCGGCAGCGGCGGCGCTGAGGCCTCCCTGCGGGCTCCTCCTGCCGCGACCGCCCCCTTCGACTCCGGCAGTGGCGGCGCCGAGGTCTCCATGCCCCCGCTGACGCCCGCCGCGTCGGCTGCCTTGCATGGGTCGATGCATTCTTCCCTAGAGAATCCGGCGCGGAAGCGCAAAGAACAACTCAGGCGGCGCAGCCCCACCGAGCAGCAGCGGAAGAAGGACTCTTTGCTGGCATCGCACGTCGGCACTGCGGTCGCATTCATTGCGGCTTTGGCGACCGGAAAGTTGCGTCGATGACGACGTCCCCCCGCCGAAAAATCACGAAAGCTTCAGATGTGGCAGCGCCGAGCCGCTGCAGCGCGGTCGCGTCACTGGCCGGACTCCGTAGCGTGGTCTGCGTCCCGCAGGGCCCTGGCCTGCTTGAGGTCCTTGACGCCGCAGAGGTAGAGGTCGCGCGAGCTGCTCTTGTCGTGGATCTGCGACAGCTGCAGGTCCTCGCAGGCGAAGGGGTTCGGAAAGTACAACTCCTGGAAGATCTTGTGCTGCCGGTAGAAGGTGTCGATGGCCTTGAGACGCGGTGCGTCCTGCAGGACCTGCAGGATGCGCCGCGCGCACTCGGCGTCCGGGATGTACAAGGCGGCCGTGCCGAGCAGCGTGAAGCGTCGCGTGTCCACGTGATTGAGGCCCGGTCGGAGTCTCTTCCAGCACTCGAGACGCTCGCGGGACGTGAACTCCTTGCCGGCGCGGTGCCAGGCGCCGGGCGTCGCGAGCACGCCCTCCAGCGCCACCGGGCGGCCGCCCAGGGCCTCCGGTGGCGGCATGCGGCGCTTCAGCACGGCGTCGTCCTCCAGGATGACCGCGTGCTGCAGCGCCGAGTCCGCGATGAGCCGCAAGGCTGCCTGGTGCGACCACGCGCAGCCGAGGAAGCCCCGGCGACGCCGCTCGGAGATGCACGGCATGAACCTGAACCTGGCCTGGAACTCCTCGGGGGTCTCTTCGCCCGAGACGCCCACTATGTGGTGCTGCACCGGAAAGGCCAGGCGGGCGCGCCGCGCCGCCCCGCAGGCCGTGTCCATGGAGATCAACACGAGCTGGTAGGGCGCCAGCGAGTCGAGCATGCTTTGTTTTGGCCCGCTACGCGCCGTGCTCCGTCCAGAGCCCCCCAGGGCGGGCCGCGTGCGCTCGGTCACGGGCACGGGCACGGGCACTTCAGCGGCCTGCAGGTCGGGAGGGGTCCGGAGGCGCCGTGGCCCAGCACCGCGTCGAGGACGTAGAGCGCGCCGTTGTCGGCCAGCGAGAAGCCGCCCGGCAGCTGGATGGCGGCGCTGTTGACGAACCAGGCGGTGCAGCCGAGGGAGCTGAAGCCGAGCAGGAAGCCGTCCGAGGCCACGGCCGAGCGCGGCGGCGAAGAGCTCCCGAGGTTCACGGCGCCCAGCGCCACGTGGTACGCCGCCATGGCCGCGAAGGCCGGCGAGCTCACGAAGGCGGCGCCCGAGAGCCCCAGCGTCGCGGCCAGCGCGTCGAAGGCCGCGTTGGTGGGCGCCAGAAGCGTGTAGGCGCCGGGCGAGGCCGGCAGCAGCCCCAGGCCGGCCGTCTGCAGCCAGGTCTGGAAGTAGGACAGCTCCGGCGCCGCCGCGTCCAGGGCCTGCTGCAGCGTCGTGGCGGGGTTCCAGCTGAGCGCGAGGAAGGTCGGGCGCAGCAGCAGCACGGAGCCGCAGCTCGCGTAGGCCACCTTGTCGCAGACCACGCCGCCGTCGAGGGAGGGCAGGATGAAGCTCTCGGGCGAGGCGCGCAGAAACAGCAGGACGCTGCTCCCGGCGTCGTCCCGCGCCAGCGTGTCCACGCCGTAGAGTCGCACCTCCGACGAGGGCCAGCAGGGCGGCAGCGCCGTGATCTGGTAGAGGAAGGAGTTGGGGTCGCTGAGGATCCACTGCGCGCCGGAGGCGTAGCCGGCCGCGATGCAGGCGTCGTTGCTGCAGGCCGCGAAGAGCACCCGATCCAGGCAGGTCGCCAGCACCTGCGCCTGCGCCGCGATCAGCGCCGCGCGCCAGATGGAGTAGTCGGGCTGGTTTTTCAGGTAGTCGATCACCGCGCTCACGGCGGAGGCCAGGCCCGCCATGCCGCCGTCGCTCTCTCTTTCCTTCCGCGCCACATCTCCGCCGCCGCACGCGCGCGCCGCGGCAGCGCCGGCCGCCGCGGCGGCCGGGGGCCCGCATCAAAGAGTCGCGGCCTCCATGACGGCGCCGGCTGCCCCCGCGCCCCTCGACTTCCACGTGGCCATCCCATCGCGCGGCCGCGTGCGCGAGTTCTACCTGCAGACCTACCGCAAGCTCATCTACCGCTACTCGCTGGAGGCGGAGACCACCGTCTTCCTGCAGACGCCGGAGGACCTGGAGGCCTACTCCAAGGCCTTCCCGCGCGTGCGCCACGTGCTCACGCCGGGCCTCGGCCAGGAGGCCGCGCAGGAGGCCATCCGGCGCCACTACCCGCCCGGCGCGCGCGTGGTGGTGCTGCACGACGACGTCACGCGCGTCGTGCGGCTCAGGGCCGGCGCGGCGCGGCGCTTCGACGACGTGCGGCGCCTCTTCCGCAGCGCCTTCGAGGTCATGGAGGCCTTCGGCGTCTCGCTCGGCGGCGTGGCGCCCACCACCAACGCGCTCAACGAGCTGCAGAGCCAGCGCAAGGTCACGCTCTCGCTGCGCTTCGTCTACGACCCGCTGCACTTCGAGCTCAACCCCTCGCAGCCCATGGTGATGCGCAGCGTCACCAAGCAGGACGCGGAGCGCAGCATCCAGCACTACGAGCGCTGCGGCGGCGTGCTGCGCCTCGCCGGCTTCGCAGTCTCCACGCGGCACCGGCCCTCGGCGCGCGACCGCGCCGCCGACGCCGCGGACTGCGAGCTCGTGCGCCGCGAGTACCCGGGCTGCGTGGCGCAGGTGCGCGCGCACCGCGGCGGCTACAGCAGCCTGGTGCTGGCGCCGCGGCCCTACCGCGGCCCCCGCAGCGTTGCCGCTGCCGCTGCCGCGGCGCCCGCCGACTGCGAGGCCGAGGCCGAGGCGCTCTTCCTGCGGCTGCTGGGCGACTTCGACGTCGAGCCCGACCTCGAGCTGCCGGGCGGCCGGCTGCTGCAGCTGCTGCAGCGGCACGCCTGGAACGTCAACGAGCTCCGCACCGCCGTGGTGCCGCCCGAGCGCCGCGTCGTCTCCGTCTCCAAGCGCAACGGCCTCGAGAGCCTGCGCGCGGACGTGCCCGTCTACAGCGAGTCGCTGCACCAGGGGCCCATCTTCGAGGCCTGCCAGGCCGTGCTGCCGCCGGGCCTGCGCTTCGACTACGTCACGGTCAACAAGAACCTCTGCTGCCACCCGCACCGCGACGGCGGCAACGCCGGCCGCTCGCTCATCCTCTTCCTCGGCGGCTTCGAGGGCGGCGCGCTGCTGACCGAGGACGGCCAGCGCTTCGAGGAGCCGGGCGTGCTGCACGCCTTCGACGGCAGCCGGCTGCACTGGAACGAGCCCATCACCGGCGGCACCAAGTACTCCATCGTCTTCTACAACCGCGCCTCCGCCACGCTGCGGCCGCACTCGCAGAAGCTGCGGGACGCCGCCGGCAGCCAGGACGTCGAGCTCGCGGCGGGCCATCGCGTGCCCTTCGACCTCTTCGGCCGAGCGGGACAACGCGGCGGGGCGCGCGCCGCTCACGCGCCCTCGTCGGGTGGGCAGCCATGCAGCCCGATGTCCACCAGCTCGGAGTGAGCCCTGCGCCGCTCCTTGTCGCGGCCCTTCTCGCGGCGCGCCGCCTGGCGCTTCGCCTCTTCCTTGGAGAGCCACAGCGGCTCGTCGGAGGCGGAGGAGGACGAGGAGGACGAGGAGGACGAGGAGGACGAGAAGGAGCAGCGGCGGTCGGAGACCGAGCGCGTCGAGGCCTTCCTCATGGCTGCGAAGCGCGAGGACGGGGAGGGAGAGAGAGAGGGCGGGAGGAGGGTGTGACGACGGCAAAGCTTCGAGAGAGGAAAAGCGCCGAGGCAGGACATGACGTGCGAGGGGGTCAAGCTGCCGGCCAGCTCGCCGGAGATCTGGGGCCCGCCGACCTGGACGGCGCTGCACCTCCTGGCCGCCGGCTACCCTCCGAGCCCGACGCCGCCCGTGCGCCGCAGCTGCCGGGCCTTCCTGGAGGCTCTGCCGTGGATGCTGCCCTGCGAGGCCTGCGGCTACCACTTCCGGCAGTTCCTCCTGGGCTGGCCCGGGGGCAGCAGCAAGGCCGCCAGCTGCCGGGAGGCGTTGCAGTGCTTCCTCGTCGACGCCCACAACGCGGTGGCGGCCCACACGAGGCCCGACGCGCGGCCCTGGACCCACGCCGAGGCGCGGGCCTTCTACGAAAGAGGCTGCCGCACGGAGGCGCCACCGCGGCCGCGCCTCTGGTCGGGCGCCTCGCACCTCCTCAGGAACCGCGGTCGCACCCGGGCCGCGCCCGAGTCGACCTGCTCCTGCTCGTCACCCGCGTCGCACTAACTGTATAGAAAAGGCATACACACTTCACGATGGATTCTGCTTGGACTCAGCTGCTGCAAACGCTGAAGGCACGTCTGTCGACGTCGTCGCAACAGCCCCGGCTGCCTTCGCAGCCGACACTGTGGAAAAAACCCCTCAGTGGTTGGGTCGTGCAATTTACAACGGGTGGCGATACAGATAAAATCAAGTTCGAAACAAAAGTTGAGAATTTTGAAGATCTTCGTTCGAACCTAAATGGATGGAATTCCCTGCGAATTGGTTCGATCAAATACCTTTACGTGACCACAACAAGCAACAAAAAATATATCTTGCTCGATAATCACAAGGACGTGGTACAAAGTGCGTTTGGAATGTGGATGATTCACGGCACAAAACAAACACGTGACTTTAGCTCTGAGCTGCGCGGAATTATGTCGAGCTCTACACTCTATAACTTTGCCTTGAAGTACACACAACCTTGGATGTTGACCCGGATGCTGAGAGGGGTCGGAAGCCCAGATCAAACCCATGTTCCGGCGCTCGTGCAAGATGAAAAGGTCACATTTGAGCAGCTCACACTGGATGCCCAAAATCATGTGAAAGGGTGGGGGGAATTCCCACTGTGGGATCTCTTAACATGGGAGCACCTGGTCCTGCGTAAGATGCATCTAGTGGATGGTAAAACTAAAACTGTCTTTGGAGCCATCTTGGTGTCTGACCAGACGGATCTCCTGAATCGCAATGCACTTCTGGCAGAGAAAACGTGGCAACTCGGGTTGAAGAAATTGATCAGTCCAACACGCATTATGTCCAATGACAGGTTGAAAACCTTCATCCTGTCCTTTTTGCGCGGAGGCATCTCTAGCGAGCTAAAACCGGATGGTTTTGAGACATGGCTGAATACAGGACTAGCAGATTTATCAGCATCTGGCTAAGCTTCCACCCTCCCATCGAGCTGAGCTCGACCGCGCCGCCGTCTCGCCGGCCGCCGGCCTGGGACCTGGCAAATGCCCCTCCACGAAGGAGCCGCCGTCATCCTGTCGGTCTGGCTGTGGGCCGCGGCCGCGCAGCAGAGGCGGCAGCGGCTCGGCGCCCTGAAGGACGCCCCCCGCGACTGCGCCGTCTGCTTCGAGCCCTTCGAGCCCTTCGCGCCCGCAGCTGCCCGCTGCGGCCACTGCGGCAGCCCCGCGCTCTCCTGCGGTCGCTGCCTCCGAGCCTGGTCGCGCGCCGCGGGCGTCGAGAGGCGCTGCGTCGTCTGCCGCCACGACCGCGCCGGACCTCGGCCCGCCGCGAGACCGAGCGCCTCGCTGCTCTACGTGGCGCTGGCTTTCTTCTACCACTTCTGGTGTCACTACGCCTGGCTGGTCCTTTGCGCGCGCAACCTTGACGTCCTCTTCTGACCTTGGTCGACTTCGGTCTTTGTCAGTCTCCTGGCCACGAGGCGCCGCTGCCCCCGCAGCCACGCCAGCTGCCGCTCCTGCCGCCGCTGCAGCCGTGCCGCCCGGCTTCTGGCCTCCTCGCCGCTCAGGCCGTGCCGCGCCTGGCGGTCGCGCAGCAGCTCCTTCACCGCCGCGCCCTCCGGCAGCACGGCGCCGCTGCCGCAGCGCGGGCAGCACGCCACGCGGCCCGGCGGCGTCCGACCCTGCAGCTGCGCCAGGCAGGCCGCGTGGAAGAGCGCCTGGCAAGGGCAGCCCTGCGTGGCCAGGCTGGAGAAGTCCTGCACGCCCGCGCCGCAGAGGCAGCAGAGCGCGCCTCCGCAGCCGCCGCCGCGACACCACCGCGCCCAGACGTTGGCCGGCGGCGGGAAGAGCAGCTGCCGCAGCTTCCAGGGGCCTTGCTCCGCGCCCAGTCGCCGCAACTCCTTCTCCAGACGGCAGTGCTGCCGCGCCAGTTTCTCCTCCGCGCCCAGCAGCAGCGAAGCCAGCGCGCCGTCTTCCTCCTTCGCGAGTCGGAGGGCCAGCAGCCGCGCCTCCTGCCGGCCCGTCGGCACGTGCTCGTCGCTGAGCTCCTGCTGGAGCGACAGGATCCGGCCCTCACGACGGCAGTAGGGGCAGCGTCGCCGGGCCTCCGCGCCCTGGGGCAGCCGCTCGAGGCAGCGCCGGTGGAAGAGGCCCTCGCAGACGCAGGTCATGCAGGCAGCCTCCTCGAAGCAGTCGATAACCGAGAGGCAGATGGCGCAGCCCAGCGAAGACTCGACCGCCGCGCGGGCGCCGTCGCCGCCGGCGCTGGGCGGCGGCTCCGTCGTCCTGAGCCAGCATTGCTCCGCGGCCAAACGCTCGGCCTCCATGACGAAGAGCTCAGGGAAAAAACTCGCATGGAAGATGAGCCCGAACCCTGTCCCGCCGGAGCCAAGGTGAGGCAGGCGCGAGGCGGTCCCGTGCCGTGCGAGGCGCTGCTGCGGCGCCACATCGCGCTCTGCATGCAGACGCATTTCCAGCTGCTGCAGCTCGCGGCCGACGTGGCGTGCGCGGACTGCTACTTCTCGCCCTGCGCGCCCTTCTTCGTCGCTCTGGCGGACAAGGCCAAGCTCCAGGCCGGTCTCATGATGGACGCGGTGCTCAAGCAGGGCGGCTCGGTGGAGCTGCCCGCCATCCTCACGCCCTGCCCCAACCTCGCGCACGACGCTGCCGAGGGCGAGCAGACCCTCGCGGCCGCGCTGGAGGCGTGCATCCAGCTGGAAGGCGCCAAGGGCTACGACTCCCTCTGCTCGGACGTTCTCGCTGCAAAAGGCAACGCGGCGGCGCGGCAGCTGGTCGACGCGCTCAGCCTCGAGTCCCTGCACACGCGCGCGGAGCTGACGCGCCTGTTGGCGTCCGTGCGGGCCTCGAGGGACAAGCTGGCGGCGCTGTCCTACTGTCTGGCGCGGACGGCGCCGTGAGGCGGCGGCGGCGGGAGACAATGGGGGCTCCGATGACAGGCAGCCCGGCGACCAGGCCGGCTTCTATTTCGAGCTGCGCTGAAGCTGACAGCGGGATCTGTCTGGCATCTGGTCGAGCGCCCTGGCTCCGTTTCTATTTTTGTCCTCGCTCGGACGAGGTGCTGCTGGAGGACGGGCAGCGGCTATGCGAGGCCGAAGACCTCGGCCACCTGCGCGCGGGAGGCAGACCGCAGCGCCCGCGCCCGCTCCTGCTTCTGCCGCCGCCGCTCGGCCTGGGCTTTGAGACGCTGCGCCCGAGGCCCCTCGTCCGCGACCTCCAGAGGCGCGGAGCTGAGCAGCAGCGGCGTCGGCGTCGAGCTCTTCTGCGATGGCTTCGAGGCCGTCGGCGGCGGCGGCGCGGCCTCACCACGCTCCTCCTCCTCCTCCTCGCCGGAGCGCATCGGCTTGCCCTTGGCCCTACGGCCCGCCCTTCGGGCGAGCCGGGGGCGCCTGCTGCAGGCCAGCTTCGCAGCGCGCGCCGCTTCGTTGGCGGCCCGCACGGCGGCTTCCACAGAAGAGGCCTCGGCGGGTGGGGGAGCTGAGTTTTCGCAGCCCAGCGCCCCGCCCAGCGCGGGGCTCGGCGGGGCGCTGGGCTGCGGCGCGGGGCTCGGCAGCGCTTTGGGCCGCGGAGACACGGCGCTCGGCGCGCGGTCCGCCGCCGGCAAGGCCAGGGAGCGGCGTCGCGGGTCGCCGAGCAGCTCCAGGAGCTTCTCGCTCTGCTTTGCCACCTCCAACAGGCGGCGTTGCTTGCCCGCTAGCATCTCGCTCAGACACAGCATCACGCGGCGTTGTCGGGAGTTGAAGTTCTGCCGCTCCGCCAGCGCTCCCGCAACGTCGGCGAGGAGCCTGGCTATCGGCCACCCGACCGGATCGTGGAGGAGCAGGCACTGCGCGCGCATCCGGGCGAGCGCGGCGACGACGCCCGCGTCGCACCGCATCCAGACGCTCAGCTCCTCGACGATGCATGGGTGTCTCGCCGCCAGACGTCTGACGAGGACGGCGTCGCTCTTGAGTCCGGGCACGAGGCGAATCAGCCCCGGATGGGCCTCGGCGATGTGCGGGTGCTCGCGCAGCAGCGCCACGTCGAGCCTCGCCAGCAGGCTCTCGTCCAAAGGGTGCTCCAGGAGCTGGAGCATGAGCCCTGGCGGAGGGCTCAGCGCTCCGTCGGGCCGCAGCAGATGCCAGGCTCCACTGAAGGAGAGGCCTCCCAGAGTGAAGGTGGCGTCCTGCAGGAGCTCGCGGGGCATGGCGTCCCTGAGGAAACGACCGCACGTCTTGCGACACTTCAGGCAGTTCGAACACCAATCCTTCTCATTCTGGACCGTCATGTCGAAGGCCTCCTGCAGGCACGCCTTCAGGAAGGACGCGAAGGCCGCTTGCAGCGCCACGGAGCAGACACGCTCTGGGCTGACGTGAACGTACAGGCACTCCGCCCAGCTCAGGAGGAAGCTCAGGTCCACCTGCACCTCGGCGGCGATGCTGCTCCAAGATTGCCGCAGGCCGATGCGCCGCTGCTGCGCCAGCTGCCGGCACGGCTCGAAGGCCAGCGAGGCGACGCCGTGCCGCTGCACGGCCTCCAGGTCCGGCAGGTCGAAGATGACTTCAAGGCACGAAAGAAGGTCACGCATGGCCAGAAAGCGGGAACGCGCAGGCACGATGGACTGACTTGGACGGCGAGCGATCACGAGCTGCGTGATCTCTTGTGGACCTCGCTGCTCGTGCTCGGCTTCCCTTGCTGCGCTGCCGAGCATATGGCCTCAGCAAGCAGCGTCTCCGAGCGTCACGCTTTGCCGACGGACACCAATCGGTGCCAGCTGTCGCTGAACGTCAGGCTCGCCCGCGTGAAACTGGCAAGGCATCGGTGTCCAAGGGGCGAGCTTGCGGAGGATCCACGGCCTTCTAT
>Ga0136644_10003127_pt1 | contig 12417 bp, 17 predicted proteins | sample C_130820_EF_Meta_FD_94780 | JGI IMG/M metagenome (GOLD analysis project Ga0136644, IMG submission 94780) | Freshwater microbial communities from Lake Croche, Canada to study carbon cycling - C_130820_EF_MetaG (v2) (version 2) | ecosystem: Environmental > Aquatic > Freshwater > Lake | place... | reverse complement strand
GCGAAGGCTTTGGCGGCGGCGGCGGCGGAGGTGACTGTGGCGGCGGCGGCGAAGGCTTGGGCGGCGGCGGCGGCGGAGGGGACTGAGGCGGCGTCGGCTGCGGCGCGGGCGGCGGCGGTGGCGCCGTGGCTCCATGAGTTATGCATAGCAGGGCGAAGAGCGATAGAGTGCGTATCCGCATTATTCCACATGACTTCTGGTACTAATAAACACTCGTAGATTATTCTGCAAGACGCACTTCAGCAAGGGGGGGGGGGGCTCTCACGCGCCCCATCAATGCGGCGCCGTCCCTGGCGGCGCATATTTAACACCATTTGCCAGATGGACAAATGCATATGACGCGGCATGCGCGCAAGGTGAGCGAAACGACCAAAAAGGTTGTGGCGGCGCGGCAGGGGTGGCGGTGCGCAGAGTGCAACCTTTTGCTCACTGCCTTTTACGAAGTCGACCACATCACTGAGCTGTGGCGCGGCGGCACGAACGAGGAGCACAACCTGCAGGCGCTGCACCGCGAATGCCACGCGGCAAAGGGGCACCGCGAGCGAGAGCGCGCCAGGATGGGCAAGGCGTTCGACGCGCTCTTTGAACGCTTTCACGGCGGCGCATACCCGCTCGAGCTCGCGTCGCGGCAGGTGCTGGAGCGCGCGGGCGCGGGACTGGACACCGAATTGCTGGGTCTTTGCACGGCGCACATGGAGTCTTTTCCGCCGTCATGGAAGACGCATGCCAAGGGCGGTTTGGTCTTGCAGGGCGTGCGGCCGCGGAGCACGCGCGCCACTCACTGACCCACGCCCCGGTCTTCGGCCGCGGCGGCCGCCTCGGCGAGCATGGCGAGCGCCGAAAGCCGCATCGCCTCCACCTCGACCAGCTCGCGCTCCAGAAAGGCGACGCGCGCCTCCAACCGCCGCGCGATCTTGCGGAAGTCGTTGTTGGCCCGGCTCGGCTTGTGGCCCGGCGGCACCAGCGCGTCGACAAAGTCCAGGTCCGTGCGGCGGGACGCAGAGGCGCGCGCGGCGCGCAGGATGGCGCGGAGCGGACGCGGAACCAGCGGATGGGCGTTTGTGGACAACATGGCGAAAAAGTATAGGCACAGTATGTATGTAACTCCGCGGATTTGCACAAAACATCTACTTGTTGCTGTGCACCGCCACGGGCCTTGGGTGAAAGGGAGGCTCCGCGGTCCCTGTTTGCAAGAGGAAAAACACCGAGTCGTGCGGCGCAATGTGCACCTCTAGTGTAAGTGCATTCTTCCCCGCCCATATGAGCCAAGATCTTCCGCTCGCTACTTGTATTCGCACCATTCGCGAGATAATGAGCGTGTTTGGCGTGAGCGAAAATGCGCCGCCAACTTTCCGCGACTGGCTCCACGGCGCCGCGCCAGCGACGCGAGGCGCCGCCCCCGCCCCCGCCGGCGCCCCGGCGGAGCGCACTGGCCGGCGCGTCGACGCATCGGCCGAGGCCACAGCGTTTGGCTCGTCACACCCAGTGGCCTTCATGGCCCACGGGCGCGAAGTGAGCTTTCGGGCGGAGGGGAGGTAGCGCCGTTCACCAGCTTTGCCACCGCACATATCGTCAGAATGGCGGCCAGGAGGATAAGCAGGCGACAAATTAAGTGAGGAATGTAAGACCTTTGTGCCCACGACCCTGGCGCCCAGCGCCGCCGAGTCTCCTCCGGCGCGGGCGCGAGGGGCGCCCGCAGTGGTGATCCCAATTGCGGGTCGCCGGCGGGCTGGATCACGAGGCACACCACGGCGGCCATAGCCTCGTTCGGGCCGCGTTATTTATGCGCCGCGCGGAGGGCGAGGACATGTCGAGCGGAGTCGTGTACGACTGCGCCCACCCGCCGAAGGACCGGAAGTTCCTGCTCACCCTGGCCGAGCTTCAGTCGCTTACTGAGCAACTCGCCGGCGTTCCGGTGCGCATCGAGCACGAGCCGGGCCGGGACGTGGGGCGGGTCACCTCCGCCCGGCTGGAGGCGGGCCGCCTGGTCGTGGACTGGCTCCTGGACGACACGCCCGCGGGCTGGACGTCGGCGCGCATCATCGAGAAAGGTATCGCGCCCGAACTGTCGCTCCAGCACGCGGTGTACTCGGACGGCACCGTCAAGCCGCTCGAGGTGTCCATCGTGCAAGCCGGGGCCAGGAAGGGGTGCGCAATTGCGACGGGCGAATATTTACCTGCGTCAGGAACTGGCTATATCATGGCCAGCGCTGCACCTGCCGCCGACGCCCCGATGCCCCCGCCCGAGGCTGCCGAGCCCCCCGCGTCCGCCCCCGCCCCTCCGGCGAGCGACGAGCCGCCCGCCAAGCGCGCCAAGAACTTTGAGACGCCTATGGACTTTGTGAACGACATCAAGGACAAGGTGGGCGACGCCGACACGCTCCAGACCATCCTGGACTACATTGCGGAGAACATGGACAGTCACGTGCGCACGCAACAGGAGAATGCGGCGCTCCGCCAGGCCAAGGAGCTCCTCGAGCAGTCCCAGAAGGCGCACGTCGAGTCCAGCAAGACGGTGGTGCGCGACATTGTGGACTGCCTAAGCTCCATCTACCAGAACTTTGGCTCTGCGAGTATGGAGGCGCCGCACAAGGAGAAGCTCACCAGCCTGCTCTCCGACAACGTCGAGGCGCGCGAGGCGCTCCGGCCCCTCCTCGTCGCCGCGTCGGCGATGGGCCACCTGAAAGCCGCCGTCGCCGGTGCCAACGCGAACGCCGCTTTTGAGGCGGCGTCCAAGAAGATTGCCGACCTAAGCCAGAAGCTGATTGCAGCGCGCGGCATGACCTCGCACAATGCGCCCGCCCCCGTGGCGCCCCAGTGGACTGCGGCGCCCGCCGCCGCCCCTGCGCCGACGCCCGTCGTCGCGGTGGCGGCCAGTGCAGTTCACCCCGCAGACACCTTCACCGTGCCGGCGATCCTGAAGACGATGCCGTACGGCGTCGGTGGCGTCGGGCGCGTGACGAAGGGGGACTTTTCCCGCAAGATGTGAGTTGTGTAAAATGACTTGTCTTCTTGCATATTGTTACACCGTGATACCAAGACCCGGGTCTCTTGTAACTCCCGCTCTGTGGACGAGCGTTACACCATGTACCATGGTACACTGTACCATGGTACATGTACCATGTGCGCCATGCAGCCGCTACTTTTTGGGTGCATGTCAGACATGGTACATGTACCATGGTACAGTGTACCATGGTACATGTAACGCCCGTGGCGCACATGTAACGCCCATTCAAGACCCGGGTCTCTTGTAACTCCCGCTCTGTGGACGAGCGTTACACCATGTACCATGGTACACTGTACCATGGTACATGTACCATGTGTTCCATGCAGCCGCTACTTTTTGGCTGCATGTCAGACATGGTACATGTACCATGGTACAGTGTACCATGGTACATGTAACGCCCGTGGCGCATGTAACGCCCATTCAAGACCCGGGTCTCTTGTAACTCCCGCTCTGTGGACGAGCGTTACACCATGTACCATGGTACACTGTACCATGGTACATGTACCATGTGTGCCATGCAGCCGCTACTTTTTGGCTGCATGTCAGTGCATGTCAGACATGGTACATGTACCATGGTACAGTGTACCATGGTACATGTAACGCCCGTGGCGCACATGTAACGCCCGTTCAAGACCCGGGTCAATTGGTTAGCAATGGCGCGGCCGCCGGTGAACGGCGGTGGGTTGGGGCTGGTCGACGGCGGCGGCGTCTCTTAACGTAAACATTGCGCGTTAATATTTGTACACGTATCGAAAGCGTGTGTACATGAGCTTCCTATTTGGCGCGCCACAAGACGCGGGCAGTCCCCCCAACCACACCCCCGCGCACGCCGCTTCGGCGACGCCCGTGCCGCCTCCCGTAAAGCCCAAGGGTCGCGCGCCGCCAAACGATGCGAATCCCGAGCCGAAAAACCTCATGCGTCGGTTTAACAGGGCGTCCGGCGAGCCCCAGACGCCGTAGAGGCCGTGTCCCGGACGGAAGTATTAACCACGCCACCCCACAGTTGTAATGACGCTCAAAAAGTATCAGTCCGCGACGGGCGGGCTGAACAACCTAGGACGAGCGCACTTCCACCTCAAGCGACCGAGCCGGGACGCCGCCAACCCGAGGCACCGCTCCTTCTGCGCGCGGATGTCCGGAATGCCAGGGCCTATGGAGCGCGGCGGAAAAAAGACGCGCAAGAAGCTTGCTCTAGACAAATGGAACTGCTGATATTTGCTCGTGCATTTGCCAAAACAAATGAAGCCAGCGGCCGCACAGGCGCCGGCGCACAACGCCTGGCGCACGCGGCCAAAAATACCAAAGCCGCGAGTCATACTGAATGTCAAAGAAGCTATGCAGGACGCGGCAGCCGTGTGCACCGAGTCGCAAGACGAAAAGGTGTGCGAGGAGGCGTGGATCAAGGTGGACGCTCTCATCAAGGCGGCGTTCGAGTCATATTAGCTTTTTAGTGAGGCTAGACTTGTTCATGGGCAAGAAATACGAGCTCCCGCCGTACCGGCCCCAGCCACGGCGGCGCCCGGGCATCGCCTCCGTCGTCGTGTGTTCCCTGCTCGGTGTGGGGGTCTACTTGTTCGCTTGTTCGAGTCAAAACACTTTGAATCTGAGAGCCTACATTTTTAGCTCTCCACCGCCGCCGTCGCCTCCTCCACCCTCGCCGCCTCCGCCTCCACCTCCTCCTCCCCCGCCGCCGCCGTCGCCTCCGCCGCCGTCGCCGCCGCCGCCGTTGCCGCCGCCATCGCCTCCGCCGCCGTCGCCTCCGCCGCCGTTGCCGCCGTCGCCGCCGCCGCCTTTGCCGCCCCCGCCTCCTTCGCCGCTGTTGCCTTCACCTCCGCCTCCTTCGCCGCCTGAGGTGGTTGCATCGCCGCCGCCTCGTGCTGAGGAGGACAAGCAGCCTCTTCGCTTGCGTATAAAATAGACTATGCATAAAAGATATGTCTGTAGTGTACTTTGGACCTAAACGCAAACAGAGCGGCCTGGAGCTTCAAGACACATTCGACTCGCTCCCGCGCCTCGACGTTTCAGAGTCCATGCGGTGGCTCCAGGTGGCGCGCGACGCGTGCAAGGCGGAGGCGGAGCGTTGGAGAACAAATGGCCGACGGTGGTTCATGAGCGGCAACACATTTGGAATGCGCACGGAGCGCGTAGCTGTCTCGTACGAGAGCGCTGTGTGGTGCGCAGAAGTGTACGCGCGGCTTGTGGAGGCGGTGGAGCTTAAGACAAACATAGACATTGCACATGAGGTGCATCGCATGGCCGCCTTCTTGGAGCGAGAGCTCGGCGGCCAAACGTACACCTTGGACGCGTCGGCACTTCCGGACGTTGTTGCGGGGCGCGCGGATAGTGAGTGTTGCAAGTCCAACGACTGGATGGCAGCGCTCCTGTACGACGCCGTAGACACCAAGCCAGAATGCGTCAACCTTGTTCGGCTTCGAAACAAAGACGCGGTAACGCACGTGTTTTCTGACGACGCTGCCTACTCGGGAATGCAGATGGGACATCTCCTCGAAGACATCATCGGGAAGGTGCAGGGGCAGGGCCATACGTTTTTTGTCATGGTTCCGTTTATGACTCGGGCGGCGTGGCGCCATATTACGAGGAACTTTCGGGATGCCACCAAGTTTGAGCGATTGGAGGATGATGAGAGCCTTCGGTTCAAAGGCTTGGGCATGTTGTGGACGCTTTGGAAGCCGAAGCACATCTTAGAGACGCGAGACGCCTTAGAAGGTATCCTGGTGACGTTTCCCGACGACGAGCACGTGGCCCCGCTTAAACAAGCAGTTCGCGAGGAGCTTGCGGGCGCCGGGGTGGGCCTCTGCATATTTCAGCACAAGTTTCCAGACATTGTGTCTTTTCCTGGCGAGTTTGACCGCATCAAGCTGTTTATTCAACACGCGGGATTTCCATCCCAAGAGCCGTACAAGTCCAGGAACGGAGCGCCCGTGAGGAGACCGCTCGCGTGCGCGTCGTGAAGAGCAGAGGCGGCCGACGCGGAAGTTTGAGACGACATATTTATGTACTGGGGCCTATCCGTCATAAAATGGCGGGCTACTCTGCGTTCCAGAACTCGCCCGTCACCTCGCAGGCGGTTGTCACCGTCAACGCGGGGTTCGACCGCCTGTTTTGCACGTACCGCAAGGAGCTGAATGACACCGACAAGGACGCTCGATATGTGTCGGCGGACGACGCGTGCTTCACGGTGCAGGTGCGGGAGCCCGTCTTCCGGCTCACCGACAGCCTCAACAGCCTGGCGGGCCTGAACCGGCCGGAGTACACCAACGGCGTGAATGACATGGCGCTCAAGGTGTTCTCCTCCGCCAACAACTTCCCGAGCGCGACGGTGATCAGCTCGACCATGCCGCGCGGGCGCATGCTCCCGTCCCAGCGCGACCACATCCTGCGCTCCTCGCTCATTTTCGTGGGCGTGGCCGTCACGCCCGTCGACTACCAGAACAAGAACCAGAAGGACAACCTGGCGGTGCAGGTCTCCGGCTCGGTCACCATCCTCAACACGGGCGAGCACCGCATCCGGCCGGGCCAGAAGATTGTGTGGGACCTGCCCCAGGATCGCACTACGGCGGGGAGCAAGCGCAAGTACCACACCACGGGCCCCCAAGACAAGCACATGTTCGTCGTCCAGCCCCTGGAGGCGGCGTACAATGGGCCCGGCAACCAGCGCAATTTCGACTTCCTCACGGCCCTGCACCAGACGGCGCCGCACGCGACGCCCGCGCTCGCCGCCGCCGCGCTGGCGAAGGAGGATGCCCAGATGCTCTCCGGAGCAATGCAGGGATTTCTTGACGCCGACGATGATGAAAGGAAGAAGGATATGTTGATCAACTACGCGCGCAAGTTGCTGGTCCTGTACGAGGAGACGCGGTCCCGCGTCATCGGCATCGCCCTGAGCGGCGCCGACCCGGGCCAGCGGTTCGACATCATGCTCACCACGTCGCATTAAACCGCGCGCTTTCTTGTTACAAATGCTCAGTGACGACGTCGAAATGGGAGCACGCGAGCGTTCCCAGCGGCCCAAAGCGCCCGAGCGCCGCAGGTGGGGCGCCGCCTGCGCCGCCTGCGCCGTCCTGTGCGGCGTGTACGTGCTCGCGGTTCACGCCGCCCGGCGGAGGCGCGACGTTGAGTTCTAGGGAATGAGCCCCTCCATCCTGTAGGCATTCATCACCGGCTCGATGAGCTGGAGGGGGGGCGGCTCCTGCTCGGGGCGGCTGGCGTGTGCCGCCGCCGCCGCCGCGCCCGCCTCGGGCGTGCACTCCTCCAGCTCCCTGAGCAGCTCTTCGTCGTCGGCGCCGATCCCGGGCGTGAGCGAGCTCACCATCTCCTGCGTCTCAGACATCTGGTCCTGCACGCGCTCGAGCCTGTCGGCGAGCTTGTTGAAGCGCCGGTTCAGCGTGCCCACGTCCATGCTCAGGTACAGGTTCTGTGCCTCATTCAGCGTCGTCATCGTGTGCTTCAGCACCGTGGTGTTTGTGATCTGCTCCAGCAACCCTTCTGTAAAATTCAAAATCTCTTTCACCTTGCCAAGCTTCTTCATCGTCTTGTGCTTGTCTCGCACCACATCCTTCGCCTCCTTGACGCGCCCAAAGCGCAGGAGGCCAGCCTTGCGACGGTCCAGCTCCTCCACCTGGAGCTCCAGCCGGCGGCTCTCAAACGTCAGGTGCGTCACCTCCTTCTCCAGCTTCTCGCGCGCCAGACGCTGGCGCTCCTCGGACGACACAAACGTGCACTGCGCGAAAAGGTACGAAAAGTACCCGTACAGGTCGACGCACGTGAAGTGCGGCATCCACGGCGCTCAACCGGCGAGGCGTGGCGTATAAATACACGCATTCGAGACTCCCTAATGAAGGAAACGCACAAGTCGAAAGCGAGCAAGAAGAGCGCCGAGCCTCCGGCCGAGCCGGCCCCGGCACCCGCCGAAGAGGCGCCGCCCGTTGGGGCGGGAGCGGAGCCGCTCGACGGGCAGGCGCCCCCTGTCGGCCAGGCGGCGGAGGAGGCGGCGCCTCACCCGAGCCCGTCTCCGTCACCGGCCTCGCCCGCGCCCCGGCCGGCGCCGAGCCCGGGCCGCGACGCCTGGTTCATCGCCGCGCTGGCGGAACTTCACCGCCCCGGCGCCGCCGCCGCCGTCGCAACCGCCGAAGACGACCCGCTGGAAGCCCTCTTGAAGTGATTTTCGAGATAAGTTGCAAGCGCCGTGGCGTAGAAGTGCACGTGCGTGACGCGCTCGCTGGGGCTCACGGAGCCCGCGTCGGTGACGACGACGGCGGCTACCTGCTCGTCAGTGACGTGCGCCTCTGGAACCTCGACGGTGATGTCGAGCACTTTAGGCGGCATGTTGTGCTACGAGAAAGAGCTCGGCTGAAGCTCTTCAAAGTCCTCGCTCGCAACCAGGACAGCTCCAATTTCCGTGTTGTAAAAACAATACACAACCGCGTCTCGCTTGTCCGGGTTTTTGTTTTTTAGAAACACCTTGTACCAATGGTACCCAGTTTCTTCGTCTCCAAATTTTTTAGACAATATTTTCAGTAGGTTGCCATGCACTGATGTACTACCAAGTGTAATGTACTCTTCGCCAAACAAAGTCACGTGTTCCTTTGCAAAAATGAGATTGGGAGGAAACTCAGGAACAGTCACACCTGCCCCATAGGGACCCATAGCGCTCATTGTTATGTGTTTTTTTGTTTAAATTTTATATGAAGCACGTCATTTTTCTCACCGCGGATAAACGTAGACCCGTTGGCCATCATGTCAGCAACAGTATTAGCCTGCGACGCCTGCGCCAGCAACCAGCATGGCGGGCCGGCGGTACCTCACCACCCCGCTCGCCGTCGTGCTGGACGAGTCGCCCGTGCGGAAACCGGACGATCCGCACCCGGAAAACCAGTTCGCCGTGGTGGATCACCGCGTGGACGACGGCGTGCTCCTCCGATACTCGTACGCCCGAGACGCCGCCGGCGTGCTGGTCGATCGCGTGGAACAGCTCACGTGCTCGCGGTGTGGCCGGCACAACCACTTGACGTACGCCAAGGGCAAGGCGCTGTGCCGTGAGTGCGACACGGACGACGCGCGCCTCCTGGACGCGGCGAGGCTCGGCGACGAGGCCGAGGCGCGGCGCCTCATCACGGCCCGCCTGCCCGCCGTCGGCCAGCCAGCGAGCAATGAGCTCCGGAGCCTACTGAATGCGCGCGACTCGAAGGGCAACACGCCGCTGATGCTCGCCGCCGCCAACGGGCGTGGGGATGTCGTCAAGCTCCTCTTGCCCGATCCTGCAGCAGATGGTGCCGGCGTTCTCAACATTAGTGGCCTGGTGAGCCTCACCGCCACCAACTCCAAGGGACAGACGGCCAGGGACCTGGTGCGGGATGGCTACACGGCAGCTCGGGCAAACGCCGTCTCCGCTTTGGCGGCGGCGCGGGCGGCGCTCGAGTCTGAAAAGAGGCGGCGCCTTCCCGCAAACGCCACGGCGGCGAACGTGGCTGACGCCAAGCAAAAACTGGGGGCGGCGTACGATGCCGTGAATGCCGCACTGCTGGCCGCAGGAGGAGCTGGTTTTAACAAGCCGCCATACGAAAGAATCACCTCCTAGTCAACGCGCTCAAGCTTTAAATTCACAACTCTTTCGCGCCCTTCCCACACAATGATCCCAGCGCAGGAGGGCGACCGGGTTGTGTGGCTTCACGAATCTGATAGGTGGCCCTACAACCCGTCCATTTTCAAAGCCCCGCCGACGGATGCACAAAGCGCATGGATGCTTTTTAACGGTGGTGTGGCAGTGGCGCCTTCAGGCGTGCACGGGCGTGGCGTCTTTGCCACAAAAGCGTTTGCCGCCGGCGATGTCATTTTTATCGAGGGCGCGGGCTGCACGAGCACCACGCTGGAGATGGTGTCGCTCGTGTCCTATGCGCCGGAGCTGTTTCACACGCTGATGCCTCGGCGGGAGGTCGTCACGCAGCCTCCACTGCACCAGTCTCTTGGCGTGCACGCCCTGGCATTTGACAAAGCGCGCCTGAACCACTTCAGGCGCGACAACGTTCACAGCGACTTGCGCGCTCACGCGCTGTGGGAGTATGGTAGCTTCCATGTCAACAATCGCAACGCGGCTATTCTTGATCAGGAAACATCACAGAAACCAGTCCAGCTGCTTGCACCCACGACGTGCACGCTCAATGGTGCCGACAACACGCACCCGTGCAATGTCAACCTTCACTTCTCTGGCATCGCAGACAAGAGCGATGCTGAACTCTCTGGCATCCCAGACGGTTATCTTTCGGATTCGGGTAAGCGCTTTTTGGACTCGAGCAAGTTGGGAGTGCCGGTTGCAATCGGCGTGGCGCGCACGGCCATTTCGCGCGGAGATGAGCTGTACGTCGAGTACGGCAGCGCGTACGCAGACGGGACGGGCCACGCGTACGCCGACCCGGACGCCCAGATTTACGCCCAGATTTTGTCGAGCCAGAGGGCAGTCTTCGAGAAGTACGCGTCGGCGCTCGACAGCGTGCCACGGGAGCGGATCGCAAGCGTAACCAAGCGCATTGCCGTCTCCCTTTCCGTTGCTCGGCAGCAGTGCAAGGCGCTCGAGGAGACATACGGCAAGGATGCATGCGCAAACAAGTTTGCCTGAGCGAGTGTTACACTCAAGTTTTGTTTTTCACATACACACTCACGAGCTTTATGGCGGAAAAGCAAAAAACGACTACTGAAGTTGCCAAGAGTCCGACAATGAGACAAGTGTACCGGCACACAGCTCGAGCGTGGCTTCCAGCACCGTCACTGGCGGTCAACTTCCCGTACTTGCCTTCGTACACTATGCTCATCTCTTCGTCTATCAATTTAACTTCCTGCATAGCTTCGTTTTAGAAAAAGAAGACAAACAACTTATACTATCGGCAGCAGTGCAAGACTCTAGAGGAGACATATAGCAATATGAAATTCACTTGAGGGCACGGAGCGCTGAAACTGTCGCAAGATAAAAATGCGCGCCAGGACAGTTTGCATAGCGCGAATGGAACAGTCTGGCCTCTTGGCCGGAGTACATACGAGGCGCTACGCCGCCACCGTCGCGGCCCGGCGCGCGGCGCGCTCGGCGCGCGTTTCCTGGCGCTTCGGTTCCGCGTCTGGCGCACCGTCCGCCTCCTGGCCCTCGTCCTCCGTCTTGACGCGCGCCCGCGAGCGCTTGCCGGCGGCGTGGCGGGAGTGCGCCCCGGACGCCTTGGTGGTCGTCACCATGCCCGGCACGCGCGTGTACCCCGCCGGGTAGCCCATCAGCCACTCCACCCAGTCCGTGTTGAGGAGCCACCCGCGCTCGTCGTCCGGCGTGCTTACCTCGAAACGCACCTGCGTGGGCAGGTCCCGCATGCTCCGCTCCGACAGGATGTGGCTCGCGCCGCTGTTGCCCGCGCGCGGCGTGCTCCACTGCGTGGCGCACTGCACGGCGGTGATGAGCGGGCTACACCGGTTCGGGTTGCCGGCGGCGCTCGCCGGCTCCTTGTACGCCAGAGGGTCGAACCGCAGGGCGAGCGGCTCCGTCGGCGCTTTCGGCAGGCCCTTCACCTTGGCGCCCGTCAGCACGAGGAAGGCGTACAGGCTCGCCGCCGGCACCACGGCGTTGCCGAGCGCGTGGAGCTGGTCGCTCCAGTTGAGCGACCGACGGAGCGCCGTGCGCGGAGGCTCGATGGAGCACGGCAAGAGGCGCTCCATCGACTCGAAACAGGACGTGTCCAGCGCGTATGTGCGCTTGACGCCCAGGCAAAAGAAGCGCTTGCGCTCGTGGCGGAAGCCCAGGTCGCTCGCCTTGACGTACGCCCACGTGATGTTGTAGTGCGGCTGCATCAGCTGGACCAGGTAGTCGAACGAGCCGTTAGTGGCGGCCACCGGCGTGTTTTCCGCGAAGAACACCTCCGGCATGGCGTCCAGGAGCACGGAGCACAGGTTGCGGAGGAGCCCAGATCGCGGGTCCGCCATGCCCGCCATCTTGCCCATGGTGCTGTTGCCCTGCGACGCGAGTGCGCGCGCGTAAGAGTCATTCGGGGGCACGACGCGCTCGTCGCCGCCTTCGCACTTGGCCTGCGCGGGGGCGTCAGCCGTGCGGCTGGCGGGCAGAGGGGCGCACAAGGCCAGCTTCCGCTCACGAGGAGCGGGCGCTTGAGCTTGGCCTCCTTGTACGCGGGGTTGGACTTGAGCGTCACCACGTTGTTGTGCACCGGCGCCGTGGCGATGAGGCCCTTGGCCATGGCCGCCTCCAGGATCTGGACGGCGGCGGGGTCGATCTCGCAGTACAGTTGCGGCGTGGCGAAGGACTTGAAGGCCAAGGCATTGCCACCCAGGCCACTAAAGAGATCCATGCTGTGAAACGGGGTTGGCGGGGACATGGCTGGCCAGGCGCGAGAGAGTGTTTGACG